>Ga0315536_1000018_pt1 | contig 64151 bp, 56 predicted proteins | sample SalMarSW160230MG_FD_203093 | JGI IMG/M metagenome (GOLD analysis project Ga0315536, IMG submission 203093) | Salt marsh sediment microbial communities from the Plum Island Ecosystem LTER, Massachusetts, United States - Salt Marsh Sediment SW1602-30 ...
AAGAACAGGATAGAGATCCGAGAACAGAATATTTCACCTCCGGGGCCGGGAGAGGTATTGGTTAAAATCAGGGCCTGCGGGATATGCGGCACCGACCTGCACTTCTACCAGGACTATCCGAAAGGCGCACCTATGCCCCTTGGGCATGAGGTATCCGGTATTGTCGAGGATTTTGGTTTGGCAGTCACCGGCCTCAAAAAGGGAGACATGGTTGTTGTACAGAACAATGTCATATGCGGGCGGTGCACATCTTGCCTCAACGGGGAATGGGACCGATGCCTGAATATACAGACCTACATGAACGACAGGGCCGGTATGGCGGAGTACCTTATGGTGCCCCGTGAAATGGTTTTACCGTTCGAGTCTCTCGATTTCGTACTGGCCGCAGTTGCAGAACCCGTGACTGTGGCGCTCGATCTCATGAAGCAGGCGGATCTTGATATCTATCAGGATGTTCTTGTTTCGGGCCCGGGGATGATCGGGCTTTCCTGTGTGCGCCTCGCAAAGCTGTCAGGGGCCAGACGGGTTGCAGTACTGGGGCGGACGAATACATCCCCGCGGGGAAGAAAGCGCCTGGAGGCCGCATCTCGAATGGGAGCTGACCGGGTATACGACACCGACGAACCGGAGTGGAAAGAAGAGATCAAGGGCGACTTTCCCGGGGGATTTCAGAGGATAATCGTTACTTCCCCTCCCTCGACCATACCCGATACCCTGGAGCTTGCCGCTTTCGGTGCTCGGGTTGTGTACAATGGGATAAGCTTCTCAGAGGAAACACTTTCATTCAACGCAAATAGCTTTCATTTCAAAAAGCTGAGGCTTATCGCCTCACACGCCATTCCGAACTGGGGGTTTCCAAGGGCATTCGAGCTAATACGGGAGAAACAGTTTGACATTGAACAGCTGGTTACACACACCATTCCCTTTCCGAATGTAGAAGAGGCGGTTGAAACCGCTTCCTCCAGGAAGCTCGAAGTAATCAAGGTGGTCGTGACTTTCTGACGTCATATCAACTGCCCGCGCCTATGATGTGCACGACATTCGTCGTTGCAGATCCGCCGATGTTGAGGGTCGCAACCCTCTTTGCACCGGGTACCTGGTAGTTGCCGGCCTTGCCCGTGACCTGCAGGCATGCGTCGAGAAGCTGCCTCGTTCCGGTTGCACCAACCGGATGTCCCCCACCGATCAATCCTCCCGACGGGTTGATGGGACAGCTGCCGTCAAACTCTATAACCCCGTCTTCGATCGCCTTCCAGCCCTCACCTGGCTTAGCGAAGCCAAAGTGCTCGATTGCGGCATATTCCGTGATTGTAAAGCAGTCATGGGTTTCTATGCATGAGATCTCCTCGATTCCGCTGATTCCGGCACGGGTGTACGCATCGAGAATCGCCCGGCGTGTGTAGGGCAATGCGTACTGATTTTTTTTGGCGTCCTCTATTTTGTCGTCGATCAGGATGGGAGCGGTTGTATGACCCCATCCCTGTATATACGGAATATCATTCAGATTCAAACCGTTTTTGGTACAATAGCTTTCGGCATAGTCCTGTGAACAAAGAAATACAGCGGCAGCGCCGTCCGTCACCTGGCAGCAGTCCGTTGTGCGGAGCGTGTTGCCGATAGCCCTGTTGAACTCGCCCGTGCTGCAGGCGTGTTCCTTACTCATGTACCAGTCTCTTGTCTGCGCTTTCGGGTTTCTCTTTGCATTCGCGTAATTGATGGCTGAGATCTGTGCCAGATGCTCGTAGTCAACACCGTACAGCTCGTTGTAGAGGTCATAGATACGGTCGAACAGCTTTGGAAAGGGAAAATTAATCCCCCTGCACTCCTTTTCATACCATGCGGCAGTTCCAAGATAGTCACCGCCGATTTTTGAATCGACGCTTTTCATGAGCTCAACACCGAGCACCAGTACAAGGTCGCGAAGGCCGGCTTCGATTTCAGTTCTCGCCGCAAGGGCCGCAATCGACCCTGATGCGCAGGCAGCTTCATGCCGCGCTGTGGGAATTCCGTGCAGCACGGGGTCGTAGTTTAAAACCAGTGCTCCGAAATGAGCCTGCATGGTAAATAATTCTCCGGCAAAGTTGCCGACATGAGCAGCCTGTACCTCCACGGGTTCGATTTTCGCGGCAGAAAATGCTCCCTCCATCACCTCATTTATCATCGCCTGAACGCTCTTGCCTTCCCGCGTCCAGTTTCGTGCAAAGTCAGTTTGAAACCCGCCGAGTATATACACTTTCTTCTGCATACGTTCTCTCCTGTTATGCCGTTCACCGGCGGTATTAGGCAGCGATTAAAAATCGTGTTACATCGGGAATCCTGCACAACTGTTCTTCCGGCAGGTTGCGTAATGCTTCCGGAACAGGCAGGTCCGCCTCCTCTATCAAGCGTACGGTTTCCCTGGGCCCGCCCAGGAAATCAACCCAGCCTGACGGGGGCATCCATGAGAATCCGTATGCCATAACCCTGTCGATTCCATGTATGCCGTTTTCTTCCGGAGTGACCTCGCCGACTCTGAAAAAGCTGAACGAAACATATCCGAGGATGAAATGCCGTGCTATAGATGCCTCTTCGGATTTGTCGTTTTTGAGTACCGATACCGCTTTTTTATAGCTTCCGTCGTGAATGTGCCGCTTTACGCGCTCTATAACGTCACTTTTTGCATCCCTGATTTTACGATATTTTAGAGTTGAAGGTTCGAGGACGCAGATTTCTTTATTTTCGTCTTTAAAGTAGAATCCGCCGGTTGACGGTGTTTTTAGTCCCAGTATACTGCGGTCTATCATTTTCTGCAGGTACTCGGGCATTCTAAAGGTTTCATGCCTCTCATCAGTGGTTTTCTGGTATATGTTTTGCACGATTGCACGATGAACGTCCAGGCCGACGAGGTCGAGAGTTGCGAGAGGCGGCAGTGTCCTGCCCGTGTACGGCCCGATCAGGTAATCCATCCTGTCGACTCCGAGACGCTCTGCATATACAGCCACATCGTTTAAAAGCTGAAATCCTATTCTGTTGCCCGCAAACCCTGCAATATTGCGGACATTTATATTGACCCGCCTCAGTACTTTTTCACAAAATTCATAGATATTCTTTTTGAACGTCTCGGAGTTGTCGGGATGGTATATGAGCTCATTGGCGATGAGCTTGCCGGGCGGATTGAAAAAGTGCATGCCGAGAAAGTGTGATTTAAAATCGCTCGAACGGTTTTGCGCCAGTTCTTCAATAGAAAGACCCGAAGAGATGGTTGAAATGATGCTTCCCTGTTTACGAAACCTGTCGATCTTTTGAAAGAACTCGTTTTTGAGGTCGATGTTTTCAGAGACTGCTTCATGTATCCAATCACAGTCAGGGAGATCCATTTCAAGGTCATCGTATGTTCGGGGAACGATAAATTCCCGTAAAACTTCACTTCTCGCCTGGTTTACAGCATTTTCTATGCCGAGTTTTGCCTTTTCGAGTGTTCGTGCAAAATAAATACAGGGAATATCTGCCTGTGCAAAAATCCCTCCGGAGAGCGACCCCATTGTCCCGTTTGCGCCCAAAATAGCGACTTTATTTACACCGAACATGCGAATCTCCTTCAAAAAAAACTGTTTTTTTTTCTTGACAGAACTGAAATATTTAATACAATGTTACTTATTATTACAGGATAATAGGATAATATGATTACATTATTTTTGTCAATTGTTTTTTGCAATTTTAAGGGAAAGGATTTCGGGTCGGAGGGATAGTGAGATGAAAGAATTGAGCGGCAAGTCGGCCATCATTACGGGTTCCAGTTATGGAATTGGAAAAGGCATTGCACTCCTGTTTGCTTACAGGGGCGCTAACGTTATTATAAACTATTCAAAATCAGAGGGCAAGGCAAAAGAGGTAGTAACTGAGATAGAGCGCAAAGGAGGCCAGGCCATAGCGGTAAGGGCAGATGTGTCGAAATCGCAGGACGTTCAGAAAATGATAGGTGTTTGTATGAAAAATTTTCACCGTATAGATATACTGGTAAATAATGCCGGAATTTTACCCTTCGGACAAATTGAGGAGATATCTGACGAGTACCTTGAGAAAGTTTTCCAAATTAATTTCTTCGGTGCCTTTTACTGCTGCCGAGAGGTGGCGCCGATCATGAAGAAGCGGAAGTATGGTAAAATCGTTAATATCTCCTCCATAGCAGGTCAGCAAGGTGATCATTCGACCGCGCCCTGCTATGGAGCCTCCAAGGGAGCGATGTCCGTGCTCACAAAGTCTCTTGCCCGACAGCTCGGGCCGTATGGGATAAATGTGAATGCAGTTGCTCCACATGCGATAATAACTCCCATGATGAAATACTGGGACGAGGAGAAAAGAAAAAAGATGAAAGAAATAATTCCTGTTCGGCGCCTCGGAACACCGAAGGATGTGGCGGTCGCTGCTCTTTTTCTCGTGTCGGATGAAGCAAATTATATTACCGGCCAGATCATCAATGTGAACGGCGGTTATTTAATGGACTCATAGACATTCATGGAGAACGTTCCGGAAAAACGTGATGAGGATATGATCCTGGTGAAACAGGAGTTTTAAGGCGGAATAAATTTTGTATTGCGAAAAACAGTAATACTAAATATTATATAATCTCAGGACTACAGGTTAACCTGTTTTGTAAGAGGCTGTTATTACTAACGAAACGGCGGGCGGTGAAATGGAATTGGCGAATGAAGTGTATTTCAGCAGAGAGTTTCAGATAGACAGAGAGAGCCCCGTTCCCTACTATCACCAGCTAAAACTCTTTTTACGAAGTGAGATTGAATCGAGAAACTTCAAGCCTGATCAAAAACTACCCTCTGAGGCGGAATTCTGTGAAAAATTCAATATCAGCAGAACCGTTGTCAGACAGACCATAAAGGAACTCCAGAATGAAGGGTATCTTACAACGGAAAAGGGAAAAGGCACCTTTATTTCCAGGCCGAAGATTGTTGAGGGTTTCGTACAGAGACTGTCGGGGTTCTATGAAGATATGGTGAAACGCGGCTTCAAGGTAACAACGCATATCCTGAAGCAGGAGCTCAACCCGGCAACGCATCGTGTTGCCGAACAGTTGAAAATAGAGACGCATACCCCGGTTGTGACAATAAGCCGTCTGCGAAAACTGAATGATGAGCCTTCAGTGTATGTGACGACGTACATTCCTGAGGGGATTTGCCCGCAGCTCATTCATACGGATCTGGAAAATAAATCCCTCTACGCTTTCCTGGAACAGTCCTGTGGTCTTGAAATACACAAGGGCCATCGTTTTATTGGCGTTTCCCTTGCAAATGAATATGAAGCCTCCCTTCTGGATATTGAAGTGGGCTCTCCTGTGATCGAGCTCGACAGTGTCAGTTATTTGAAGGATGGTCGACCGCTGGAGTATTTTCACGCACTGCATCGCGGTGATAGAACGCGATTTGAAGTCGACCTTGTCAGGTTTAAGTATGGCGATCATACATAGGGTGCGCTTGGCTTCGAATTTTTATTCCTGAAATAGGTACGTATTCGCTTGACAGAAGTGAATATTTTTGTACAATGACATGTTATTATAAGATAACAGGATTATATGGTTATAATATGTATTTGAAAATTTGATTGTATTGCAAATGTCACTGTAAACGAAGAAGACACCACAAGGTATTGGTCGGCCGGCCGGACTTTACAGGGGTTGCACTTACAGGTAATTAATAAAACGCTATACCTGGGAAGGATACGACATGGGTACAATGAAGGAATTAACCTACGTAGAGGCGATAAATGAAGCCCTTATGGAGGAGATGGCCAGGGATGAAACGGTATTTGTATTTGGAGAGGATATCAGGATAGGGTACGGCGGCGGCGGAATCTTCGGCGCAACAAGGGGCCTCTTTGAGAAATTCGGTGAAGAGCGGGTGATAGACACGCCTCTTTCGGAGGTGGCGATAACTGGAGCCGCGGTCGGTGCTGCACTTGTAGGGCTGCGGCCGGTTGCCGAGATAATGTTCGGAGATTTTATATCGATTATTATGGATCAGCTCGTAAACAATGTGGCAAAGATGCGCTGGGTCTTGAATGGGGAAGTCGATGTGCCGATCGTGTACAGAACGGCGTACGGCGGGGGTATAGGAGCGGGGTTTCATCACTCTCAGAGTTTCGAAGCGTGGCTGGCCCATGTACCGGGATTGAAAGTGGTGATGCCTTCGGATCCGGCGGATGCGAAGGGGCTTTTAAAGACATCGATTCGGGATAATGATCCCATCGTGTTCATGGAACATAAGCTGCTGTACAAACGCTCCAGCGGCCCTGTGCCGGACGAGGAGGTGCTGATACCGCTCGGAAAGGGGGCGGTCAAGCGGCCGGGAGAGGATGTGACGATTGTGGCGACCGGGGCGATGGTCAAAAAGGCGCTCGAGGCGGCAGATGAGCTTTCGAAGAAGGGAGTCTCCGTGGAGGTGCTGGACCCCAGGACGATACTGCCGCTTGACGAGGAATTGATACTGGAATCGGTTAAAAAAACAGGACGTATAGTGATAGTGCACGAGGCTCCCGTATTCGGAGGCTTCGGAGGGGAAATAGCCGGAATAGTCGCTGATAAAGCAATAGATTACCTGGACGGTCCTGTGAAGAGGGTCGGTGCGCTCTTTACCCCGATTCCCAACTGGAACAAAATGGAGGAGTATTACCTGCCCGATGTGAAAAAGATCGTGGATGCGGTCAGTGAGGTAATACGGTTCGAATGAGGAGGCAGAGATGATTGAAGTACGGATGCCTGAGGCTGGATTTAGTATAACGGAGGGCACGGTAATAGAGTGGCACAAAAAGATCGGGGACACAGTGAAAGAGGGCGAAAATGTGGTGAGCGTCGAAACGGACAAGATAACTGTTGATCTTCCTGCCGAAGGGAAGGGCGTGCTCCAAGAGGTGCGATACAATGAGGGTGAGGTTGTTCCCGTCGGCGATGTTCTCGGTATTATTGCGGAATCGGGCGAGAAAATATCTGAAAGTCCTGAAAAGGAAAGTCCTGAAAAGGAAAGTCCTGAAAAGGAAAGTCCTGAAAAGAGTATAAAAAAAGATGCGGATACAGAGATCGATCACATCGAAATAGTTGCTGATACAGGGTCTGCAAGTGATGGGAGAAAGATTTCACCCGCCGCCAGGGCAACTGCCAGGGTACACGGTATTGATATATCAGGGATAAGAGAGGGAACCGGTCCCGGCGGAAGAATTGTCAAGAAGGACGTGCTTTCCTATCTGGAAAAAATAAAAGGGAAAGAAGCGAAAAGGATCGTCACCGAACAAAAGGTTTTGAGAGTTGGGCTCACAGGCAGGGAAGAGAGGAGGGTGGAGTTTACCGGCTGGCGTAAGGTGATAGCTGGCCGCATGGTTAAGAGCACGATTGAGGTGCCCCATTACATGATGTCCGTTGAAGCGGATGTGACTGAGCTCAGGGTGGTTATCGACAGACTGCGTGCCAGAGAGGGCCTTCACGTAACCTATCTGCCCTTCATGATGAAAGCAATCGAGGCGGGAATTGAAGATGAGCCGCTTATAAATGCGTGGTGTGATGGAAACGGATATACCATAAAGAAGGATCTGAATATAGGAATAGCGGTAGACCTCGGTGAGAAACTTCTTGTGCCGGTGGTGAAAGATGTTAGTGGAAAGTCGGTACTGGAACTGACGAAAGAGCTCGAAGAGCTGGTAAGGAAAACGCGTGAGGAAAATCTTGAGACTGCTGATGTGGAGGGAGGCACGATTACGCTGACGAATGTGGGGATGTTTGCGACAACCTATGCAACATCGGTAATAGTACAGCCGCAGGTTGCAATTGTATACATGGGAGCTGTAACAGAAGCACCCGGTATACAGAATGGAGCAGTTGCAATCAGGAAAAAAATGACGTTTGGAGCGACATTTGATCATCGTGTGGTAAACGGCGCCGCCGGCGGGAGGTTTCTCAAGAGGGTTAAGGAATGTCTGGAGGATATTGGTGAACTGGTAGCAAGGCTGCGGTAAACCGGTATGTTCAGCCGGAGAAGTATCCAGATGCGAAGCACCTGGATAATGCCGCCGGCGCTTGTGCCTGTGGTATACAAGAACCAAATTTATTTATACGTCGTCGAATCTATAAATTGGGATAAGTGATTTCGAGAAAGAGGAGTAAAGAATGAAGGTTGGAGCCCAAGATAAAAAAAAGATGATGTACTGGCTTGTTTTAGGGAGAAGAATTGAGGAAAAGATAACGGTGCTGTTCAAGGAGGGGCGGCTTCGGGGGCATCATCATCCAGGTATAGGCATAGAAGGCATACATGTCGGTACGTGTTACGGGTTGAGGAGGGAGGACGACTATGTGGTACCCTCACATCGGGGAAAACTGCCGGAGCTGATGATGGGAGTAGAGCTTCGTTATTTAATGGCGGGATATTATAACAGGCGTGAGGGGCTGGGCGGCGGGCGCGTGCCGACAGGCTCACACATGTACGGAGATATGAAGAAGCATGTAATACCGGGAACGGGAATTATCGGATCTTTGATACCGGTGGCGACCGGCGCCGGATTGGGGCTGAAGCTGAAGCATGAGAGGGGAGTAATTGTTGCGTTTTTCGGAGACGGCGCTGCAAACAGGGGCGATTTTCATGAGGGCATAAATATGGCTGCAGCGTTCAAGCTACCGGTGCTGTTCGTTCTTACCAACAATAAGTACTCGATTTCCGTGCCGGTTGAAGAAGCGACCGGCATGGAGCGATTGTCAACGCGAGCCGTAGGGTATGGAATTCCAGGGAAAACGCTGGACGGGTCTGATGTTCTCGGTATATACCATGAAGCTGAAAAGGCAATCAAACGGGCACGTGAGGGTAAGGGGCCGACATTGCTCGAGTGTATGTGGCACCGGTGGACCGGGCATTCGATAAGCGATGCCGACATATACAGAACAGACAGGGAGCGGAAAGAGGGCGAGAAACACTGCCCGGTCGCGACATTTAAAAAACAGATGATCACAGAAGGCCTGCTGACGGCGAAGGAGTATGAGGACATGGAGAGACAGGCAGCTGAAACAATCGAGGATGCGATTCAATACAGTGAACAGGAGTGTACCGATCCAGACCCTGCCGACATACTCAGAGGTGTCTATGATGACAGAGGGTAAAACCATAAAGTATATATAAAAACAAAATTTAAGGAAGAAATACAGAAAATGGAGATGGAAAAGAAATCGGAATATAATACCGAGGGCCTTTTAATGCTGAAGGACGTTTATAAGAATTACGGAGATGTGGAGGCATTGAAAGGGGTTAATTTCACCGCCCGTAAAGGTCAATGTCTTGTGATTCTCGGTCCTTCCGGTGCAGGAAAAACGACAACGTTGAAAGTTATTGCCGGATTGGAATCTGTTGAATCGGGTGAAATATACTTTAAAGGTCAGTTTATTAATAACCTGGAACCGAGAAATAGAAATATGGCAATGGTCTTTGAGACGTACGCCCTCTATCCTCACATATCGGTATTCGAGAATCTGGCAAGTCCCCTTCGTACTTTGAAAATGGATGAAGATACAATAAAAAAACGTGTTACTGAAATTGCAACAATGCTGGGTATAGATAAATTTCTTGAAAGAAGGCCGGGTTTTCTCTCTGGTGGGCAACGGCAGAGGGTCGCTCTCGGACGGGCGCTTATAAAACCGGTCGATCTCTATCTCATGGATGAGCCCATTGCGCATCTTGATGCAAAACTGCGATATCAGATGATCGGGGAATTCAAGCATCTGCAGGAAACGCTCAAGATTTCAATCTTATATGTTACTCATGACTGGCGTGAAGCGATGAGCCTGGGAAACGAGATTATTGTGCTCAATAAGGGAAGGGTTGAACAGTACGGCGAGAAGGATGAAATATTTAAACTTCCCGCAAATACGTTCGTTGCCCGAATGATCGGGGACCCTCCGATGAATCTGATGCACGGTTCTATTTCAGAAAGGGGTGGAAGTTCAATCTTTAAAGCTTCCCATGGTATGGAAATAGATCTGCATGAGTCGATTAGGCCCGGAAAGGCAATACTCGGCGTGCGATCATCAAAAATAGGTCTGGCACTTCCTTCGAATAAACGAGGCATTGATGCAGAAGTATACTCGTGCGGAAAGCATGGAATGAATACGGTGGTTTCTATGAAAGTCGGTGAGGAGATATTGAAAACCGAGTTTAAGGGTCATCAAAGCTTCAACATCGGTCAGATGATTAGAATCTATATAGACCTTGAAAATGCATGTATTTTTCATGAGAGCGGAAAACTTATCCGGGTGCTTGGAGAAAGAAATGGATAAACTGGTACTTGAGAATATATATAAAAATTACGGTGAAGTCAGAGCCGTAAAGAATCTCTCATTTTCCGTAAATGACAGGGAATTCCTCACCATTGTCGGTCCTTCAGGCTGTGGAAAATCTTCGACTCTTCGAATGATAGCGGGCCTTGAGGCTATAACAGAGGGCAGTCTCTATCTTGATGGTAAAAAAATTAATTACATACCCGCTCGAGACAGAGATATTGCACTGGCATTTGAGAGCTACGCCCTCTATCCACACCTCACCGTGTATAAAAACCTCGCCTTTCCGCTTCAAACAAAAAAAATGAGCAGGAAAGATATCAATGAAAGAGTTGGTTCAACGATGGATCTTCTGCACTTACGTGAGTACCGGAATGCGAAACCGGGTGAGTTGTCCGGTGGGCAGCAGCAGAGGATTGCCCTGGGTCGGGCTCTTATTAGACAGGCATCCATCTATCTTCTCGATGAACCGCTCTCACATCTTGATGCCCAGGAGAGAGTGGACCTGCGAGTGCAGCTGCAGCGAATACAGAAATTGAATCAACTTACTTTTATTCTGGTAACCCACGACCAGCTCGAGGCACTTGCGATGTCCGACAGGATTCTCGTGATGAATGAAGGGGTGATACAGCAGATCGGTACCCCGGAGGAGCTTTACGATGATCCGGTAAACCTCTTTGTTGCGGATTTCATCGGAGAGCCTCCCATGAACTTTACTCATGGAGTACTTGTTACGGTTGAGGAATGTAAGCCGGCAATCCGCTGCGAGAACAAAATATATACCCTTCCCGAAGATCTGATGAAAAAAGAAAATCTCATGGCATATTTGAACAGGAAAGTGGTTATGGGGGTTCGCCCGGAATACATGCGTCTCTGTAAAAAGAATAATCCCGGGGCAATTGAAGGGTATGTGTACTCATACGAAGATCTGGGAGAAACAGGCTACCTTATGGTTGCGAGTAACAGTGAAAAGTTCCTTATAGAAGTTAAGAGTGGAGTCTTATACAAAATACAGGACAGAGTTTATTTTTGTTTCGAGGAGAATCATATCTGCATTTTTTCAGATGAAAACGGGGAGAGAGTAGTGTGATTGCCTGCTGTTAACGGGAATGCAGAAATTATAGTCCAAGAAAGGGGGGATGTGTCAACTCTATTATTTAGCCAGTGCTGCAGTAAATGGAAAAAGCGGTTTAGCATGAAAAAACATATCTAAAATGTGAGGAGGAAGAAAAAATGCTCAAAAAGCTGATTATCTTGAGCGTGCTCGTTCTTTTTACCTTTTCCTTCGCGGTTGAATGTCTGGCAGGGGGAAAAGAGGAAAAAGGGGCGGCGCCGGTTACAAAGGGTGAGCTTGAAATAACACCGGGTACTACAATTAACGTTTTTGTCGACGGTGGAATCAACGTTTTTCCCTTTGAACTTTTTAAAGACCGCATCAAGGAAGAGTCGGGTATTGAACTCGTTTTAAACCCCGTGGCACAGGCCGATGTGTATACGAAATTAAAGAACGAGTTTGTAAGCGGAACAGGTGCATTTGATCTTGTTGTTTACTTCCCAGCGCTGCTTCCGGAGTTCGTCAACATGGGCAACCTTAGACCGATGGATGACTTTATTGGGGTGCGGGACCCCAAGTTGGACGATATCATCACCCCGTTCAGAAAACTCTACTGCACTTACAATGACAAGCTCTATGCGCTGCCCTATGACGGCGATCTCCATGTCTATTACTACCGTAAAGACCTTTTCGAGAATGCGGAAGAGAAGGCCAACTTCAAGAAAAAATACGGGTATGATCTCGCGGTTCCCGAAACCTGGGAAAAGGCTCGAGACGTGGCTGAATTTTTTACCCGGAAGAAAGGGCAGACTCTTGCCGGTAAGGTTTTACAGAACGACTTTTACGGTAACGGGATGCTTCTCGGGAGAGGGTGGTGCCATTTTGAGTGGATGGATCACTTTACCGCCTATGGCGGGATATACTTCGATGAAAACCTGGAGCCGATGATCAACAGCCAGGCCGGGGTAAAAGCCCTCGATGAGCTTAAAGAAATGTCTAAGTTTGCCCCTCCCGGAATTCTTTCATGGGGATTCACGGAAAACAGGGGAAGCTTTCTTGGAGGAAACCTTGCATCAATGATTCTATGGACAGGAACCTTTAAGTATAGTTATAACAAACAGGAATCAAAAATCGCAGGGAAGGTTGGAGTATCTCATATTCCAGGAGCGATGGTTAACGGGAAACTTCAGTATAAGGCAACTATGCCTTTTGGAAGAGTTATGTCGATTACTTCGACTTCAAAACATCCGGCGGAAGCTTTCTGGGTTGCCTCGTATATGAGCCAGAAGGCAAGTATAGACTTCTGCTTTGATCCACGCACAGGAGAGGACCCGTTCAGATACTCTCATGTAAATGCTCCCGACAAGCTTGCAAAATACCTTTCAGATTTTTCGAAGGGTGAAGTGCCTGTGAGTGACTGCAAAAACTATCTGGATGCCATTAAATCGAATCTCGAACACGGGTATCCGGATCTGAGCATTCCAGGGTCCAATGAGTATATGGATATTCTTGATCTGTATATTCATAAAGCTCTTTCCGGTGAAATGGGTTCTAAGGAAGCTCTGGATAAAGTTGCTGCTGAATGGAATAAAATTAGTAATTCCCTCGGTTTCGACAAACAAAAGGCAATTTGGCTTTCCCAGCTCAAAGCATGGAAAGATTTGGGGTACATTCAGTAGGGGAGTACTTCGTGTGAAGGGTATCGACCTCTATCGGCTGATACCCTTCCGTATTAAACTTGTAGATTCAAGGTGAAATAGCCGATTTAAAAGTACTATGGAAAAAATGATGAGGGAGCAATGAGAACAACTGTAAAGAATAAAACGGAGTACGATGCGAAGCCCCCGACCCATAAAAAAATATACTGGGACGGGAAGAGGAAACTGTCCTACGCTATGATTGCGCCCGCGTTTATTATTTTGCTTTTTCTTGCAATCGGGCCGATGTTTTTCATGTTTGTAAACGCCTTCAGGACATGGAACCTCGCTGTGCCTGCGCCCCCGAGATTCAGCGGTTTTAAAAATTTCCTTGGCCTTTTTATGGATGCTCGGTTTGGAAATGCATTTTTAAATACGGTTATTCTCATGGTGGCGGGAATTATCATCCAATCAATACTCGGACTCGGTATTGCACTACTGCTGAAAAAACCCTTCAAGCTCAGGTCAGTTGTAATGGCCCTTATACTGATACCGGTACTGATTGCTCCTGTTGTCGCCGGTTTGAACTGGAAACTCATTTTCAATGAAACATTCGGTCCGCTTAATTATATGCTGGGGATACTGGGCATGAAACAGCCGCTCTGGGTGAGCAGCAACCGGTTCTGGGGCCTGCTCTCGATCCTTATCGTTGATACCTGGCAGTGGACTCCCTTTGTTGCACTTGTACTTCTCGCGGGCCTTGAAGCAATTCCAGGCCAGGTGTATGAGGCGGCGGATGTTGATGGGGCCAAACCGTTTATGGTTTTTCTGAGAGTCACTCTCCCTCTGCTCCGGCCGATGTTCGTGCTCATCATTCTCCTTCGGACGATATTTATCTTTAAAATATTCGATCCTGTAATGATACTTACGCAGGGTGGTCCGGGCTCTGCCACAGAAACGCTCAGCCTGTTAACCTACTACACAGGTTTGAAATACATGAATATAGGGTATGCGATGGCAATGGGAGTTCTACAGATTATTTTTATGATTATACTTGCAAATATATTCCTGAAATTTACAACGAGCAGCAAGCTCAGCAAATAGGAGTGTCAGGGTATGAAAAGTGATGAAATAAGAATAGGCGAAAAAACAACAACGCGGATGATTTTAAAAATTATCCGTTGGATACTTATTATTCTGGTACTTCTTGTGTTTCTCTTTCCCGTGTACTGGATTATAAGCGGTTCTTTTAAGACGCTTGGAGAATTCTATACGCGGCCTCCCACAATGATTCCAAAACAATTGATGTTCGATAATTTCAAGAACGCCCTGTCCGCAAGAGGGCTGAAAGGTCTTATTGATAGTGCGATAATCAGCGTTACGGTGACTTTCATTACCATGATCATATCGGTGCCTGCAAGTTATTCAATAGCGCGGTACAGTCCGGGGGGACAGCAAATATCTTTTTTTATACTTTCGATTCTTTTTCTGCCGCCGGTTATCGGAGTTATCCCGCTGTTTTTTATATTCAAAACCCTAAAATTGCTCGATACGTATTCTGTTTTTTTCCTCAGCTATATGTTTTTCAACTTGCCCTTTTGCACGTGGATTATGAAGGGGTTTTTCGAGGACATACCCTTTGAGCTAGAACAGGCGGCAATGGTCGATGGGCACAGCAGGTTTACGGTGTTTTTTAAGATCGCAATTCCTCTTGCCAGGGCGGGCATCGCCGTTGCAAGCCTTTTCGCTTTTATATTTTCATGGAATGAGCTCATGTTCGCGTCTATATTTGCCAGGCATCATGTCCAGACACTGCCGCTTGTACTCCAGGATTATATAGGGAGCACAGGTGTCGCTTGGGGCGAATTGTCCGCGCTTGCAACCATCGCCGCAATTCCGGGGATTCTTCTTGCGATCTTTATGCAGCGCTATATAGTGCGCGGTCTCACATTCGGTGCGGTCAAGGGATGATAAAGGTAATTTTAGTTTTGCTGATTTAGGAGATATTCCTGTCTGATAAAAAGCGTTTGGATAAACAGAGATATATAATTTAGGTTGAGAGTAAAAAATTTGGCAGATTGAGAAGGAGCAATACATGGAGAACTTCGTTTATTATAATCCGACCAGGGTTATTTTCGGCAGAGATATGGAAAACACTGTTGGTGAAGAAATGAAAAAATACGGTTCGAAAGTTCTTATACATCATTACGGAGAGGAATTTGTAAAAAAATCCGGGCTTCTTGAGAGAGTGGTCTCCTCCCTTAAAAATAACGGGATGGAGGTGTATGAATTGACCGGGGTACAACCCAATCCCCGGCTCAGCCTGGTGCGTGAAGGGATTGAAATGGTCAGGGAAAAGGGTATTGATTGTATTCTTGCAATAGGAGGCGGTAGTGTTATTGATTCGTCAAAAGCGATAGGAATCGGAACCCCTTATGACGGAGATGTATGGGATTTTTTCAGTGGGAAGGCCGAGGTTCAAAAAACCTTACCGGTTGGTGTAATTCTCACTATTCCTGCAGCGGGGAGCGAATCGAGCGGGAGCGCGGTTATTACCAATGAGGATGGATGGTATAAACGTTCAATTGACGGAGTAGATATTATCAGACCGAAGTTTGCCATTATGAACCCGGAGATTACGTTTACACTGCCCCCATATCAGACATCGTCCGGAGGATGCGACATCATGACCCATATCACGGAGCGCTATTTTTCCGTCACCCATTACGTTGATCTAACGGATAAGCTCTGTGAAGGTGTTTTAAAAACAGTAATAAAGAACCTTCCCATTTTATTGGAGGAACCTGACAATTATAACGCGCGGGCTGAAATAATGTGGGCGGGATCTATCGCGCATAACGATTTAATTGGCACAGGCAGAGTCCCGGCATGGGAGTGTCATAAAATCGAACATGAGCTTGGAGGAATGTACGATGTCGCACACGGCGCGGGGTTGACGGCGATTATGCCTTCATGGATGAGATATGTGTATAAAGCGCGGCTGAATATGTTTATCAAGTTCGCGGTACGTGTGTGGGATATTGAATATAACTTCGATGAACCGGACAGAACCGCAGTAGAGGGCATCAACCGGCTTGAAAAATTCTTCAGGGACGTCAACATGCCTGTAAGCCTCCATGAGCTTGGTATTACGGATAACAGATTTGAAGAGCTTGCAGCAAAATGCGTGGAAAACGGTCCGGTGGGATGGTTTCGGCCTGTTGACAAACAGGATATAATAAAAATACTTGAAATGGCGCAATAGTGCTTGATTGAGCGCACAAAAATCATTCTATTAAATGCTATTCTATCGGATAGAAAGTGATAAAGATGAAAGACGAGTTTGTCATTGCACACGACCTCGGAACATCAGGAAACAAGGCAACGCTGTTTGATTCGGGAGGCGGGCTTGTTGCAAGCAGTTTTACCGGATACGATACAGTGTACCCGCATCCCGGGTGGGCGGAGCAGAAGCAAAGCGACTGGTGGGCTGCGGTAAAATTATCGACAGTTGATCTTTTAAAAAAAGTACCCAATGCCCACAAGCACATTGTAGCTATCAGCTTCAGCGGACATATGATGTGCTGTTCACCTGTTGACGAAGAAGGGTCTCCTCTCTGCAATGCAATTATCTGGAGTGATCAGAGGGCGGATAAACAGCGGGATAGATTATCGCAGACAGTAGGCGATGAAATAGCGTATAAAGTTACCGGGACAGTTTTTGTTGCAAACTATTTGGCTGCAAAAATATTGTGGCTGCAGGACAGCCATCCGGAGTTGTATAAAAAGGCGTACAAGTTCCTGCAGCCCAAGGATTATATCGCATATCATCTGACGGGGGAATTCGTTACAGACTACTCCGATGCATCCGGTACAAATCTTTTCGACATCCGGCAAAAGGCATGGAGTGGAGAAATAATTTCAAGCATCGGGATCGATTCATCAAAGCTCCCTGAGGCGATACCCTCGACTCAAATAGCAGGAAAACTCACAAAATCAGCAGCCGATGAGCTCGGCCTTCCTGCAGGAATACCGGTGGTCATTGGAGGCGGTGACGGTCCGTGCGCCACTGTCGGTGCCGGTGCCTCAAAACCGGGAGATTGCTACAACATATACGGTACCTCGGCCTGGACATCGGTGACAACCGACACGCCTCTGTACGATTCGTTACGAAGAACATTCATTTTAAACCATCTGGATGAAAATCTTTACATGGGTGTTGGTGCAATGCAATCAGCAGGCGGGAGCTTCGAGTGGCTGAACGGGTGGATCGGCAATATCGAGGGCTCGCTCGGAAAAGGCATAGGTTTGTCCCCCTATGATATTCTCTCATTGGAAGCGGAACAGTCGCAAGCGGGGTCGAATGGGGTGCTGTTTCTTCCCTATTTGATGGGGGAGAGGAGTCCGTACTGGGACAGCGAGGTCAAGGGGGCTTTTCTCGGATTGACACGCGTTGCTGGAAGATATCAAATAATACGATCGGTTCTTGAAGGGGCGGTGTATCATCTAAAAATCATTCTCGATATACTGGAGGAAAACGGGAGTCAGGTCAATGAGGTTCGATTGATCGGCGGCGGCGGGAGGAACAGGTTTCTCAGAAGGCTCATGGCGGATATCTGGGGGAAACCGGTCGTTGAGATGGAGTATATGGAGGAAGCAACCTCTCTCGGTGCCGCTATTGCCGGTTTTGTGGGTGTTGGTATAAAAGAAAATATTGTTGAAGCTGAATCAATGATACGGAAAAAAAGTGTCATGAATCCCGACGAGAAGAACACCGAGCGGTACAGTAAATTGTATGATATTTTTAAAGAGGCCTATACTGCGTTGAAACCAATTCATCATAAACTTGATAAGCTTATGAGAAAATATTAAAAATATTTGAAATATTTATGAGGTATGTACTTGACTCACTCTGATTTTTCATAAGTTTTGGTTTAACATAGAGTTACCTGTTGCTTGGCTAGTAGCACATTTCTATTACGGGGGATACATTTAAAATCTTTTTATAGAAATAGTATAAAATAGAAAGGAATTGCTAAAATAATTTTAATATTATGAAACACTACTGTCCAACTGTTTTCAGTAATAAATCGTGTAATTAATTAAATATTAATAAATTAAACGAGAAAATATTTTTTTCGACTTGAAATAAAGATTATATTGTAGCCACTCGACTAACTACAATACAAGGGAGTGGCTAATGTATACAGGACAAACTGTCTTTTCCCAAATTATGGATTTTATACCAAAATACGAGTTTCAAAAATGTGTATCGCGATATCACGGTAATTACAAGGTACAAAGTTTTTCCTGTTGGAATCAATTTTTATGTATGGCCTTTGCTCAGATGACCTATAGGGACAGCCTTCGAGATATTGAGTCATGCCTGAACTCCATGCAGAACAAATTGTATCACATGGGTTTTAGAGGTAAAATATCTCGGAGCACTCTTTCCTATGCAAATGAGACTCGAGAGTGGCGTATTTATGCCGATTTTGCTCAAGTACTTATTCATATAGCAAGAAGCCTCTATAAAGACGATGAGTTGGGTGTCGAACTGGATCAAACAGTGTATGCACTTGATTCTACCACGATAGATTTATGCCTTTCTTTATTCCCTTGGGCTCGATTTCGAAGACGAAAAGGCGCCATAAAGCTGCATACACTGCTAGATCTACGTGGAAATGTGCCCTCATTCATCAAAATCACTGATGGAAAGGTCCATGATGTGAACATTTTGGATGATTTGATACCAGAGCCGGGCTCCTACTACATCATGGACCGGGCATACCTTGACTTTGCTCGGCTCTACACCCTGACACAATTTTGTGCCTTTTTTGTAACCCGTGCTAAAACCAACCTCCAGTTTCGCAGACTATATTCTCATCCAGTAGATAAATCCCTTGGGTTGAAAAGCGACCAAACCGTAATGCTTAATGGTATTAACTCCGCTAAAGAGTACCCGGATAAACTTCGCCGCACCAGCTATTATGATGCTGAGACGGATAAGGTTCTTATTTTCTTGTCGAACAACTTTATTATTCCAGCCCTCACTATCGCACAGCTTTACCGATGTCGCTGGCAGGTTGAGTTATTCTTCAGATGGATCAAGCAACATTTACGAATAAAAGCATTTTATGGCACCTCAATGAATGCAGTAAAGACTCAGGTCTGGATAGCAATCTCTGTGTATGTGCTTGTTGCCATCATAAAGAAAAGGCTTAATTTGGATTTTAGTCTCTACACAATTTTGCAAATATTGAGTGTTACAGTGTTTGAGCAATTGCTTGTGAGACAAGTACTTACGAATTTCGATTACAGATCACTTGATGGAGAATCTCATAACCAATTGCTATTATTCGATTTATAATTGGACACTATAGATTATTTATATTCTATTTTTACTTTGTAATTGCGAGTTGAACTATATCATAAAAAGACAATTCATTCTCCCAATTTATTAAGAGATTCAATTCAGGCGGGAGTAAAAAGAATATGTAGAGCGGATGAAGCGGTTTATCTGCGAGGGGTAATATTACACTCGATCCATATAAGCTTGTACAACCTTTGGCAGTGTAGTAACCTCACGTTCTGTAGTAGAAAATTTGATTATTGAAAGGAGGTGGTTATCCGGTTTATTTATAAATGTTTGGATTTTTTAGAAGTTAATAAATTTAAGGGGGATCAAAATTATGAAAAAGAGATTTTTATGGTTAATCGTTTCCATGGTTGTGCTTTCACTGCTTATATTCTTTAACGGTGCCCCGAAGGAAAAGGCTCCTGAAGCCAAGGTTAAAAAATATACTTTCTACTATGTTGACCATGGTGTTCCTGGAAACCCGTTCTGGGCAGTATATTTTAAGGGAATTGAGGAGGCAGCTGCAGCGCTTGCCCCTTATGGTGTTGAAGTGAAACATCTATCTGCCGAAGCAGATGTTAAGAAACAGATCGATATGCTGAAGCAGGCTGTCGCTGCAAATCCTGATGGATTGGTTACAACCATGATCGATCCCAAGTCCTTTGATCCAATCCTCAAGCCTGCCATTGCAAAGGGATTGCCAGTAATGGCTGCTAATGTCGAGGATCCAAGACCTGTTGGGGAACGTATACCTTATCTTGCTTACTATGGTGAAGATACCTGGAAGTCAGGCGTTGAGCTTGCTGATGCAGTTATACGATACATCAAAGAGACAAACGGGTTTAAGCCGAAATTTGTCTTGCTCTGTAACCCAATGGCAGGCCATTACGTGTGGGAAGCAAGATTACAAATGGTTGGTGAAACATTAGAAAAGGCATATGGTACAAAGAGTGAGAAGATAGTTGTTGGTGAAGATCCCACCAAAGCAATGGAGATTATTCGTGCATATGTGGTAAAAAACCCAAATGTCGATATGATAGTTGCACCCGTTCACTTCACCCATGCATGTACAACCCTGCTGCCACAGTTGGGGAAAACACCTGGAAAAGATATATATCTTGCCTGCTTTGACCTTATGGCAGAAACTCTTCAGGATATAAAAGATGGCAAAGTCATTGCAACTCATGATCAACAGCAGTACCTGCAGGGCTTTTTGCCTCTCATTGATCTATACCTGTATTTGGAAAAATACAAAGTGCACCCCTACGGTATCGTCGGTACAGGGCCAATTATTGTTGACAGACACAATGTTGATTCTGTTCTTGCTGGTACTAAAGCCGGGTACAGATAATAATTGCTGATCTCGATGTATCCTATGTCGTATACCTCTTTCTCCCTATAGAAGGGAGAAGGGGGTTATATATTTAAATCACAAAAAGGGTTGCCTGCATATGGAAACAACAGCGGGAGGAAAGAGAAAAAATGAGCGAGTCGCTACTTAGGAGCAAGAAATTAACGAAAATATTCGGGAAGGTTACTGCTCTACAAAATGTAGATTTTGATGTGAAATATAATGAAGTGGTTGGTTTGCTTGGTGATAATGGTGCTGGAAAATCAACTCTTGTGAAAACAGTCATGGGGGTATACCCTCCAGATGGAGGTGAAATATACTATATGGGGAAAAAAGTGAGGTTTCGCTCTCCTGAAGAGGCACGATCGTCTGGTATCGAAATTGTCTACCAGGGAAATAATTTGATTGAAACAATGAATATTTGGAGAAATTTTTTTGTGGGTAAAGAAGTTCTAAAAAGGTTTGGGTCCTTGAGGTTTCTTAATGTAAAGGAGATGAAAAAGAAAACTCTTGAAAATCTTGATAAAGTAAGAGTTAGTATGAGGTCGGCCGATGAATACGTGAATATTCTATCTGGTGGCCAGAAACAGTCTGTAGCCATTGGACGGGCTCTTCATTTTGGTGCAAAGCTTCTTATTCTGGATGAACCGACAACTGCTCTCTCTGTGAGGGAGACAGAACAGGTATTAAACTTTGTTAAGTCACTTAAAAATCTTGGTGTATCTGTTATATTTATAACCCACAATATATATCACGTGTTCGATGTGGCTGATCGTTTCGAAATTCTTGATCATGGAGTATTAATTGGTTCATTAAAAAAAAGTGATACTGGTAATGGCGGATGCACTCCAGAAATAATTATGGATATGATACGGAAAGGGAAAAAGGATGTTAAAAGATCTACAAAAGAATAGTGGTTATTTAAGGAAAACATCTTTCTTGCTCAATAACCGTAACGTTACGATATCCGTAATCTTATTTATCGCTTTTTTTATTCTCTTTTCCAATGTAGCAAGAGGGTTCTTTTCTCCAAGCATGCTTACAGTTATACTGCTCACTGGAGCTGAGCTGGGTACCCTTACCATTGGTATAACCCTGCTTCTTATTTCAGGTGAGATAGACCTATCTGTTGCTTCAGTATTTGTATTCAGTGATTATGTTGTCCTGATTTTGTCAAGTTTTGGTATACCCTTACCGATCTGTTTCATCTTTGCTTTAGTGTATGGTGCGTTTGCGGGTTACCTTAACGGCTTTCTTACCATGAAGTTCAGTATACCCTCATTCGTGGTTACTTTAGGTACATTAATATTCTGGCGATCAGCAGTCGCAGGCCTGACCAATGGAGAGCCGACGTATTATACAGGTGGCGATTCAGTTCTTTTAAGGATACTTGGTGGCCAAATTGGTATTTTCCCTAATCAATTTCTCTGGTTACTTGTCTTTGTAGTAATCTTCAGTGTAATTCTAAACCATTCACAATTCGGAAATCACATCTTAGCGACGGGCGGAAACAAGGAGGTGGCACGTGCACTGGGAGTGGACACGTATAAAATTAAACGCTTGTGTTTTATGATTTCTTCTACGCTAGCTTCTTTTGCCGGTATTTCGTATTTGGCACGCAGTAGTTATCTTGATCCAATTGTAGCAACAGGAATGGAGTTTGAGGCAATTGCAGCGACTGTTATTGGGGGAACCTTGCTTTCTGGAGGGTCGGGAACAATCGTAGGTGCCACTATATGTGCATTTCTTTTAAAGGAAATACAAATTGGGGCCGGGACGTACGGAATAAAGGCCGAATATTACAAAGTTGCAGTTGGCATCTTACTGGTTATCTCAGCCATAATAAATAATCTGATAACTCGAAAAATATTCAAAGCATAACACTGATACGGAAAGTCAATAAACACCAATCAGAATTTAAAAGGTATTATATGGACAGAAATACATCTCTTTCAACTTCTATATCTTCAAGGAGAGTAATTGATATCATAAAGGATAGAATTACTTTCAACCCACTTTATCGAGTGCTGCTTGCCCTAATTGCTATCTTTGCCGTTTTTACCCTGTTTTCGAGGGAATTTTTAAGTTCTATGATCATGCCTGGCATACTTCTCTTGGGTGCTGAATTGGCAATTCTGAGTATAGGTGAAACCTTTGTCATTATAGCTGGGGAAATAGATCTTTCAGTAGCATCCGTTTATGGCTGGGGAGCATTGTTTGCTCTGATCCCTTCAAATGCCGGATTACCATACCCCTTGAGCTTTTTAATTGCACTTGCTTTTGGATGCTTCGTTGGATTTATAAATTGGCTTATTACCGTACGGTTCAGGGTCCCGGCCCTCATAACAACCCTTGGTTCGATGTGGGTTTTCAGGGGCCTACTTATGGGTTTGTTTGCCACAACTTTTCTTTCCTTTAAAGGCGGAGAGTCCTGGTTGCTCAAAACTTTTGGCGGACAGGTAGGTATTATTCCAAGATTGTTCTTCTGGTTTCTCATCATTGTTGCTGTTTTTTATATCCTTTTAAACTATACGAAATTCGGCAACTGGGTCTATGCAACAGGCGGGCAGAAAGAAACTGCACGTGCACTTGGTGTTAATACTGATAAAACCAAGTTAGCATGCTTTATGATATCGTCCGGACTTGCAGCTTTTGCCGGTGCGGCATATTTGGGTAGAATGGACTGGTTTTTATCGCGACTTGGTATGAGCAGTATGGGATTCGGACTGGAAACAGAAGCAATAGTAGCCTCCGTAATGGGGGGGACAGCCTTTACAGGAGGCCAGGGAAATTTAATTGCAGTCTCTTTAGCAGCTTTTGCCCTTTCTTCTTTCAGAAGCGGTCTTATATTGATCGGAGTGTCAAGTTATTGGATCGATGGCGGGCTTGCTGTTTTACTGATAATTTTCTGTGTGATACGGAGCCTCGGTCAGGCGCGATGATGGTAGCATGTGTCCGTTACTCGCACACCAGTTCAAACGTTAGAATCTTTCCAGTCCTTGCAGATCATTTACCAAACAGGAGGAAAGGTATGTCATATGAAGTGAAGTACCCAGCAGAGAAGGCTCCAAAAGCTGGTCTAGTAGCAAACGCAATAAATGCTTTCAGTTTAGATGGAAAAATTGAGGCAGAAAAACAATTCCACGATCTCTTTAATAACTTTAAAACCAAGGGAATAATAAACCAGGAATCGGTTTTGTATGAAAAGAGGGTTTTTGGGCCTCATGAAGCACAGAAAGTTGCAGAACTGTTTAGTAAAGCAAGGATTGATGTTTTGATCATTTTAAACAGCGCCTTTCCCAACGGTAATTCTTTTCTTACCCTTGCAAATGACCCTTATTTAATGAAAGTACCTCTCGTTTTAGTTGCACCCTATGAGATTGAATATGACATTCCTGAATGGACAACCAACGCCTGGTGCGGAGTTATCATGAATAACTACGTTGCAAAAAGAATCGAACGAAAGATTTTTCCTCTTGCCGGCTGGCCCCGTGACAGGGAATTTCAGGAAAGGCTCAAAATGTTCATGAATGTTTTTTATACTGTAAAAGAAATTAGGAAAGATTTTCTTGGACGCTTTGGTGATGCTCCGGGAGGATTTCACTCAGCGAGTGGTAATCAGCTGGACTATGCTCAAATGTTTGGAACAAGAGTTGAAACAATCGACTGGACTGCGGTAATGAACGTTTTCAAAACAGGTTCCGCTGAGGGGTATTTGGGAAAATCCGTTTTCACAGAGGAAGATGTAAGAAAGACGGCCGATGTAATGAAAAAAGGGCGGATAGTATTGGTGAGCGACAATGTCATTCTGAAGGCAGCACGGCTCTATCACAGCTTCAGGGCTATCATCAGGGCAAATGGTTTCACATCAAGTGCATTTCGTTGCTGGCCTGAGATGGGAGAACCCTATATTGGTGTCGCGCCTTGTTTCAGCATGGGATGGCTGCTTTCTAAGCATGATGTCACCGCCGCAAGCTGTGAATCGGATTGGCCGACCGCAATTACCCAGAGTATCGGAACGCTTCTTTCCGGTAAACCATGCGCGTGTCTTGATTTTGTCAATTATCTTGGGAAAGGCCCGGTGTGTCAATTGGGACACTGCGGAGTGGGCATTGCCGGACATATGTCTTCAAATGAATTGGACCTGGAAGGTGAGGTTTCAGGAGAAATGAAAGAAAAGATCATGAGTGGAAAAATACGGGTGAACGATGCAATTGCAGAAAAAAGTCCGGACAGGCAGGGAGGGCAGGTAGTTGCTCCGGCTCATATAGGTCAGTTTGAATATGGAATAAAAACTGGCATCAATCTGGTTCAGGATAAAAATGGAAATTTTAAAATGCTGATTTTCACTGGAGAAAGCAGTCCCCGGACGGCAAAAGCAAAACTGTACAGTGCCAGTGATGTGAGTATTAAGAATTATTCTAAATTAAGCGATTTAGTACTTAAACATGGATTTTCTCATCATCTCGCTGTTGCGCTGGGAGATATCACTCAGGAACTGAAAATATTGTGCGATTATTACGGGATAGAATATTACTACGTGGACTGAGAGATAAGGAGCTTCTCATAACTCTAATGAGAACTACTTGCCGGGTTACAGAGAGTTATTTATTACTATTCTGGTGGAAATATTTTTTCGAAAACCGGATATTCTTTACGCGGTAGGCATAAAATACGTTTCAAAAAATATAGGTCGGCGAATCAGAAGAAATATGCACAAAATGAATAGTCTTAGGGAAGAGTTTAATAAAGTTGCTAAATTCCAGAAATTTACACACCTTCCACACTTTGAAGGAATGGCCTTCTGGGGAGAAACAATTACAAGATGGTATGGGGAAGGCTTGCCAGAAGATACAACGCCATGGGAATTCTTTCAGCTAGATAGGTTTATGGACAACGCACCTAAAGAAATTTCATACCATACAGACCGGGTTGTCAGTCCTCCCTACTGGCCGCCACTTCAAAATGAAATAGTCGAAGAAACAGAGTCATACGTAATTCAAAGAGAAGATGATGGAATAATTAAGAAGCAGCTTAAAAATGGTGTTTCAATGCCTTATTTCATCAGGTTTCCTGTTGAGAATCGTCGTAATTGGGAGGAGATGAAAGTCCTGCTGAATCCTGAGGATGAACAGAGATATAGTAGTACAGTAAAAATTGCACCATCCTTAAAAAATCGTGACTTTATCCTTCGCTTTGGACTCTGCGGGGGATATGGTTTTCAGAGAAATCTCTTTGGTGAAGAGAAATTGTGCTATGTGTATTATGACGATCCCTGTCTCATACATGATATAATGAAACACTGGGTTTATCTATACTCCACCATAGCAGATCACCTCTGCCCACTGATTGATTTTGATTATGTTTTTTTGTGGGAAGATATGGCCTACAAAACATCGTCTCTCATTTCTCCCAGCCATTTCCGAGAATTTATACTTCCATACTATAAAGAATTAATTCGATATTTGCATGAGCGATATTCACTTGATCTCTTCATGGTCGATTCTGATGGGAATAACTTTTCACTTCTTCCGCTCTTTATTGAGGGAGGAGTAAACATGTTTACACCACTAGAAATTTCTGCTGGTATGGAGCCTCTTGTCATACGGGAGCAGTTTCCATATCTTGCCCTCTTGGGAGGTATTGATAAAAGAGTGCTACTAAAAAGTAAAAAAGAAATTGAAGAAGAAATAATGCGAAAAGTACCGCAAATGTTGAGGATTGGCGGCTATTTCCCATCTCTTGACCATCATGTACCGTCTGATATTTCTTTTGAAAATTTTTGTTACTATATCGAGTATATCAGGGAGGTGGAAAATACCGCATTGTAAAAAATTGAACGCAATACGACAATAAATAATCCGGTAAAAACAATACGGAGTTTACGTCGTTTATATTTTGATTACTAAGACTTACATAATATAAAAGGTAATGGGTATAATGACTCCGAGAGAAAGAGTACTGAGCACGCTCCGTGGAGGACAGGCCGATAGGGTCCCGTACGATATAACACCTTTCGGAAACGGTCTCAAGGGTTTTAATCGTAAAGCTGCCCACATTTTTAAGGAAAAAACAGGTTCCAATGATCCCGATAAATACTTCGGGGTGGAAAGGGATATCAGATGGGTTGGGTTTAAGGATACGAAAATCGACTTGAAAGAGAGATTTACAGGATATCACGAGTTACCGGAAAACCTGACATTCTGCAAATATAATAATTGGTTTCAGGAGGTTCCAAAACCGTATTCTTTTACTTTCAATGAATGGGGGACAGCATTTGTGGTGGGATCAGATGTATCCTATGATCATTTTATTCCCCCTGCAAAAATTGTTCAAGCCACATCTGGTAAAGCGATTGAGGACTATCCTCTCCCTGATTTTACCAATGAGTACCGGTACAAACATCTCGAAAAAGAGGTACAAAAGATTAGAAAAAAGAGCCTGGCCTCGGTTGCATTCTTGGCAATGACAATCTTTGAGGTTGCTTGGCAGATACGGGGTTTTGATGAGCTTTTAATAGATTTTCTCCAGAAACCGGAAATTGCAGAAGTACTTCTCGAGAGGATTGCGGAGCTATCTCTTTTTAGGGCCCGTAAATTTGCAGAGGTTGGAGTAGATATCATACATATCGGGGATGATGTAGGCATGGAGGATAGAATGCTAATAAGCCCAGGTATCTGGCGAAAATGGCTTAGGCCGAGATTTGAGAGAATAATAAAAGGGGCACGGGAAATAAAACCCGACTTAGTTTTTTTCTATCACTCCGATGGTTATGTGGAACCAATAATACCCGACCTCATCGAGATAGGTGTAAATGCACTGAATCCAGTCCAGCCAGAATGTATGGATCCGGTAAAATTAAAAAAACAATACGGCGATAGACTTGCCTTCTGGGGTACCATAGGTATTCAACATACTCTCCCCTTTGGAACACCTGAAACTATTGAGGCTGAAGTGAAGCAGAGAATAAAAACAGTAGGTATGGGAGGCGGTCTGTACATCTCACCAACTCATGTAATTGCGCCTGAAGTACCCCATGAGAATCTTTTTGCCCTTGTGAGAGCAATCAAGAAATACGGGAAGTATAATTAAACAGGTTTTTCGCTTAAGTTTATTTTGAATATCACTTGTTTATAAGTACTACCCATTTATAAGACGTTTTTACCGGTGCAATAATACTCATCCGGGTATTTTACTGTTAGGAAAAGATATTTGAACATCAAATATATTCTGTCAAAATAGTACGCGATAATCACTGTATAGATATCTGTGTTATAGGGAAATGCAAGATGAAACCTTATTTAAAAATAATGATCAGGGATTTATCATGAAAAAAAATAACTTAAGAAATCTCTTAATTGAAAGATGGAGAACAAAAAAAGGATTGCCGGCATTCAACTATTCTGATATGTGGGATCTTTTCGCAATTGTAAACGCAGCTAACCGAGAGAATGTAGATATAATAGTAGCCAGCAACCCTCTGGTTGTTGAGGCTTTGGGAATGGATATATGCCAGTCGATGGTGAATGGATTGAATGCTAAAAGCAATGTTTCGCTCTTTAACCATTTGGACCACAGCAGTAGCGTTGATCTTTGCATTGAGGCTATAGATTCAGGATACCCCTCAGTCATGATAGATGGTTCAAGGAAGGCTCTCGAAGATAATATCAGAATGACAAAAGAAGTTGTCAAATACGCACATAAAAAAGGTGTGCTAACCGAAGGCGAAATCGGGAAAATTAAGGGGAAAGGTATCGAAGGTGACTTCAGCGGGGGCGTATATATGGCGGAGATAGACGAAGCGGTGGAGCTTGTCGAAAAAACGAATGTCGACATGCTTGCAGTCGGTATAGGAACAGCTCATGGTTTTTATACAGAAAAACCGGAAATAAATTTCGACAGGATTAAAGAAATAGCTGCTGTACTCAATGTGCCGCTGGTATTGCATGGCGGCACCGGGATTCCTGATGAAGACATACAAAAGGCAATATCCCTCGGCATCATAAAAGTTAATGTTGGAACTATAATTCATACGACTTATTTAACTCATCTGAAAAGAGCACTCGACAGGGCTGACGAAAACCCCTATACACTCGACATTATGAAAGAAGTCCTCCCGTATATTGAGGGTGTGGTGTCTGATAGAATTAAAATTATTACAGGGGTTTGATTAATTTGAAGTGAGTGAAATTGATAGTATGAAAATACATCACCGAATTTATAAGATAGACTACGACGGGTGGGTTCTATGCATGGTCGGTTCGGTAGTATACCTCTTTATCGCTTAAAGACGGCACTACCAGGCCGAGTTTATATAGATTGGTGAGTGCCTTTTTCATTTGCCGTTCAGAATAATTCAGCTTTTCTCGTATCTCAGATAGGGCGAGTCGTCTTTCCTGCTCAAACAGATCAAAGAGTATCTTTTCGTCACAATTCAGGTTTTTGTACGCAGATGAAAGAATCCTGGTGCTGTTCATAAATACCTTTATCTCTTTTTTCGATGCGGGATTATTTTCGGCTCCAGTACGGATGAATGCTTGAAGTTTTCCATTGATGTTTATAAAATAAGGCTTGTTTTTTCCCTCCCGTACTTCAAGAATAATAATTTGAAACTTATTGAAGGTGACCGACCGGACTAGTATATCAGGTTTTGGGATAAGCAGAGCAAGTGCTTTGTCTATCTTTGTTAGTTCCAGGTATTTATCATGTACACCTACCGGCTCGCCGGAATCACGTATGCCGATAAACAGGTTCCCACCTTTCGAATTCGAAAACGCACAGAGAGTTTCTGCAGTGAGACCGCCCTCACCAAGAGTCGTTTCAAATTCCGCTTTGTATCCTTCTCCGAGGGTTATAATCTCTTCTAAGATATCTACGGGGATTATTGATTGTTGCAACTGCAGCATATTCTCATAATAGGGTGATTTAATGTCCTTGTCAATGAGAATGCCGATATGATATTGCCCGGTGCATCGTGTTTTCTTATGGTTTTATTCATAAAGATTCCAGTTATTTGTACAATAATTTCTATGCTCAACTGATCTATTATATTACAATATCATATTATTACTCTATAGGTAAAAACCATTGTGAAAAATGCTTCAATTGTGTCGAAAGGTATTATCAATACTCTTTTTTTTATCTTAGGGTTTACCCTGATTTTCGTTCTCCTCGGGGCAGGCGCAGGCTCTCTCTCCGGTGTTATAAGTCGTTATTCGAGACTCATAACGACAGTAGGTGGTGCTGTGATCATTGTACTTTCAGTGCAGGTGATGGGCCTTTTTACGATACCTTTTCTGAATTATGAACGGAAAGCGCATGTAAAGAAAAAACCGCATGGAGTTTTCGGAGCTTTTATCATCGGGGTCACTTTCGCCGCTGCCTGGACACCCTGTATTGGTCCGATTCTATCGAGCATTCTTATTCTCGCCGCAACAGGCAAGACCGCGTTCAAGGGCATCGGGCTTCTGGCCGTTTATTCAATCGGTCTCGGCGTACCTTTTCTTTTTTCTGTTATCGCCTTCGGATATTTTCTCAACTTCTCATTGTTTTTGAAAAAACATTTCAAACTCATCAAGCTGGTCAGCGGTTTTCTTCTCCTTGGTATCGGATTAGCACTCATTATAGGACAGTTTCAGAAATTCTCCCAGTACCTTGCGTTTGTACCGGACATCACACTGATAGAAGCGGGGAACCTGTCATTCTTCGTTGCGCTCCTTGCGGGATTCATCTCCTTTATTTCACCCTGTGTTTTACCGCTCATCCCCTCGTATCTGACATTTATTACCGGAATTTCTGTACTTGAAATGAATAGTGCCCATGGAGTGGATACGAACGCTGTGTACGATGGATAGACGTAGACGTTTGAACAGGATTACCGGCCGCAGCAGTACTTGTACTTTTTACCGCTCCCGCAGGGGCATGGGTCGTTTCTTCCGACTTTCTGACCGACAACAACTTGAACGCGCTCCCTGTTTTGGTGAGAGGGCGGTGCACCACCTCCGGCATACTGTTCAGCCGGTTCATACTGCTGACGGCCGCCGAAGTGACCGTACTGGCCATACTCTTCGTGCTGTGTATTTTTAATTCGCCATATGGAGGGCCGCTGAACGGACGGTGCGAGATGAACTCTAAACAGGTTTTTAATAATATCAGCGTTGATATTGATAATTAGCTCCTGAAAGAGATTGAATGCCTGAAACTTGTATTCAATAAGGGGGTCCTTCTGCGCATACGCCTGGTACCCGATACCTTCCCGGAGGCCGTCCATTTCATACAGATGTTCCTTCCACCGTTTGTCGATCGCCTGAAGTGCAAGAAACTGCTCGACACGCGGTGCCATATCTTCGCCGAGTTCAGTGGTCTTATCCCGGTGGGCTTCGAAGGCGGGACGCAGCATTCGTTCCCTGAATTCATCGAGGCTTATTTCCTCATCCCCGTTAACATCGATGCCTATTTCCTTTTTAAAAAGGTCTGAGAGCCATAGTACAGCAGGTTCGATATCCTGCGTGGTGATGCCGGATTTCGGCAATTCCCACTCCTCAAGCTGTGCGTCGATAACGTCTTCGATTATTTCATCGATTTTCTCGCTGATATTCAGGTTTTCCAGGAATTCCGCTCTCTTCGTATAAATGTAATTCCTCTGGTCGTTCATTACATTGTCGTATTCCAGAAGATGCTTTCTGATTTCGAAATTTCTGTTTTCGACCTTTTTCTGTGCGCTGCTGATTGCTTTGGTCACAAGGGGGGAGTCGATATTCTGGTTTTCCTCCATGCCCATTTTTAGCATGACATTGGAGATCTTGTCCGACCCGAAAAGACGCATCAGGTCATCTTCAAGCGACATGTAAAATCGGGATGAGCCGGGATCTCCCTGTCTGCCGCTTCTGCCCCGGAGCTGGTTGTCTATACGTCGTGCCTCGTGGCGTTCCGTTCCAAGAATATGGAGACCGCCGAGTTCCGTGACTCCTTGACCGAGTTTTATATCGGTGCCCCGGCCTGCCATGTTTGTTGCAATTGTAACGGCTTTTTGCTCACCAGCCTTTGCAATGATCTGCGCTTCTTTTTCATGATACTTCGCATTCAAAACTCCATGAGGGATCCGGCGCTTTTTAAGAACCTTTGAGAGCAGCTCGGATTTTTCAACCGATATTGTGCCGACCAGCACCGGCTGTCCTTTTGAATTCAGTGCTTCGATTTCATCCGCGATTGCCCGCCATTTTTCCTTTGCTGTGCGATAGATTCTATCCGGATGATCAATGCGGATAACCGGCTCATTTGTCGGTACGACAATCACTTCGAGATTGTATATTTTAGAAAACTCCTCGGCTTCGGTTGCCGCGGTACCCGTCATGCCGGCGAGCTTGTCATACAGGCGGAAATAATTTTGTATGGTGATAGTAGCGAGGGTCTGTGTATCCCTTTCAACGGTCACGCCCTCTTTTGCCTCGATTGCCTGGTGCAGGCCTTCACCGAAACGTCTTCCGGGCATTAGCCTGCCGGTGAATTCATCTACAATGATAACCTTGCCATCCTGAACGACATACTCGACGTCACGTTCGTACAGGGAGTAGGCTTTGAGAAGCTGATCGATGATATGCAGTTTTTCGCTGGCCTGCAGGTACTCGCTTTCAATTTCCTCCTTTTTTGCCAGTATTTGTTCTTTCGGAAGATCCAGTTTTTCGATCTCGGCAAGCCGGTCTGTATAGTCGTGAAGTATCAGTTTTTCGGGATTTGAAGGAGCAAGTCCGGTGCGGCCTTTTTCGGTAAGCGTTACGGAATGTCCCTTTTCTTCGATGACGAAGTACAGTTCTTCCTCGACTTCAGAAATGCTTTTTGTCTGATTATAGTAAAATTCCGTTTTTTGAATGAGTCTGATGTTCTCCGGGTTTTCCTTCAGCTCGAGGAGACGTTTGTTTTTCGGACCGCCTTTTTGCGCCTGAAGAAGTTTTTTCCCCGCCTCCTCACGGTTTTCCTGTCGCAGAAGCTCTTCCGCATCCTTGAGGTATCTGTTCACGATGGATTTCTGCCTGACGGCAAGGTTTTTAACTTTCGGATTGAGCTCATAGAAGAGCGAGGAATCGGAATCTGTCGGACCTGAAATAATAAGCGGTGTTCTCGCTTCATCAATGAGCACACTATCCACTTCATCAACAATTGCGTAGTGATGACCCCGCTGTACCATGGCTTCAAGGCTGTCCGCCATGTTGTCCCTGAGGTAATCAAACCCGAATTCATTGTTCGTTCCGTAGGTGATATCGGCGTCATACGCCGCTTTCCTCTCTTCGAAGGGCATATCATGATATAGGGAGGCGACCTTCAGTCCGAGGAATTCATAGATCGGCCCCATCCAGTGGGCGTCCCGTTTTGCAAGATAGTCGTTTACCGTTACGAGATGGCAGCCTTTTTCCTCAAGGGCGATAAGATAGAGGGGGAGTGTGGCAGCGAGTGTTTTACCTTCGCCGGTTTTCATTTCAGCGATTTTTCCCTCGTACAGCACAATACCGCCGAGTATCTGAACATCAAAGTGACGCATGTTGATTGTTCTTTTTGCGGTCTCCCGGACTACCGCGAAGGCTTCAGGGAGTATATCCTCAAGTGTTTCACCGCTTTCAAGACGTTTTTTAAACTCTACGGTCTTCCCCTTGAGGCTGTCATCGGAGAGTGATGAGATTTCCGGTTCAAGTAAATTTACTTTTTCAAGGAGAGGAAAAAGGCCCTTGATCTCTCTTTCATTTTTACTGCCGAAAATCTTTACTATTGGATTTTTCATGTAACAAATTTACTATGCGTATTTTTAAAAATCAATGCAATTTAAAAACAGTGATCAAGTATCAAGCTGCACTTCGCTCACTTTGTTTGATTTTATTTTGTGTTATCGGCCACGAAAATTATTTAATCTTGTGAGAAAACCTGCTACTTTACGTATAAAGGTATTAAACAGATACATTGAGCATTATGGGCTGTTGTGCCGACTAAACCGGGTTCGTCTGGCCACAAGTCGATTCAGTTAAAGGGTGAGAGGAAGAAGAAATGTCAGGGAAAATTATAGTCAGGGTTTTACTGCTTCTACTTGCAGGTGTCCTTCTTATTATTTACGGATGTGGAAAAAATCGGATTGCAGAGCTTAAAAAAGAAAAACTTTTCAGTATACCCATAGGAAATGCAGAAGAACAAATCGGTGTGCGGAAAAGTCAAAATGGCGAGTTTCACGGTCCCGGTGCGGTGCTGTTCAGAAATGGATTTTTCTTTATTGTCGACAGTGTCAATCAAAAAATTATGAAGGTAACAACTCCGGGGGATGTCATCCTCGTCATTTCAAAAGGAGATGATAATGCTGGCAGGGATACCGGCACTATCCTGCGCACAAAAGAACGTAAGAATTACAACTTCGATACTATCGGACAGATAGCGGTCGACAATGAGAACAATCTCTACGTTCAGAATATCTTTATTCAGAAAGAGAAGAAACAATCCGTCATCGATATTATAAGCCTGGATGAAAACGGAAATGAGGAGGGGGCGGAGTACACCGAATCATTTATGTCGTACATTGTGAAGTTCGACAGGCTTGGAAATTATCAATACAGAATAGGGAAGAAGGGGATCGACTCAAAACCCTTCTTTTACATCTATAAAATTACGACGGACATAAACGGTGATTTAATTGTTCTAACTGCAGACGAAGCATGGGAGAACTGGACCTATTATATCTTTGATATGGAGGGATCGCTGATTAAGCAGTATACAATAAACAAGGAGGAAATTCTTGGTAGCAATACACCGGTTGATAGAGTATCCTTTGTTATGGATGTCTGCCCCGAGGTTAACGAAAAAAAAGTGGTATACTGGGTTTCCCAGTATGAAACTGCCAATGATACTAAATCCCTTAAGAAAGCCGAGGATACATGGGGCGAAGAAATAGAGATCGAGAACTTTGACGCGTCCTCTTCAGGGGATGCGTCCTCTTCTAAGGATGCAGGCAAGTCGCCGAATCAGGCGGTTAAAAAGAGAATGAACGATCTTCTATTTTACAAACTCGTTCGTTTTGATATTGCTTCGGACGATATTATCTCCTCATATACCTGGGAGACGGGATTGAACACGGACACGACCAGTGAGTTTCTCGGTATTGACGGAAAGTCGGATGGGTTCCTCTGGAAGTATATCGATAAAAACAAATCTGTTGTGACAATCGTCAGACCGGACGGTACCATCATTGCGAAGCGCAGGTTTAGTTTTGAAGATGACGGGCTCTGGACTAATATTCGGGTAGCAGTAGACGGCTCGGTATATGCCGTCAAGTTGGATGATAAAAATGCATACTTTTATCGATGGAGGAGTGATGAGCTTCTGAACAGAAAAAAAGAAAAAATCAGTGTTCGGGAATTCATTCTGCAGAAGATTGAGGGGTTTAAAAATGCGAATCGTTGATCGAGACGAGATGCGGGAAATCGATCGCAGGACGATTGAGGAGTACGGTATTTCAGGTGAGATTCTTATGGAAAATGCGGGCATTGAGTTTGTCAATGCTTTTATACGTGATTTTTCTATTCAACAAAGTGACAGAATCGCAGTCATGTCCGGAGGCGGCAACAACGGAGGCGACGGATTTGTTATTGCCCGTCATCTTAAAAGAAGGGGATTTGACAATATTGTTGTGTTATTGTCTGTTTCCGAAGAGAAATTGAAGGGGGATGCGCGCGTAAACTTTGAAAGGCTCGGTTATTTTTCTGTTGAGGTGAGGAGCATCGAGACCCCGGAGTTTTTTCACAGAGAAAAACCATATATAGATGGATGCAGTTTTATTATTGATGCGCTTTTAGGCCTTGGTTTCCACGGGTTGCCGAGAGGAGTCGCTGCTGAGATTATTGAGTATATGAAAAACTGCGGTGTACCGGTTATTTCAGTTGATCTTCCATCCGGTGTGGACGCAAATGCTGAAAAGCAAAATGCTGAAAAGCAAAATGCTGAAGGGCAGAATCTTCACGCGGTGAAGGCACGTGCAACATATACCATGGGGATGCTGAAGTACGGTCTTGTCGAGTACCCTGGAAAAGCCCTGTGTGGGAAGATAATTGTGCTTGATATCGGTTTTCCGCCCTCTCTGTACAGGGCGCCCCTGCATGGAGACACAGATTCACCGGTGGTTTTTATTGATAAAGAATTAGTAACGAAACTCGTTCCAAAAAGAGAAAAAAATTCTCATAAGGGTGCCTACGGTCATGTTGGTGTTCTCGGCGGAAGAAATGGTTTTGAGGGGGCCTCTCTCCTTGCCGCGCGCGCCGCGTCGAGAAGCGGCTGTGGTCTGGTGACCATCTTTTTCTCAAGTGAAAACAGAGTCCCAAAACCGGATGAGATTATACTCAGTACACTTCGGGGCTCCATCGATTCGCTGTGGGAAAATGCCGAGCTTGAAAATATTTTCAAACGCCAGAATGCACTTGTTGTAGGACCAGGCATGGGCGTTTCAGACGGTGCACTCTCTACTATCCGACAGATGTTACAGCTTGAAAAAAAGTTGCTTATCGATGCTGATGGGCTGAATACAATCGCAGGAAATCCTGATATCCTGAAAGAAAAAAAAGCCAGTGTCGTTATCACACCTCATATAGGTGAAATGGCGCGGCTCACCGGAATGGAAAAAAGCGATGTCAAGGAGAACAAGAGGGCTGTAGCAGCCCGGTTTTCGGCACAGTTCGGGGTTACCGTCGTGCTGAAAGATGCAGTTACCGTAATCGCCCATGGCGGGGAAATTTTTTATAATGACGGTGGAGTGCCGGTTCTCGCAAAGGGAGGGAGCGGAGACGTTCTTGCAGGGATGATCGGGGCACTTTTGGCGCGAGGCCTGTCATGCAGGGATGCTGCTGTTGCGGGAGTTTTTCTTCATACCGAGTGCGGTAAACGGGCTGAATGCGTATTTACGGATGATGCTGCGCATGCCGGGGACCTGATCGATCTAATTCCCTACGCTTTCAAGCAGCTCGGAGGAAAAAGCTGAAATGAGCGGAGTTCCGCAAAAGGATTCAAAACCGGAAAGCAACAGCGGGCTCCATTTTCATTACAGCAGGGAGGAGCGGCTCAAAAAGCTGAGGAGCGGATATGTGCCGCAAAGGAGGCGCTTTTTCTCAAGAAAAACACGAAGAGGGATATTTATCCTGCTGGTTGATATTCTTCTCGTTGCGCTCGCATTTTATCTGCTCACTAAGCCTGCTAATGTGTACCTTGAGAAGGAGATCAATGGTGTCAATTACGGTCTGAATGTCACCGGAATAAAGGGAAAGAAGATCCTGATTGGATTTACACTAAAAAATAAGACTACTCAAACAATCCAGTTTGAAAATCCAGCGCCGGTGTACGTGCAAGTAAAGAAGGGAGACTCGATTGTATTGCGTTTGAAAAAAACCATTGCTGAAAACACCCTGCTTCTAGCCGGAGAAAGCAGCTCTCTCATCTTTCTCATCGAGGAAAACCGACTGCCGAGATCAGCCCTCGTTCAGCTCTATTTCAATGGCGGGGACACTCCTCTTTTTGAGAAAAATATTCGGTTTTAAGAAGAGGATTTTCAAAAATTCATAGGTTCAATATAGTTATTTTGACGCATCGTTTGTTTATAATACCGCTTACCGGCGGCTACACACAGGTTTTTATCAGATAATGATTAGTTTTTTATACAAGAACTTTCCTAACGATAGTATTCTGTTATATATTTCAGATAGTTTCCGAATACGAAAGACAAGGGGTTCAGCATGGGCGGCCTAAAAGGCAATGCAGTAATCGGACAATCAGGCGGTCCGACTGCGGTGATCAACCGAAGTTTCATCGGAGCGATTATGGAGGCAAGGAAACATGCTGAGATACTTGAGTTATACGGCGCCAGACACGGGGTGCAGGGCATGCTGAATAATGAGTACGTTCCTCTGTTTTCGCAGCCTAACTTTGTTCTCAAGCAGATATCCAATACCCCTGCCGCCGCGCTCGGTTCAATACGGCATAAACCAACCGCCGATGAATGTATGAAAATTTTTGACAACTTTAAAAAGATGAACGTGCGGTATTTCTTTTATATTGGAGGCAACGATTCCGCGGAAACGGCCTACATCATTAACAGCTATGCTGCGCACGAAGGATACGACCTTCGTGTGGTGCATATTCCAAAAACAATAGACAACGACCTGCTCGTAACCGACCACTGTCCCGGATACGGCAGTGCCGCACGCTATGTTTCATGCGCATTTATCGGTGACAATGAGGATAACAGAGCCTTGAAGGGGGTTAAGATCAATGTCGTCATGGGGAGAAATGCAGGCTTTCTAACTGCTGCAAGTCTGCTGGCCCGACAGTATCCCAAGGACGGTCCCCATCTCGTGTATATGCCTGAAACACCATTTGACCTCGATTCTTTTCTCGCTGATGTGGACAGAACCTTCAAGGAGCATGGACGGGCGCTTATCGCGGTTTCTGAAGGAATAAACAGCCAGGGAATATTCAATCTGAAAAACGGGAAGAAGCCTGATTATATTTCTCAGCGGTTAAACTCGTTTGTTCATCTCGCTCTGCCTGATACGTATAACCCAAAAGGGAAGGGCGGAGCCGTTGAGCTCGATTCTCACGGGAATGTGAGCCTCAGTGGATCCGGGATGATGGGAGATATTCTTGCTATGATTGTTAAAAGTTCTCTAAATATTAAACGGGTTCGGGCTGATACTCTGGGCTATCCTCAGCGTTCATTCCCCCTCGCAATATCGGATGTTGATGCTCAGGAGGCCAACACGGTGGGAGTCAATGCGGTAATCGCCGCTACCCAGGATACCTTCGATGAGGGAAGCATTGCAATTAAAAGGGCTGAAGGCGACGGAACCTATCGTATCACCACATTTGTAACTCCACTTCAGAGCGTTCAGAAACACACGAAAAGCTTTCCAGAGGAATGGGTGCTTGAAGGCGGGGAGATAGATGAGAGGAAGTTCAGGGAGTACGTAAATCCTCTCGTTGGTGAACTTCCGGTAACTGGAAGGTTTGTGAAAACCATATTTTAAATGTTGCCTGACTGGATAGTTTTATCAAATGAAAGAAATCGATTGTACTGTCGGAAACGGTGATTAATCCTAAGGGAAGGTGGAAAGCTCCTCTAAGAGCTGACAACATACATAATTGAAGAAAATAATTGTACTGTTTATGACTGTTCTGGTTTTTTCTGCAATTTCACTGAATGCAGGTCCTTTCAGCGATGCAGACGCCCAGACCGCATTTTCCATGGGGTATTACTATTTATACAACAATGATTTCTCCATGGCCGTCCAACAGTTTGAATTGTGTGTGAATCATTTGAAACAACCGTCTTCTCTGGTCTATTCCATCATCGCAGATATTTACAGTATAGAAGGAGAGCAGAAAAAAGCCTCCGAGTATGCCCTCAAGGCCCTGGAGATAGATCCGGGAAACGTATCTGCCCTTCAAGTTATTACTGCGGATCTAATACGTGCAGAGAATTACAAAGAAGCCGTCCCTTATCTTGAAAAACTGCTGGAGAAACAGCCGGACAACCTTCAGGCGCTGTTCTTTCTTGCGGAATCATACAGCGAGCTGAACGATGATGAAAAGCTTATCGAGATATACGAGAAAATACTTCAGTATCGGCCGTCCCTGATAGATGTCCGGCTGAATCTCGCCTATCTGTACACGAAAAAGGCAGCGTTTTCTCTTGCGGAGAAAGAATACAAGAATGTTTTACAATCCGACCCCGATAATGAGAAAGCGATTTTTTATCTCACCTATATTTTTCTCAGTGAGGGGCGTACCGATGAAGCACTTGACCTCTTCGCGAAACTGGACAGGAAAGAACTGCTTAGCGATGAGATGCTCGAGGATTACGGAATCAACCTCTTTGTCGAGGGGCAAAATCCCTCCCCCGTCTACGACAGAATAAGTGATAAGAAGAAGCTTAAACCGGTATCAAAGGCGATCCTTCGATATCTTCAGGGTGATCTGGATAAAGCCAGGACGCTCTTTGAGCAATCGATAAAGCAGGACCCGTCTTCGATCGCTCCATACGTGGGACTTATAAAAATTGCTGAACAGACACAGAATGTTGATATGGAAAAAAAATGGCGGTTTGTCCTGGCGGGTAATTACTACAACATAGGCGCGTATAAGAAGGCACTGCAGAATGCAAAGCGTGTCAAACAGATAGATTCTCTCTTCCTTGAAAACAGGTATTTACTCGGTGATATTTACAGCGCTATGGGGATGACCGAACAGGCAATTGACGAGTACAGATACTACCTGGATAACGCACCTGAAAAGGGGGATGCATACATCAAACTCGGCATCAACTACGACAGGGTCGGAAAACATGAAGAAGCGATACAGAGTTTTCGTTCAGCCGTGAAATTGATGCCGAAAAATGACGAGTTGTACTACTACCTCGGCCTGGAGTACAGAATCCTCAAAGACTATACGAATGCTCTGCAGGAATTTCTCAAAGCCTCTGAATTGAAACCGGATAATGCGGTGTATCTTTTTAACCTCGGAATTTGTTATGAGCGGCTCGGGGATATACCAAATGCTATCGAGTATCTTGACAGGTCGATCGAGCTAGACGATACGAATGCTCCGGCCCTCAATTATTTGGGATACCTGTTGGCTGATGCGGATATACGTCTTGACGAGGCAAAAGCCTATATCGAGAAAGCTCTGGCGATCGATCCCGAAAACGGTGCATATCTTGACAGTCTTGGGTGGGTCTATTACAGGCTGTCTCAGTACGAAAAAGCAATAGAGTATCTCGAGAGCGCTGTTGGCCATTTGGATAAATCCGATGAGGAGAACTACCTTATCTACGACCATCTTGGCGATGCGTACGGCAAACTGGGTGAAACCGGAAAAGCGCTTGACGCATGGAAAAGGGCAGTCGAGATGAAGGATGTAGAGAAAATACGGAAAAAGATCGAAAGAGCACTGAGAGAGATACAACAGTGAAACCTGGCCTGTTTTGTATGATAATCCTGCTTCTGATAACCGTTTCGTGTACCGCTCCAATTCAGAAAAGCGGAGTCGAGGAAGACACAACGGCTCTGCTCATGAAAAAACTTGAATCGTATAATGTCAGTGTCCGACAATTAACCGGCATAGCAGTCATGTTTTACAAGGATCAGAATCAAACCCTCAGTTTCAGAGCTCATGTGATTTCACGAAATGAGGATCTCAGACTCGACCTCAATGATTTTGTATTCAAAAAACCTGTGCTCACTCTCATTAAAAGGGGAAGCGATATTCTTATTGTTCATCATATTAAACGGGAGTTTTATCAGATGAAGTATGAAGAGCTCGATCTGGAAAATCTTGCCGGTATTAGCATACTCCCTGAAATACTCATCCCTTCGATTACGGGGAGGGTGTATGTTGAAGAGAATCAAGGTACGGCCTCACCTATCGATGCCGCGACTCTCCTTATTGAAGAAGACGATATCCATGAAGAGATTCATTTTAATAAAGTTTCCCTTCCGGATCTTACAACGATAAATGTTCCACCGGCTGAATATATCCTGAAACTCACGAAATTCAATCGATATAATGAGGTTTATTTTCCGCACAAGATATCTCTTACAGCCGGGGGGCGGACTCTTGAAATAAGCTATTCGGAAGTTCATGTAAATAAGCCTGTTGACCCGGCCTCTTTTGATATCGAAAGCGCGATTCCCGGCGGCTATACAGTGGGGATGCAGTAAGCCACTTCTAAGCAACTTCTCGCGAAGTTACTTTATGATATTCGGCCCCCGGGGACGTAGACCACTTCTAAGTAACTTCGATTAAGTTACGTTTTGATACCCAGTCCCCGGGGGATGTATCCCAGAGGGATGTATCCCGGGGGGATGTATCCTGCCAAGAATCGGCCCCGCCGGGAACGCAGGTCACTAATGACCGACGGATAATGCGTGTATGTGGAAGAAATAATACGTGCATGTGTACTAATTACCACATATTTAATGTTTTCTATTACAGCACACAGAACCGGTAATTTTTTAATTGTCTGCATAACAATTAATTAACATAAGATACATGGTAATCTAACTGGTACGTTAATTGCACTTAAAACCTGTAAACAATATAGCGTTTCAATAAGGGTGGACGTGTGTTCTTTCAGAATACGGTTGCTGACAGTTTTAGTATAGAGGGTATTGGGCTTCACAGCGGTACAAATTCCAGGGTAACGATCTCGCCGGCGCCTGTTGATACAGGCCTGCTTTTCATTCCTGGTAATGCGGATATATCTGAAGGGTTTGAGGCACATTTTGAAAACCTGCGCAGCACCACGAATGCTATCACAATAGGTAACAACGGTTATGATATTCAAACAATCGAACATTTGATGGCCGCATTTTATGCGTACGATATTACCAATGCGTATGTTCAGGTGCATGGCAGTGAAATGCCCATACTTGACGGATCTTCACAGAAGTATATTCACAAGATCGAAGAAGTCGGAATAGCAGTGCAGCATGCACTACAGCGAATCATGTATATCCCCTATCCGATGTGGATCGAGAATAGCGGAAGCTATCTTGTTGTCCTGCCCAACGAGCAGTTCAAAATAACCTATACTATCGACTTCAACTCGAAAAGTGAAGCGATCGGGACCCAGACAGCACATTACACAATAAAGAGAGAAACCTTCAAAAAATCGATTGCATCGGCACGTACGTTCGGGTTTATTGAAGACCTTGAATCATTACAAAAGAACAACCTCGCATTAGGCGGCTCTTTAAACAACACACTGGCCTATACAAAAGAGGGTCTTGTCAACGACTATCTTCGGTATGACAATGAATGTGTGCGCCATAAGATGCTCGATTTAATAGGCGACCTCTCATTGATTGGGTATAAGATGATGGGGCATTTTATCGCCTACAAGTCCGGACACTCTCTGGACCTGGCGTTTGTAAGGAAGATAGACAGGATCATGAGCAGGATCAGCAACCCACGCTTTCTTTCACGAGATGTAATACGGCGAAAGGAGATGCGGTTTAACAGGTTTATTCAGCGGATTCAGGATTCATAACAGGGATTTCGAAATAAATTGATTTCTTGATTTATATTGTGTGCAACCTGCTTCACATAAATGGGGTCTCGTTATCGGGACCCCTCTTTTATTGGTAGTCTGTCCCGACAGGGAATTTCCCCGGGAGGACTGATCCCGGGGGGATTCTTCCTAGAGGGATGCACGTCGTTTTAAAATACCTTGAAGCCCGCTTCAGCGCCGATTCCAACGGTCAGAAAGTGATCGAGCAGGTCGTATCCCACAACTTTAAATTTGAAATATTTATTGAGCTCGAACACCAGGCCGGTATTGAAAACTCCCCTCTGCTCATCCCACGCAAGACCGAGACCTTTTCGTACGCTGTAGTTTGTAAACTCGCCGATAACGAAAAGCTTGTCACGGTAAACCGGTTTTCTGATTCCAAAGAAAAAGTTCAGAAGATATCCGGCATCAAGACCGAATGTATACCCGAGACCTGTATTCATGTAGCCCAGCTTCCCGGCGTTCTCGCTGATTGCCGCATATATCGAGATTGGTGTTCCGTTGACCCCTGCGGCATCGGACATGAATTCAGCCTGTATGCCTGCGGCGGCCCTGAAACCACTCCTGTCGGCACCGTAAAACACATATTTGCTTCCGAATATAAAAGGAGTGACTCCGATATCCTGGCCTTCCTGAGTGAGAATTTCCTTGCCTGCGGAGAGTTCCCAGTTCGGCAGCACGGCGGTATTGAGGGATACATAAATATTGCCCGGGTCAAAGATGTACCCTGCATTAATATTGACGTTTCCTTTTGCGGGAGTACTTGTGATGGGCATGGTGAAGTACCCGTATGATCCTGTAATCGTAGTGTTTGCGAAAAGAGATGCTGCCGGAAGAGTAATACAGATCAGGACAACAATCGATAATTTTTTCGATCCAAACATTTTCAACCTCCGAATAGATATGCTGGACTGTACAGTAGGCAATATACCATGGAGCAGCCTGAGACGCAATTAAAAATACTGTACGGCAGCCATTACTTTTTCAACTGTATTTCGACAGCCGGTATATTTTATTTGAAACTCGAAACATGCCCTATTATCTTTTGGTGCATCTTACCCGATTGGCGGTGTTGTATGCGTATCAGCAAACTTTTTTTCCCGACGTTGAAAGAAGCACCGAAGGATGCATCTATTCAGAGCCATGTGCTTATGGTGCGTGCCGGGCTTATAAAAAAGGTTTCAAGCGGTATCTACTCCCTGCTCCCGCTGGGAAACAGGGTGGTCAAGAAGGTCGAGAATATCATACGGGAGGAGATGAACAGGATCGGAGGCAATGAGTTTCTCCTGCCCGTGCTTATACCCGGTGATATGTGGAAACAGAGCAATCGGTGGTTCTCAATGGGTGCAGAGCTGTTCAGATTAAAGGACAGGAACCTGCAGGACTATGTACTGGCGCCGACCCACGAAGAGGTGTTTACAGCACTGCTGAAAGATCATATTAAATCATACCGTGATCTTCCGTTGACCGTCTACCACATAGGGCCGAAGTTCAGGGATGAAATACGCCCCAGGTTTGGTGTAATGCGCTGTAAGACATTTACAATGAAAGACGCATACTCCTTTCACACCTCATCGGACAGTGGGTCTCTTGATGCGACTTACAATGACATGGCTTCGGCATACAGGAAGATATTTCAGCGATGCGGCCTCAATACCATACCTGTTGCTGCAGATTCCGGGACAATGGGCGGCTCAGCCTCCGAGGAATTCATGGTTCCGGCCCGGGTCGGAGAGGAGGAAATCGTTCAATGTTCTTCCTGCGGCTATGTTGCAAACAGGGAGAGGGCCGAATGCGGAAAGGAAAATCAGGAGTACAACGATACCGGTGAACTTGAGCTCATCCACACTCCCGGTGTGAAAACCATATCCGGTTTGACCGATTTTCTCGATAGGGGGCCGGAGCGGTTCATAAAGTCGCTGTTGTTTAAAACCTCTGAAGGAGGGTATGTCATTGCGCTTATACGGGGTGATCTTGAATTAAATGAAACAAAGCTGAAAAACTACCTCCGTGTGCCTGAGATTGAAATGGCCGATCCGGATGATGTCCTTAAATCTCTCGGTATTCCGCTCGGATTCGCCGGGCCGATTGATGTTACAGGCGCCGCTATTATTGGAGATAACAGTATAAAAAATATCAGGGGCGGAGTGACGGGCGCCAATCGGAAGGATTATCACTATAAAAACGTTAATGTGGGAAGGGACTTTACCCCTGACAGCTATACTGATCTTCGGCTCATCGGAGAAGGCGACCGATGCCCTCGATGCGAGAAGAGGCTGTCTTTGTTCAGGGGTATCGAGCTCGGACACATCTTCAAGCTCGGCGACAAGTATACCAGGGCCTTCGATGTATCCTATCTGGATGAGGGAGGAGATGCAAAAACGCCACTCATGGGATGCTACGGTATCGGAGTGGAGAGAACCGTTGCGGCTGTTATCGAGCAGAATCATGATGAAAACGGTATAATTTGGCCGATGTCAATTGCGCCCTACTATGTATATATTCTTCCCATCAAATATACAGGCCGCATGAAAGAGGTGTCTGACGAGCTTTACGAACAGCTGCGGGCTGTCGGAATCGAAGCGCTTCTCGATGACAGAGAGCTGAGACCGGGGGTCAAGTTCAAGGATGCAGACCTTATCGGTATTCCCTACAGGATCAATATCGGTGATAAAGGATTGTCGAAAGAAAGCGTTGAACTGGTGCACAGACGAAGCGGAAAAAAGCAACAGGTCGGTCTCGGTGAAATCGGCCCGTTCGTCCGGGACAAGGTGGAACAGGAACTGAAGAGTTTTTCTTGATTTCCCTATCTTTTCATTCTATACTGATCAAGCCACACACTGTTTGATACTGCCGGTTATTTCAGATGAGTCGCGAACACAGGGACTCGAAGCAGCATCTACGGGAGTCAGAACTTTATACTGCGAATTATCCGTGCTGTTTGATTCCGTCGAACATTTCAGGTGATATTAACAATAGGCAAGTAAACTTCAATCGTAAAAGGTCAAACAGATCGGGCCCGCTGATAAGTGTTTTTCCGTTGCAACTGCATGGCGAGCCCATTCTGACGGCCGGAAGAACACTTGCCTAATGGTTTTTACCGAAATTTTCCAATGCTTAATAGGTTCTGGACAAGAAAAAGATCATTGTCTATTATAAATTCCGTTACAAGGTACCAGAATTTTGATGGATAAAACCATATTGAACACGATACAGCATGACAGGATATCCGGTCTTTCATAAATCGGGTTAAGATGCCGGGTATCCCGAGGAAAACCTCGAGGGGATACTCCCTGGGAGAGTCGAAATGCATATAGTTTCAGTCATTATGGGCAGTGATTCCGATAAAGCTATTTATCACGAGGTTTCTTCCGTGCTGATGAAATTCGGTATTTCTTTTGAAGCCCGTATCATTTCTGCACACAGAACACCGGATATTCTCGCGGAGTATGTCCGGACGGCCGCGAACAGCGGTGTTCGGATTTTCATTGCTATAGCGGGGATGGCGGCAGCGCTGCCTGGTGCGGTTGCATCGTATACCACACGTCCTGTCATTGGTGTGCCGGTGGCTTCATCTTCTCCTGTCCTGGGTTTTGACAGCCTGCTCTCGATGCTGCAGATGCCTCCGGGGGTTCCGGTTGCGACGGTGACAATAAACGGCGGGAGAAATGCTGCCCTGCTTACCGCTGAAATTCTCGCAACATCCGACCCATCTATTGAAACAAAATTGATCGCCTATAAAAAAGAGATGGCAAACGGGGTTTTACAGAAAGACAGACAATTATCAAAGGAATAAGACATGGAGAGAGACATCTTCCTCAACATCAGCCCGCTCGATTCACGCTACTATAAAAGCAACAGAGAGCTTATGGAACTGCTTGCCGACTACCTTTCTGAAAATTCCGTTATTCGCTATGAGGTACTGGTCGAAGGAGCGATCATTACGGTTATGGAGAAATACGGCACAGTCCCCGGTGGCTCGGCCCGAATAATGAAAAAGGCATGCCAAAGTATCACCCCGGAGGAAGTGTACGAAGAAGAAGAAAAAACAAGGCACAATATACGCGCGCTGGTGAATGTGCTGCAGAGAAAGGTGAGCCCCCGGCTTGCACCTTTTATTCACCTGTCTGCGACGTCTGAAGACATTACCGGCACAGCCCAGGCACTTCGTATGCGCGATGTATTTTACAGGGTTGTGATCCCCCTGTGCGTAAAGCTCATGCGGATACTGACTGATATCGGCATGAAGGAGGCGCATACTGCTCAGATCGGAAGAACACATGGCCAGCATGCAGTACCCGTAACCGTCGGATTTCTGTTCGCGGGGTATGCGGACAGGTTCGGCGGCAGGCTTGTCAAGATTGCCGGGGCGGTGAAAGATCTGCGGGGCAAGATAAGTGGTGCAGTCGGTGCGTACAATGCAGGGTCGCTTATCTTTGAAGATCCCAGAAAGTTCGAGGAGGATGTGCTCGGCGAGCTTGGATTGAAACCGGCGAATTTCTCCTCGCAAATCGTGGAACCGGAGTATATGCTCGACCTGATGCATGCGGTTGTATCGGCTTTCGGTGTTCTGGCTCAGATCGGTGATGACATGCGGCACCTGCAGAGAACCGAAATCTCTGAAATGGGTGAAAAGTTCGAAAAAGGCCAGGTGGGCTCTTCGACAATGCCGCATAAAAGGAACCCCTGGAATTTCGAGCATGTAAAATCAATGTGGAAGGAGTATGCGCCGAGAATGGTTACCCGCTATCTCGACCAGATTTCAGAGCATCAGAGGGACCTTACAAATTCAGCATCGAATAGATTCACTGTCGAGATTATTACAGCCTTTACGCTTTCAGTTGACCGGCTTGTCAGACAGCTTCCAAAAATTTTAATCGACCGCGTCAATCTTGAAAAAAATATCAAGACGGCTGATGGGATGTTTCTTGCAGAGCCGCTGTATATACTGCTCGCTGTAAAGGGGCGTCCGGATGCCCATGAAGTTGTAAAAAGAGCTGCGCTTCAGGCACAGAAGGAGGGCAGGGGGCTGTTTGACGTTGTGGAGAAAGACGATGCTTTCAGGGAAATAACCATGCTTGATTCATGGAAGAAACTTTCACAAAATCCGGCTGCATATATCGGCCTTGCGGAAAAACGCGCGGCCGAAATTGCCGGCTACTGGCAGGACGTGATACGCGGGATCGAAAAAGAATGTAACGCCTTTGGAGAAACAGAGAATGGCTGAGCGTGGATCCGATGTATTTCAGGATACCCCACGGGAAAAGTGCGGGATAATCGGTGTGATGTCGTCTGACAGCTCATTCAGCGCCGGCGCCCTTATCTACAGGGGGTTGTATGCCCTTCAGCACAGAGGACAGGAGAGTGCCGGCATAGCAGCATATAAAAACGATATCGTCAATATAAAGAGGGGCGAAGGGCTTCTTACCTCGGTGTTCAAGCCTTCAGACTTTGAATCTCTTGCCGGCAGCCTGGGTATCGGCCATGTACGGTATTCGACAACCGGATCAGGTTACTTTCAGAATGTGCAGCCGATTATTGCCCGATACTGGGGTGGGATGATAGCTGTATCACACAATGGCAACATCGTCAATTCCAAAGAGCTCAGGAATTCGCTTATTGAAAACGGCGCCCTTATCCGTTCGAGTTCCGATACGGAGCTGCTGCTGCACCTTGTGGCGAGCCGGAAGGAGCGGGATATAAAAACCGCGGTACTTGATGCAATTGCGAGGATTAATGGGGCGTACTCTATCGTTATGATTGCGGGTGAAAAACTGATTGCACTGCGTGATCCCTATGGTTTCCGGCCTCTCTGCCTAGGCAGAATCTACAAGGGCTACGCGGTCGCATCCGAATCAACTGCGCTCGATGTGATGAATGCCGAATTTGTCAGAGATATACAGCCGGGAGAGTTGGTAGAAATAGACGGTGAAAATATACAAAGTTACACCTTCAAGACAGGGGAGAGAAACGCACTCTGTGTGTTCGAATATATTTACTTTGCCCGTCCCGATTCGGTTATAGACGGGATCAGCGTGTACGAGGTGCGTAAGCGCATGGGTCGTGAGCTTGCGCGCGCAAACCGGGTCAACAGTCAGAAGGCGGACGTGGTGATTCCTGTTCCTGATTCCGGAGTGACGACGGCGATAGGTTTTTCACGGGAGGCCGGTATCCCGTATGAAATCGGTCTGTTTAAAAATCAATATGTGGGCCGCACCTTTATTGATCCCGGCACCAGTGAGCGGGGGGACAAGGTAAAGATCAAGCTGAATCCCATTCGAAGCGCCATCAAGGGCAGGAGGGTGGCTGTTCTGGACGATTCGATTGTCCGCGGAACGACAAGCAAGAGAATAATCAGGATGATACGGGATGCCGGCGCAAAGGAGATACACCTGTACATCAGCTCTCCGCCGATAACCCACCCGTGTTTTTTCGGCATCGATACCTCGGAAAAGAGAACACTGATCGCCTCGACACAGTCTATAGAAAACATCCGCAAGTTTTTAGAGGTGGACAGTCTCACCTATATTACTCTTGAAGGCCTTTCGAAGGCGGTCGGGAAGCCGCTTGACAGCCTCTGCTATGCGTGTTTCAACGGCGATTACCCGGTACCGATCATGGAGGATGACAATGAGGGGAAGATGCTCCTGGAGGATTTCCGGGTGAATGAGATGTAGGCTTCAGATACTGTGCATGAAGAGGGTGCCCTATTTCAAAAAGACGGAGAAGGAGTTGGGACTAACGTACAGGGAATCGGGGGTTGATATATCGGCGGGAGAGCGCTTCGTCGACGTCGTGAGAAGCAGGCTGAAAGGCTCCGGCAGCGAAAACATCGGGCTTTTCGGCGGCCTTTTTGATCTTTCTTCCCTCGATTATCGCAATCCCGTGCTTGTCGCGAGCACAGACGGGGTCGGTACAAAGCTTCTGCTTGCGAAAGAGGCGAAGAAATACGACACGATCGGTATCGATCTTGTTGCAATGTGTGTGAACGACATTATAACAACAGGGGCAAGACCTGTATTTTTTCTCGATTACCTGGCGACATCAAAACTGGATATCGCAGTTGCGTCTGAAGTTCTGGACGGTATTGTACATGGATGCAGCGAGGCAGGGTGCACGTTGCTCGGCGGAGAAACCGCCGAAATGCCCGGTGTGTATGAACCGGGGACCTATGAGCTTGCAGGGTTTGCCGTGGGGATTGCCGAACGAGAAAAGCTCGTCAATGGAAAAACCATCGAAGCGGGCGATGTGCTTGTAGGGCTCAGATCGAGCGGAGTTCACGCCAATGGTCTCAGCCTCGCAAGAAAGGCGCTTTTTTCAGAAAAAAAATATTCCTATCAATCAGTTGTTCCACCCTTATCACGACCGCTTATCGATGAGCTCCTGACGCCGACCAGGATATATGTGAAGACGGTGCTCGAAGTCCTGAACAGTTTCAGCGTTGGCGGTATTGCCCACATCACAGGCGGCGGCCTGTACAGCAACACAGCGAGAATAATCCCGCAAGGTCTCGACCTGAAAATAGATTGGGACAACATAACGCCTCATCCTGTTTTCTCCTTTATTAAAGATGCGGGGAAAATCGACGAGGGGGAAATGCGAAATACTTTCAATATGGGGATAGGGCTCGTTTTCATCATAAAGAGAAATGAGGCCGCCGGTTTATACGGGTATCTGCGTAAACAGGAGGAGGAACCGGTTAATATCGGTGAGATTGTCGAGAGAAAGTAAAGGGTGCTATGAACACGAAGAGGCTTGCTGTTTTTATTTCCGGACGCGGGTCGAATTTCAGGGCGATTCATGATAAAGTAAAGAAGGGCATCATCAGGGGGAAAATCGTCGTGATTATTTCCGATAACTCCGCTGCGCCCGGTCTCGAATATGCGCGCAGTGCGGGTATACGGACTGCGGTTTTTGAGAAGAAGAGAGAAGAATCACGTGACGCGTATTTCGAAAGAATTTTAACGCTTCTCGAGCGGGAGTCTGTTGACGGCATTGTGCTTGCCGGGTTCATGAAGGTGCTGTCACGAAACTTTATTCACAGGTATCCGAACAGAATCCTCAATATCCACCCGGCCCTGCTGCCATCCTTTCCGGGTGTCGAGGCTCAGAAGCAGGCGTTTGAATATGGTGTGAAGTATTCCGGATGCACCGTTCATTTTGTGGACGATGGTGTTGACACCGGGCCTGTAATTCTTCAGGAAATCGTGCCGGTTTTGGAAGATGATGATGAGCATACACTGGCAGACCGTATACTCGAAAAGGAGCATACCATCTATCCGAAAGCCCTGCAGTACTTCTGCGAGGACAGGCTCGAGGTGCAGGGGAGAAGGGTGTTCGTTCGGCCGGAAGGTTCGTGAAGAAACCCTGACTTAAAAGTAGCGTGCGTCCTTTACAGGATGTATCTCTATCAGGACCGAATATCAACAAGTAACTTCGCGAGAAGTTACTTAGAAGCACACCTATCTTTACTAAATTTGATATGGAGGTAAACGCCATGAGAATGCCCGAAGCATACAGTAAAATTACTATCCGGTCGATTCCGCTTTTCACCAGGGGGAAGGTGCGTGATATATTCGATCTCGGTGACAAGCTTCTCATGGTCGCCTCCGACAGAATTTCCGCTTTTGATGTTGTTTTACCGAATGCGATTCCTTTCAAGGGAATGGTGCTGAATTCGATATCTGCGTTCTGGTTTAGAAAAACAGGAGATATTATGAAAAATCATTTGATATCGGATGATGTGAAGGATTTTCCTTTTAAAATGAGTGAACAGGAGCAGGAAATACTGCACGGCAGAAGCTCCCTTGTACGAAAGGGGGATATGATCGAAGTTGAGTGCGTCGTACGGGGATATATCGACGGTTCCGGATGGCGCAGTTACCAGCGGAGCGGCCGGCTCTTCGATCTTCCGCTGCCTGAAGGACTCGTTCAGGGCGACAGGCTTCCCGAACCGGTATTTACACCCACGACAAAGGCAAAAAGCGGTCATGATGAATATATCAGCTTCGAGCAGGTCGAAAACAGGATAGGGACTGAAGTCGCCCGGTTTATTAAATCGAAGTCTATTGCGCTGTACAATAAAGCACATGATGAGGTGTATGAAAAGGGCCTTATCCTCGCAGACACGAAGTTTGAGTTTACCCTGGTCGACGGCAATATACTGCTTGCGGATGAAATTTTCACGCCTGATTCCTCACGATACTGGGATAAAGAGCTGTATAAGCCGGGAGGCCCTCAACCGAGTTTTGACAAGCAGTATATACGTGACTGGCTGGAAACACAGGATTGGGATAAAACAGCGCCGGCCCCCTCACTGCCGGAAGAGGTTATCGAAAAATCAGTTGAAAAATACCTCGAGGTATACCGGCGGGTTGCTGGCGGCGCCTTTGAACAGCTGGAATGATATACTGATTAAGAATCTCTATCTGAATGCATACAACGGAGGTATCTTGGTAAAGATTTTATTTTAAATAAGCGGAGAGGATTCATCGTGAAGGTTTTCGTTATTGGAAGCGGAGGGAGAGAGCATGCTCTATCATATGCACTGTCTAAAAGTCCGATAGTACAAAGGCTATACTGGACTCCCGGCAATGCCGCAACAGGAGAAATAGCTGAAAACCCGCGGATAAAGGCTGATGATTTTAAAGCTCTTCTGGGCTTTGCAAGGAAGGAGAAAATAGACATAACCGTTGTCGGTCCCGAATTTCCCCTTGTAAACGGTATTGCCGACCTTTTTATCGAACATGGACTCCGAGTATTTGGCCCCACATCCGGGGGCGCCAGGATAGAGGGAAGCAAGATTTTTGCAAAAAAAATGATGGAAGAAAAGGGTATACCGACAGCCACCTACAGGGAGTTTTTTGAAGTACAGGCGGCGCTGGAGTATTTACATCAGATGGATCCGCCATTTGTGATAAAAGCCGACGGCCTTGCAGCGGGTAAGGGCGTTTTGATCGTTGACAGTGAAAAAAATGCCCGCGAGGCCCTGGCCGATATGTTCGAAAGAAAGGTTTTCGGAGAGAGCGGAACATGTGTGGTTATCGAAAAATTTCTTGAGGGAGAGGAGGCGACCGTGCTGGCGCTTTGCGACGGGCATACCGTCGTGCCCCTTATATCCTCTCAAGATCATAAACCCGTATACGACGGCGATAGAGGACCCAACACCGGAGGCATGGGAGCAATTGCACCCGCCCCGGTGGTGAATACAACGGTTTTAGGCAGGGTGATAGACAGAATACTTCTTCCACTCGTTGATGAATTCCGTAAAAGGGGTATCGACTACCGGGGCGTCATCTACGCTGGTCTCATGGTGGAGGATGACAATCCCTCTGTTGTCGAATTCAACTGCAGGTTCGGAGATCCGGAAATAGAGGCGGTTGTTCCGCTTTTAGAATCAGATCTCGCGGAATCGATAATCGGAACGGTGAACGGGGATCTTAAAAGCTGCACCATAGCATGGAAAAAGGGCTATGCCTGTGACGTTGTCATGGCATCAGGCGGGTATCCCGGCCCCTATGAGAAGGGGAAGGAGATACAGGGCCTTGATGTTTACAGCAGTGACAATGATGTATATGTTTTTCATGCGGGAACCGCAGTAAAAAGCGGAAGAGTAGTGACGAACGGGGGCCGGGTGCTGAATGTCGTTTCAACCGGCAAGACCCTTCAGGAAGCAATTTCAGGGAGCTATGCCGCTGTCGATAAAATACGGTTTGAAGGTGCATACTACAGAAATGACATCGGGTTTCGTGGTCTGAAGTATTTTACGAAGTAGTGCACAAAAATATAAAAAAGACATATTTTATTCCATTGACAAAAAAAGAAAGCAATGATAAAAAGCAGTAAAGATCGAAAATTAACTATTTTGAAAGGAGTGTTGTGATGAAAAGAAAGAGATACCTCATGATTGCAGTTTCGTTGCTGGTAGCGGCGTCTTTTCTTCTCTTTTTCAACGGTGGTACTAAAGAGAAGGGAAAAGCGGCTGAAAAGGCCGAGATCAGCATTATCTGGGCTGAATATGACGGCCTGACTCCTGAGTTTGCGGATCAGATGAAAAAGGGGTTCGAGGAGAAGTATCCGAATGCCACACTTACCGTCATTTCGACACCCTGGAATCAGGTGCATGACAGGCTTATTACAAGCCTCGGGGGAGACAATCCGCCTGATATGTCGATTATCGGAACACGATGGGTACTCGAGTTCAAAGACCAGCTCGAGCCACCGGAGAAGTGGGTGTCAAAAGCAACCATCGATAACATTCAGCCCGGCGCAAAAGAAGCGGTCGTCGACGGTGTTCTTTATGCACTTCCCGATGCGATCGGTCCGAGAATCATGTTCTATAGAACAGACCTTATCGATACACCGCCGGTGACCTTTGAAGACATGCTCAGCATAGCGCAGAAGGTGAACAACCCTCCGGATATCTACGGAGTGGGAATGAGCGGTAAGAAGTATGCAGAGCTGACGGAGTTTGTGTACTACTTCTACGGCGCAGGCGGCGATTTTTTTGAAACGACGTCTGATGGTAAGCTCGGAAAATGCACGGTGAACAGCCCTGCAGGGGTAAAGGCGCTTACATTTATGAACGACCTCGTGAACAAGTACAAGGTAACGCAGCCGGGTGTTACGAACTATACGAGGGATGATACCCAGGACCTCATGATAAGCGGGAATCTCGCCATGATGATGAGCGGCGGGTTTACGGGTGCCATACTCAAGAAGCAGAACGTTTCTTTCGGCTGGGCGCCTTCACAGATGCCCTATTTTAAAGGTTCCAAACCGTCGAGCCTGCTGGTTACCGACTCACTTGCGTTTTTCAATACATCGAAGAACAAAGAGATGGTGGGAAAATTCCTCGATTACTTCTACTCCGATGAGGTTCAGATCCCCTTTCAGAAACTTGTCGGGTTCCCGCCTGTTACAAAAACCGCGGGCAAGGATCCTTTTTTCCAGACCCCTGTGTACAAAGAGATGGTCAAGGCAAATGCCGTGGCAAAGGGATGGCCTCTTATGGCAGAATGGTCTGAGGCCACGAATACCATCTGGGATGCCATCGGCAAGGTGTTTCTGGGCAAGGCATCTCCACAAGATGCGCTTGATGATGCCGCAAAACAGATAGATACCATGAGGGGAATGTAAGTTACATCGCATAACAGGCCCCGGTATTTTATCAATACCGGGGCCTTTCTATTCTTAAGGGAAAATGATGATTGACGGGGTTAAGCAGAAGGGGCATTTCTGGACAACGGAATCGAAGCTCGCGTATGTACTCCTCATTCCGGGAACGATCTTTTTACTGCTTTTTATGTTTTATCCAATTTTTTATGTTTTTTTGATGTCCCTTTTCAAGACGAGTAAACTGGGAAAGATCGTTGAGTTTATCGGGCTCGGCAATTTCAAGTATCTGACGAAGATACGAGACTTCTGGGACGTACTCGGCCGCTCCTTTATCTGGACAGGATTTGCCGTTCTTATAAAGACTCTGTTCGGTATTGTGATTGCACTCCTCCTCAATGTTGATTACCGGGGTAGAAAGGTATACAGAACTCTTCTGATACTCCCCTGGGCATCTTCTGTCCCCATCAGTGTCATGCTGTGGCAGTGGGTGTACAATGCGGACTTCGGGCTTCTCAATCAGACACTGAAGCTGCTTCACATTACGCAGAATCCGCCGTTCTGGCTCGCCTATCCCATCCCTGCTTTTTTTGCGGCAATATGGGTCGATATATGGATCGGCATTCCCTTCATGTCCCTCGTTTTTCTTGCCGGTCTACAGGCGATTCCGAAGGACCTCTACGAGGCAGCGGTCGTCGACGGGGTCAATGCAATCCAGAAGTTCCGCTTTGTGACGCTGCCTCTTTTAAAAAACCTCATTGTTATTGCGACATTGCTCTCCATCCTTTGGACATTCAACGATTTCAACACCATCTATATTCTGACAAAGGGCGGCCCGATAAACACCACGGATATTCTGATCACATTCATCTATAAATATTCGTTTAACTTTCTGCGTTTCGGGCCTGCTGCGGCGATGGCGGTTATTACATTTGTCATACTTCTGGCAATCAGCATCATCTATTCGCGGTTTTATTTCAAGAGTGAGGAGTAGCCCGTGGTTGAAAAGAATGTCGTGCTGAAAAAAGTCTTCGTTTATTTCTGGGCCACGGTGATTATTGTATTTCTTCTCTTCCCGTTTTTTGTCATGATTTCAACCATGCTGAAGGATTTTGACCAGGTATACACGAGGCCTCCGTTCTGGATACCGAAGAGAATTGCATGGGAGAACTTCAAGGTCATCTGGTCGAAATATCCCATGGCAAAATATTTCATCAACAGTTTTATCATTGCATCGGGTGCGACATTGCTCAATACCGCCCTGTGCGTACCTGCGGCCTATGCGGTTGCACGACTGAGATTTCACGGTCGGAAGCTACTGCTCTATCTTTTTCTGGTAGTCCAGATGTTCTCTCCGGTCATCGTGATTATTTCACTTTTCAAGATCATGTCGAAGTTGCACCTCCTCAATACCTACCTCTCTTTGATACTGGTGAACTCGGTATTCACCCTCGCATTTTCTATATGGATGCTGAACGGCTACTTCCAGTCGATACCAAAAGAGATTGAAGAGGCGGCACTCATCGATGGCTGTTCCAGAGTCGGCACGATTTTCAGGGTAATGATACCTGTTGCAATGCCGGGTGTTGTGACAACCATTATTTACGCGTTTATCACCTCGTGGAACGAGTTCATGTTCGCCCTCACATTTATCAAAACAATGGACAAGCGCCCGCTCACCGTCGGGCTGTATAATTTTGTCGGAAGGTGGATGGTGCAGTGGCAGTATTTGATGGCCGCGTCTTTTCTTTCCATCATTCCTGTTGTCATTCTCTTCTTCTTCATCGAGAAACAGCTCGTACAGGGGCTTGCAGGCGGCGCCGTGAAAGGGTAGGGGGAAAACCGTTTCGTGGATCAACATTTGAAGGAGTTTTTTGCACTTCCAAGTAACTTCTCGCGAAGTTGCTTACAGATACTCGGTCCCGGGGGGATGTATCCCGGGGGGATGTATCCCAGGGGGATGTATCCCAGGGGGATGTCTCCTTTCAAGGATCGGCCGCGAAGCGATATATCCCCTCGGAGATACATCCTGAAAAGGAAATTCCCTCGGGGGATTCAGGTCGCTTTTACGCTTAAGCTGGTCCACTTTTCTCTGCTGTGACTGCAGGATAGTTTTTCTCATTCGTATAATCTTCGGGGTTACCTCCACAAGCTCATCGTCTCCGATAAACTGGATTGCGCGTTCTAAAGTTAGGGGCGTTACAGGTGTAAGTGTAACTGCATCATCCTTACCTGCAGCTCTCATGTTAGAGAGCTTTTTCGGTTTACATGGATTTACATTTAAATCGTTTTTCCTGTTGTATTCTCCCACCACCATACCCTCATAAACTGCATCGCCCGGCTTTATAAAGAGTTTACCCCTTGCCTCAAGGTTAGAAAGAGCATACGCAGTCGCATTACCAGACCTGTCAGAAATAAGACTTCCTGTAAATCTACTGGGAAATTCACCTCTAAAATTTTCATAACCTTTAAAGGATGAATTGATTGTTCCGGTTCCACGGGTATCGGTTAAAAATTCGTCCCTATAGCCAATAAGCGACCTCGAAGGAACACTAAAAGTTAGTCGGATACGGCTGTTCGCTATATGTTTAATCCCGGATAAAAGCCCCTTCCGTTTGAGTAGTTTCTCCGTAACAATACCGCTGTAGGTATTTTCACAGTCGATAAACACATCCTTTATTGGTTCCTGTTTTTTACCGTTCTTATTGTGATAGATAACATTCGGCCTTCCCACACAGACTTCGAATCCTTCTCGGCGCATTGTCTCTATGAGTATTACCATCTGGAATTCTCCACGTCCCTTAACAATAAATCCCTCCTTGTCTTCCGCTTCCTCAACACGGATGGAAACATTAAGTAGACTCTCCCGAACAAGCCTCTCCCAAATCTTGCTCGGTTGGACATATTTGCCGTCTCTTCCTGCAAAGGGGGAGGCATTCCTTAAGAATCTCATAAAGACTGTAGGTTCATCCACGGATATTCTGGAAAGGGCTTTTGGAGCTTCTCTTGTACAGATAGTATCACCTATATTTACATTTTCGATTCCGGACAGCACAACTATATCGCCTGTTTCAACAGCTTCAGTTTCCCTTAAACCAAGGCCGTCGTATACCTGCAGTTTGGAAACCTTAAGGGTGACAAGTTCACCTCCCTCCTTAGTACAGACAAGCTCTTCACTGGAAAAAACCGAACCGTTTATAACCTTTCCAACTGCAAGCCGGCCGAAGTAATTGGAATAACTTAAATCGGAAACAAGCATCTGGAAAGGTTTACCGCTTGTAGAAGCCGGGGGCGGTATGGTCTCTATAATCATATCCATTAATAAATTAAGATTTTCGGATCTATCGCCGGGATTTTTTACTACAGTACCTTCCCTGCCGACTGCATATAAAACGGGACAATCCAGATGTTCTTCCGAAGCACCTAAATCTATTAAAAGGCTGTAGATTTCATCAAGAACCTCCAGGGGACGTGCATCCTGCCGGTCTATCTTGTTAATTACTACAATAATACTTAAGTCTAGTTCAAGAGCTTTTTCAAGTACAAACCGTGTCTGCGGTAATGGGCCTTCTGAAGCATCTACGAGCAGTAGAGCACCGTCGGCCATGGAAAGCGCCCTTTCCACCTCGCCGCCGAAATCTGCGTGGCCGGGGGTATCAATAATATTTATTTTGATGCCTGCCCACTTTATAGCACAGTTCTTTGCCGCTATTGTAATTCCCCTCTCCCGTTCAAGGTCCATACTGTCCATGATTCTCTCATCAACTTCCTGATCCTTCCGGAAGAGTCCGCTCTGTTTAAACATGGAATCCAAGAGTGTTGTTTTTCCATGATCAACATGTGAAATAATAGCAATATTGCGAATAGACGTATTATATATCTTTTTCATGAGTAGACACGTTATCCATGTTAAATGAAATTTAAACAAGGGCCATAGTTACATGACAATTTAGTATAATTTCTGTTAGATGTGAACAATTTCCTATTGTTGTTGTTTATGTTCTGTTTGAGATGAGTTTCAGGGAAGGTAGAATAAGGTAGAGGAGGCGAGCCTGGACGCAAATCCGTCGTTCGGCTGTGTACGGTCCGACGATTTGTACTCAGTCGACTGCGGGTATGCTGAATTACTGAAGTATTGCCTGGAATAGTGCTTACGTTTCGAGTGCTTCGAGGATGAGTTTCTCAAGCCGTGCCAGGGTATGTTTAACAGCAATAGATAATCCACCGCCGAAATTAACGCTATTCGGCTGAACACCGAGCATATATACCTTCGCCCCGGTTTCTTCGCCAAGATACTCCATTAAGATCGAGGGTGAGGCGCTGTGGGTGGAAAAACCTGCATTGAGAAGATCATCGTGCCGAAGTAACCTGTACTCACCAGGCTCGAGAAAAAGCTGCACCGCATCTATGAGGATAATCGTGTCTGGCTGTTCGTTCACGATTTTACCGAAATAATTTTCCGGGATATCTCTTCCGTTAATGCACGGAAAATCCACCCTGTTTTTGAGCCGTGCAATAAAAGCCGGACCGAAACCGTCATCTCCGCGCATGGAATTGCCGATACCGACGAATATGATTTTTCCCTTTAGAATGGATAGAAATGGATTAATTGAATCATGTTCCAAAAAACTTTTATCTGCTGATTTTTTCTTCCCGGACATTATGGCTCGTGAGCTATTTTGTGGTAAGGGTGGTCTCTCTCCTGCACCGGGCACAGAGTATCTTCATTCTGTCGGAACGTCCCTGGTCTTTCAGTGCGGATATTATATTTTCATCCACTACCCCCAGGTCTTTCAAATGCGAGTAGAAGAGAGTGGGGCTTGAGAAAGAAAGTTCTCCGATCCGTTCCGCGATCCATTTCAGGTGATCTTTGCATGCTATTACTGCACCGCAGGTCTCACAGAGCTGAAGTTCCTTCTCGATTGACTCAAAAGACTCCTTTTTCCGGTCGAAGAAGGACAGCTCCCATTCGTTTGTAAGTCGAATGCCCTGGTGATCCGCAATACAGGCCTGTTCACATGTGCCGCAGAAAATGCAGGTGTCTGTATAGTGGATAATGATTCTTTTGGGCTGTCCGTTTTCCGTTTCATCACGATGCCCGATAGCTTCAGCCGGGCATACCTGCTCACAGGCAAGGCATCCTACGCACTTTTCAGGGTCATACTTCGGCTGTCCTCTGAAGCTCGAGTAGGGCACATGCGGCTTTGCAGGGAATTTAGACGTGTAGGGTCCTTTCACCAGGGCCTTCACAGCCTCAACCAGTTCACGAGCTTTTGGTAGTTTCATTGCAATCCCATCTTATTTGCAAGTTTTTTCGTTTTTTCCTGCGACAGCCGCACAAGGTCCGGGCCGCCGAGTATCTTTCTGCCCCGATCATCACGGACCGCCATGCGCTCAGTACAGCAGTAGCAGGGATCAATTGCAGCAAGTATTATCGTTGCATCGGATATTGTTTCGCCAATTACCGTTGCCCTGTAGGACGGGAGGTTCATAAACGTGGGCGCGCGCACCTTGTGCCTTGCAGGCCGGTTGGTGCCGTCGCTCCGCACATAATGAAATGTCTCTCCCCGCGGCGCCTCATGCGCCCCAATTCCTTCGCCGGGAGGAATATCCTTGATATTGAGATCGATCTCCCCGGCTGGAAGCTTCGAAAGGCAGGTTTTCATAATTTTGATAGATTCGTAGACCTCCAGGATTCTCACAACTACCTTGTCGAACACATCACCGTTCTCGGTGACAATCATATCCCAATCGACCCTGTCATATGCGCCGTAGGGGGCATCCTTTCTCACATCCTTTGCAACACCTGAGGCCCGGGATGTAGGTCCGAGAGCACAGTAATCGATGGCCTCCTCCTTTGTTAGAATTCCTATTCCCTTCAGCCGTGCATGAAGGACAGGATCATCGAGAACGGCCTTTTTTAACCGGTCAAGGGTTGGAACGATGGAATCTATTTTTTTTACCACAAGTGGTATATCATCAGCATTGATATCCCTTCTCACGCCGCCGGGCTTGAACATCGCGTAGTTGTTGCGGTTTCCGGTGAGTATCTCGAGCACATCAAGTATTTCTTCCCTCAGTTTCCACACCCAGTGATATACCGTATTATAACCGAGAAAATGCCCTGCGAGTCCGAACCAGAGCAGATGTGAATGCACCCTCTCGCCCTCTGCGACAATGGTTCGTATGTACTTCGCCCTCTCAGGCACCTCAACGGGAATAATATCTTCAACCGCACGTGTGTAGGCAAAAGGATGGGATGTGGAACAGATACCACAGATTCTCTCTATGACAAAGGTTGACTGGTCGAAGGTTTTTCTTTCGGAAAGTTTTTCGATTCCCCGGTGGTTGTATCCGATGCTCACGTCTATATCGACAACCGTTTCTCCATCAACGGTCAGTGTGAAGAATTCGGGCTCCTCCTGCAGGGGATGCCAGGGTCCGATTGGAATGACTGATCTGGCCATCACACACCTCTATCTCTTATGGCGTTCCTGTCCCACTCTCTATAATCGGCCCGAAGCGGGTATACACCGGCCGGCCATTCTTTTGCAAGCAGGAGCCTTCTCAAATCCGGATGACCCCTGAAATTGATGCCTAAAAGCTCGTGGATCTCACGTTCTATCCAGTTTGCACCCTTGAACACAGGAGCAAGAGAGTCGATCTCCGGGTTCTCCCTGTCGAGCTTTACACGCAGTGATATGAGAAGATTTATGTCTTCGAGGGAAAAGTGATAGAGTATTTCAAGATGTGTCCGCGCATCAACCCCTGATGCAATGTTGAACCGGGCTTCAAGCTCTTTAAAGATATAGCCTGCAACTCTCACTATGGATTCCGGCTTGATTTCGATATAAACTCTTTTTGAGGATTTATCGAAGAAATCGACTATGTCTTCCCTGAATCTTGTCTGTATGTCTTTGAGGATCTCTTCGCGACGGGCCATTATTTTCCCCTTACCTTCTGAATGAGTTTTACAGCACCGGCTATAATTGCCTCCGGTTTCGGCGGGCATCCGGGAATATACGCATCAACCGGAATAATCTTATCGAGCGGTACGGGGCAGTTGTAGCTGTGTATGAACATCCCTCTGGAAAGCGAACATTCGCCTATGGCTATTACCACACAGGGTTTGGGAGCCTGATCGTAGAGCACTTTCAGCCTATTCGCCGATTTTCTGTTGCACGAACCGGTAACCAGGAGCACATCGGCATGCTTAATGCTGCCGGTCAAAAGCATACCGAACCGTTCGATGTCAAAACGGGGAGTAAGACAGTCTAAAACTTCGATGTCGCAGTTGTTGCAGCTCCCCGTGGAAAGATGAAATACCCACGGTGATTTCAGCAAAGCGTTCAGCGTGATACTCATATTACATCCCCAGAATAGCAAAGATCACTGCTACTACAGCGACTCCGGTAACAGGGCCCCAGAAAAATTTCATAGCCTGATCTATTCTCAATCGCGGATTCGTGTTCCGGATAACCGTAATAACGAGCAGGATAGCAATATATTTAAGAAAACTGTACAGAATACGTATTCCATCAAGATGAAATCCCCCTAAAAAAAGTATGACAAGGAAAAATGGGAGGGTGAAGAGCAGCATGTTTTTCATGAGTCTGAACAATGCCAATCCCGTTCCCGAGTAATCGGTGAGTGGCCCGTCTATAATCTCGGTTTCTGCTTCCGCTATGTCAAACGGCACGAGCGCAAGCTTCGCCTGCATAACAAGCACAAAAACGATCAGTGCAAGAATGCCGGAAATACTCAGAGCAAACGATCCGTTCATGGACTGGGTTCTGAGTATTTCGTTCAGTTTGAGTGAGTACCCCGATTTGATTATTGGAACAAGCACTGCAAGTATAAATGGAAGCTCATAGCTGAGAAGAAGCTTCATCTCCCTGGATGCACCGACTCTCGCAACTGGGTTTCCTGAGGCAAACCCTCCGAGCATGATGCTGATCGATGGAATTGCAAGGAGGTATATGACGACGATAATATCTCCCAAAAAACTTTGCGCAGAAGTACCGCTGTTCATCCACAGCAGTGTGGATGCGACGGCAACGCTTGCGAATCCGATAATCGGCGCAAACATGAACATGCCCTTTGAAGAGCCGGCGGGAATAAGCGTCTCCTTACCGAGCAATTTTACTATATCACGGAGTGGTTGAAAAAACGGTGGCCCAACACGGTACTGTATACGGGCCGTCAGCTTTCGATCAATCCAGCTTGCAACCAGTCCTATACAGGCCGTTGCAATAACTCCGTATACGATCAGATATACCAGATACATTATGCCTTCTCTCTTTCCCATCGGGTTGCGTGGACGATGAGATTATCACCCACAAGAAAGCTGTTTTCCTGCAATTCCTCGCTGGCTTTCATCAATCTCAGTGCATTGTACGGACATGTCTCGATGCAGAGTGGCTCATTGTCACGGTCGAGACGATCGAGGCAGAAATCACAGATATGGACGATGTAGGGCACGTTCTCAGGGTAAATTGTGCCGTACGGACATGCATGCGAGCAGGATTTGCAGCTTATACACCGCATGTTGTGCCTGATCAAAAGATTTTCCCTGTCTTTCTGCTGTTCCAGAGCCTCTACAGGGCATGCGGATACACAGTGGGGCTCCTCGCACCTGCGGCATACGAGAAAATAGGTTGCAAGCTCGGCAATGGAGACGATGCCGTTATTTTCAGGATGATAGAAGTAGCTGCACTCAATGACGCATTCTTTACACTCTCCTGCTGTGCATATATCGAGGTCAATAAAAAGCCTAGTATCCGGAGCCTTCTTCGGATTCATATTTAGTTTAGCCTGATGAAGCTGTTCTGCGCTGGTAAACATGACGCACGTCCCCTATCTTGCAGTAGATAGATCCTGAAACGTTACCGCATAAAGTTACTTTCAGATACCCGGCCGTACAGGCGGCATGCCCTGCTTATAAATAAGAATGATGTCCCCATAATAGGAATCAATCCTGGTAAGGATCAATCCCATATATTTGGAAATTTATTGATCGTATCGAATCTGAATACCGGGCCGTCCTTGCATGCGTAGTACGTTCCTATTCGACAGTGGCCGCACTTTCCGAGCCCGCACGACATATTCTTCTCCATGGAGAGGTAGATGTTTCGGTCTTTAAATCCCAGGCTTTGAAGCTTCATGGTCGCAAACTTCATCATTATCGGCGGACCGCAAACCACGGCAATGCCGCTGGAGCAATCCATTGGAAGATTGTCGAGAATGGTTGTAACCACAC
>Ga0315536_1000019_pt1 | contig 64119 bp, 53 predicted proteins | sample SalMarSW160230MG_FD_203093 | JGI IMG/M metagenome (GOLD analysis project Ga0315536, IMG submission 203093) | Salt marsh sediment microbial communities from the Plum Island Ecosystem LTER, Massachusetts, United States - Salt Marsh Sediment SW1602-30 ...
TAATATCACGAATATAATGGAAGGAATTCTAACCAGTTTCAAAAATTCATCATCAAAGTTATTGGAAATGGATAAAAAGCAAGCGTTTATAATCAATAGTCTTGAAAAAAGTAATATCTCACTTCAAGAAATGATAAAAACGTTAGAACCGTCAAAGGTTAGAATCCTTGGAGGAATTGATGCGTTAAATAAATCAATCATTGAGAATGTTAAAAAGAAATTAAAATTGACAGAAACTAAATTTGAATCCCTTGAAAATGATTCAAAAAAACTCCTCTCAGATCTAAAAGCTGCGCTTTTAGTTTTAGAAGGTTCCAAAGAACCTTTAGAACAAAAGATAGATCGTCTGGAAATGGATAAGAAGAATTTACACGAAAAATTAAAAGAAATAAAGGCAGAAAATGCGGAACTATCGAAGAAAATTAAAGAAATAGAAAAGGAGGATCAATAAAAGATGGCTAAAAATGGAGATATTTTGGGAAATGTGGATATTCAACCAAGTGCTTTTAAAAATATGATATTTCATATATTAAGGTTTGTAAACGAGATAAAAGATGAACCCACAGAAGTCATGGGGTTGTGTATCGGCAATTTCAACTCTGAAAATGATACAGTGACTATTACTGATTCAATTCCATTATTACATGGAGACACAGTAGAATTAGGATTATCCCAAGAACTTCATGATTTATTTGAAGAAGTAAAAGCATCTCATGAGTCCATTATAGGTTATTATGTTTCTCATCCGGGTTATGGCTTATTTATGACTGATTCTGATAAAAAGATTCAACAATATTTTCAAACTAAAGAAAATCCAAATGCAATCTGCATCGTATTCGATCACACACTTATCAAAGACAAATTTGGTGTAAAAGTTTTTAAATTCAAAGATTATGAAAATACAGAAGAAATCGTTGAAATATTGCTGAATATCCTAATTCCTGATAATCTTGAATATTTCAAATGGGTTCAAGCACTTGTTGAAAATTTCCAAAGAAAAGAACCAATGATTATCAAGGAATATCTTGAAATCCAAAAACCCCTTCTTGAACAATTACAGGAAATCCCTCAAATGTCTGATATGATTGAGGAATCAAAAGAAAAATTATCTTCTCAAATGGAAAAATCAATAACTGGTATTAAAGCTGGTGCGACAACACTAGCAGATACTTTTATCGATAATTACGTGAATCATTTAGATGCATGGCTAGCTGATATAGAAGAAGGGAGTCTAAAAGGTATGAATTTCATCCAAAGTTCTCTTAATCAGCTGAAAAATACAATTGGTAAGGGATTAGATGGCTTGGAAAAATATTTTCAAAGAAAGTTTAATGAAATCACAGCTGTATTTGTCGATGGCATAACTGAATCTTTAGAGTCAAGGATTGAAAATCAAAAAGACTTAGAAAAACATTTAACTTCTCAGATTGAAAATATTATTTCTAACTCTAAAGAAGTTATAAACCAAAAAATGAGAGAATTGATAACGGTTTTAGAATCCCAAGCTACTCAGTTAGAAGAACTAGCAACAAATCATGATATAAATGCTAACCGTATAGAGGAATTAATCGATAATAATACGAATAAAATTTCATCGTTATACTCGATGCTAAACGCCTTATCTGAAGATATAAAAAAAAGGCTTGGAACTTCCAGTCCTCAATTTGAGAAAGCATTGTTAAATGAAATTGAGAATCAAGGAATCAATTTCGTGCCAATCAATGAAAAATATGGAGAAATAGAACTTTTGATTGAACGGCTCCAAAATCTCATATCAGAATTTAGACAAATGAAGTAAAATTTTCTAAATCCTAATTATTTAAAATTTTAAGGTAGCTAATGATGCCACATTTAGTTTATATTTAGGAATATTCGTATTGAGTCTCTTTAATTGATTTTGTTTAGCTAAATTATTTAGAATTCGTCCTATTCTATCTACACGGATATTGATGCCATAATTTTCCTTTAATACCGAATTTATTTTATATGATGAAAGAATTACCATACTTGAGATGTTTCGTTCACAGAGCATCTCAATCGCTTGTTTTATGTATAATAGTAGTGTTTCTTTATCGTGCTTATTATCCATCGGTAATATAAAATATCATTCAAACTTTTTAAAAGTTTCATCTTAAACAAATTAAACATTTTTTGGGTTAATTGGGAATTTATTTAAGAAAAAATACATTAAATAAAGATAATTTATATCTCTACGTTAATATAAATATACATGGGGTTAAAATGAAAGCACGTGAATACTTATCCCAGTCTAAAAAAAAACTAAAGCGTTTATCTGATAAAATTTTATATCAAGAGATCACAACTGATAGTCAAGAACCGCCAAAATTTTATTCTTATGGAAGGAAATTTATAGGTTTATATGTCTTTTTTCTTTTTTATTCCTTTATCATATTATTTGCCATTAATTATCCTAGACATCCGTTTGTTTTATTTCTAACAATGCAAAATCCTTTTGCATTTGGTAACGCCATTATTGGACTTTATCTTTCTCTTTCTATTCTATATAGTATAGATCAAGTTCGTAATTTTATGTTTGAAAAAAACACAGTGATTAAACAAATAGCACTTTATGGGGCATTGATAAGTGGGTATTTTTTCCTGTTTTCATACATAACCTTTAGTGGTGCAAACATCATGAGTTATCTTTTAGGCTTATCAACAGTATGGTTAATACTCTTAGGAACTCGTTTTTACATGTATTCCCGTAAATTTGCAACGAAAATTGAAGCTCGTTTTATTACTAAATTTACAGTTACAAGGAGTGCTGTTGCATTTACAACTCCTTATTTCATATTAGCCGTGTTAGTAATTTTAGCTTTATTTTATCGAAGTTTGCTAGTTTTTTTATCACTTGATTTCTTTGCTATAGCGGCTCCAATAGAAGCTGTTACTGTATATCTCTTAGAAATGAGATTAGTAATGCCACTTATTTATTTTAGTTTGATTCTAACGTTACTTTTCATTCTATTTGAATTCATATTCACACGCAGGAAAGCGGAAACGAAAAGAGCTGGGTTATATGATAACTTTACTTTTTCTTTAATAGTGTTATTTATATTCTTTTTTCAGTTGCTACAAGTCAGTATATACTTGATAATGCGCGAAGAAACGATTTCTGCTATTAAAACGACTGTGGGTGCAACAAGTGCAACGGTTACTTACATTTTTATATTTGAATTTATAATTTCAATGTTCTTCCTTTACCGCATTGTTAAAAAATTAGGCCTTTCAATTGGATGGCGATTATTAATATTTAAAAAAGACGGTTTAATATTACTGATATTAGGTTGTGTTTTTGCTCAGACACTTTCTCGTTACGCCCTTCAAAATCAAATTCCCTATCAAGGGATTACAGAGATAGGGCTAATTTTCATGTCAGATAAATATCTTGTATCTATTATCATAATCATTTTTCTTGGTATCACATTATTGATATATTATTTGAAACCCCATGAAACATCAATGTTTATTAGATTACAGAAAGAAACGGTCTCTGAAAAAGAACAAGACTCAGATATTGTGCTGAAATTAATAAGGAGTGAATATATTCGAAGAGGAGAAGCATTTCCTATTGATATTTTGGAAAGAGAGTTAATTAAAGCAACAAGACTTCCTAAACAAAGGATTTATGCAATAATCAACACGCTAGCTTATGATAATATTGATATAAACATAAGAAATAAGAAGGATGATTTGGGAAGAAATAGAAAATATATTGATTTTGTCTCAGTGACAGAGAAATTTGATCGTAAAGGAGTTGCTCAAAAGAAAGCAAAAAAGTATCTCAGTCAAAGATTATTTGAAACCATGTCTAAAAGAGAAACATCACTCAAACTGGGAGGGAATTTACAATCCAATGAATCATCTAATCAATTCTTGAATTCTTTGTCAACTGACTATACCAAGAAACAAGTAGAAGAAACAAAAATAAAAGAACAACAGGAACAGAGTGCTTTTTCATTCGTTCGGAAAGAAATTCCTCAGTCACTAAAGAATAACATAATTCAAACGTTAAAAAAAGAATACACATATAGAGTCGAAAATGCAGATAAATATCAAGATTTTCATTTTAGCATATCCGAAATAGCCTCTGAAATTCAAACACAAACTAGGATAACTGTTGGTGAACTCTATCCTATTCTTGAAATTCTCAAGGAATCAGACATTGAGTTCGAATTGTTGGATAATCCCGAAGAACCCGATGATAAATTAATTAGTTTTTTTCCCATTGCTGATGAAGATTTAAGTTATCAAATATTAAATTTTCGTCCTGAAGAATATGCCAAAATAAAAACACGTGTAACAAAACAATTCCTAAAATTCTTTAATCGCAAAAAAGCTAAAGCCACTTTAACCAAACTTAGGAAAGAAATAATCGATGGGAATGAGGCGAATGACTCTTGGAAACAAATTTTGACAAGATTAGAAAATTACTTCGCAGATTATTCTAGTACTCATTTAAAACTCATCAACGGTGAAGGTGGAGAGAAAATATTTGAGCAATTTCCTAGAAAAGATATTGATATTTTTGATATTAAATAGCTTGAATGAATAAATAAAGCATTATTCATTTTGTTTTTTGATATAAAGTGGTTAAAATCAAATCTGAATCTTTTTTTTCAAAATCGTTTCTTGGGTTATCATCATTTCAGATGTTAGCCATGTTCCGCCGGGGGCTCTTTTACACGTATTTATCAATCTATTTTAGAAGTTTTTTACACTTATCAGTTACAGAGACAACTCTTTATGCCACCCTACCAATGATAATGAGCGTGATCTTCCAAAATTTCGTATGGGGACCTTTAAGTGATAAATTGCAAAAACGTCGAACTTTAATCATCCTAGGAGAAGTGTTGGCCGGAATTGGGACAATTTTAGTTTGGTTTATTCATTATGGAATTTCAAATCTTCTTATTGCTGGTTATGTGATTATCATCGGATTATCGATAATAGAAATCTTTTGGAGCATGAGTAACATTGCTTGGTCAGCTTTAATTAGTGATATGTACCCTTCTGAGGAACGAAGTAAAATTATGGGAAGACTGACTAGTCTTGGGGGAATGGGTCGAATTTTTGGCATTTCTATTGGTGGAATATTATATGATTATGGATTTGGCTTTCGAGATGGTCCGTTATTTTTTTTTGCATCAATGGTCATGTTTATTTCCACATTTCCCATGCTGTTAACACCTGAGGGAGGAATCCATCATCAAGATCAAGTTGAGATAATTGAAAAGACTGCCGAGATAAATAATCACGGTAATGGATCTTACAAAAAGGTCTTTATTATATTCATTATTTCCTTGCTCTTCATTAATTTTGGAAGAAATAGTATTTCTGTCCCATATTCTCAATTTCTTGTTTTACCAACTGGGTTTGCAGTAGATAGCATCATGCTTAGTTGGATTGCAAATACTAGATCGATTTCAGTCCTCTTAATTGGATTTTCAGCGGGTTTTTTAAGCAAGAAACTGGGCCACTCAAGAACATTAATATTGGGATCATTAATAGCTATATTATCATTAGTATTTACAGCAGTTGCCACTGATTTAAGCATGATATTTGTAGGGAGCTTTTTAATGGGGACTGGAGAAGTAATAATATACGCATCATCTTATGCCATTGCTTCTAACTTAATCCCTGAAAAAGTCAGAGCTAAATTATTCGGAGCTTACAACACTACCTTTTTTTTGTCGTGGGGTCTTGCGTGCACTTTAATATCTGGACCAATGATAGATGCTTTATTAAAATCAGGTGTTCTTGAAACATTAGCATATCAAGCATCATTCATTTTAGGAGCGTTGATTACCTTAATGGGTTTAATAATTTTTATATTATTAGAAATTATTATGCGTATTAAGGAAAAAAGCTAATTTAAAAAGATAAAATATCATAAACATAAAAAAAATAAATAAAAAAAATTATTTCTTAATTAAATAACTTGCATTGGTTTACCATGGTGTTTTGGGATTGGCTGAGTTCCACATGAGGAGCCCATCCAACAAACTAATTGATCATCTTCTTCGTGCATAGGTTTACCACAATGCTTTGGTAAATCTTGCTCAAAACCACATTCAACACATTTTAATTTTGCCAATTTTTCTTTAACCTCTTTTTTGTTAGATTTAACACTCTCTTCTTTAATTTCAAAATATTTATCTGGTTCTTGCTTAAATTCCATCAAACAGGAGTTACTGCAGAAATAATATTTTTCTCCCTTATACTCATATTCAATCCAATCCTCCGGTTTTCCTTTCATTCCACAAATTGGATCAGTTACAAGATTTTCTGATGTTGATTGTTTTTGCATTAGTTTAGGATTGATCTTATCAAAATTCATATATTTTTCCGGATTAAGCTTAAACTCTTTTTCACATCCTGCGCTGCAGAAATAATATTTTTTATCTTTGTATTTGTATTCAATTGATTGGCTTGGGACGATCTCCATGCCACATATTGGATCTATTACCCTTTCTTCAGTTAATAACTTAAATTCTTGTATTTGTTGTTTTGTTTTTGGTTCATAGCGTTTCAAGAACAAGGCATTAGTAACCACTGAAACAGAGCTAGAAGCCATAAAAACAGCGGCTAAATATGGGAGAAGAAAGTACCCTGTCAAGGTATATAACAGTCCAGCTGCCAATGGAATACCAATAATGTTATATATTAATGCCCAGAATAAGTTTGTGATCATTTTTCGATATGTCTTTTTTGATAGATTAATTGCTGCTACCACATTTCTTAAATCTCCTCTCATCAGAACAATATCTGCAGTTTCTATCGCCACATCAGTCCCAGAACCTATTGCAATCCCAACATCTGCTTGTGCTAATGCAGGTGCGTCATTTATACCATCTCCTACCATAGCGACATGAATGTCTTCAGCAGATTCTTGCAAATTCTTTATAGTAATAGCTTTTTCATTTGGTAATACTTCTGCAAATACATGGTCTTCATCAAAATTTAGCTCTTTCCCAATACTCATGGCAGTTTGTCTATTGTCTCCAGTTAACATGTAAATATCTAAGCCTTTTCTTCTTAATTCCTGAAGAGCATATGGAGTTTGATCTTTTACTTTATCAGAAATTCCTAATATTCCTTTTACTTGATTATTAATACTAATTAAAATTGTTGTTATACCTCTTTGCTGATATTCATTGAATTTATCTTTATACTCTTCAATTGAGATATTATTATCTCCAAACAGTTTTTCATTACCCAGATGAACTTTGTTATCAGATATTATCGTAATAATACCTTTCCCAGGAATCGCTTCGAAATCAATTGGAGAAATTAGTGATAAACCTCTTTGATTTGCTTCTTCAATTATTGACTGTCCAATTGGATGTTCCGAACCCATTTCAGCACTCCCTGCATAAAAAAGTATATCATTGTCACTCATACCTTCACTTGTTAGGTTCTTTTCGGAATAAATAATAGAGACTTTTGGTTTCCCTACTGTCAATGTTCCAGTTTTATCAAAAACTATGGTGTTAATATCATTCACAGCCTCTAAAGAGTCTCCTCCCTTCATTAAAATACCGTTTTCTGCTCCTTTTCCCGTACCAACCATTATTGCGGTTGGAATAGCTAATCCTAAAGCACACGGGCACGATATTACAACAACAGAAGCAAATACAAGTAATGACTTTTCTAATCGTAATGACGTTTCTAATCCGTTTAGACCAATGAAAAACCAGTAAAGGAATGCACCAATGGCAATAATTACTACTATAGGAACAAAATAGTTACTCACTTTGTCAGCTAAGCGTTGTCGAGATCCTTTCCGAGCTTGAGCCTCTTTCACAAAATCAATTATCTGAAATAAGAGCGTATCCTTTCCAATCTTTTCAGTAACTAACCTAATTAACCCAGTTTGATTTATTGTTGCACCAATAACTTTATCATCGATTGATTTTTTCACATATTTGCTTTCACCTGTAATCATAGATTCATCTATTTTTGTTTTTCCTTCAATGATCCTTCCATCTACGGGTATTTTCTCTCCGGGTCTAACTATTAGTTGATCACCAATTTCAATTTCCTCAATTGGAATTTCAATCTCTTGACCATCTTTAAATAGAGTGGCAGTTTTTGGTTGTAAGCCAATTAGTTTCTTTATTGCTTCAGATGCTTGTCCTTTAGTTTTATGTTCTAAGTATTTACCGATCAAGATGAATGCGAAGATCATGCTCATCGCATCATAAAACACGTCTCCAGAGGTAAAGATAAAGGTAGTCAATAAGGAATAAACGTACGCAGTCGTAGTTCCTAATACGATTAGAACATCCATATTTGTTGATTTGCTTTTTAATGATTTATAAGCCCCTCCTAAGAAAAAAGATCCAGAAATAGCATAGTTTGCAGTAGAAAGAATTGCTAAAATAAGATTCCGCGTAAAAGTTGGTGGAACTATAAAGTTTATAGGAGAAATTATTGCCGCAAATATTATTGAAATAATAAGAAGTCGTAATCGGTATTTCATTTCTTTTTTGTGTTGCTCAAGTTCTTTGTCCACAGCGCTAGCGGCTTTTTCGATTTTATATCCAAAATTTTTCACCCTTGAGTAAATTTCTTGCTCATCCGATTTCAATTCATTGAATTCAATAAAGAATTTTCTAGCTTCATAGTTACTTCTCACATTATAAATTCCGTCAATCATTCTTGTTTTGTTTTCTAAATTTTCAAATTCTTCTTTAGTAACTGTACTAACTACTTTAAGATCCATTTTAGCTAAGTTTCCTTTATATCCTAAATCTTTAATCGCTTTATTAAAGGTATCATAATTCGTTATATTTGGATCGAATTCTACTGTAGCCTCCTCATTTGCAAAATTTACAACAGAACTAGAAACTCCGTTTAAATCCTTTAATTTAGTTTCGATCTTCAAAGCACAGTTCGCACAAGTCATTCCACTGAGTTTAATTTTAACTTTATCTTTAGATTCCAAATAAAACCACCGATTTAAATTTATTATTAAAAAGTATCTAACTACTTTAAAATAGGTATGGATTATAAATTGTAAACGTAAATGCCCAATTTAGTAAAAAGAAGAAGATTTCAAGATATTAATTAATATATTATTAATATTGTTAGAGGAAGTCTTAAAAAGACCTCCTCTTAAGGTTTAATTTAAAATTCTGATTGAGATTTAAAATAAATTAAGTGTAATAATTTTTCCTATATTTGTCAATAGCGTCACGCAACGCATCAGTCGCGAGATTACTACAATGCAATTTAATAGGAGGTAATCCATCTAAAGCATCAGCAACATCATTTTTCGTGATATTATATGCTTCGTCAAGTGTTTTACCTTTTGCTAATTCAGTTATCATGGAGGATGTAGCGATTGCAGCTGCACAACCAAATGTCTGAAAGCGAATATCTTCGATAATCTCCTTATCATTTTCTTTTTTGACTTTTATATAGATATACATCAAATCTCCACAAACAGGGTTCCCATGTTCGCCCACGGCACTTGCATCTTTAAGTTCTCCCATATTTCTTGGTGATTTAAAATGATCCATTACTTTATCAGAATACATGTTTAACCGCCTTCTTTAAGTATCATCCTATTTATATAAATATTAATTCAATATTATTAATTTCCTTTTTTTTGGTAAAGAAACTTTTTCAACCCCTAATTCCTTCACGTAATCTACAACTTCAATTAAATTCTTTGCAGATTGGTGAAAGAAGCATACTTCTTTAGGTTCTAAGGCTTTAATCATTTCAGCTAATTGATTTTTATCAGCATGAAGTTTTATTTGTAATTGCGGAGCAAACGTATTTATTAGCATTGCTCGAAATGGAACACTCCACGATTCGGTAAATGTAATTTCTTGACCTCCATTTATTAGATTTAATCCGGGTTCTTCGTGAATTGAGCCAGCAAGAAACACCAAATTGTGAGGATTACGGCCAATTACATTGATGATGTTCCGAATGATACCGTAGGATAAATCTGGTGGGTGACTGATGATTATGTTATTTTTTTTCTTTAAAAAATCTAAATCATTCAGATCAAACCATCTAAATTTTATAGAATTAAAGGGATTTGCTTTATCCTTTATCAATTTAGAAATTGGACCGTAAATGTATTGATAACGATGATTAATTACTTGAATATTTTTTCTTACCATCATATCTACATAAATATTGGGACGCTTTGTGAATCCTTTTTGTCTCAATTGTAACTTCCTAAAGTACCTCCAAAATATAAGCATGAACGTAATTGCTAAACTCGAGGGATCTGTCCCAATTAACACGTTATCTTCGTATTCCGCTTTTTGTTCCATGAATAAAATGAGGCTATGAAATTGATCAGAGATATTCCCATGATCTTCTTTTGCACTAGTTCCATCTATTAACAAATAATCAATTGGTCTTGAAATTTGTTCTAAAAACCTTTTAGTTCCAGAAAAAGGAGTAATATCATTGTAAGTATAATCTCCAGTATAAAGGAAACGAAATTCATTAACTTTTATTAAAATCATTAAAGCTCCCGGCATGTGACCAGCATGAAAGAATGAGAAATAACAATTTTTTTCTTTAAATTCTAATTTTTCACCATTCTCTACATATATTACATTCTTGACTATGTTGCGATATTCTTCTTCCTCAATTTCTTCAAAAGTTTCTTGTTTTAAGAATTTTGAATCTCTTAAGAGGAATAGATCCATTGTTATCCGGGAACTTAAGATTGGAACGTCGGGATACATTTGTATTAATTTTTTTAGTCCCGAAACGTGATCATAATGACTATGTGAAATAAAAATCGCATCAATTTTAGGCAAAAATAAAGATTTTTCCTTTAAATCATTAATTTCGGAATCTTCAAATTGAGTTCCTTGTTCTTGTATTTCTTGGCTTAGTTCTTCATTGTGAAGTTCTTCATTTTCTGCTTCCTTTATCAATTCGGGTAAGTTATCGAGATAATCAATAATATTTTGAAAATCATTGTATTTCTTAATTGGGAAATTCATGTCATTGGGTTCATTTTCTTCGGTATCATCAGGTTCATACTCTGAAATTCCGCAATCCAGAAGAAAATTTAAATCCCCTAAACCTAGAATATGACAATTATGATTAGGTTTTAATACAATAGGATAGATAGAAACCCTAATTTTTTCATTTTTAATTTTTGAGAGAGAGATGTTGTTAAAATAATTGGAATCATACCTTTTTTCTATTTTATCGATTGCGAGGGAGATCTCACTTTTTCCGACGGGGACACCAGTGATATAAAAATACCATCCATATTTCTTAACCAATTTCTCAAGATTATCATACATTTTATCTCCATTTAAAGCCTTTATTACAATTACTTTTTCTTTTATGTAATAGATGATATTTCTAATTGATTTTTTTTCTTCTATTGGTACTAATAGATTATTGTCAAAAAGATCATCCAAGACTTCCAATATATTCATTTGAGGGATATTTTTTGACTGTATTAGTTTAGAATAATGAAAATATTCTTTAGTATGATATAAAGAACGCATATTTAGTTTTTCTTCAACTGAGATGGTTAGATCTTCAAAAATGTAATCTTGTGAGCCTACAATCTCTTCCTTCTTCTTTTGCTTTTCCTTTTTTTTCTTTGGTTCTGAAATTTGTTTTTTTTCGTTTTCTGAAACAAAGAAAAACCATCCATACTGGTTAATTAACTTATCTCGATTCCATATAATATCCTTACCTGATGTAGTAATAAGAATAATAATTCTATCATTTGAAGAATAAATTACCTTAGAAATAGATTTTTTAGATTTTTTAGAAATTATAGTGTCCTCGGAAAAAAAATGTGTAAAAACATCCGTTATTGATTTTTGTATAATACCCCTCTTTTCCATATAACGTAATTTATCCTTATAAATTTTAATTTTATAAGAGGAGCTTAATATATCTACTTCTTCAAGGATAATCGTGTTATCTGCAAATTTATATTCCATTTACTTAAAACAATTTTTCAATTAAAAAAAGATTATTGGATAAAATTATATGTGAGAGAGAAAATTGTAGGATTTTTTGATGATTTGCTTCCATTTTAAATTATTTATACTTCGTATATTTAATTTCATCTAAAACAGTCATCAATTCACCAATGGGATAATTCTTATTTTTTATTATCATTTCAACATTAGGGAATTTTAAGCCACTTAAGAGATCCTTATAATTATCTTTAGAAAATTCTATTCCAATTAAATCAGGTAACGCTTTATTAGCATATAATGCACCAGTGAGCTCTTGAAATCTTGGATGAAGGAATTCTTCTATGGTTTTGCTAAACTTTATGCTAAGCAAAGGAGCAACTGAGATTAAATCAATAATTTCAGTTAAAATTTGAATTTGATTTTTGCTTAATTTGGCAATTCCGTATTCTTTTCCCTTTTTTTTATACTCATCCTTTATATAAAAAATATCATCTTTTAAAATATTATATTCATATTCTCTCATGAGTGTATTTCTTCTATTATCTCAATTATTAAGATTATTTAGCACATTCTATTTTAAAAACTTTTATATATTATAGATACATCCTACGTATGTAAACTCAATAAAAGTGGTTTAATGATTAATTATATAGTTTTAATAATTTTGAAATATCAATTGGACCTCTTATGTTTATTAAACTCACTAAATTTTTATCTAAAGGTTGAATCAGTTGTTCTACTGAGACATAATTTATTTTCCATTGTTTATCGATTAAATTGAGTAAACCGTAATTTTCGTTCATTAAAATCTCTTTTGCGCGTTCAAATCCTTTTTCAACTGGATAAATAGCAAAAAACGGTTCTAAAAATCCATTTCCCCATCGAGGGATGCTACAATCATATCCTTCAGATTGTTGAATCATGAATTTGATAACTTCAGCTTTAATCAAAGGCATATCACATGATAGAACGAAAGCTTTTTCAAAATTTAGCTTTTTTAGTTGTTTAAATCCCGAATAAATTCCAAGCATTGGCTTAAATATATGCTGGTGCTTGAAAATATCCCTATCATCAATAATAAACTTAATGTCTTCGGGGAATTCTATCATATCCCGATACTCATAAATTTGATCTTGTGAATGAGCAACGAGAAATACATCTTGATCAATACCTGATAACGTTTCAATTTGATGAAGAATTAACGGTTTTCCTAATATATTAATAACTGCTTTTTCAATCCCAAATCGAGTGCTTTTTCCTCCAATAAGTATAAGAATAGCCAAATTCTTCTTATTTTCGATAAAATTTCACCTTGCTTTATATTGTTTAATTTTAATTAGTCTCTAAATACATCAATATTAATATTTTTCTTACTCAATAGATCATTAAAATTTTACTTTGGCATTAAATCATAAATAAATTAACTTTATATGTTTTTATGTTTTTGATAATAATTATTTAAAGAGAATTAAATTGGATACGCTACATGAATCTACCGCTTTTAATATTCCTTTTTATTATATTTATAATCATATTAATTAGTTATTCCTCAAAGAAATTTGATTTTGTGGCTACTTCTCTTCTGGGATGTTTTGTTGCGGGGACGGTAACTGGTTTAATCTATGGATTAGATATAAATTACTTCATCGGACACATAGAATTTGAAGCTTTGATTGTAATATTAAGCATGAGCATTATTACAAAGATCGCTCAAGATTCAAATATATTAGAATATGTAGCCGTAAAGTTATTTAAAATATCAAAAGGGAATAGAACAATCTTTTTTTATCTAATATGTATTATAACCACGCTTTTGGCTGCAATTATAAGTGATGTAGTTGTTGTTTTAATATTAGCACCGGTGGTAATTCGTTTATGTAGATTTTTAAATACTCGAGCTGGAACTTATCTACTTGGAATGACAATTTGTATCAATATTGGTTCGATCATTACTCCATTTTCATCTGGAGAAAACATAATTATCTCAACTTATTTTCATTTAGACACCGTATATTTTATCGTATATTATTGGGGATTTTCTTTTTTCTTATTATTTATTACGATATTTCTAATGAATAGATGGTATTTAAGAAAGGAACCAGAAATAAAGGAAGAACAAAAGAAATTTGTATTAGAATTAGTGGATGCAAACATCATGATTAAGAGTAGAAAAATGTTTTACTTTAATAGCACTGTTATTATTATTACAATAGCTCTTTTCGCTATATTACCTTTATTATACCTTACTGCGGGAGTGGCTGCGTTTTTTCTCATTTTGGCAAATAAAAAGTTCACAAAAAAAAGAACCAGTGATTTGTTCAAGGATATAGAATGGGAGATCATATTCTTTTTTATTTCGCTTTACGTGGTAATAGCTTGCATGTTAAAAGCTGGATTTAAAGAGATTTTTGAAAGCATCCCATTCCAAGCTTTAGATCCTTTCATGTTAAGTCTGATTATCCTCATTCTAGTCAGTCTTATTTCAGGTTTTGTGGCAAACACGCCAACAGCATTAATTTTCATACCGATAATCGATTTGTTAATACAAACGTTTCATTTCCCTTCTGTTACATTATATTTTGCTTTCATTATTGCCATTAATATTGGAGGAAACTTAATACCTCAAGGTGCTGCTTGCGATATGATGACCTTAAAGATTGCTCAGAATAACTCCGTCGAGAATTTGAATTTTAAGAGGTTATTAAAAGTAGGGGCTACATTTGCGATTATTCACGTGCTCTTATCTATAGTCTACTTGTTTTTATTAAGTCTATTTACTGGAGGAGTTTAAATTGATCAGGTTTTAAAGAAATCAATCATAATGAAAATGAATTCCATGACAAAAATAAAAGTCAAGAGTATTTCTAAATATAATAAATATCCTTCCTTCTTATTTGTTTGAGCGTTAGTATAAATTTCTCCAATTATATCAAGGCGATGTCTGATACTATCACTCCATTGCTTCATTTGGAACAATTCTGAAAGATCTATATATATTTGAGCTAAAAAATAATTTCCAATCAATTTTGAGACATTTTCAATATTTTCTAATATGAAAGTTAAATCATATTTTATTCTCAATAATTTACCCACTTTTTTATTTAATCTCTTGAGCATGGGAGAACCAGTAGAATAGATCTTGCGGATATCTTCTTCTGCAATATTTAATCTTTTTTCCAACAATATATCTAATACGCGTAATCCCAGCAATTGATAATTCGCGATCTCTGCAACAAGTAAAATGTCTTCATAATCTCTATTAGGATCGAAAATGATGCCACGATCAAAATCCAAAATTACTAGATCATTTTTTAAAAACGATTTTGGTTTTCCCAAAGTCTCATCAATTTGAGTATCATGTAAGTCAAGATTAGGATCTTCTCCCTGTAATAAGCAAGCCAAGTATTTTTTATTTTTTTCGACCAACTCTGTAGAATTGATGTCATCAGTAATACAATAGAGTGTGTATTTTTCACGCTCAATCTTCTCCAATCCAAATTCTGGTTCTTCGATATGTTCTTTAATTCGGAGAAAAATTTCTTCACTTTGAAATTTTAAGTATTGATTAATATTATATTCGGTTTCTTGAATGGTAAATTTGATTCTCCTTAACTGGTGAAGTTCTTTTAGTGGAACATCTGCAAATCTTAATCGAGCTATTAATGAAATCACTCCATCTTCATATAATTTAATTTGAAGTGCTATTAAATTTATATAGCTCGATTCAGTTCTTAACTCTTGCTGTACTTCCAAATTCAAACTTTCTGGAAAAACGATATACGAGGGAGTGTCTTTTGTTTTAAAACTTTTTTTATCATGAATACCTGGGAAAATCGAACTTGCCGCTTGAAGAGAAATTTTTCTACCAACATCAGTTAAACGCATGAAAATTACTTCACCATTCAATATGACCACCTAACTTCTAATTTGTTTATTTTGTAAAGGAGATATCTGCCTTAATCTTTTTATGACATGAGGTAATTGTTCAAGAAAATAATTAATATCCTCTTCCACCGTGAACCTTCCTAATGAGATCCTTAAAGAGCCATGGGCATCTTGTGGGGGCAATCCGATAGCAAGAAGAACATGAGAAGGTTCCAATGACTTGGAGGAACAAGCTGAACCAGTGGAGGTTGCAATTCCTATTGAGTCTAAATCTAAAACAATGGATTCTCCCTCAATGTATTTAAATCCCAAATTCACATTATTGGGTAATCTTAATGTTGGATGACCATTTAAATAACTATCTTGGATGGTTTCTAATACAGTTTTTATTATCATATCTCTAAATCTTGTTTGACACCTGATTTCTGTAGCCATTTCATCCCTAGCCAATTCAACTGCTTTTGCAAAAGCTGCTATCCCAGGTACATTTACGGTACTGGGCCTCATATCTCTTTCATGACCTCCACCAAACATGATAGGCTCAATATATTTTCCCCAACTTGAACTTATCCCTTTATTCCGTATAAATAGCATTCCAACGCCTTTAGGACCATATAATTTATGAGCAGATGCAGACAATAGATCTATGTTTAACTCATTAACATCGATCGGAATTTTCCCAAAAGCTTGGACCCCGTCAGAATGAAAAAGTACATCATGTTTTTTGGCGATTTTACCGATCTCTTTAATAGGTTCGATTGTTCCAATTTCATTATTAGCAAGCATTATACTTATTAATATGGTTTTGTCAGTAATAGATTCTTCCAATTGATTTACATCAATTAGACCTTGCTTATTTACGGGCAAATACGTGATCTCAAAGCCTTGTTTTTCTAAATTATGACAAGTATTTATTACCGCATGATGCTCGATATTACTTGTAATGATGTGATTTCCCCGTGATTTATTTTTTCTAGCCACTCCCAAAAGTGCGATGTTATCCGATTCAGTACCTGAAGAAGTAAAAAATATATCATTTCTTTCAGCATTTATTAACGAAGCAATAGTTTTTCTAGATTTATTTAATGTTTTTGCTGATTTTTGTCCCATAGCATGTAAGCTAGAGGAATTCCCATAGTTTTCTTTCATCTGTTTATTAAATTCTTCTATTACGCGAGGATCCATTGGAGTTGTTGCGCCATAATCAAAATAAATATAATTCGAAATATCCATAATTGATCAAGATTCTTTTAATGCAATAATTAGCATACTTAAATTATTAACTCTTATAATTGGGTTTACATATAGTTTTGTTATCATAATAATCATAGTTTATGCAAAAATCTTCTAATTAGATTCTTTTTTGTGTCTATTTTATATGGATATATTTAAATTGAACCACTTTTACTAGTTTTATGCATAATTTAGATCTTAAGTCAATTTCTAGTTAAAACATTATGAGTAATTATATGATGAGAACGAAACATTAATTTCAAAAATTATAAAAGATAGGATATTAAAGAATATCTAAAAAAAAGGGTTTAGAATTTAAGATGGAAAGCAATAAGGTTAAAACGAATGAACAAAAATTAATAGAATCTGAGGAAAGATATCGCCTTATTTCTGAGAATGCAAATGATTTATTTGCCGTTTTAAATAATAAATTTGAATTTGATTATATAAATGAAAAGGCTTATCAAAAAATTCTAGGCTATTCTAAGGAGGATATATTGGGGAAAGCACATTATGAGATTATTAATCCAGAAGATCATAAAATATCTCATAAAATATTAAGAGGAGGTTTTAAAAAGGGCGGATCAACGGGGGAATTAAGACTTCGACACAAAAATGGAAAATATATTTGGGTAGAAACTAAAGTATCAGTCTTTAAAAATTCTGATGGTCTATTAAAAGTAATAACAATCTCAAGAGATATAACTGACCGAATATTGTCAGAAAAACGCTTAAAAGAATCTGAAGAGAAATATAGGTTAATATCTGAAGGTTCCGATGATTTAATATTAGCTTATAATGAAAAGATGGAAATAGAATATGTTAATGGGGAAACTCACGAAAGAGCTTTAGGGTATTTTGCTCCTCTTTTTTGGAATCAGAAATTTTTATTTTCCATCGTTCATCCAGATGATACTAAGATTTTAGGATCTGCTATTAGAGAGGGATATAAAGGGGGGCCTTATAAACTACAAATCAGATATAAGCATGAAAAGGGGGATTATTTATGGTTTGAATTTAGAGGAAAAAAATTCTATGATAAAAATGGTTCTCAAAAATCGTTAGTTGTTGGAAGAGATATAACGGATATAAAGTTAGTTCAACAAAAATTATTAGAATCAGAGGAAAAATTCAGAAATATTACTGAGCAAAATCTAATGGGGATTGGGATCTTACAAGATAATACTCTTAAATATATTAATAAAGCAATGGCAGATATATATGAATATTCCGTAGAAGAAATGTTAAATTGGAAGCCTTCAGAGTTTTTGAAAATATTTGCTCCCGATACGTTAGAAATCGCAAGGGAACAAGCGTTGAAAAAACAAGCAGGAGATCCCTCTCAATTAAACCATTACATTGTTCACGGAGTTAAAAAAACAGGGGAACTGGTTTGGGTTGATAATTTCTCTAGATCAGTAACCTATGAAGGTCGTCCTGCAGATTTAATATCTCAAATAGATATTACAAAAAAACTAGAAGCTGAGCAAAAATTAAAGGAGTCGGAAGAAAAATACCGATATTTTTTTAATAATGCCCAGGTAGGATTATTTTGGTTAGGAATCAGTGACGGCAAATTTCTTGAGTGCAATGAGACTTTTGCCAAATTAGTTGGATATGACACGCGAGAGGAATGCTTGGCAGATTATGTCTCTCTCGAGCATTATGTGGATTTAACCATGCGTGATAAAATGTTTAACGAAATCCGTATTAAAAATGAAATAAAAGATTTTGAAATACTGGTCACTAAAAGAGATGGGACTCCTTATTGGGCGAGTATCTCTGCTCGAGTAGACCTAAAGGAAAATCGCATTGAAGGTGCTGCTATTGACATCACGGAGCGCAAGCAAGCAGAACGGGAATTAAAAAAATCTGAAATAAAGTATCGTCATTTGTTTGAAACATCTCTTTACTTTATAGGTTTGGTGAATTCAGAAGGCATTTTAATAGATTGCAATAATGCTATAAAAAATATCGATTTTATGCAGAATATAACAGGTAAATCTATTAAAGAAATTTTCTCTTTAAATGAGAAGAACAAACCTAATATCACTCTATTCGAAAAAGCGATAAAAAGCGTATTTGAAGGTGTCATACAAGAAGGGTTTGATTTTCGTTTATATAGGACTGAGGGAGATTACCTTTGGATACATGTTGATTTTTCTTTAATAGAAATTGAAAATCAAAAATCGATTCAATTTATTATGCAAGATATTACTGAACGTAAGCACTCAGAACAGTTACTTCAAGAATCTATTGAAGAATTAGCTAGAATTAACACAGAACTCGAGCAATTCACTTATGTTGCATCTCACGATCTAAAAGAGCCCCTCCGAATGATTTCAAGTTTTGCTCAACTTTTAGAAAAACGGTATAAAGATAAATTGGATGAAGATGCTAATGAGTTTATCAGTTTTATCACTGATGGAGCCGTAAGAATGCAAGATTTAATAAATAATTTATTAGATTTTTCAAAAATTGGAAAACTAGTTAGAGTATTTGAAGCAGTTGATTTGAATGATGTTTTAAAGGACGTTATTGATAATTTAAGGCAGATAATTAATGAGACTAAAGCTGAAATTATTTTCGATTCTTTACCTAGAGTATTTGCTGACAGACATGAATTACTCCAAGTATTTCAAAATTTAATTTCAAATTCGATAAAGTTCCGTGATATTGACCCTCCACTTATAATTATTTCAGCAAAACCTGCTGGAAATCATTGGATCTTTTCAATTCGTGATAATGGGATAGGGATTAATCCAAAAGATTTTGAACGAATTTTTATTATTTTTCAGCGTTTAAATAAAACTGAAAGATACGAGGGAACCGGATTAGGATTAGCAATATGTAAAAAAATAATTGAACGGCAGGGTGGTAAAATTTGGGTAGAATCCGAAGTGGGGAGGGGTTCTACATTTTATTTTACAATGCCACGTGAAATTGATATAATAAACTAAATGGCTTATATAAAAAAAACACAATGTTAAAGAAGTCAAGACTTAACCACAAGAAAATTTGAGAAATAATTGATTAAAATGAAACAAAGGAATGAAGCAAAACCATTTGAATTATTATTGATAGAAGATAATCTTGGTGATGTTCGTTTGACTATGGAAGCCTTAAAAGAATGTTCCAGAAAAATTAATCTTCATTTAATAGAAAATGGCCTGGAAGCATTGCACTATTTAAGGAAAGAGAATAATTATAGGGAAAGTCCAACACCAGATCTTATTTTATTAGACTTAAATTTACCAACAAAAAAAGGTTGGGAGATCCTAGCTGAAATTAAGCAGGATATCTCTCTAAAACGAATTCCTATAGTTATTCTTTCAATTTCTTCAGCAGAAGAAGATATCGTAAATGCTTATGAAAACCAAGCAAATTGCTATATAATAAAACCTTTGGATTTAGATCAATTCCTTAAAAAAATAGTAAATATTATAGAATTCTGGTCATCAAATGTCAGATTACCTTAACATATGAAAAATATAAGATCAATTGAATTAAAAAGAGCTAGAAATAGAGAAATGCAGAGTGATAATGAGTTAAACCAAATTATAAATGTACTCTTAATCGAAGATAATCCCGGTGACGTACGAATTATTAAAGAACTCCTTGGTGAAGCTAAAGAATTAAAATTCAATTTACATTCTGCAGAAAATCTTTTAAAAGGATTGACTTATATCACCGAGAGTTCATTTGATATTATCCTATTGGATCTCACGCTCCCAGATAGCTCTGGTATAGAGACATTAAAGCGAATGTTAGAACACGATTCGAAGTACCCCATAATTGTGCTTACGGGGACGAATGACCTACAATTGGCAATTCAAGCAGTTAAGGTAGGTGCTCAGGATTATCTAGTTAAAGGACAGATTGAAATCAATCAATTAATAAGATCTATATTTCATGCAATTGACAGGCATAAAATGATCAAAACCATTGAATCGTTGGTAGACGATTTACAGAAAAATGAGCTACGTTTACGTAAAATAATCGAAGAGAACGCTGATAGCATTATTATCGTCGATAAGAAAGGAATAGTCCGTTTTATTAACCCAATTGCAGAAAAGTTTTTTGGACGAGATAAGAATGAATTTATCGGAGAAAAATTTGGTTACACGACCGGACCAGAGGATCAGGAAATAACAATTTTACAATTATCAGGAAAGATAGCAATCGCAGAAATTAACTCGGTAGAAATTGATTGGGAAGGAGAATTTGCTAACTTATTGACTATTAGAGATGTATCTGAACACAGAAGATCTGAATTGCAACTTCAAGAATCTGAGAAAAGATATCGGGATTTATTTGAAAAATCCCCCTATCCAATATTACTTTTAAATAGGAGTGGAGTTGTTGTGGATTGCAATTCAAGTTTAGAGCAACTACTCGAATTAAATAGGGAGGAAATAGTAAATAGATATTATAAAGAAACTCCTATGGTCATTCCTGACTATGATAAGGTTTACAGAGAAATATTAAAAGGAAATTTTCCAAATCCTATTGAAATTAAATATTTAAAAACGATAAAAGACAAGATTATTTGGTTAAAACTGAATTTTTCATCTATAAGTATTGGAGATCAAGCATTAATCCACATATTAATCCAAGACATTACTCAGATTAAACAATCAGAGCAAGAGGTTAAAAGACTAGGGCAAATTCTTCATGAGATGAATTCGCTTATCGAAGATGCTCCTTTAGCAATACTTTTGGTACATACTAAAGGTAAAATTTTAAGAGCTAACCAAAAAGCTTTAAATTTATTTCAGATTCAAATCCATGATATTTTAAATTTGGATATTTTTGATCTATTTAGTTCAAAAAATATTGAAATTATTAAAAAACACTACACTGAAGAAATATATATATTTTCTGGGCTTACTAAGATAGAAATAACAATTCAAAGAAAAGATGGGAAAACTATTGATGTAGAAATCACTTCAACGTTAATTAAAATCGCCGATAATATCATAATACAATCTTTTTTTTCCGATATTACTGATCGTAAAATTTATGAAAGGAATCTTCAAGAATTATTAGATAAATTAATTACTTCTTTAGAATTTAAATCAAAATTTCTTGCAACCATGTCTCATGAATTACGAACGCCTTTGAATGCCATAATAGGCTTTACATCATTGTTGTTGGATAGAAATTATGGACCATTAAATAAAGACCAAATGGAATTTTTAGAAGATGTTACATCTGAAGCAGACCATTTAAAAAGATTGATCGACATGATATTAGATTTTTCGCTCATTGATATGGGTAAATTTGAATTAACTATTGAAAATTTTAAGTTGCTCCCTATTTTAAAAGAAATCGTTTCAATTGTAAATCATTTATTCATGAAAAAGGGATTAAAAATGAATTTAGAAGGTATAAATGAAGAAATTTATGTTAAAGCTGATCCACTTAGGTTCAAGCAAATTTTATATAATCTGATTGATAATGCGATAAAATTTACAGAGTTTGGTCATATAGATTTTAGGTGTATAGAAAGGGAAGATAACTGGGAGTTTCAAGTTGAAGATACTGGGATAGGAATAGCTGAGGATGATTATGACGTAGTGTTTAGAGAATTCGGTAGAATAGGCAATAGTACTGTATCTGGTTCAGGAATAGGCTTAGCTTTAACAAAGAGAATAGTAGAACTTCACGGTGGAGAAATCTGGTTTGAGAGTGAAGTAGGAAAAGGTACAATTTTTAGTTTTACTCTTCCCAAATAGTTCTGAAAACAATGGTGGACTGTAAGATTAAATTATCTATATTAAATCCTATTTTGGTATTAAAATAATGAAATTACTACCCTCAGCATGATTACCCTTGAATCTATCCTCAACGCTAATTTTTCCTTTATAACTATTTATTATTCTTTTCACAAGAGATAAACCTATACCCATTTCACCACTAAAATTATTCTTAGGAGAAGCTCTAGTAAAAATCAAATTTTTTCTTGAATCTTCGATTCCAATTCCATTATCTATGAATTCCAATTTAACATAACTGATATCTTTTAGGTCTTCTTCAGAAATTTTGATCATTATTTCAATATTCAGATTTTTGTTATGGGTTACCGCATTCATTAGAAGATTTTCAAAAACATCTAATAAAAGATGATTCGCTTGAACATAAATCTTCTTTTGATTAGCTTTAATTTTTGCTTGAATATTATGAGTCAGATATGCGTTTTTCAAGTTATCGATTGAAGCCTTTATAAGTGTAATTATCTCAATTGGTTCAACTTTCATATCAGATTCTTCAAGTTCAGAAAGTTTACGAATGTTTGAGATTAGGGTTGATCCTCGAACGATTTGGTCTTCGATAACACCTATGATATCTACGATATCATTAGATGTATCATGTTCTTCCAACTGAATTTTACATAGTTGAGCAACTGATAATATCCCTTGTAATATATTACTCATATCATGAGCAAAAATATCTTTATAGAAATTAGTTCGTTGATATTCTTTCTGAATTTTTTTTTTTGATAGTTCAAGTTCTTGCTTGGCTTTCTGTCTTTGAATTGCGTACAATATTGAACGTTCTAATAATGGGGGATCAATTTTTCCTTTTACTAAATAATCTTGCATTCCCAATTTAAGGGATTGAATCGCTAAATTTTCATCATCTCTTCCAGTTAGTATAATTATCGGTATATTTTTCACTTTTTCATGGATGACTGAAATTGTATTGAGCCCAGAGCAATCAGGAAGATTGAGGTCAAGTAAAATTACATTAATCTCATTATTTACTAGTTCCTCTAAACCTTCACTAAGCGTACCATGCTCAATAAGATTAAATTTATAATAAGTTGCCTCTTTTAACATTTCTTTGATTAACCGAGCATCTCCAAGATTGTCTTCAATGATAAGAACAGAGATTATTTTCTTTGAAGTTAAATGCAAGTAGTTGTTCACTTTACTAAAAATCTTAAAATTAACATTTATATAAAAGGAGAATAATAAAAATGTTTACAAAAAAATGATCTAATTTAAATAATAACACCTTTTTCTTTTTTTTGTACTAAAATAAATATATTATTTAAATAAGTATTTATATTAGTATTTCTACTATGTTTTTAGCACAAATTTCTTCCGTGTTTTTAGCACAAATTTCTTTCGTGTTTTTAGCACAAATTTCTACACAAATTGTTAAATTTTTTCAAATTAGGTCGAATATTATAGATCAATTACAATCAAAACATAAAAGATTATGATAATTTTAAACCCAGATTTAAAATGTTCCATGGATATTATAGGGGTTGGTTTAATAAAAATTTCTAATTTAAATATTGGAGGAGAATTAAATGTAATTTTCCAAAAAGGTATAGGGTACCAGCTAATCCAGAAAATATTTGACCTTAATCGAATGAAAATATTAGAGAGAAAAACCGGGGTCTTAATCGATCTTATCAACGATTATACTACATATCTTCATTATTTTGATAACAACAACGAAATAATTGTTATAATCTATTTAGATAAAAAAGAATCAATCTTAAAATTTTCAAAATTTTATGAATGTTCAATGAAATTAAATAAAATGATTTGTTCAAATGTATCATTCACAGAAATTAAGAAAATTTTAGAGAACGATTTCAATATTCCAAAATCAGATTCTGTTTTGGCATTACTTATAATAGGAACAGCAGGACATCTTTTTTTTTCAAAAATAAAAAGTAATAAAGAAAAATTTGCAAGATCTGACGTTCAAATCAGTGGTTTTATATCTGCACTATTATCATTTACAAAAGAATTAATTGGCCAAGAACCGGGTATAAGGCTTAAACAAATTAATTTTGGAAATCAACAAATTTATCTCACATTAAAAAATGACGTCATTTTTGCATATTTAGTTGAAAAAGAACAAATTTCAAAAATCGATAAAAAAAATATGGAATTAGTATCGGATGAATTTTTATATAAATATTCTGAAAAGGTAAATTTAAGTGCATTTAAGGGGGATATTTCCCAATTTAGAAAGTTTGAAAAAATAGTGGATAATTATTTCACTTTTTAAATGTGGTTACAACTCATTCCCTCAAAAATTTTAAGTTTCAACCAATTAACCAACTTAAACATCTAACAACGTTGATTTTAAGAATTTCAGATCAAATAATTATTCTAAACTTAACTTAAATAAAAGTCTACAGAATTTAAGACTTGGAGAAGGTATTGATCTCTTGATAACGTAACTTTTTTATTGCTTTTTTATCAAATATGTAAAGATTGCACTCTTATTTGATTTAAAAATAAATATCTATTTCAAAATTTAATTGTTATAATGAGTAAATGATTTGAATCAACGAACTAGAAAAATATTATTACAGAGATTAACTATATCTTGCACATTGTGTTCGCATAATAAATTGAAATAAATTTTCTCATAGATACAATAAGCTCTATCTATAATTCTGTTCACGCTTTCTTTTTTATCTAAATAAAACACAATTAAAACTTCATTTCTCTCAAGCTCAAAAAAATGGATGTACGCTGTGAAATCATCTATATTTCCCATAATATTTCCTTGTTTTCTTTTAAATAGTTCATTTCTGAATTTATATAACATCTTTTGTGTTAATGAAATTGCGATTCCATCGTTAAAAAGAATTTCTAAGAGATTTGAAGATTTTGAAAATCTTATTAACTCTGCACCTAATACTTCTAATTTTAATCGATGCAGATCTTTTTGATTAATTAAACTTTCGTGAGTATGCATAATATATTTGAAATAAAAATTTTTAAATTATATCTCAAATTAGTTTACACATTTGTAAATATACACTAATCTGAATAATAATAGTGAATAACTATGTGTATTTAAATTTTAGCAAAAAAGCTAATGTCTCTTAAATCAATGAGAAAATAATGCTATTTTACTTTAAAACGATGCTTTTACTATATGTAAAAATATAAAACGTAGATATTTATATGTACTAAGTTATTCTTTTATAGTATATATTAGTAATTTTTTATAAAAGATCTTTTAGTAAAGAAAAGCACTTTTGTAGGTTATACTAATGTTGGAATAACAAGTAATACGCAAGTAATTCTCGAAAGGTTACACAACTAAAAGATCAAAGAAACGATAGCAATACGTAAATTAGATTAGATGAGTAAAATATATCAAGAATGGAAAAATCCATGTTGAAACAAGTTCTATTCAAATTAATCACTGTAGGAGATGGATTTGTAGGAAAAACTACTCTCCTTAGAAGATACGTTGAGGGATTATTTTATGATGTTCCCAAAATTACCATTGGAGTGGATTTTTATTTAAAGCGGTTAATATATAAAACTTATGAAGTTGCGTTTCAACTTTGGGATTTTGGTGGTCAAAATCAATTTAGATTCATGCAAAATAAATATATTGGAGGTGCTTCTGGAGCATTTTTACTCTATGATTTATCTGAACCAAAAAGTATTATTAACGCTGAAGAATGGATAAATCTTGTAAGATCTCAAGATGAAGATCTATTGATTCTATTAGTTGGTACTAAATATGATTTAGTAGAGCCTGATTTAATTAAGGACGATGTTCCAATTAATTTAATGCTTAAGAATAGATTAATAGCTAATATAAAAACATCTTCGAAAACGGGATTAAATATAGAGTATGCATTCGAATTAATGATGAAGAAACTATTAGATAAAAATTCTTTCAAATAATAATGGACCTTAAAAAACCATTCAAAAATTAATATTCAGTTAAGTAGTTTACAATAAAATCTGATTAAAGCAATTTGTTATTTGCTCCTCATCACTCGCTAAATATGTTCTATTAAAGAGTGAAGCAAAAAAAGATCTATCTGTGGGATTAAAATACTTCATATGCTTTGAATTCCATTTTGAATTTTGAGCAAGAGGAGCTAATATAGAAATTTGATCTTTTACTAATTCCATAAAAGTCAAGAGAATTTCTTCTTTTGTGATTGGGTTTACCGCATCAATCAAAATATTATTAAAATCATTCCAGTTGGTTTTAATTTGAATACAAAATTTCTTAATGTCCATTTTGTTCTCATTAATCAATTTTGCCAAAACTTTTATTCCTAAATCATAAGGGGAGATTCTGGGTTTAGTTTGAGAAATAATGGTAGTCGAAAGGCTTTTTTTGCTTTTCTGCTCAGGATAGAGGTTATACTCAGGTAATATTTTTAATTGATTTAACCCCAATATGTTTCTTGTATCTGCTAAGGTCCCTCCCGAATCAAAAAAACGTTTATTAATAATGTAAATCATGAGTTTTTCAGCATGTACATCTCCAAAATAAGGATAATCAGAAGCGTATAATAAATATTCTGACCAATCTCGGTTATCTACAGTAATCTTATTATTGCTTTTAAACCAGCGGCGAAAATCTTCAAAAAAATTACCTGCACCTTCTCCATGAAGCATTGATAGATCTCCATATACATTAGGTTGAACAACGGCATTATATACTTCCGTATCTCCAATATTTCCCTGAGCAAAATGAGCTATAATAACCTTGAAGTGAGGAACTAAACTCGGATGATTCTGGCTCAAAAAAGCTCTCGTGGATCTTATTAATTCAGCAATGCTTAAAATTGTCCCTCTTCCTCTAGTATCAAAAATGACCGGCATTGAATGCCTTGAAGCTTCCACTAAAACATTAATTACTCTATTTTCATTTACATTATCAATCCAGCCTTCAGACCGAGGATGTAACTTCAATCCTCTAAGTCCCAATACTTCGCGTGCATATTTTACTTCTCTCACTGCTTTCTCTCCCTCCATAGGATCGACACGTGCGTATCCAATTAGTTTCATGGAAAAGGGGAATCGAGTTGTAAATCGGGAAATATTTATGTTGCTTGCCCTATATAATGCTTCGGGATGTTTATCTCGAAAAACATCTTGAAAGGGAAACACAACACCCTGATCAATAAAAGCATAAAATTTCGATTTCTGCTTTAAATCAGAATATCGCTTACCTAATTCCTCCAAAGCCATATACAATTTATCTGTGAATGGAAACTGATTGAAGGACCACGTGATTCTGGTCGGAGTTCCAGCAATACTGGTCATGAAAGATTGTTCTCCATTTGTTTCCCAATCCGCTTTAATTCGACCCTGAACATTCCCCCAAAAATCAAAGGTCCCCGTACCAGGTGCTAATGGATTCATCATGGTGGCGCCATCAACATCTTCCCCTAGATGAGAATGAGCGTCGATAACAAAAACATTTTCGGTTTTTTTCTGTCCATTTTGTTCAATTGTTGCTGTTAACATTTTCTATCCTTGTATGGTTGTTATCCTCTAATCTAAAAATTGCTAATATGCAATAAATATCTAACTTATTGGATTTAATATTATGTAATTTGTAATTTGAATCAAATGAAGATCTGTCATCATATTAACAATTTTAATCATAGTAAAACCTTTTTAAATCCTATTATAATTTTATAACATGATAATGGCATTATCCGAATTTATAATGAAAAGAACAACTTTAATTGTTCGTTTAATTCTCACTATAAACATCATTACGGCGTGTATTATAGTAGTAACACTAATTGTCCCGATACCAGATGATCCGCCCATATATCATTTTCCATTCATGGTGTACCTAGAATATGGTTTAGCTAAAATTTTATTACTGTTTTTAATTTCAGGTGTTCTATTAAAAAAGAAAGGAATGACGTTTAAAGCAAAGATTGGAAGGAGTAGATTTATAATATCCCTTATTGATAAGATTGAATGGGAAGAGAAACCCCCAATATGGCGTAGAGTATTAAGACGCATATCAGTCATTGCTTTTCTCTTTGCAACCTTAGGTTATGGCTTGATGATATTTGCTGCTCCATGGAATTGGTTTTCTCCAATGAATTTGTTATATTTACCCTTTGTTTTTAGCACGATTCTATTATGGATGTGTATGGGAGTAAAGAAAGAAAATATTAGGATCGTACTCGATTCCTTTTTATTATTACTGGTACTTATGTGGTTGGATATTTTAGCTATTATTATAGCCCAAGATCAACTGGTATTACCCCTCGCTATTACTTACCAAATTGTTACCTTGTTTCTTATAGCACTAAGATTGATTAATTATGTAATAGTAGAACGTAAAAAAGAATAAGAGATAAAAAACGAATTGAGAATACCTTTTTCTTGAAAAAACCAATTTTTTCTTCTCATAATAGGATAAACCATTAGGCAATCAATTATTACTCATTAGCTTGAAATTAGAAAATAAATAAAGAAATTCAAGAACCTTGTTAATTTTACTTTCTCTTTCATCTAATTTCGTGCTTACTATATCAGATTTAATAAAAATCGCACGTTCTGTCATCTTAAAATATTGAGTGGTTCCTAAGAATTCAAGAAAACCTAATTTTTCTAATCTAGCGAGATGTAAACTTGATTCTTTTGTTGGTAAATCTAAATCTTGAAAAAGTTCAGCTTGTGAATGCTTCTCTAAATCATCATATTGGAGTATGATTTTCATATCCATTCGAAAATCTTGAATAAAGGATTTTTGACTATAATTTAATTTATCTTGAAATACATTAAGAAATATTTCTGCTGTTTTATCATAAGTGTCTAAAAAGTATTCTTTCGATATTGATGTAGCATGGATTGAAATCTTCTTAATCCCCGTTACTTCCTTTTCAACAAATTCTTCAACTGCTTTTACCTTGTGCTGAAGATATAGCGACTCCGTTAAATCTACCTTATGTAACAAGATCGCTAAAGAAAGATTACCCAACCCGATTTCTTTGATTAAGATATATAATTTTTTTATAAATTTGAAGATATCATTCAAATAACTATTAACATCTAAAACACAGATTATAAGGTTAGCAAATGCAAAGATTTCTCGCTCTTGATTAAACCATTTTTCGTTCTCTTGCCCTGCCAAGTCAAACACACCAACTTCATCATCTTGAAAGTGGTATGAGGTTGAATTAAACCCTCGTGTGGGGGGAAGAGAATTATTTAAAAGATAAAGCGGATTAGCCATTTCGAAAAATACATTCTTAATTGTCGTCTTTCCCACACCAGAAGGGCCAACGAAGACAATTTTCTTCTTTTCTACCATATTATTATATATTGTGCATAAAGAATATTATTAAGAGTGGAATATCCTTTTTTATTTAATTTTTATAAGTTTTATAAGATAATAAAATTGATGTTCTTATTCTCTCATTTCTTTCGGAAGAGTTAGTGTCCCAGTTAGAGGATTATTTAGGGGGTCTTGGCAGTATTGAATGGTAAAGTAGATCAAATCGTAGAGAATGTTTGGATCTTCATTATTATCTAATTTATATTGATATAAGCTCAATTGATACTCTGCTTCTGTTATTGGAGGCTTTGCATAACTTACACTCCCAAAAACAGACTGAAGGATTGGTTTTAAGAATGGAGAGTATAGAAAACCAAGCTCTTTCAGCTCATCCTTTAGATAAAAGAACATTCTTTGAACTGCTTGAGTCATATATCTAACAGGTTGAGCTTCAGGACCAAGATATTGTTCTGCAAATGCAGGATCATATTGTGCCAAATGCTCGCGAGTAAGATTTTGAGGACGGAATAATGAAATTAGACCACGTTCTATTGAAGTTTTCCTGTTATAGGCTATGGTTTCAGAACCGGCATCGGGTACCCATACACCTTTCTGAAGAAGTTTGACGGCTTTATAACAGAGTGTTTGGATTAATAATGCAATACCAATTCTACGACATATCGAGATTTGGGCATCACTAATACGAATTTCAATAGTGCCCCAATCTGTAAATGGAAATACATCTTGGAACCGGCCATCTTCCAGGCTTGCTTTTTGAACTACTTGAAGGAAATATTTAATAGATTCTTCATCCGCAGATGTTAAATATGGAATAAAATGTTTCGGATCATTATTACTTAGCATTGTCGTATTGTTTTTCAATCTTAAGGATCGCACACAATTAGGAGCAGTGATCCTTCTATCAACTATTTTTACTACATCTGTTGGTTGGTTGTTCAATATGGGAGAATTGCAGGTTAATGCAATGATATGAGGAAGAAAATTTCTTATCATGCAATATGCTTGAATCTTTTCTAAATCTGAGCCAAAAGAACCTAAGTGAGAGTGATCAGCTTGGGTCAAGCCACGCATATATTCTTTCGCTGCAGGATTAATTGCTGAAGCGATTATGTGGAGATCATTAGGTAAAGTATTTTTAGCTAAAAGGAAAAGAGTGCTTGCCCAGTATGCGAGTTCCTCAGCATATTCACATGGAGGAGTTACGAGTTCCAATATATATGTCACAGCAGTTACGTTGCCATCACGAGCAAAAGTGTCAATATCTACTTCAACATTATTGGGTAATCTATAACGGATATCCATAGCATATCCCTTTTCGAGATCATCCCGACCCCAAGGACGAGCCATAACTTTTTGTCGAATGAAATCCGGAACTGGAAGGAACTCAGCTCTTCCTTGATACAGGATCTGGTCCATTATTTTTATAGCGTCTTTTACGATTTCTTTCATCCGAAACACCATCTCGTCTCCTGGGGGATAGTCTCCAATATCATCAGCAATAATTAATTCCATTTCAATACCGTGAGTGAATGGTAATGGAGTCCAATGTTCAATATCTGCTAGAATTTCAGCCCAAGGTCTATCTGGGATAAGAATTTCTCTGTAATCAGTTCCGAGAAATAAATTATCATTCGATCGATCTATTTGTGCTCCAATCTGTATTCCTGAGGAGATATCTACTGCTTTTTGGGCTTTTTTATCTTTTCCTTTGTGTGATTTTGAATCTGAAGAACCTCCCATTAACTGGGAGAACGTACCGAAGTCTTGTTGTTCTTCTCCTTTCTTTTTCTTTTTCTTGTCTTTGGCCACTTTTCTCTCACTTTATAATATGGGGTAATGAAATTTAAATTAACGCCTCAATAAATGCTTTAAGGATGTCATAATCATTAATAAATTCATATGATAAAACAAGGTTGATAATTGTTATATTATTAGAATGAAACACGCGATCTAAAAATTCTTTCACTTTTCCCCCTTCAAATAGATCATCATCAATAATTAATTTGACACGATCTGCTAATTTATTTTGAATTTTAGAACTTATTAATTGAGAATTTTGTAATGACATAATAATTGTAGGTTTACCCAAGTATGGAATAAAATCTAAATTAAACAGGGTAACTGGACTTTTCATCTTGTTAATTGGAAAGAATTGCGTTAATGTGGATTGCATTATCTGGAGTTCTTCCTCATTATGATTACTTATTGAGGGATAAAGATAATAGGCAAATGACTCATGAGAATTATTTTTCAAATCATTATATACGCGATCAATAAAGGGAAATATGCTAAAATCTAAGCTAAATAATGTAATGAAGGCGATTTTGAAGTTAAAATCATTTATGAGAACGTTATTGCTGACATTTCCTCCAACAAAAGAGAAATCCTTGATTTCTTTAGAAATCTTTGAAACTAATACATTTAATGTATAATACTGAGAAAATATGTTAGTAGGTTCTATTTTTGTTTTGATTTCATCAACCATTATATAAATGTCATCAAATAGATCCCTTGTGAATTTATCTCTTAGATCACTCACCCCAATTCCTTTTATTATGGAATCCGCTGATTTCGGACAATCGAAAGCTGCAAGTAGATAAATAGAATCTTTAAGCAAATGATAATTAAAATTTTCAAAATTATTATCGTTAAGATTTGATGATTTTAAGACTGCATTTATATCACTTATCAGTGCTGAAATTTTATCATTTTCTTTGTTATCATGGAGAATTTTTATGAGATTAAAAAGGATTTTTACCTTTATAGTCTCTTCAGAAACATGTTTTAACAATTTTAGTGCCATGTCTACATTCTTTTGAGAGACCTTGCTAATTATTTTCATTAGGATCTTTTGTTTCTCATCCTCATTTTCAACTAAAGCGAGGAGTCTATTTACCTGGTCAATTGACACTAAAACAAAATCTAAACCTAACTTTTGGATGAGTTCATATTTCTTATCAATATCATTCAAATTTGAAATGATTTGAATGCATTGATCAAAATCAATAATTGCATATGCCCTTATTAAATTATAGTAAAATTCAATTCTTTCACTCTCTATTGATAATTCTAAAGCCGTTTCTAGTGCCTTATAAAACTCGTTTGATTCAAGGTATATTTTCGCTAATTCTTTTAGATTCATATCGATTTCTTTTACATGATTTGCAGTGGTTGATTGATCATCTCGTAAAGATTTAATCTCCTTTTCTCTTTTTTTACTTTCTCCTTTGTTTTTTGAATTGAAAAATTCATCAGGATTAAAATTATCTTCGAAATGTTCTGGTAAAATTTGTTTTGTGTTAAGAATTGCAACCAATTTCTTATTTGAAGATATAGAATCCCTTACTTTCTGTGTTTTAATTTTATATTCGACAAATTTTAACCAATAAATATTGATTATCAATTTTCCTATGCCATCAGCGGTTGGAGTCAACATCAAATCAATAGTTTTAGTTTCATCTTTTTTAAGAGTGATTTTATTTGCGAATTCCGCTGTTTTAAGACTGACATTTAGATTTTCACCCTCAAATGAAAATTTAAAATCTCCTTCCTTTCCTACATTATTTCTTACTTGAAATGAAACCAGATTATCTTCATTAGGAATCAACAAGTTTTGAGGAAATTTTGTCACTGTTAATATGATGGCTGTATTTGGATTATGAGATGGCATATTTAAGGATAGATTCGTGTCGGATTTATTTAGATATTAAATTAAGAGAGGTTTTTAATTGTTAAGTATTTCGTTTACTTAAAATCGTGTGTATTTAATTTATATCTCAAACATAAAATTGATTAGTTTTAAATTTTTACTTTAGCAGAATCTTACTGTAGCAAATACTTTTTTTAAGATTTATTTCCCTTTACGTCGATTTCTGTTGACATAATCTAGTAAATCTTCTATCACCATGACTTTATCATAATCGGGCCATAAATCTGTTCTAAATTTAAATTCAGCATAAGATGCATCCCATAACAAAAATCCCGAAATTCTAGCTCCATCTTCCATTCCCGTTCTAATTATGTAATCGACTTCAGGGAAATTTCGTGTATATAAATAGCTTTTTATTGTATCTTTATTTATCTTATCTGATTGAATGTTCGCGTTAATTATAGCTTTGACAGCGTCAACGATTTCTTCTTGTCCATCATACATTATACATAAATTGATGAAATTTTGATCGTGTTCTTTTGTAAACTCCCTCAATTCCTGAATCTTTTCTTGGACGCTTTTTGGTAGCAAGTAGATCCTACCTATTACATTGAAATTGACTCTTTCCTCTTTAACTGTTCCTTCTTTGACAGTTGCATCTACAGCATCTAAAATAATGCCAAATATATACTCTATTTCGGCATCACTCCTTTTTCGAACATTTTCCAGTGATAAAGCATAAATTGATAAATAATGAATTCCCGCTTCAAAGAAATCAAAGAGTCTATCTCGAAGATTTTTATATCCAACCAGGTGACCAACATTTGGACTAAGGAGGTTTTTTTTTGCCCATCGTCGATTTCCATCAAGAATTAAACCAATGTGCCGAGGTAACTTATCTTCAGGTATCTTTTTTCGTTCTTCCACAGTTTTTTAACTCTCAGGACCGAAATATTTGCATATTAAAATAATAAAGTAACATTAATATTAATACTCGTAAAAATATTAAATTTTATAAAAAAATTACATTCCTAATTTCAATATTCTGAATGATTGAAATTAGTAAATCGATGAGAACTATTATAAACATACTTTGCTTATTTAAATAAACATTTGATTAGATAAGTTTTTGAATAAATAAACGTTAGATTTAATCATTCAAATTTCCAATTATTCTAAGAAAATTAATTAATAAAGAGATTCTATAAATGATTCGTAATAATTCATTATTTTCCTCTATAGGTATTGATTCAATGGGATTTTACGCTCCCAGATCCTATATCAAGTTAAAAGATTTAGCAATTGAGCGGAAAGTCGATCCTAATAAATATAAAAAAGGATTGATGGCAGTTGAAATGAGGGTACCTGAGGTTAATGAGGACATTATCTCTCTCGGATTGAAGGCGGGATATCAAGCACTAGTGAAAGGAAATATAGATCCTAAAAGTATTGACGCGCTATTCGTAGGAACGGAAACAATTACCTATGCTGTGAAGTCCGTCTCGAATATTTTTGCTCAATTATTAGGTATATCGCCTAATTCATTTTGTCAAGACGTTTATAACGCGTGTGCAGGAGGTACACTTGCGCTTCTCAATGCGATTGCATTGGTAGAAAAAGACATTATAAACAAAGCTCTTGTTATTAGTGCTGACATATCATCCTATCATCTGGGTTCTCCAAGTGAGGCTACTCAAGGCTCAGGAGCCGTTGCCTTAGTAATTTCAAAAAATCCTAGGGTTGCAGTATTTAGTGAGAAATTCGGCAAGGTTTCTGGAAATGTTGATGATTTTTTTAGACCTGCAAATCAAAAAAATGCTCAAGTTTTTGGTCAATATTCGGTAGAAACATATCTTGATTTTCAATTGAAAGCATATGATGATTTAATTAGTCACATTGGAGATTTTCACGCAGATTTTTACACTTTTCACGCGCCTTTTTCAAAATTACCAATTAAATGCATGCAACAAATAATCCAGAAGCGATGGATTAAACACATTAACAACCTTCCAAGACTGAATAGAAACCAAATTACTGCCTCTATTCTTAAAAAATTAGATACCTTTATGCATGATATCACAGTTTTACCTGAGTGGCTATATTTAAAATTAAAAGAAAGAGGGTACTCCTCTGAAGCTCTAGAATCAATCTCTTATAAATTGATTCGAAATATTAAAGGAAAAGTGTTACCTCAATTACGAGTTCCTTCGCATTTTGGCAACATGTACAATGCCTCGATTTGGGCTCAAATACTATATATAGCAGAAGAGTATGCTCGTGCTAATGACATAATCTACTTCGGCTCGTATGGCTCGGGTGCTACGTGTATTTCTGGATTGTTAAAAATGCAACGAGGATTTAATACCATTGTGAGACAATCTCCTCAAATCAAAGACTTTATTAATAATAAAGAACGAAAAACGATTCAAGAATACGAATTATTAAAGGCTGGAACAAGTCCAATAGCAACAGTCTTAGGTAAAATTGTAGAACATGAAGATAATAATCATCGTGGATTCACACTTCATTTTTGTGATGAGGGGTGCATAATTCCAAATATTATAGGTTTGAATCATTGTCCAAAAGGTCATTCTGGTTTCCACGAGAAGTTTTTTCCATTGTATGCCGTGTTAAAATCAGAACCTATTGTAAATCCTGATGAAAACAAGCTCAACTTCCTCTATAATGGTTTAGTAAGGATTGCTGGTGAAGTGAAAGAAGGTACTTTATTGGAATACGAGATTCGTAGAAATGAAAATAAGCATGAAACTAATGTTAATGCCATTGGATTACTAAATTGGACCCCAATTTATTATCCCGTCCAAAATATCTATTAAATTAAAACTATTATATCATGTTCAATAATGTCATTATCTATCCCTAATTTTATCATTTGTGATTTAAAACATGATATCTCTTATTATAAAATAAAATTTTTAGACTTAAATTAAAGAGAAGATAAAATATGAAACATATCACTTCAGATATATCTGGTTTTTATAATCTACCCTTAGAAGAACGTCAGGATCAATTGGCTAAAATGTTTAAGTTAGGGCAAGAAGAAATTCAACTATTGCGAACTTTAGGGTATTTTACACCCACTCAAATCGACACGCTAATAGAAAACGTAATTGGGAGCTACCAATTACCTTTGGGGATTGCTTTAAACTTTAAAATCAACGGAAAAGATTATATTTTGCCTATGGTGATTGAAGAACCTTCAGTCGTAGCTGCTGCTTCTAATGCTGCTAAGATAGCAAGAAAAAATGGAGGATTTCAGTCTGAAGAAGTTAGATCAATTATGGTTTCTCAAATACAAATAACTCAATTAAAAGATACAGTTGCTGCTAACAAAATTTTAGTAAAAAATAAGGAAAAAATCTTAAAAATTGCTAATGAGCAAGACCCATTACTTAATCAACTTGGTGGTGGAGCTCTAGATATAGAGATCAGAGAGATAGAAACAAATAAAGGTAAAATGCTAATCCTTCACCTACTAGTTAATGTATTAGACGCTATGGGTGCAAATGTCGTAAATACAATGGCGGAAGCCGTAACTCCTTATATAGAAGAAATTAGTGGAGGGAAAATATATCTTAGAATTGTATCCAACTTGGCAACTCATCGAATTGCTAAATGTAAAGCAACTTTTGATAAGAATTTGTTAGGTGGAGAAGAAGTAGTTGAGGGCATATTAAATGCTTATGAATTTGCGCTTGCCGATCCCTATAGGGCAACAACGCATAATAAAGGGATAATGAATGGAATAATTGCATTAACGATAGCAACAGGAAATGACACTCGTGCTATAGAAGCAGGAGCTCATGCATATGCTTCTTTGAGTGGACAATACAAACCTCTTACGAAATTTAAATCAGACTCAGAAGGTAATTTAGTTGGCGAGATAGAAATTCCTCTGGCTCTTGGAATTGTTGGAGGAATGACTAAGATTCATCCTATGGCACGTTTAGCATTAAAAATTTTAGGTGTTAAGAGTGCTGGAGAATTATCTCAAATTGCAGCCGCGTTAGGTTTAGCTCAGAATGTAGCTGCTTTAAGAGCTTTAGCCGCAGAGGGGATACAGAAGGGACATATGGTGCTACATTCACGAAATATCGCCAAAACTGCTGGGGTTCCAGACAATCTGATAGAAAAAGTTGCGAAAATATTAGTACAAGATGGCAAAATTCGAGTTGATCACGCAAAAAAGATATTAAATAAATTATTGGAAAAATAATTGATAACTGCATAAAGATAAATAAAATTTTGAGAGGATTTTTATGGGATTTAGAGAATATATAAAAAATATTGATGAGAAAGGATTACTTCAAAAAGTAGATGTCGAGACTTCAAAGAATTTAGAGATCTCTGGAATATTAAAAGAGAAAGAACCAACCCCCTTAATGTTTAATAATATTAAAGAATCTGAATTCAAGTTAGTAGGCAACATATTCTGCACTAAAAATGTAATTGCTTCATATTTCAACGTATCTCCAGCAGACCTCATACCAATGCTTTCTAAAGCAATTGTTGAACGCTCAGAACCAGAAATCGTATCAAAAGCGCCTTGCCAAGAAATTGTAGAACCAATTGTAGATTTAGATAAATTACCTATTTTATTTCATTGTGAAAAAGATGGTGGTAATTATGTCAGCTCTGCTGTCGTAATCACAAGAGATCCAGATTATGGGCAAAATGTGGATTTTCATCGAGCCATGCAATTTTCAAAAAACAAATTTTCTACTCGTATAGTGAGTGGCCGTCATTTTCACACATTTTTAAAAAAAAACAACGAATTGGACGTTGTTTTTTGCATAGGTAACACGCCTAACATTCTAATTGCTGGAGCTACATCTGTGGATATTGGAGTTGATGAATTACATATAGCAAATGCATTAGAACCAATAAAAGTTGTTAAAGCAAATTCTGTAGATCTTTTAATTCCAGCAGAAGCAGAATTTATATTAGAAGGAAGAGTCTATTTAGAAGAAAGACATGCTGAAGGTCCTTTTGTCGACTTGACAGAAACTTATGACATCGTAAGAGAAGAACCCGTATTCGAAGTAAAAAGAATAACTCATAGAAAGGACGCGATTTGGCAAGCTTTACTACCCGGCGCACTTGAGCATAAGATATTGATGGGTATGCCAAGAGAACCAACTATTTTCAATAAAGTTAACGAAACTGGAGTTAAATGCCTAGATGTTAATGTGAATCCTGGAGGATGTTCTTGGTTACATGCAATTGTAAAAATAGATAAGAAGTCAGAAGAAGATGGTAAAAAAGCTATTAAAGGGGCATTTATTGGTCATAGTAGTTGCAAACACGTGTTTATTGTCGATAAGGATATTAATATCTATGATCCTCTTTCGGTAGAATGGGCAATGGCAACACGCTTTCAAGGTGATATAGATATGATTATAAAAGATAAGGAACCTGGTAGTAGTTTAGATCCGAGCGCAGAAGTGGGAACGAAAATGACAACCAAGATAGGATTCGATTTAACAAAACCTTTAATCGCAAAAGGAAAAAGTTTCGAAAGAGCAGATTTTCCTCATGTTGATATTGAGAAATATTTTAACCAATAGGTGTATTGGACTATGAAATTAAATCAAGAAGAAAAAGAAATGCTCGATGGGAAATATGGAAAAGCTACAAAAAAATCTATGGAAATATTAGCTACGCTCGGCGATATTTTTGGAGCTGAGAATATGATCGATGTTTATGGCGTTCAAATAGCAGGAGTTTCATATGACAATCTTGGCGAAGCAGGATTAGAATTTCTAAATGAAATGGCAGAAGATGGAAAGGTTAGGGTTTTAACGACATTAAATCCAGCGGGAATGGATCGTGAAAATTGGCAAGCATTAGGAATAGATGAAGAATTCGCTATAAATCAAAATAGAGCTTTGGATGCTTTTGCAAAAATGGGAATAATAACTACATGTTCCTGTACTCCCTACCTAATTGGAAACACTCCTCATTATGGACAACATATTGCGTGGGCAGAAAGCAGTGCAGTATGTTATTCAAATTCTATAATAGGTGCTCGAACAAATCGTGAGGGCGGACCAAGTGCATTAGCTGCTGCATTAACGGGAAAGACACCTAATTATGGATATCATATAGATAAGAATCGTTATGGTCAAGTATTATTTAAAGTAAATACACCAGTTAAAGGTACAGATGAATTTGGAGTGCTAGGAAAATTAATTGGCGATAAATTAGGGGAATTAGGAAAAAAAATTCCATACATCACTGGAATCCCTTGCGCAACAGTTGAAGAACTCAAATCTTTTTGTGCTTCCGTGGCAACTTATGGCGGAACAGCATTATTCCACATGGATGGAATCACTCCAGAGTATAATAAATATCCCAAACCGAGTGAGAAGGTGGTTGAGATTAGTCCTAAAGACTTGGCAAAAGCTCGAGTTGAACTTATTGATAATGATATTGAAGTAGATTTCGTTAGTATAGGATGTCCTCATGCTTCAATTCATGAAATTGCGGAACTTTCTAAATTATTGGAAGGAAAAGAAGTGAAGAAAGAATTTTGGATTACTACTGCTCGACCTACTAAAAAAATTGCTGACGAAGCGGGATATTCTAAAATAATTGAAGATGCTGGAGCTAAGTTTGCAGCAGATACTTGCTGTGTAGTAGCTCCAATAAAGGGACGTTTCAAAGGAATTATGGTGGACTCAGCAAAAGCATGTTATTATGGACGTGCTAAAAATAAATTCAAGGTAAAAATTGGAACAATTGAAGAATGCGTTGAGGAGGCGATAAAATGAAGTTAATGGGAAGAAAGATATATAAAGGAACAATTGAAGGACAAGCTATAGTAACTAATGATGGAATTTCATTTTATGGAGGTGTAGATCCAGATACAGGTAAAGTGGTTGAGGTTGGACACGAGCTTGAAGGTCAGTCTATAACAGGAAAAGTTTTAGTCTTCCCTACTGGTAAAGGATCAACCGTAGGTTCATACACCATGTATCGAATGAAGAAAAATAGTACCGCTCCAATAGCAATTGTAAATAAAGAAATCGATACAATCATTGCTGTCGGTTGTATAATCAGTGAAATTCCATGCGTGGATAAGATTGATATTGATAGTATTAAAACAGGACAAATATTAATTGTTAATGGCTCTGAAGGGATTGTAGAGGTGAAATAAATGGGAATTGGAAAAGGATTCGGAAAGACTATACTATTTGGCGAAATTTAATTCCAAATTCGGAATAAACGCTATCATTTTGTCGTTTATGGTCTTCCTGCTATTGCCTCAGCATTAGGTTCTTATACTACAGCTGAAGTTAAAGTGGTTGATGGAAAAGGCTGGGATGTTATCGATCAACGTCTTGCCACTCCCGGTTATAAAGAGAAAAAATACGATGAGGCAATGCAATCCATTAAAAATGTTATTGAACACATGAATATAGATGTTAAACACCAGAAACTTGAAATAACTTTTTCTGGAGATTTGGTTGCCGCTAGTGGTGTCGGTGCTTCTGCTGCACAAGCTACTTCTCTAGCCCGTGCAATAAATATTAGTTTTAATTTAAGATTAGATGATGAAAAAATTAACGAAGCTGCCTACGAAGGTGAAAAAGCATATCATGGAACGCCATCAGGAATTGATAATACCGCTTCCACTTATGGTGGATTGATTTGGTTCGTTAAAAATCTAAATGGGGGGAAAAATATTATGGAAGTACTTCAATCACCAAAAAAGATGCCTTTAGTAATTGCTAATTCAGGAATAACAGCTTCCACTACAGAAGTTGTTGCCGATGTGCGTAAATTAAAAAAAGATTATCCAGAAAAATTTGAAAAAATATTTACTGATTATAAAAACATATCAATAAGAGCGAAAGAAGCATTTCTAAAGAGCGATGATGTAACTATTGGTAAATTAATGAACCAAAATCACAAATTACTTCAAGATATTACTGTCTCAAATAAAATTAACGATAAGTTAGTAGAAATTGCTTTAAATAATGGAGCACTTGGAGCTAAGTTGACAGGGACTGGACGAGGAGGTTTAGTCATTGCTTTAGCCAGAACGGAAGAAATTCAAGATGATATCTCCAATGCTATTGAAATGGAAGGGTATGAAACCTGGAAAACTATGATAGGATGAGTGTAAATCAAAATTGAGAACAAATTATAGCGTAATTCTTTTAAAGTTGGGAGGAGGGTTACTCACTGATAAAAATAAACCCAATTCTATACGAGAAGATGTTATTAGCAGTGCAGTTAAACAAATAATTGATGCTAATGAAAAGATCATTCTTCTTCACGGTGGGGGGTCATTTGGTCATCCTTTAGCAAAGGAATATAGCATATCCGATGGATTTGATGAATCCATTCCAGATCAAATTCTTGGAGTAGCTAAAACTCATCATTCAATGATCAAATTCAACTCATATGTAATTGAACAATTTTTAGAAAGAAATTATCCTGTTCTTTCGATTCAAACTTCAAGTATTTTTATTGAGAAATCAAATAAAATTTCATTGGAAACTTTAGATGTTCTTGAAACTGCATTAGACCTTAAAATCATGCCTGTTTTATATGGTGATATCATGCTTGATAAAAGCGGATCATTTACTATACTTTCAGGAGATGAGATAATTCTAAAATTATGTGAATCTCTTAAAAGTTATAGTGTTTCTAAAGTAGTTTTTGCAATGGAATCAGATGGATTATTTAAAATTGATGAGTCAAAGGGTAAAAAACCTGCTTTACTTACTGATTGCTATTCTAACGAGCTTGATGATTTAATTTTAGCAGATCTCGGTCAAAAAATAGACGTAACTGGTGGTATAAATAGTAAACTTACTCATATAAAAGAAATATGTAAAAATAAAATTCCAGTTCAATTAATAAATGGTTTGATTGAAGGAAATATCTTTAAATCATTAAAGAATCAAAAAATAAATTGTACAAATATATTAATTAATGAATAATAATGACTAGTAGCAAATTGGAAAAAGAGAATATGCCTGAACCTGAAAAAACTAAAGAAATATTTAATAGAAAAGAGGAACATCTAAGAATTCCTCTTGAATATGATGTACAACACTCCGTTAATTATTTTGACAATATAAAATTAATTCATCATGCGATTCCTGAGATTGATCTGGAAGAAATTGATCTCACATTCACCTGCTTCGACAAGAAAATCTCGGCTCCTATTTGCATTTCAGCTTTAACGGGAGGTCACCCTGTTTCAAAGGAAATTAATGAAATCCTCGCCAAGGCTGCTGAAGAAGAAAATATTATCATGAGTGTTGGAAGTCAACGAATTGGATTAGAGGATCCATCAACTATTGATTCTTTTAAGATCGTACGCAAGCACGCTCCTACCATTCCGGTTATCGGAAATCTCGGATTAGGTCAAGTAAGTTCCACTTTATTTAAGGAAGAAGATTTAACCAAGTGTATTGATATGGTAAATGCAGATATTATGGCGATTCACTTAAATGCTTTGCACGAACTTGTTCAATATAAGGGAAACATCTCCTATAGAAATTTTAGACAAAATTTTAAGAAGATTAGAGAAAGTACTGATATTCCTCTTCTTGCAAAAGAAGTGGGCACTGGACTAAACCAAGAACTTGCTTTAATGCTTGATGAGCTAGGGTTTGATGGATTTGACGTGGGAGGTACGGGTGGTACGAGTTTCGCAGCCATAGAGTCAAAACGTAATAATTTCGATAATGATAATTATTCTCGTAATCCTGCTGATGTGTTTAGGGAATGGGGTATTCCTACACCTGTTAGTATTATTAATGTTCGATCTGTTTCTCAAAAATTAATTATTGGAACAGGAGGATTGAAAACTGGCATTGATATCGCAAAATCCATTGCCTTAGGTGCTGATATTGGTGGATTTGCTTATAAATTCTTAAAATCTGCATGGCAAGACAGAAAAAACAACACGATATCAAATACAATAAGAGAAATAAGAACCTTGAAAAATGAATTGCGCTCGAGTTTATGGTTAATGAATTTAAGAAATTTAAATGAATTAAAAAACAAACGAGATAAATACGTTATTATTGGCGATTTATACTTCTGGTTAAATCAAAAATAAATTCTTTTTCTAATTTCGATTCTTTTACTTATTCCCCCATCTTTTTATCCCACTGTCGATACCAATATGATCAAGAATTCTACCTATAAAATATTCATTCAGCTCTTTGATGCTTTTGGGTTTTATATAATACGATGGAATGGGTGGGGCAATAATAACGCCCAATCGTGAGAGTTTCAGCATATTTTCCAAATGAATTGCACTAAAAGGACTTTCTCTTACAACTAGAATAAGTTTTCTTCGTTCTTTGATGACAACATCAGCGGCTCTAGTAATCAAATTATCAGCATATCCGTTAGCGATTGCCGCTAAAGTTTTCATTGAGCACGGAATTATTATCATGATGTTATTTTTATAAGAACCACTTGCAGGACCTGCCGCCAAATCGTCAACATCGTAAGATTTATCTGATAATTCGATTATTTGACTTACCTTGTAATCTGTTTCAATGTCAACGATTTTTTCAGCCATTTTGGAGATGATTAATTCTGTTTCTAATCCATTTTTCTTCAATTGCTGCAGTAATATTACAGCTAAATCCACACCACTAGCACCAGTAATAGCAACAAGCACCATATATGTTCACCATAAATAAAGATTATTCATGGATTTTAGAATTTTCTTTCTAATACAAATTTTAGTAAATTTTCAAAAAATTCTTTCTCAGAATCGTGTATAACTGGTGTCAACTTCTCAAGTGCATGTACTACTTCTTGGTAATAATCAGTAGCGAGTTTTTTACAAGAATTAATTACATCTGCTTCCATGAATAAATTTTTTACTTCTTCAACATTTTCATCAGTTATCCTTGAATTCGAAATTAAATTGACTAATTGATCTCTCTTTTTTACATCTAAACTGTTCATGGCTTCAATTAATAAGCACGTTCTTTTACCTTCGCGAATATCTCCGTCTGTAGGTTTCCCAGTTACTTTTTCGTCTCCAAATGTTCCTAAAATATCATCAATTATTTGGAAAATGATCCCCAAGTTAATTCCAAGCGTAGAGAGAATCGGATAGTAATCATCATCAGTATTAGCATAATTCGCACCTATTAAAATCGATTTTTCTAACAATGCTCCCGTTTTTAATGAAATCATTTCAATATAATCTTTCATTTGAAGATTCTTTCGATTAACCATGTCTGTTTCAATCAATACTCCATCAGCAATATCTATGAAAGCTTGCTCATAATATTTGATCGCTCCTAAATTTAAATTCCTATCAAAATTATTAAACAAAAACGGTTCCAACCCCAAGAAAAATATAGTGTCCCCACCGATAATTCCAATCGAATTGCCAAAATCAGATTGATTCATTTTTTTTAGGCTATAATTATTATGATACAGTTGAAATCTATAATGAAAAGCAGGATTTCCTCGCCTAAAATTATCCTTATCAATAATATCGTCATGTACTAAAGAAGCATTATGAAGGAATTCCACTCCTACACTTGGAGTTATGATTTTATCATCTCTTTCATTGCTAAATGCGTTATAAGCAGCAATACATAGTAAAGGGCGAATTCGCTTTCCTCCTACTAAAAGATATGTTTTTATTTCTTCATAGTATGTTTTTAAAAATGTAATATTGATATTTTGCAATTTCTTATCAAGAATCATCCCGATTGTATTGTTAATGTTTGGAATATATGTTTTTGCATATTCTGTAAATTTCATTTATAATACACCTTATTTATAGCAACTTTTTCATTACAATTTCGGAAGCGCGATGTTTTTCCCACAATTTTAAAAAATTCTTGAGATTCTCATCATTAATGAAAATTTTATCTCTCAATATTCTCTTTGCCTTTAATACCGTGAGGAATCTCCGATCCAAAGATTTTTCGTACGTAGTTCCTAACTTATCTAGTCTATCCCTTTTCTCGCAAGATTTTATCGTTTCGATAGCAATCTGACCTGACATCATGGCATACGGTATTCCTTTTCCACTTATGGGATCAACCATTCCACCTGCATCGCCCACAGCAAACACATTTTCATCATAAAGCTTCGGTCTAAGTCCTACAGGAATCAGATGAGGCTTGAAAATTTCCATTTTAGAATTTTTCAATGCTTCCTTTACGAAGGGGAGCGTCCAAAATTTTTCAAATTCTGTTCTTGAATTCTTAACCAAATCAATTTGGTTACCCCAACCAGCAGTGATTTTACTGTTTTTTGGAAATAACCACGCATAACCTACCGGTATTAAGTCCTTGATCCCGAAAAATAGGTGAACAGTATCGTTTCCAAGAATTTTATCAATATAAGATTTAGTAGTAACCATTTCTTTAGTAATCGTTAAAATTACATCTTGACTCTTAAAAAAAGGCCATCTTAAAAGTTTTAGAGTCGAAGAGGAAACACCATCAGCGGCAATTACGTATTTAGCATTGTATTCATCTTTCTGGGTTGAAACAATATATCCCTTTTCAGATTTTTTTATTTTAATAATCTTCTCATTATCTTTTAACATAGCACCACTTTCAGTTGCTAAGTCAGTTAAGAATTTATCAAATACATTTCTCCACACAACTGCACCTTTACCTTTCTTTGAAAATTCTTCACCATCAACATGATGAAGTTCCAGAGATTCGATAACTCGACCAATTTTATCTTCAGGATAGTCAATTTCTTCAACTAACTCCCAAGCCATTGCGCCCCCACAAGCTTTATATCTTCCATTGTTTGCGAGTGATTCTTTTTCAATAAGGCATGTGGAATATCCATTCTCAGCAGCAACCTTTGCTGCTATCGAACCTCCTGGCCCAGCTCCAACGACAACAATATCAAATTCCTTCATGTGAAATTCAACAATTTTTTTTATCGATTTGTGTTAAGAAATAAGAATGATTTAAAAAGAGTATCACATAAAACACACTATTAATTATTGAGAATATCAAATGTATGATTTGATGATTTCTGATATAAAACAAAAATAGAATGATTATATTAATTTATAATTCCTTACAAAAATTTATATATCAAGTCCCTTACCTTAGGTTATGACTTACACACCTTTTGAACTTCGTGTATTACCTCTATTTTTTTATTATATTGCCCTCTCAGTTCTTGGCATTTACATGACACTTAAGATGTATAATAAATGGCGAGACCGTAAAGTAAATCCCCCTCTGTACCTTTCGATTGTATTTTTATTTTTAACTATAGCACTACTAATGCTTACTATCGGGTTAGCTGAAGCCGTAATCACTGGATATTATATGGAAGTGTACCGTTTTTCACTTCCCTTTTCATATGGAATGGTAATCATTGCAGACATCTTTCTATTTAAATTTATTATTGAATTAGTGAATAAAGGAAAGAAAGGTTTTATTCCAATAATCATCTTGGGAATAGTAATATTTATTATGTTGTTTTTACCTTGGAATTGGTGGGGAATTCCACAAGAAGATTATGCTGGAGAACTCAGCATTCGCTTGTATTCAACTTTATCATTAGTTATATATTCCTATATTATTTACATTCTTATTGCGCGAATAAGCTTAAAAGCAGCAAGGGCTACCCAAGATACTACTATTAAACTCGGCTTGAAGTTTTTATTTTATGCAATGATAAGCATGATACTCTTCTTTTTAATGTTCATTGGAGATACATTAATGATTTCATTATTTCATCACCCAGGATATTCAGAATTTGTATACATAGCATGGATTTTTGCAATACTCTTCTTTGTCTTTAGTTATATCTCTTTAGTAATGCCAAAATGGGTCTTAAAAAGAATTGGGAAATAAGAAAATTTCATATTTTTTTATTTTTTCTTTTAAATTTAAATCTTGAGTTCTTAAATTCTTGAAAATATTGATCATTAATGTAAATTTAAATTTCATTAATAACAAAAAAAAATAAGGGATATTAATATTAGGATACTCTACGCCAGAAACTAGTGAATATTGATCAAAACATTTAAATATTATATTTGACATGCATATATTGTCAATAAATAATTGACAAAAAACCTTTAACAAAAAATTAAAAATAAAGAAGGAGGCGTAACGTATGTCAGAAAAAATTGATGTCAAGAAAAAAGAAAATTCAAATAAGGAAAATAAAGATGATAAGAAATCAAGAGAATTGTCAATAAGAAGAGAGAAACCCTTTTCATTATTCCAGCAGATGGATAGAATGTTTGATGATATGTTTGAGGACATTTCCTGGCCATTTAGTCGAAGGAGCTATAGACCATTTGATCTTATGGTTAGGGAGAATGAACCCCTCTTTAGAACTCCCTTAGCAAACATTAAAGATCTTAAAGATCATTTTGAAATTAGCGCTGAGTTACCTGGTTTAGAGAAAAGTAATATCGAACTCACGATCAAGGATGATATAATGGAAATTAAAGGTGAACATAAAGAAGAAACGAAAGAAGAAAAGGAAGGACAATTAGTTCGGAGAGAATTTCATTCATCCAGTTATTATAGGGCTTTCAATTTACCAGAGAACATCGATAAAGATAAAATTGATGCAAATCTGGATAAGGGAATTTTAACAGTGAAAATTCCAAAAGTCACACCACCAAAACCTGAAAAGAAGAAAATAGAGATTAAATAATTATTTAGAATTTCTTTTTATTTCTTTTTTTATATTTATCTATATAAATTTGTCATGATAAAAATATAGCTTTAGATAATTTTAGAGCAATAAGATAAATGAATTTATTTTATTGATTTTTATTGATTTTTATCCTCAATGTCGCAATCACGTGTGGTTCTAAAGCAATCTTTATCAAATTTACATTGATATCATTTATGGATGCTTTTATCTCCCGTTGAGGAGCTTCTTCAAGAAAATTTACTATCTTTGCGCTTAAAATGGTAATTTCACTGTAAAATTTCAGGTTTCCTTTTTCAGAATGAGGGGAGATATTATAAATTCTCAGGATTAGATCGTTTCCTTCTTCTGATTTTTTCAAAGCACTTAGAATAATGTTAGGGTTATCAATCTCTAGAAAACTTAATTCAAGAGGTAAATAGGAGTCGATAGGTTTTATGTGAGGCTTGTCAAAATACGAGAGAATCCCGAATGGTTTAATCACTGTTTTATTAGCCGCTCTCATCGAAGATCTTACCATTGATGGGAAAACGACTTTAAGAGGATTATTAACCTCTTTTCCGGTTTGATGGATTTTACCGTCAATCCAATTTGAAACTCCTTCAAGAGTTATCATGGAAAATTCAAATTCATGTTTTCCGATACATTGAGCAGCAGGAGTATTTAAGTCTGGTCCCGCATCGTTTCCTCTTGTACTTAGATCAAATCTTGACAACCACTCGATACATCTTAATAATGTTATTGCGAGCGTAATAGTTCCATCAGCATTTTTAATCGCTTCATACTCTGGTAATCCCTTATTTATTACAGCAAAAGTCCTTTTATCATTACTAATGGAAACAAAATCCTTTTGATGATTTGTTGGTAAGGGATTTTGAGCCCAATTTTCTGCTAAAGGAAGATCTATGTTTCTTGGGAGCACGTAAAAATGTCCATCGCAATTAACTTTTTCCGTTTTTATCTTAGTAGGAAACAACACTCTAATACGATGGTCCTTACTATCATTTTCGAGTAAAACCTTGAAATCAACGCGCTTTATGCCCTTATATAAAGTAATATAAATTGATATCAAGTTGGAGACAAATAAATCATCTCTATTATATCTATCCTCGGTTAGGGAGGATGGTAAATTTAAATTTGCTTCAATTTTGATCGTTTTTTGAGATAGTCCATCAATATAGGGTTTTAAACTCAATATATTAAGATCTTCTGAGGAGAAATGTAAATCCGTCTGATTTTCTTGGGGTCCAGCAAAATCATATTCATCTCCCCAATCTCCGACATCTTCGAAATAACAAACATTTTCAAATAATTCATTATTTTCTTTATCTAATATTTTGATGATCCCTTTTAATGTTATCTCTACCTTATAAAATTCATTTTCTATCGAATTTTCGCTCAGTTTAAAATTTGAATCGTTCACGCTAAAAACTACTGGTTTCTGGTCTGGGATCAAGTAGAAAACTTTATATCCACAAGCAGGTATTTCTTCTAAAAAGCTACAGAAATGACTCATTGAAAATACCGTCTGATATCGAGGTTCTTCGTGTACATATTTCACTTGGTATGGGATCTTTTTTCCATTAGAATCTGTAATACAAAAATCTCCAGGTGACGTTTTAGTAGCTTTCTTTATATGTGATAAGATGTTAAAATGTATGATATCCTTTCTTTTCCATGGAAGGGGATTGTAAACGATAAAGGGTGTTTTTTTGCCGGTTGTATCAATATCTATTAGATCTATGAGATATAGTATTGAATTTTTAAATACTTCCTCTCCAATTTGCTCCGCCCAATCAAAGCGTGTTTTCATTTCGTCATGAACTTGGTCAATTGAGCACCCGCAGATACTATCGTGAGGATGATTTTTTAATAACCACTTGAATCCAGTAAGAAGATAACTTTGAGGATATCTAAATCGATCGTATTTGTCAAGGACCCATGATATAGTTGAAAGTGGCTCAGCATATTTCTCATATAAATATTCAATTGAAGTATTCCGTTGCTTTATCCACATTCTTGCTGAAAGTATGCCAGATAATAAGTGAGCGTGCTTGCCTCCTCTAAGTTCACCTTGAAATGATTTGAGTTTTGGATTAGAATCTAATATTCTATTGATAAAATATTCAACATCATTTTGTTCCATGAATTTTTCAGGGTATTTTTCGTTCCATTGCCTTACGATTTCAGGAATTTCTGGTTTTGCTTCATGATGATCAGACCCACTATTAAGTAGAACGAAAGGTGTAGCTGTATATTTTTCAAAAGTAGATATTATTCGTTTCATTTTTGATAAAGCTGGCTTATATTTACCATTTATTAATTTTGTACTCATATCAGCTACAGAACCATAACTTAAAATTAACAGGTAACCTAAAATAGATGCTGCATTTCCAGGAGCATTCCACCAAAACTCTAAATTTAATTTATTATCTTCAAATTCATTACCAAAACCTCTCCAAAATAATATTGCTGGTAATTCGAATCCACTTAAAATTTGAGGCAATTGTGCAATGTGTCCAAAGGGATCTGGTATGTAACCTGCTTTCATCACTTTACCATATGTTCGAGAGAGTTGATGACCGATTAACAAGTTTCGAATCAAAGATTCTCCACTCACTAAAAATTCATCTGGTAAAACATACATTGGACCGATAGATAGACGATTTTCCATGATATGAGTTCTAATCTCTTGGACTAATTCAGGACGAACTTCCAAATAGTCTTCTAGAGGGATTACTTGTCCATCAAGCATGAAATTTCTGTAGCTAGGATCGGTTTTTAAGATGTGTAATAATTTATCCATCATTAAAACTAGTCGTGCTCGATACTCTTGAAAGGGCAGGTACCATTCACGGTCCCAATGAGTTTCAGGTACTATTATTATGTGATTAGATTTGACCACTTTTCTAAATATCCTAATTAAATCATGATATTATAATTTTTAATATTATAAATGATTTTTTAAAAAAAATAGTTAAATTACTGATTTTCCCACTACACTTTTGTGTGGTTTCTGTCCTAATAAACTCAGTAAAGAGGGTACCATGTCTGTTGTTTTACAATATGCTAATTCCTTTGTAGGGAGTTCTGTGGATCCTCCAATTATAAATGGTACGATCATTGACTTACGTAAGCATATATCATGTGAAAATGGAGAACTAGGTTTAGTTTCGCCATGCTCAAATCCAAATGAATATTCTCCTAAAGTCGAGATCATAATTTCACTCGAGCGGGGATTTTTAAAATATCTAGGAATTTGATCGATTATCATTGGGAAATCAATACGATTAGTGCCATATAACCACGCGTCAATATCATGCGGTTTTCCATCTAATAGAGAAGCTGATTGCTCGTTATTTTCATATCCATAAATATCTAAATCATCATATATATAATTCGTTTTTTGGTTTTTACCATGACCTTCAAATTCTATTCTAGCTTCATGGATTTTATTTATTTCATCACGATATCTTAAATTTATTGTTCCCTTATCTGGAGTATTGTCATCATCACGATAGTACATGTATTTAACTCCTGGGATCTTCCAAAGCATGTCAAAGAGATTGATCTCCTTTTTATTTGCCATACTGAGTTTATATTTCTTCATCTCTTCAAAAGTAGGATGATGGTGCCAATCAATACCACGAAAATTAAAAAAGCCAACAGAACCAAAAGTAGCATCAAAATCTCCCGTTCCTTTTTTAGGATTATATTGCATTAGACCAATTTCGTTAAAATAGGGTTCTAAATCATACATCTTTTTTGCTTTATAATTACCGTGATCTGATAATACGCCAATAGCAGTTGAGTCATAATATCCCGTTTCTTTTAGTGTATTGATAATATTTCCTATACCCGCATCACATTTAAGGAGTTCATAAATGTATTTTTTGTTATCAAATCCCTTAGCATGCATTAAATGATCCGTATAAGGAACATAAGCAACTGTAACAATAGGTGGTTCACTAAAATCGTATTCCCGGGGATTTTTGAAGGCTTTTGCCACATTGTTTAATATGACTTCTGTTGTATATGGACGAGGAGATATCAACTTAGAACCTCGACTAACAATGTTGCATGAACTTAAATGGATTTCGTCTTCAACTTGTTCAAAAATAGTTCTACAATTTGAACCTAATTGTTTATTTAATTTATTGAGACTACCCGCTCCACAATTGATTATTTTAGGGTATCTTATCCCTTCAGACGGAGGATCAGTCCTAGTAAGGTAATGGTATTCAGGGATGCCACTCCCTTCTTTTGGATAATAACCAGAATAACTACCCGTGATGAGGTTACTATAAGAGGGAAAAGTAATGCTGGGATAAGAAGTCACACAATTTTGACAAGAAATTCCTTCTTGTGCTAATTTAGCAATGTTTGGAAGCCTTCCATTGTTAATCAAATCAAATAAATGGAGTGCTCTCACATCATCTATAAATATTAAGATAACACGGTTAATAGCTCCTTTAATAGTCATTATTAGTAATATTCATCATGGTAAAAAAACCATTTTTTTTGATGATTCATTTTATTTTTTATCAATCAAAGTACTATCATAGCTCAAGAAGTGAAACCAAAAAATATTTCTTATATAGATTGTTCTATTTATCGATGAGTCAGGTTGATGAAAAAAATTTCGTCGTGGGAATTTTTGGAGACAATTTCGAATTAAGGCAATTAGTTGGGCAATCTCTAGGCGCTCCTGATACAAAGAGTGATCTCCTTTTTTTTAATCGTTTAGATTCAACCTTAAACCATGTTTTTTGTGCTATAACTCCCGTTGATTATCCTGAGAAAATTAAACCATTTTTACAAGCATTATCAATCTCCAATATCCATATTTTAGTAATAGATCTTGAAAATGGATTGAATGCAACAATCGGAGAAATTCTGGTTGGTTTAGATTTATATCACACCCTTTTTAACACCAAAGTTTTAGCAATTATTGATGGGATTAACTCCAAGACGGAGTGGAAATTACCTGAAATTAAAGCAAAACTCATAACCATCCTAAAAACAACTAGCCTTGATGATACGGATATCATTGAAATAAAGCACAAAGAAGATTATGAAAAGTTGAAAATGAAGATTATTGATTTAGGCTCTGAAACCAAGGAAATCATAAATAATTCAAGTACGAAAGTGCTAATTGATCATGCTTTCCCCGTGAAAGGAATTGGAACAGTAATATTAGGTGTAGTTAAAGAGGGAGAGATTTATGCAGGGCAAATGGTAGAAATTATCGGTTACGAGGATATGAACAAAAAAGTCATTATTCGAAGCATTCAAAAACAAGATAGGATGTTTAAAACCGCTCAAGTAGGAGATAGAGTTGGTTTAGCTCTTAAAGGAAATATTTCACCTGAAGATGTGGATCGCAACAATATAATTGCGAGTCAAGGCAAATTTGTAAATGAAAAAAAAATAAATGCAATAGTCCATATTAATAAATTTTATGTTCCTAATGGAGGTGTTGTAAAACCTTCTGATGGTATTCAATATTTTGGGATGGTAGACCTTAAAATCTCTCCATTAAAATTGAAATCTGGAGATGAAATTAAACCTGGAGCATCAGGAAATGTATTTATTCAATTTGATAAAAAGCTTTACCATGATGGGACTGGTCTCAAAGGTATTATTACAGAGCTCAATAAATTTAATGGTAAATTAAGAATCATAGGAAATTTTCAACAAATAATGTGAATTTGCTACTTATTCCTATTTTTAAAGATAGTAATTAAATTACATATTAATTTTATTTGACCCAATGCAATAAATCTATACTCTCGCAGAGTATCTCATCAAATAACTTCCCCAAATGGTTTTTTTATTTGAATCATCAAATTAGATTTACTCTTTGTTACAATCAATCGATTCAAACGAATTTATCTTGTTGAAAGCTTCTTCTTGCTTGTTTCTTTGTTCTGACTTAACTGACCTATTCACTTGTGATAAATATTTCATTGCGTTATTTTTACCGATAATTATATTTTCAATTAATTCTTCTTTGCTAAGTCCACCTGAAATGACTAAAGCTGTTTGGAAGGATTGATCTGGTTCCAAAGTTTTAAATTTGATTTGCAAAGCGGATAAAATTTCTCCCGGTTCTCCATAAAGTGTATTTGAAAGATCTAATTTATCATTATTTATATGAAAATCTTTAGTTAGACAAGTCTCATAATTCGTTGATTTTGAGATCGGAGAAAATCCAGCATGAAGCCCAGTTTTATCATATTGATATAATATGTCGTTTTTTTCATCATAGTCTGAATCATCATTATCGAAACCATCTAATCCATTGATATCAAAGTCAAACACAAAATACATCGAAAATTCTGTTAAATTATAGTCAGATATATTTTTCAGCGTGAAGAAAGTGTTAATGTAAGGAATTTTTGGTTTATTAAATATATCGATATAAAGTCTTATCAAAGAATGTTCTTTCTTAAATTCTTGTCTGGTTATTTTGTCTTCCTTCATTAGTTTTTTCAAATATTCCTTAATATCAAAATCAAGTGTAATCCTGTTAATAAAAGTGCCAATTCGAGTGTTAACCATCTTGTATATGGGTGTAGGCTCGATGTTCTTTAGAATCACTGGAAGCGTTCCAATATTTTTGCCAATTAATTTGAAACTAAACCAAGGTCCTGCCATTTCTTGTTCTGTTAAATAGAGTATATACTTGTTCATGTATGTTATTTCTTTTATTGAGAAGCCCATCAAGTATCCCGCAGTATTTCAAGTCGCTAAAATTTCGTTGAAACTAACTTTTAATACTATTTTTAAAAAACCTCCTTAAATTGTATTTAATAAATTAATATAAAATGATAATATTTGATTATAAAATTAATAAAAACCTAAAAAAACATTTGGTTTATTGTAAAAAATAAAAAAGTCTAAACCTTCTCAATAAATCGGTAAGCTATATATAGGAAGGCTTCGTTGACATTCTCTCCACTTTTTGCACTCGTAAGAATATAATGGAATCCATGTTGTTTTGAGATGTCTTTAATATCTTCTTCAGATGATATAAGTTCATCTTTTAAATCTGACTTGTTTCCTACTATTACTAAAGGGATATTAGAGGGGACAGACTTTTTAATGTCATCATACCAATTATCTATGCTCACGAAATTATTTGGTCTGGTTCGATCAACGACAATAAACGCACCACTAGCCCCTTCATAAAATCGCTTTCTGTACGGTGTCATTGCGAGATTTTGACCCCCAATATCCCAAATTACAAAATTTAATGTTGTTTCTTCACCCAAAACAATGGTTTTTTTTGAAATCTCTACACCGATTGTTGATATATAATCATCTACAAAATTATTTTCAACAAATCGTTTTATAAGTGAAGTTTTTCCTACTTGATAATCTCCTGTTAATATTAATTTTGAAGTGAAAGTTCCTTTTGGTAATTTTCCCCATCGAGTTTTTGATAACACCTTAATAATCTCAGGAATCTCTATAGAGATATCATCATACCCTTCTAACAGCAACTCTATTTTTCCTGCAATATGCTCTGAAAACACTCTCAGTTCAATGTCTGGTGTATTTGGATCTGCTATTGTAGTTAAAATGGAATGCGGACCCATGCTACAATAGGCAAACTTCCTATCTGCCATGGATGTAATGTTGAAAAAGTTATTTTGTGTTTGGTATTCGGATTTAATTCTATCGATGTAGATATCTAAAAAAGCAGATATGGCTCCTATTACCAAATCTGTATTTTGTTCATCCTTCATTTTACTTTCAGATGCGATAATAAATCCATCTCGATCACATATAGCAACCGCGGCTGCTCCATCAACGTTGAACATGTAATTCTCAAGTATTTTTTTTAAAAGATCGATATTCGGGAGATTTTCCACTTAAAACCCTCTTATTTTCTATGGTTTAAATCAAAATATACTTAAAATAATATAAAAAATACTATTAGAAAAATGTTAGGATCGGCTTATTTGAAACCACTCATTATCCCCATAACATACCCGTTTTTATCAATAAAATCGATGTCTAAAGTAAGATGGAAATAAATGATAAAAAACAAGAAGAAAACATTGCGAATATCCTCACTAGAATGACCTCTCTCTTCAAGCAAGTTGGTTTGGATGAATTATTAGAAAAGAGTGAAAAAGTTTTAAAAAATTATCATAAATCCAAAATAGAATCAGATAAAGTCGGATCTTAATATCTAAATAATACATGAAATACCATTCAGATGTCTTAATAATCACATCTTCATAACATTCTTCTTTAAATTAAGTTGAATACACGATTCTTTTATGATAGAAGAATTAAAACTACCAACTATAGAAGATAATAAAATTGAAGAAATTCTTACAAGGGCCGTGTCATTATTTAGGAGAACAGGGCTTTCTGATCTAGCAGAAAAATGGGATAAAATACTAAGAACTTACATAAATAAGAAATTAGCAGAGATTTAAATAATTTTCAATAACACTGGGAAATATAAATCCTATTCAGATCAGAAATTTCATATAGCTCAAATACAAGTGAATCAATTTGTTTTTCTAAATCATCCCTAAAATCTTGTGTAGTGAGTACTTTTTTAACTTTATTAACTATTTCTATAGAAATTTTTACTTCTTGGTCTGTTTGAGGGATTTTAATTGGTAAGCTCCTTATTTTTTCAATTAGAATTCGTGGAAAAAGTTTCTTGTAAGCTCCAAAAGACTTGTTATAATAATAGGAGAGCAAACGTGAATTTATTAGACCAAGTAAATAATAGTGATTGAACTCCTTCAAATCCGAGTTTACAATTTTCAAATTATAATATGATTGTGATGTATATGAATTAGAATCATAGGTAGCACATATTAAATTATTCTGGTTTAATTGTCGGATGATAATCCTATCACTATAAATATTTTTATTCTTATAATTAATTCCGTTCTTGTTAAGTTGAATATATTTTATTTCATTAATTTGGTATCGACTTATACTATAAAGAAATCGCGAATATTCCCATTCTTTTTTAAGGGGTAATTCTTTATGAATAATTGATTCCATAGTCTCACTTTTAATGAAATTTTTACAATCTGGGCAGATTAATTCATTTTTAGGAAATGGTAAATATTTCTGACAAATGTGACAATAAACTATTTTTCCATCTTTTCCAAGTTCAACTCCTCTACTTAAAATTATCTCAAAACGATCATCAGCTAGTAAGTCTGCAAGTTTCGGGAATTTTTCGTTTAAATATTCTAAAATCTTTACGTCAACCGAAGAGAGATTTACTAAAAAGTTATAATCAAATTTTTTAATCAACCTTTGATTCATTTCTTTTTTAATCTGATTAAACTCGTTTCCCTCAATAATTTGAATGATATTATGCGTTCTTTTGTTTTCATTATCCTCTTTTTCAAGGATTAAAATGACATTAGAAACAACGGGATCTTTAAATTGGGAACCAATCACGCCTATCTCTTTAATCAAGGAATGTTCATATACATATTTTCGTATGATTTTGCGATTAGAAAGTGCTAATATTGAATCAGGAATAATATAACCTAATAACCCATGTGTTTTTAACACTTTAAGACCGATTTCAATAAAAATTTGATAGTAATCATATTGCCCGATATTCGTCTCTAAATTACTTTGTTCGATCAGTTTTCTATGTTGATGACTTATCTCTCTAATGAATAAATATGGAGGATTTCCAACTACAAAATCATATTTTTCTTCCTTAGAGAGATATAAAGTATTAATATTTTTAATATTGAAATATTTAAATTGATACATTGGTTCTTTTTGATAGATTACTTTAATTAAATCAAATACAGAAAGAAATAAATTCAATTGACAGAGGATGCAAGCAATTGGATTTAAATCTATCCCATAAATATGCATTCTGATCTCATTTATAATTTCTTTAGCTAGCTCTATAGACATTTTTTTATCTTGACTAGACAATAGTGAAGACTTCAAAAAATTAGCAGATTCAATCAAAAAGCTTCCTGCTCCGCAGCTAATGTCAATCATTTTTTTATATCGTATTTTTTCTAATGAAGTGTACCCAATACTTTCTAAAATGTGATTGACAATAATTTTAGGTGTATAAAACTCCCCCAAAACTTTTCGATATTCGAAATCCACCGTCTTTTCATAAATAGATCCAATTAAATCAAGTCCACCTGAAGTATCATTCTTAAATTCTGTATTCATTATTTTTCTAAAGACTTCTGTGAGGAAATCCTCTTGTTTTTCATCAAGAGATTTAGCTCCATATAATTCTTTTAATTCTGTTAACATTCTATTTTCTGCAATAAAAAAATTAAACGTAAACATTCTAAACTAATAAAATCCAAATATTGAACTATTTATAAATTATTAACCATGAAGATGCTTTATAATTAATCTTATTAAGTGTTTTACAAATGGAGATTACTAAAAAAGAAATTATAAATCTAAAGGATCGAAAACCTATTTATGAAGTCTGTTTCAAGCCTATTGGGTTGATACATACTCCTTTTAAAACATTAAAAGGAATACCAATTCAATCAAGTATGTCAGAAACAGAGGGAACTATTGAAATTTTTCCGGAGTATGTAGATGGTTTATACGAAATAGGAGGATTTTCGCATATTTATTGTCTTTATTTTTTTGATTTAGTAAAATTACCTGTACCTCTTCAATCTAAACCATTTTTAGTTGATGAAAGAAAGGGAATTTTTGCTACTAGAACTCCTTTTCGTCCGAATCCAATTGGTGTTTCAATTTTACGAATTTTATCCCTGGATGATAACAAGATTCAGGTTATTAATGTTGATATTTTAGATAGAACATATATCTTAGACATTAAGCCATATGTCCCTGAATTTGATTGTCGAAAAGTTCAAAGCATTGGATGGTTACAAGATAATATAAAACGAAAAGCAAGTTAATTAAATTACTTTATAATTTCAAAGATCTAATTTTTTCCAAACCAATATTTAAATGAAGTTGTCTAATATTTTAATTGTAAAAGAATATTCAATTTAAAATCTCTAAAATAGATCAATAAAATGATTGCATTCATATATATTGCGATTTACTTAGTTTTATTTTTATTAGGTATTATTGTAACAATCTTAGAGAGGAGGAAATACAAACCTGAATTTAGTTTACTATTTACAATCATGCTTTGGTACTTTTTACAAACTAGTTATTATAATTTTTTCATTATAGCCACATTCAATTTATTTCCTAAAGAAACCGCTTTAGTGTTCTGGTACTTATCGATATTTTTCCAAATTGTCTCGATAACATCTTGGACTTCGTTTCATATCCTCGAATTACATAAAAATAGTAAGATCAAGATAGTAGTTATTTTAATGTTCATTTTTATTAGTGGCATCATTTTGGGTTTGCTTTATGATTCTCCCTCATTTAACTCATCATTAATAGGTCAAAATATCAATTATTCCTTCATAAATCCTCTATTGTTAGTGTTTGTAGTGTCCTTCAATTTCAGTATTGGGCTCGTTTTGTTGATATCTCAAATTAAAGGTTATTCAAATTATCATGATAAAAAACTAGGGCAATTATATTACATTTTTACTATTCTATATTTTGTTAATATAATATTATATTCAGTATTTTTGATAACTCAAAATGTTTGGATTAAACATGTACTTCTCTCCTTTTACATATTCAATGTCTCATTCTTAGTTTATATTCTGGTAAAAAAACCATCCCTATTTAAGGTTTTTACTAACAAACTCTATGATTTTATTATCTTTCATAAATCGGGAATTTTACTTTATTCTTATAATTTTGAAACGAGACAAGAAGTGGAGGAATCATCATTAAAAGGCAGTATTTTAATTGGAATTAATCATATTCTCTCGAATTTTTCAAACTTGGAAAATCAGGTAAGTATAATTAAAATGAGTGATCGTGGAATAATCTTCAATTTTAATAATGAGCTAGGGTACGCTACTTTATTAATTGCTAAGCATAAAAATTCAATTCTAGAAAAGGCTGTGAATGAATTTAATTTGAATTTCGCTAAGAGATACTTAGATAAATTTATGAATCTTCAAGGTTTAATTGATGTTTCTAATTTTAGGAACACATCGGAATTAATACAAGAATATTTTAAAGCTTTTCTAATATAAATTTCTTTTGAATAACACCAGTGTCTATTTCATTGATAATAAATATTAAACAAATTCTTATAAACTAATCATTCTTCTATATTTAGAGAGGAAATTCGAATAAATTTTGAAATTCGAATAATTATCAAAACAGAGTATAATTTATCGTAAGATTATGGATAATATAACTTCAATCTCGTTGATAGCAGGTTATATCATAATAACTGGTTTTACTTGGTATACAGTATTCCAAATAATTAAAAATCGGAAGAAATTTGGAACTGATTTGATAGCGTTACTGAATTCTGCTACGATATTCAGTGGAAATTTAATTTATTCTACATTCTTCATTCTTTCAACTGTATTTCACTTTTCTGAAGAAATAAATATAACATTATGGAAATTATCTATAATCTTCGGACTTATATCGCTCATTATTACAACTTTTATTTATTCTTTCTTTAGAGAATACCAAAAAATTCAAATAATACCTTTTACGTTCATTGTTTTATTTTTTGGATTAATTATTGGAGCACTTTTAAGAGAAAGTTCTATAAAATTGAACGCAACTATAACCAACCCTATACCATTTATTGTTCCAGATACATCACTAATTAATTTTCAATTCGATTTATTTTCAGGAACTTTAATTATAATAACGGAGATTTCATTAATTTTTTATTTAGCATATATTACTTTGGCTATATTAAGGGAGACCAAAAGTCTGGACGATAGTTTACCTTTATTTTTGAATACCATCATATTCACTTTTCCCATTATAATGTATCTTTTATATATATATATGCAGAGACCCTTATTGAGAGAATTACACATCACTTTGTTATGGATAGCAAGTTTTACCGTGAATATTATGCTTATTAAAAAACCAGAGATTTTTTTTGTATTACCAAACAGAATATTTTCAATAAATATATACCATAAATCAGGAATTCTCTTGTATTCTTATAATTTCAGTGAAGAAAGGCAACAAAAAGTAGACTCCACTATTTGGGGTAATTTTTTAATTGGAATTAATCATATAATAGGGGAATTTATTAACGTACAAAATAAAATTGATGTTATTAAAACTAAAAATTCGGATGTAGTGGTTAAATATGAAATCGAGGCAGGTTATGCTCTAGTTGTAATAACGAACAAAAAAAATAAAATTATTGAGAATTTAATAGGACCTTTTTCTGAAGAATTTAAAAAAAAATATAAAAAAGAACTAAATGATATTCAAGATTTAAATAGAATTATTGATGTATCTGATTTTATTGATACTGAAGAAATTATAAAACACCATTTCCAACTATATTTGTAATTCAGCACATCTCTTTAGCATGTAAAATATAAATCCCATTGATAATTTCAATTATAATAACTTAATTACAAAATGGTTAATATTTTGGTTTTAAATTTTTGTCCCAAATGTGGAAGTAAGCTAGATAATAATTCTAACACTTGTGGAGAATGTGGGTTGGATTTAGCAAGTAGAATCGAAAAGACCAAACAAAATTCTACGCAAGAGATTTCAACTGAGATTTATGCTGATTTTCTCCAAAGATCTTTAGCATGGTTTATTGATATTATGGTTGTATTGGTAATTGTAATACCGCTGTCTATTTATGTTAATTTTGACTTATTTTATGTTTATACTAACATTTATCTCTTGACTATAGGCTTCTTTTATTTTTGGCTTTTTGAAACTTTTAACAAAGGTCAAACATTAGGGAGATTGTTAGTTAAAATTAGAGCTGTTGATGAAAATACACTACAACCAGCAAAATCTACAAGTTATTTTATCAACAATGTGACCAAAGCAACACCTTTTTTGTTATTTGATCTTCTTTTAGGGATTATTGCTAATATTAATGCTACTGGATTCATTAAAAAAAGGTTACGAATAGTTCAAAATATTACTGAAATTGCTATTATCAAGGTGAAAAAAGACTCTAAATAGATTAATTCTTTTTTATTATTAAATTACTAAATTTCAAACATGTAAACCTTTTTTAATGTAGTTTGTTATTCCTTTCATAGAATTGAATATACAATTAATAGTGAGAGGTTGAAAAAAATCATGGAACAAATTGAAATTCAAGACGAGGAGTGGGCTCAAGATTGGAAAATCATTGTTTCCATTTTCGAAAAAATTGATGAGTTAGAGAAATTATTTTCGAATTTAGAGGTATCCTACTTGCGAGAAATACAACAAAAAGTTCTCATTCTTAATCTTGAAAAATATGGATGGTCATTGCAAAATTACATTATTGAGAAGTACTCCCAAGCTTAAATCATAAATTTTTTCTATCGCAAAATTGCTTTATAAGCATTCTTCTTTAAAATCAATAAGATTATATTTAAAAGGTACAAATTCTAATCTACTAATTATTACCATGAATTATTAAATTAATTACGTAAGTTAGGTAATAAAAATGAGTGAACAATTTAGTAAAGGTCAAAAAATAGCTTTTTCGTTGGGAAATGGCGTAGAATGGTTTATCAACAGTGCGTTTAACCTTTGGGTGTTTACATTTTACTTTTCTGCCGTGAAATTGAGTATAGGCTACATAATGATGGCATATATCATATGGACAATTTGGAATGCCTTCAACGATCCTTTAATTGGTTATCTCTCAGATAGAACTCATACTAGGTTTGGTCGTCGGCGAATATATGTAATGATAGGTTTTATTCCTGTTTTAGCGCTGGAAATTTTAATTTGGCTCCCTCCTCTAAGTGGACAAATAACACAATTCTATTATCTTTTAATAATGTTATTACTTTATGATACCGCTTATACTCTCATTGCACTTCCTACAGATTCTCTTTTCCCCGAACTTTATACCTCTGTCAAAGAACGAACACAAGTAAATACTATAAGACAGATCTTTGCAGCTGTAGGTTTAATATTAGCAGCATTGATACCGGGAATCTTTATAGGAGATATAAACGCTCGAGATGGATACTTAATGAATGGTATTGTAACTGCAATTATTGTTGGAGTATCACTATTAATTTTTCTAAAATGGGGGGCTAAAGAACGAGAAGAATTTAAGCTCGACTATCAACAAAATTTCTCGCTTTTTCAGGGTTTAAAATACGCATTCAAGAGCCTGGGATTTATTCTCTATATCATTATGTTTTTCTTGTATGAGTTTATTCTTTTATTATTAGCTACCATCGTACCGCTATTCTCAAATCGAATATTAGGAACGACAAGTGCGTTTGAAACTTCTATTCTAATGGGACTTTTATACATTATAGGAATTGCTTTTATGTACATTTGGAAAAGTTTGGATATTAAATTGGGTAGTAGGATCGGATATGGAATTTCTATGGTTTTATATTTTGCTGCTTCGATCCCGATGCTATTCATTTCCTCATACTTCGAAGCAATAATTGTTGTGATTTTTATGGGAATCGGTTTTGGAGGAATGCTTTACTTTATTTGGTATATTGTAGCAGATGTAATTGATGATGACGAGCTAAAAACAGGGGTTAGACGAGAAGGTATATTTTTTGGTATAGCAAACTTTTT
>Ga0315536_1000020_pt1 | contig 63544 bp, 63 predicted proteins | sample SalMarSW160230MG_FD_203093 | JGI IMG/M metagenome (GOLD analysis project Ga0315536, IMG submission 203093) | Salt marsh sediment microbial communities from the Plum Island Ecosystem LTER, Massachusetts, United States - Salt Marsh Sediment SW1602-30 ...
GGCCGATATTTTTGTTTCCCCATCAGACAACATCCAGGAGACCTTCGGGCTGACAGTCCTTGAAGCCATGGCTTCGGGGCTGCCGGTCATCGTAACGGATTGGAATGGTTACAGGGACACGGTGGTTGACGGATCGACGGGATTCCGGATCCCGACTTATTGGGCTGATTGCGGGATTTCATGGGGCAGGAGATTTCACCTGGGACAATCGGTGGCTGTGGATATGGACAGGCTCGTTGAATCCATGCGGGCCCTTTCGGAAAACGAAAATTTGAGAAAGACGATCGGCGAAGCCGCCCGTGATCGCGTGGAATCGAAATTTGCATGGGAAAGTGTCGTCAAGCAGTATGACGCACTGTTCCAGCAAGTGGCTCTGGGGACGAGGGATGAGCCCATCTATGATGGTACAAGGGTGGCTGATTCTTCGGGCACATCCCCAACTCCTGCCGAGGTATTTGGTTCCTACCCGACTGAATTTGTGGGTGAAGACTTTCATATTAGGCTTAGGGACATAGACGGATTTACAGGCTATTCCAATATTCTTCAATTGGTGGATGGTGAAGTTGTTAATCGGGTGGCCAACCTAATTGCCAAGAAGGTCACCCGGGTCGGAGACATCACACAGATCCTTGGCCGGAAACATGGAATATCGGTTCACGAAACACTCTTTCAGATTATGTTGATGATGAAATACGGTGTTTTCGGCCATGCAACCCCCCGGTGACGGCTAGCCGGAGCGGTGTGCGACTGGTGGCGTCAGGAGGAGTATTTCTCATGTCCTTGAGTCATTATGATTCAGCCTTTGAAACGGCCAATACATTGAGCGAATTTCTTCATAAGGACCTTGAGGCCCTTTGCCCGGAACGACATTACACCTACGAAGAACTGGTTGAAAAAATCCGTGTACTTAGCCGTCTCGTTATGAATAGTGGGCCCCTCGAGCCGGAGCAGGCTGGAATGCTACTTGAACGCTTGCGTCAAAACCCTCTCATCATCCCGGTTCCAGGTGGCAGGATCAGGCTCGATTTTGAGATTCTGCGCGATCTTACGACCATCGCGGCAGGGGGTTGGGAGATCCGCAACTTGATACTTATGCAGCAATTGCTTCACCCGGGGAGGATTGTTCTGGACATTGGGGCTCATGTAGGACACTTTACTATTCTTGCCGCTTCGACAGTAGGGGCTGGAGGCGAGGTTTACGCCTTTGAACCGGCGCCTTCCAATTACCAACGGTTGCGAGAAAACCTGAGGCTAAACGCCTTTGCGGCCCACGTGGAGGCGGTCCCAATAGCTGTCTCCGACCGGCTGGGTACAGCGGGGTTCTTTGATGATGGGCGAACCGGAGGCACGGAGTATTCAATGTTTTCCAGCCGGCATGGCAAGCACGGCGTCGCCTTTTCTGCTCCAACAGAGCCTTTGGACCATTTTGCCGAGAAGCATGGACTGCCTTCAGTCGATTTTATTAAGATTGACACGGAGGGCGCCGAACTCGCCGTTCTTTGTGGAGCCGACAACATCCTCCGGAAAAACCCTCATATACTCCTTCTCATAGAACTTCATCCATGGGTAGTAGCCCCTGAAGCCGTCTGCGCCCACCTGGAGCGCTACCAAATGCGTCTCTATGACATAGACCACGGGCTGTCGATGTTTTCCCCGGAAGAGGCCACTCACAGATTCCCCCATGGGGGCGATATCCTCGCCACTCGAGCCAAAGTCAACGTGGTTGCGGGATCTTAGCTCGTCTGCCAAGGCCCTGTCTGCTCTCGGATGGATCACCCCAGAAAAAGCTAAAGTTCGTCTCCCGGTATCCGATAAGCTTATGGAAGGGCGACAATAGCATTATGAAAGGGGGGTGGCATAGGGTTTACAGACGTCGACCTCGACAAGATTTAGAACGGGCATGGACGCCCAAAATCAGAATTCAAGGAGGATATCACTATGGGACTTAGAATCAACACGAACATTGCAGCTTTTAATGCCCACCGTCACCTGACTGAAACGGACGCAAAACTCGGTAAGTCCATCGAGAGATTATCGTCGGGTTATCGCATCAATCATGCAAAGGATGACGTAGCGGGTTTGGCCATTGCCAACAAGTTGAGAGGCGAAGTCAGAGGACTTAGAATGGCCCAACAGAATGCGTCGCAGTCTACCGCTTACCTTCAGATAGCGGAGGGAGGCGCCAACCAGGTTGAAAACATATTGGAAAGGTTGGTGGAAATTGCGACCTCGGCAGCTTCCGACAACACGGATAGCTCAGGGAGAACACAGCTTGATGCCGAAGCGACACAGCTGATCAGTGAAATTGACCGCATTGCTAACGATACGAAGTACGGGGCTACCACCTTGATCAACGGCAGTGCTAGTACACTGACATTTCAAATCGGATCAGCCAACACGGCCGATGATCAAGTCGCGGTCGACCTGAGTGGTGTGAACTTTACCACTGCAGGGCTGAATGTACAAACCGGCGATGTAGATTTGACAAGCAAAGCCAATGCACAAACCGCGATTACGAACATCAACCAGGCCATTAGCGTTGCCAGCGCCAGTATGGGCACGATTGGCGCTGCTCAGAGCAGGATTGGCTTTGCATCTGCCAACCTGGCGACCTCGGTCGAGAACCTTGCGGCTTCAGAGTCGACCATTCGTGATGCGGACATGGCCTTTGAGATGATCGACTTTACCAAGAACCAGATTCTGCTCCAGGCAGGTACGGCTATGCTGGCCCAGGCCAACATGGCGCCGCAGGTGGTCTTGCAGCTGCTTGGGTAAAATCACGCAATGGCGTGATTTAGCTGAAAGCCCAGAGCACAGATAAACCTGAAACCGAAACCCCGCCTTCTTATCATGGAGGCGGGGTTTTTGTTTGGAATAATGATCATTTTCGAAATGGGGGCGGTTAGGGCTTGCGGAAAAATAAGTTCGCAGCGTTGGCGCTCAGATTTGGTTCAGATTTGGCCGATCCGATTGAGCAGAATCGGAGGAATAGCGAGCTATTTCGAGGAGTTTGCGAATGAGGCATCGGTCAAAGACGGGCTGAAGCTGAGATGCCAAAATGTGAGGTTGTTCTTGCGCGAGCCCCTAGGTTGGCAGGCATCTTGCTGTCCGTGGATTGGCCAAGGACAGACTCAAGTTTCGGGAACACTTTTCCGATACTTGCTTAAGGAACAGGCACATTTTGCCCATTGCCTCAAAGGAGCGTTGTCATGTCAACGAGTACCAGTTCAGTCAGTGGCGTTTCATCCGGCATCGATTGGCGGAGCATTGTAGACCAGCTAAGGGAGGTTGAGCACAAGCCTATAGATCTGCTCGAGGCCAGGAAAACGACTTACCAGGACCGACTCAGCGCATGGCAAAGCATTAACAGCAAATTATTGTCTCTAAAGACTGTTGCAGGCACCCTGAACAGGATGACCGACTTCAACCTTTATCTTCCCTCGCTTTCTTCAAATACAACGACCGATGCAGAGGATATCCTGTCAGCCACAACCGGCACGGATGCTTCGCCTGGCACCTATGATATTGTGGTGAATGCCCTGGCAGCGGCGCAGAAGCTTTCCTCCAAGAGTTATGGGAGTCAGACTACAGAGCTGGGACTTTCCGGTGATATGGTTGTTGGCGGCAGGAGCGTTAAGATCGCCGCGACCGACACCCTCAGCAGCCTGCGAGACAAGATCAATGCCGTGAACACCGGGACCAATGCATCCGGTGTTTCAGCTTCAATCGTCGATTATGGCATCAGCGGTTACAGGCTTATTCTGACCAGTGACGAAGAGGGTGCTGAAGGGATGAGCCTTTTGAACGGTGGGGCTTCAGATCTTGTCGGCAGCCTTGGCTTTGTTGATGCCTCGGCCAAGACGGCCAAGAATGTGGTTTCCGGTGGCCATATGAGTGGTGCCCTGGACGAGGCCGATGAGGCCGTAGGAGGCTCTGATCTCCTTAACCTGACGAGTGCACAGAGTGGGACAGTGACTATTACCATCAACGGAACAGGCCAGAATGTAGCTATCGACTTGTCCACGGATTCCCTAAATGACATCAGAGATGCCATTAACACGGCATTTTCCGGGGTTTTTGCCTCTGACCCGGCCTCGGTGGTGAGCGAAACCGTGGACGGAACCACGACATACCAACTCCTCATCGAGGGGAATACCATTAGTTATACTGATGCCAATAACGTGCTTGAGACCCTTGGTGTGGTGGAAAGAGCGGGGGTCTCAAACGAGCAAGGCCTGACGGGTGATGTGGCTAACACGTCTGGTGGCGTGGCCATCACATCCTCTACCCGGTTCGACGCGGTAGACGGATATATCAATTATGGCAGCGGAGATACCATTGTCTTTAGCGGTACCGATACGAGTGGAAATTCTGTGAGTTCTTCCTTTTCCATTTATGACACGGATTACCGGACGATTGGAGACCTTCTGACCGAAATAGAAAGCCAATACGGCGATGTCACCGCGTCTGTCACGGCTGATGGCAAGATTCAGGTGGTGGACAATGAGATCGGCGATGACCAGCTGCAAGTTGTTTTAACCCCGAGCAACAGTGGGTTGAGCTTTGACTCAGACCATGATTTCGGATCGATCAGCACGATCCGAGTCCGTCAGGTTCAGGCCGGGGCCGATGCGGAGATGACAGTGGATGGCGTTACGGTATATCCCACCTCCAACACGGTGGACGATGTGATTACCGGGGTCACGCTTAACCTCAAGAAGATAGCCTCTGACACCACGGTGACCCTGACGGTGGGCAGGGACTACGATTCGGTAAAGGAGAAAATTCAAGACCTTGTGACGGCATACAATGAAGTGATGGACGCCATCAATGAGCAGTTGTCCTATGATGTTGAAAATGAAGAGCCCGGAGGGCCCTTGTTTGGGGACAGCTCCCTTCGAACCCTGAAATCCAGTCTGACAAACATTATTCTAAATAAAATTAGCGGACTGGACGACGATTTCTCGACCCCCGGACTGGTAGGCATCAGCATCGGAACGGATAGCAAATTGACCATTGATGACACGACGCTCCAGGGCTACCTGGAGACCAACTTCGATGATGTCAAGAAACTATTTGCCGCGGACTGGTCATCAACGAACGGTCATTTGAGCTACATCTATCACAACATGGACACACAGGCAGGGACTTACAACATTCATATTAACAGCGTTGCCCCGGTGGATGGATACTTTGTGACATCAGGAGACGCATCAGGTAACGGCGAATACCTGAGCGGTGAAGCGGGCAACGCCGAAGGGCTCGTGGCGCGGTATTCCGGTACCGCAACCGGGGATGTGGGCAGTCTTACCTTGACCTTCGGTGTGGCCGAACTCTTTGATCGAGCGCTCTACCACATAACAGACTCTGTTGACGGCTATGTGGCCAACAAGGAGGAGGCGCTCCAGGACACCGTTGACAACCTCGACGAGAGGATCGGCGTGATGGAAGACCGTCTTGATCGAAAGATGGAAGTTATGATTAACCAGTTTATTGCCATGGAGACAGCTCTCAGTACGATGCAGAGCCAAAGCGACTGGCTGACCGGCCAGATCAATGCCAGCTATAGTGCTTGGGGATAGCAGGTCGTCCCTGTCGTTGCATAAACAACATGGCAAAACGTCCCAAGAAGTAACAATAGCCTCTATCTGCGATTTTTTTGGGCGCTTTTGCGGAATGCATTATGAGTGATATCCAGGAAATTAGAAAAACAGCCATGTTGTTTACCCTTTGGGAAAGCCGATGATACCGCATCTCCTGCGTTGCCAAGGGTTCGGCGTAGTTTACTACAGCCTCACCTTGTGGACGCCTTGGATCTGCAGCACCCTCGACTTTTGCAACGTTAGGGTCATCAGTGGAAAGTGGTCAGTAGTGGGCGGCGAGTTGGCGAACGGTTGATGGTCAGGGGTTAGTGGTGATTAGGGAGTTCGCAGCAGACAATATGGAGCAGGTTTTGATCTCGGGATGCCGGGTACGGGATGAAAAGAAGTTAGAGGGGCGGAGGGCGTTATGAAAAATTGTGCAGCGATTTCATTCAAATCAACAGCAGCGAACCAGAGGAGGGCAGCTTCATGCACGGAAAAGGAATAGGAGCCTATCAGCGGACTGATGTGCTGACCTCAGAGCCCAAGAGGTTGGTCATGATGTGCTACGACGAGGCTATAAGGAACCTGAAAATTGCCAAGGAAAAGTACTTATCCGGCGAATATGAAGCCAAGGGACTGGCTTTACAAAAGACCCTGGACATTATCAGTGAACTCTCCTGCGGCCTTGAATTTGAAAAAGGGGGCCAGATTGCAAGGAACTTGCAAGCCATTTATAACTACATGACCAGGCGCCTCCTCACGGCAGACGCGCAAGTGGATCTGAAGGGCTTTGACGAAGTGGTACACATGCTTGAAGAGCTCAAGGGGGCCTGGGAAGCAATTTGTCGTGGAGGCAAAGGACAGCAGGCCCCAAGCGTCCGCTTACCCGGTCCGTCGAGCAAACAAAGCGTTTCCGTGGCGTGTGGATCGTGAGTGAGACCATGAAGGACATTAAAACGATTGCTGATCAGTACTGTGCCTGCTCACGGGAGAAGATCCGACGGTTGGAAGAATTCAAGCAGGTTATTATGAACACTCGGCAGGCCATTGGGTCCAGAGATGTTGCACAAGTTGTTCTTCACGTCAAAGAGCGTCAGGGCCTCATAGACAGCATTGAGCGCAAGGACAGAGAATTTCACAAATTGGCACAAGGAGATGGTTGCTTAATAGAAAGGCTATCTGACCAGTCTAAGAAGTTGGTCAAGCGTTGTCAGGAGCAGTTGAAGAGGGCCTTGGAATCAGTTGCTGCCATGGACAAGGAGTGCTTGGCTTTGGCTCGGGCTCAATGTGGTTCCATGAAATCCGAGATCCTGAAGGTTCGACATGGCCTTCGTGCAGCACGCGGATATAGGATGGCGCTCGAACACCATCCAAGATTCTTGGATGTGAAGAGGTAGTCATATAAGAGGGAGGTGATGTTCATGTTGACCGAACCGATCACTGCGACAAAACCCCAAGACAGAGACACAGCTGGTGTCGGCCAGAAGAAGAAACCTGAAGTGAGGTCCGAGGCTCCGGGCCGGTCCAGCAAAAACAAAGAAGAGACGACACAAGATGCGGAATTGCTGAAAGACGTTCTCGGTGTCGCTGAGAGGCATTTCCAGATTAGGAACGTCGGCCTGGAGTTTGAAATCCATGATCCCACCGGCCGGCTTGAGGTGACGGTGTTTGACAAGGAAACTGGTGACGTCATCCGTGAGGTTCCGCCGCATCAGGTTTTGGACATGGTGGCAAAGCTCGACGAAATGATGGGCATCCTCTTTGAGCAGAGGGTCTAAGCGCTTCAATGGAGTAGTGGAGTTGCTGAGGGATCAAAGAGTTGAGCGGGAAGTTAGTCGAGGGTCAACATAGCAAAGGGGAACCGCTGGCGCAGTTTCGAAACAAAGTCAACGTAAGTGCTAAAGGATATGGAAAGCCAGTCCATCCGAAGCCTCATTGTGGATGATGATAAAGCGATTGGCGATGTTCTGAAGGAGCTGATTTCAAGGGAACATACGTCGGTTGATGTTTTCAGCGATGGCGTTGAGGCCATCCAGTTTGTGAAGAAGCAGCCGGTCGATATCGTCATAACGGATCTTATGATGCCAGGGATCGGAGGCTTGGAGGTACTGCGCCAGGCCAAGCTCACGAACCCGCATGTCGTTGTCATCATCATCACTGGTCATGCATCCCTTGAAACCGCTGTTGAGGCGGTAAGGGAAGGCGCCTATGATTATATCAAGAAGCCCTTCAAGCTTGAGGAGATAGGCATCTCCTTTAACAATGCCGTTGAACGGGTCCACTTGGTGCGGGAAAATAGAAAGTTGCTCCAGGCGCTGAAGGATGCCCATGATCAATTGGGGATTATCAAGAAAGAAAAAAACAGGGCCCACCAAAAAGACCGACCAGCCCAGAAGAGAATCGGCCACCTCAATTTTTTTTCAACCAACCTCCCCGGCTTAGCCTTTTTAGAAGAAGGCGAGATAGACCAGCGAAACTTTGCGAAAGAATTGCAAAGTCTTTCCGGACTGAGGAAAGAGGGCTTGTTGACCGAGGGGGAATTCAAGACGATCAAGGCCCATCTTATGAAGACCATGGAAATCCATGAGTGAACAGCTGAACATACTGGTTGTTGATGATGATGAGAGGATTCTTGAGGTTTTCAAGGGTTTTCTTGATAAGAGCAAGGTCTATTCGATCCTGATAGCCAGGGATGGTATTGAGGCCTTGAAGACGTGTCGGCAAACCAGGGTCGATTTTTGTTTCACAGATTTGAATATGCCAGGAATGGACGGCATAGAGTTCGTTCGCAGGGTCCAAGGCCTGGACAATACCATCCCAGTTGTCGTGATGACCGGGTACCCATCTGCAGACCGTGTCATAGCAACCCTGAGAAACGGGGTAGTGGACTTCCTGGTCAAACCATTCAAGATGAGAGAGATTCAGGGCACGATTCGAGAGGCCTTACAAAAAAGAGCCCTGTTTGTTGAGAATATGTTTTTGAAGAAGGAGATAAAAGGCAAACAACGACTTGAATCCGTCAGTCGGGAGCTGTCTGAAAAGATTAACGACCTCAATACCTTGAATCTGATTTTGCAGAAAGTGGATTGGGCTCCGACCAGTTCAGGCTTGTTTGAACTCATGGTCAAACTCTCGTCGAACATCACCGGCGGCGACGAGAGCCATTTCTTCATACTGGATGAGGCCCTCAAAAAGCCCGTCCTTGTCGCATCATTTCACAGGAACAGCAACTGCCCGTATGAGAATGACTGCCAGGGGATTGAGAAGGTCTTAGTCAAAAGGATGTCCGAGGGTGTTCCATTGCTGATGAAGGATACCCGTGACCCGCTCCTTTTGAATACGGGCATCCGTTCGTTGATTGCCGTGCCTCTGAAGATTCGAGGCAAACTTATTGGTATGCTGACCGCCGTCGTCAGGGGGGAGGCCATATCCTTCACGGAACAAGATTTATACTACCTGAGTTTTACGGCCAGGCGAGCCGCCTTTGTCATAGAAAATGTTGCGCTATACGAAAATATCTACGAGAATCTTTTTGCCACGCTTTATGCCTTTGTGGAGACCATCGAGGCGAGGGATCCCTACACAAAACAGCACTCGAGCCGCGTGGCAGACATCGCCTTCCGTGTCGGTAAAGAGACGGGGGCCAGTCATGAGGAACTCGACGTATTGAATTTCTCGGGTTACCTCCATGACATAGGGAAAATTGGCATTCGGGATAGCATCCTCCTGAAGCCAGGCCGTCTGACGATAGAAGAATATGAAACTATAAAGGAACATCCGATCATCGGGGCAAACATTATCGGCCACTTAGGTCTTATGTCCAAGGAGCAAAAGGTTATTCGTCATCATCATGAACGATGGGATGGCAGGGGATATCCTGATGGTTTGAAGGGCGAGGCCATTCCCTATTTAGCGCGGATTCTTGCGGTAGCCGACGTCTATGACGCCATGGCGTCCCACCGTGCTTACCGGAAACGGATTCCGGATGAGGTCATTGTCAAGACGATTTGGCAAAATGCCGGGACGCAATTCGCCGAAGAAGTGGTCAATGCTTTTCTGAACGTCTACGAAAGAGGAGAGATCTCCAACAGGGAAGATTTACTCCCCTGCGTGACTGCGCACCATGGAGCCGGACCCGGATTCAACGGTCTCGGCGGTTTTGACACCGAGATGGGTCAACCCCACGTGTAACCCCAGCGTTTCACAAAAAACACGGCAACCGATAAAAAAGTGCACAATAACACCAGGTTTTATCGACATGATGGTTTATTCGTCAATGCACAGACGGTGAAGTCCGCAAAAAGGCCACAAATTGCTATGTTGTTTACCCTTCTGGAAAGCCGATGATATCCCGACGAGTCGGGACGTTGTTGAGAGCTGGCAGTAGATGACTACAGTTTCACCCTCAACGCCTAGGATGTGCAGCATCGTCGACTCCTGCAACCTTGGGGTTAACGCTCCTTCTACGATTGTCCTCACAAGCTGAGTGCCTCTGGTCATGGCGCCGGGTCCAGCATTGGGCTGGTGGTCGAAGACAGCTTTAACTTGCTGATGTTATGAGTATAATTGGGTTGAAAAATCGCTTGAGGCGAAGTGGCTTGCCTTTGCCGTGCCAAGTGGTATAAGGGTTGCAAGGCGCTGGATTGGGTTGGGAAAGTGGATGGGCCTTGCCGCCCGGTAACGCAACGCAGACGAGGTCAACAATGAAAAAGATAAGAAGAGATGAGAAGCGCGACTGTGTGCGGGCAAGGCTTCATGCTGACGTGCACTGTGCGGTCATGGATGAATGTGAAGTCATTAAGGAGGACCAAGATGATCGACTCGACCGGTTTGTGGTTCAGCCCATAAAGCGGTCTGCGCCTGTTGAAGAAGATAGGTATTCGCCTGGTGGGGGATTCGACCCAAATCTGGTAGACTTTTTGATTCAAATAGAGGACAAATTAGATCGCGTACTGAAGCTGCTGGGCGGCCATGAGAAGCATGACGAAAACGTCTTTGTGGGGCAGGGCATAGACATTGGCGGCGGCGGGATGAGGATGCTGTGTGACGCGGCGGTAAAGCCCGGCCAGATCCTTAAGATCAGCTTCAGGATCTTCAGATACCCTATAGTTTCATTGCAGGTATTTGGAAAGGTTGTGCGACTCAACCCATTGCAAAAAGAGGGCAAGCAGGGGTATGAGGTGGCGGTGGAGTTTCTGAACCTCCATGAGGACTATAAGGAATGGATTATCACTTACGTTTTTCAGATGCAAAGAGAGTCCATTAGGAGTAAAAGAACGGCCAAGAATGCGTGATTTGCGAGAAACTCCAGGGGCATGCTCATCAGTATTATCCAGGGAGCGTATGCTGTTAAGAAGGCTTGCCGATCAGTATTGTGGCATGTACTTCATTCGAACCCTTGAGGGATTTGTCCACAACCTGAATGGACCCCTTCAAATCCTCTGGGTTCGATCCGAGCAACTGGAGCAGGACATTGGTACATTGCGGCAAGACCTTCGAGGAACCGAAGTGACAAGAGCCACGGAGTTGGCAGACCGCATGCAGCAAAGAATAGATTCGTTTCTGAGGGGGCTTGATGAGTTGAACACCAGTCTCAGCTTCCTTACAAAAGATCTCCTTGGCAAACAGCGTACTGAGATGGGTGAAGTGAGGATCAATCAGGTCATCCAGGATAGCCTCTTGTTGCTTGATGCGGACATGTTTTTTAAGCACCGTGTAAAAAAAACCTTGCGGCTTGATGATGGCCTTCCAAGTTTCAGAGGCCGATATGTGGATCTTTGTGTGATCATGTTGGGTCTGATTCAGAATGCCTCGGAGGCCATGGTGCACACGGAACACCAACACCTGATCATTGAAACTTCCCGGCAAGGGGGCTCAATTCTCATCAGGATCCAGGATTCGGGCTGCGGTATTCCTGAAGAAGATTGCCCTCACATATACGAGGCCTTCTTCACCACAAAAAGGAGCGCAGACAACGAAGGCAAAGAGGAGGAACATGGCGGTCTGGGACTTACGGTCATATCCCTTCTGCTCGAAGAATGCCAGGGAAGTATGACCTTTGAGAGTGTTCCTGCCAGGACCACTTTTACCGTCGAGCTTCCCATTGAAAGTTAGCGCCTCGTGATGTCAGCCTGGGGGTCTGATGCGGCCTTGCTCTTTGTCATGACAGCAGTCTTTTTTGGTGCGGTTCATGCATGAACTTATAGGCCACGGCCGGGTCTCCGCCAGGAATGAACGAGAATCCGCCTCATGCTTCCTGGCTGTTTTGCCGATAGATAGGAGCAATAGAACAGTTCAAACCTATAGGAGCCTGCCGTGCAAACGAGGTTTTTTCCACCGCCATGGTGAGTTTCTCGCCAGGCTGGAAAGGAGGTATGTGTTATGGATATTGATAGCGTAACAGGGCGTATTCACCCCACCCAAGTTGCTGGACATGGTAAGGCGAAGAGCGACAATACTTTTGCGCAGATCTTGGACAAGGCGACAGATGCCGTTCACCGGGAAACAGAGCCCCAAAAGGCCCCTTGTTCCGTCACACAAGTGGCTCGGTCTGTCCCCTGCAAGGTCTCCCATGTCGACAGGCAAACCTTGCAACATGCCTCTAGGGTCCTTGATGTCTTGGAAGAATATGCCCAGGCCCTGCAAGATCCGCAAGAAACCCTGAAGTCCATTGAGCCGATAGTCATGCGGATACAGCAAGAGCTCAAGGGGCTGGACATGCGATCCGCGCCTTATATTGGACAACATGATGACTTTGCAAAACTCGTTGACCATATCGCCGTGACTGCCCGTGTGGAAGCCTTTAAATTTCAGCGCGGAGACTATGTTGCATGATTTCCAGATAAAACAGATGATATTCTTTCCGAGACACCAAGCATCCACCTTTTCCGGGGATAATCCACTTGATTTGTGTTCTGTTTAGGCTTATAAAAAGCCGATAGGCCCGTTAAGAACGTCAGTCCGATCAACCGGCCTCAAGGGTTTGTTACGTCTAACCCAAGAGATTCAGAAGCCAACGAAATCGACTTTTTACCAAACCATCAAGTATTATGGTTTCGTAAAAAGTCGATTTTACTCACTCTGTGAACATTTTGGGGGCACTTGAGACGTTCAGCTAAAATGCTAAAACTCGGGTTAACACCCTCAGACAGTTAGCATTTTTTAACGCTGAACATCTCAAGTGCCTTTTTCCCAAAATGCTCAATGTCGTTCGCAAAACACTTTTTACGAGTCCATCAAGTATAGGTTATGAAAAAAGCCATGGAAAACATACTCGTCGTCGATGATGATCCGAAGATTCTCGAAGTCATGGCCGATGTATTGCGACAAGCCGGTTATGATGTTGACGAAGCCAAGGATGGAAAAAAGGCCATCAAATGCATTGACGCTGGGTGTTATGACTTGGTGTTTACAGATTTGAATCTTCCGAAGCTGGACGGGATGAAGGTTTTGAGGCATGTGCTTGATGAATCGCCGGATACGATGTGTATTATCCTTACAGGGTTCGGCACGATCAAGGGATCCGTAGAAGCGATAAAGATGGGGGCCTTTGATTACATCAGCAAGCCCGTCAAGTCGGATGAGCTCGTGATGGTGGTGGAAAAGGCCTTAAAATACAGGCGCCTTGAGAGAGAAAATATCCTTTTAAAGCAGCAACTTCGAAAAAAGTATCAATTCGAGAACTTTATTGGTGACAGCAAACCGATTCAAAAGGTCTTTGAGCTGATTGAAAAAGTTGCTGATACGGACAGCACCGTCCTTATCACCGGGGAAAGTGGCACGGGTAAAGAGCTGATCGCCAAGGCCATTCATTACAACAGCTACCGCAGAGATAATCCTATGGTCGTCATCAATTGCGGGGCAATTCCTGAGGAGCTGTTGGAAAGTGAGCTGTTCGGACATGAAAAAGGGGCCTTCACGGGTGCCCACAAGATGCGGGTAGGCCGTTTTGAGCTGGCCAATGGCGGGACTATTTTCTTGGATGAGATCGGGGACATGAGTCCCAATCTGCAGGTTAAGTTGTTAAGAGTCCTCCAGGAACAGAAGTTCGAGCGGGTGGGGGGAACGAGAACACTTGAAATCGATGTGCGCATCATTGCCGCCACTAACAAGAATTTAATTAATGCAGTCAACCAGGGCACTTTCAGACAAGACCTCTATTATCGGTTGAATGTAATTCCTATAAGAGTTCCGCCCTTAAGACACAGAAAATCAGATATTCCTTTGCTCATTGATTTTTTTCTCAAGAGGATTGACCCCCGAAAACGAAACGGCATCAGCGGGTTCTCATCGGAAGCCACGGATGTCTTGGCCGCGTACGACTGGCCTGGAAATGTTCGTGAACTCGAGAACATGGTCGAACGGATGAGCATTCTGGCAAATGGCGATAAGGTTGACATGGAGGACATTCCCGAGTCGATCAAGGGCAAGGCCGGCAGGGTCGAGTCAATTGAAGTCACGATTCCAAAGGACGGTATTGTCTTTGACCAGGCCGTTGAAGAATATGAGAAGAAACTAATCCTTGAGGCTCTGAACGAGACCAACTGGGTGAAGACAAAGGCCGCAAAACTCCTTAATATTAATCGAACCACCCTCATTGAAAAGATGAAGAAGAAAAAGCTTGCTAAACCCGCAGTGGGCTGATGATCCATGTCCCAGGGCTTATGTCTTCACCTTCCTCGAGTTCCAATGCACAACCCTTCTTCCTGTCCTGCCAAGCACTCAATTTGAGCTTATGCCGACCGGATGCTGCAGGTCCTGGTGCGTGACGCTTACAAGGTTCCCATCAAGACTTGGTTTTTCGTCAAAAATCTGACAGCTTCCACCGGCGACAAGAGGACCAGCGTCGCCTTGGTCATCCTCCCGGATCGTCAACCCATTGAAAATACATCTGTCTGTTTCCCTGTGTGACCACATCGCCAGGTGATGTCGTCACACATCCTTGGCATATTAATTGCTCAGCCAAGGAGCGATAAGCATCCCGCCGCTTTAGGTCTTCTTGTGGGAATCTTGAGTGCGTAGCACGAGGCAAGGGAGCCTTGAGACTTTTGATATCCAGATATTTTGCGGTCAAAATACGGATCCTTTCAGTGGCTTTTTCAGTGCTGTTTGCTTTCGTGCCGCATCTCCATGCCCAAGGCGGAACAGATGCCGTCATTGAGCAGGTTCGGATTGACTCTGGCGAGAACGCTTCGGGGGTTGTGATCAACGTGACGGGTTCGCCGAACTACAAGGTGATTCTGATTGAAGACACGGAGCTGCTGATTGCCTTCAAGGACACCGGCATTTCGCAGGCCGTCTTTGCCAGGGAGAGCATCGTGGGGGACAAGTGGGTGCAGGGGATAGAAATGGCCCCGAAGCCGTCCCATGTGGGCTCTGTGCTCATTCGGACAAAAAAACCATACAGCGAGCTTGCATATCAGGTCAGGAAGAGCAAGGGTCAACTCCGAGTTGAAATCAGAGGCAAAGGCAAGCCGTATACGAAAGGGTCTGGACAAGTCGCATCCCGGGTCTTGGCTCCACACGGAGATGGGGAGGCGTCAGCTGGTTTGACGGCACAGGACAGAACGGACCCGTTGTTGGATGTGAAATCGCGCCTTGGCACACCTGATACAGATCTCTTCCTGGAGGCTGCCGAGTACTACCGGGACAAACGATGGGAATATGCCATTCGAACGTTTAAAAAGATCATTCAGTCCTATCCGGAAAGCCCACATTTGGAACGCGCCTATTTCCTACTGGCCAAGAGCTACCATCGTATGTTTGAAAAGAAGATGCCACAGCATTTCGTCGAAATAACAAAACATTACCAGATCGCTATCAGCCGATTTCCAAAATCTGAATATGTGGCCGACGCCATGGTGTCCATAGGGGACTGCTACCTTGAGGCAAAAAACTACTATGAAGCCATGGCCTACTTCAACCTTGTTCTGGACCAGCACAAAGACCATCCGGCGGCTGCTGAAGCCCTGCTACAGCGTGGCAGGATTCTTGCGGTGACTAAGCAACCTCAAAGAGCCATGAGAAGCTTTCAGGCGCTGGAAAAACGTTATCCCAAAACACGATCAGCCACGAAAGCAAAGGTCGAGATAGCCAAGGCCCTCTTTAACACCCAATCCTTCAAGCATTCCTTAAGGGCCCTTAACGAGGTCATAGCCACACAGCCTGACGAGGCTTACAAGAATTCGGAAATCTTACTCTACACTGGTTATGACTATTACGAACTGGGGCAACTCCCAGAGGCCAGGGAAGCTTTTTCTAAGCTCTTGAATTACTATCCTGAGGTGGAATCCAATCCCCTGGTCTTGACGAGGATGGCCGACATCTATCGCGATGAAGGGGCCCAACACAAGGCGTCCAAGCTGTATGCATTGGTAGCCGGCAGCTATCCTGACACCGAAGGAGGCTTGATTAGCTTGCTTCGTCTCGCTGGTATTGAGGAAAAAACCGGGACCGGGAACCCACCTTTTGAGGTCGGGAAGACATCTCTCGGCGAAACAGCTCAGGACATCTATGAACAAATTATAGAAAAGTATCCTGACAATCCCTTATCCCAGCTTGCCATGCTAAGACTTGCGGCGCTCCAGCAGAAAAAAAAGGATTACAAACGGAGCATCATGACCCTGAGAAAGATCTTAGAGAAACACCCCGACACAAGCCTGAGGGCAGAGGTGACTTCAGTCCTCCAGGCATCCCTGAAGGCCTTTCTTGAACAAGAAAAGCAAGCGGGTCACATTGCGAGCATCACCAAATATTATGAAGAGATGAAAACCGTGCTGCCCTTTGAAGATATGCCGGACTTGCTCTCATGGCTTGGTGATACCTATAGAGGGCTTCAGTTGTATGGACCTGCTCTTTCCATGTTCAGGCAGGCCAGCCGGTATTATGCCGACCAAAGCCAATCTGCGGACATACTGTTTGGTCTGGGAGAGTGTGCCTATAGGGAGAAACGGCTTGATGAAGCCGAGAAAGCACTCAAGGCCTTTGTGACAAGATATCCTGAGCGCCGCGAGACCTCAGAGGCCCGTTATTGGCTGGGGCTTATTTTTTCCCAAGACCAACGATACGATGAGGCCTTCAAAGCCTTGACGATGGCCCTTCAACGAGAAACCGACGAATATCATCAGGCAAAAATCCGTATGGCCATGGCGAACGTCTTGAACGGGCGGGGCGACCATGAGAGGGCTGCAGGATCGCTTAGGGAAGCCGTCACATTACTCAATCGGAGCAAAGATGGTTCCTCAGAGGATTTGTACATGGCCTATCGGAAACTGGGTGAGACCTATTTGAAGTTGAGAAACAAGAAAAAGGCCGTGCCTGTCTTCAAAAAGGCCTTGGCGCTGGTTCCCGAGGGCTCTGACAGCTACAGCCTACAGTTCCGGCTTGCCCAGTGTTACCAATGGGTGAAAGCCACGGACAAGGCAGAGGGCATCTTGAATCGGCTTGTCGCTTCCGGGGATCCTTTTTGGAGCAAGGTTGCCCAGGTGCAAATCAAAGAGATGAATATAACGAAATCTGTTGAAAAACTGGGCTACGGGTTGAAAAAATCGTAATCTCAGAAGGCCTCACTGTGAATTCCTATGATGAGTAACAGAAACATATTGCTGGTTGAAGACACCTATGAAGAAAGGGTGGCTCTGGGTGAGGCCTTGAGAGGCTGGGGTTTCAAGGTGACAGGCGTTGGAGACGGCGTTAAGGCTTTGGCAAAACTCAAGGCAGGCCACTATGATCTTGTCATCACGGACCTGAGGATGCCGAAGCTGGACGGCATCGGCCTACTGACAAAGATCAAGGAGCAACAACAAGACAGTATTCCGGTCATCCTTGTTTCAGCCCACGGGGCTGTTGACTCTGCTGTGGAGGCCATGAAGCTGGGCGCCTTTGACTTCATTGTGAAGCCGTTTCCTCTAAGAGTCATGGAATCTTCGGTGAGAAGGGCGGCTGGGCATCCACCTGCTTCACCCGGTAACGATGGTCCCGGGCTATTAGAATCTTCCATTGTTACCAAGAACCGTCAAATGCTTGGTCTGCTGGAGCTGGCAAAGACCGTAGCGGACAGTAAGGCCCCCGTATTTCTCCAAGGGGAAAGCGGCACGGGCAAGGAGCTCTTTGCACGTTTTATCCACCGTGAAAGCGCCAGGCGGAACAAGCCCTTTGTGGCTGTTAACTGCGCGGCCCTTCCCGAAGGGCTCCTAGAGAGTGAGCTTTTTGGCCACGAAAGGGGTTCGTTTACAGGGGCGGTTTCAAAGAAACTCGGACGGTTTGAATTGGCTCGAGGGAGCACCATATTTCTGGATGAAGTCAGTGAGATGCACATCCACCTGCAGGCCAAACTGCTCAGGGTCTTACAAGAGTCAGAGATTGATCGGGTGGGTGGTTTGCGTCCCATCTCCATCGATGCCCGCGTGGTGGCGAGCACCAACCAGGATCTGGAATCGGCCATAAAGGCAAAAAAGTTCCGCCCGGATCTCTATTATCGCCTGAATGTTATTCCCATCAAGCTCCCGTCCTTGCGGGATAGAAGGGACGATATCCTGCTACTGGCTGATCATTTCATTAAGAAGTATAACAGGATCGATGGGCGTGACGTCAAAGGGTTGACAAAGGAGGCAGCCGAAAGCCTGGTGCAGATGCACTGGCCCGGGAACGTGCGGGAGCTCGAAAATCTGGTAGAACGGGCGGTGCTCTTATGCCATGGGGACCTTATTGACAGGGACGCTCTTTTTTTGGGCGAGCAACCTCCGGTCGTTGCCGATAGATCATTTCCCCTGACCGGCTCTCTGAAGGAGATGGAAAGAAAAATGATTTTTCACACCCTTGATCAAACAGACGGTAACAGGACCCATGCGGCTGAGATCCTTGGGGTGAGTGTTCGCACTTTACGGAACAAGTTGAACGAATATCGGAAAAAGATGGAAACCTGTGAGAGGGGCACGCAAATTGCTTTATCCAGGAGTGATCAGAAAAGAGCGGAAGGGATGAACCACCCGTTGAGTTCTACTTGAAAGAATCCCCATGATTATTTTGGCCCCATGCAACAAATCGGCTCAAAGAACCTTGTATGAAGAGGAGACATCATGCCGATAAAATCGCTCTTTGGCAAAACGTATCACCTTCTTGAGCGGTCTCTTGATATCGGTAGGCTCCGGCACGGCGTTATAGCCAGCAACGTGGCCAATTTAGACACACCGGGTTACAGGCCGAAAGAGATCGACTTTGACAAGGCACTCAAGGACAGTCTCGAGAGAAAGCCGGTTGATTTGACCCGAACCCATCCTCTTCATTTTGGAGCGCAGGCAGGCCGTTATGAGACCTCTTATGAGGAGGCGGGCGATCGGGTCGATATTGATCAAGAGATGTCAAAGCTCTCAGAGAATAATCTGAGATATCAGACCGACATCGAGATGCTCCTGAGGAAGTTTTCAATGTTAAAATATGGCATCACAGAAGGAGGACGTTAGCATGGATTTTTTGACTGCACTCCATATCAGCACGACAGGTCTAACATCTCAGAGGATGAGGATGAACGTCGTTTCCGCCAATCTTGCCAATGTGGATACCACACGGACCCGCAACGGGATGCCCTATAGAAGGAAAGTTGTCCTCATGGAGGCCAAACCGGTCGAAGACTTCGACTCAACGCTGAATTCCGAAGGCGAAGAGTTATATGGGGTAAAGGTCAGTGAAATTCTGGAGGACACAACGCCTTTCAGGCGGGTGTTCAATCCCGGTCATCCCCATGCGGATCAAATGGGTTATGTCTCTTTTCCCAATGTGGACGTGGTCACGGAAATGGCGAACATGATGGTTGCCAAGAGGTCCTATGAAGCCAATGTGACTGCCATCGCAACCATCAAGAGGATGGCCTTAAAGGCCCTTGAGCTTGGCAGGTAGGCAGCACGGAGAGTCATCATTTATCATTGGGTAATGACCAGTGACAAGTTAGCCAGGAGAGATACATGAACGATTTGACGATTCAAGGCAGGGTCCAGCGTGGCACTTGCGACACACAGGATGGGACTCGCACGAAGCCAGCAGACGGGGGCTTTGCTGGTGTTATCAAACAAGCCGTAGAGCGTGTGGACGACATGGAGAAGCAAGCCGATCGATCCGTTCAGCACCTCGTGAAAGGAGAAGCGGGCATCCATGAGACGATGATTGCCCTTGAGAAGGCCGACATTTCTCTGAGGCTCCTCCTTCAAATCCGAAACAAGGCCATGGATGCCTACAGAGAAGTCATGAGGATGCAGTTCTAGTTCGATCGTGTAGCCAGTTCATAATTCAATCTACTGCTCAGTGCTTCGATGCGCAAATACCGTGATGTATTCAAACAAGTTAGGTCGGAGCAATTGTCTTCGACCATGAGCTCAGACCCAAGGGCTCACTCGGCAATCAATAAAGAGAGACGATGAAGACCCTTATCGAACAGTTCGTCGCAGTATTCAAGGCTCTGCCCACCTCCAGAAAAATCTCCATGGCGGTCGTGCTTGGGCTGGTGGTGGCCGGGTTTGCCTTGATGTTTTTTTGGGCCAATCAGATTGATTATCAGGTTCTCTACAGCAATCTTTCTCAAGAGGATGCAGGAAGTATCGTATCGAAGTTGCGGGAGCAGCGCATCCCATATAAGCTGGCCGGCGGCGGCTCGGCCATCTTGGTGCCTGTGGGAAAGGTATATGAATTGCGTCTTGACATGGCCAACGACGGCCTTCCAGCCGGAGGCCACGTCGGCTTTGAAATCTTTGATCATAACGATTTCAGTACGACCGAATTCGTCCAGAGGCTAAACTATCAGAGGGCACTTCAAGGAGAGCTGGTTAGAACCATCAACGAATTTCGTGAGGTGGAGCATGCTCGGGTCCTTGTGGTAATGCCCAAAGATTCATTATTTGTTGAAGACAGCAAGCCCCCATCAGCCTCGGTACTGTTGAAACTCAGATCCACGCTGTCCCCCGATAAAGTTGCCGGTATTGTGCATATTGTGGCCAGCGCCGTGGAGGGGCTTGAGCCTAACGGGGTGACCGTGGTGGACACCAATGGCAGGGTCTTGTTCAAAGGGCCGAACCAGGCAGATCAGGCAGCCCTGTTCAGTAGCAATAAGCTTGACTATCAACGTCAGGTTGAGGGACGGATCGCAGGGCGTGTTCAGAGCATGCTGGAAGGGATCGTAGGCAAGGACAAGGCGATTGTGCGTGTGAGCAGTGCTATAGATTTTGATCAGGTTGATTTTAGTGAGGAAAAATATGATCCGGACAGTAGCGTCATCCGGAGCAGACAGCGCAAGTCCGAGTCGTCCGAGAAAGGCGGGGCAAATACATCAGCCTCGCTTACGGAACTGGATCAGGGCGCAGCGCCGATTGAAGGTGACAATGGCGCCAAAGCGCGATCCCAAAAGCAAGAAGAAGTGATTAACTATGAAATGAATCGGGTCACCCGGCGTGTTACGAAGCCATCCGGCACCATCAAAAGGCTTTCGGTGGCAGCTGTGGTGGATGGCACCTATGAAGTCGCTACGGCCGAAGACGGGGCCAAGACGAAAAAATATGTACCAAGAAGCGCAGAGGAACTGAAAAAGTTCGAAGAGATTGTCAAGAGGGCCATGGGCTTTGACGAGGATCGCGGTGACCAGGTCTACGTGAGCACATTGCCACTTTCTATGTCAGCAGGCCCGGATGTGGCTTCTGAGGAGACGCGGATAGACTGGCTGGGCTTCGGACGTCGGTATCTAAAGATAGGCCTGAATCTTGCCTTGATCATCTTGGTTTTTCTCTTTGTCGTCCGGCCCCTTGTCAAATCAGTCAAGGGGATCGGCACAGGTGTGGAGGGGCGCAGACAGCTGCTGGCTTCACCTGGAGGGGGCGAATCGGCTACGTTGCCTGAACCACAAATGGACATTCGACAAAAGACCGTTATGCTGGCAAACAACAATACGGACAAGACCGAACAGTTGCTTAGAGGTTGGCTGAACGAAGAGAAGTGATGGCACCTCCTGAATTGGATATGAACAATTTAACCGGGCCACAAAAGGCGGCCACCTTTCTCCTGATTATGGGCCAAGATTATACCGCACAGATTTTTAAGAACCTGGCAGAGGAGGAAATCAGGAAACTTGCCTCCCATATGTCAGAGATCAAATATGTTCCCCCTGAAGTGACGAGACAGGTCATGGAGGAGTTTGTTCAGAGTCTCGAGAGTCATGACCAACTCATGGTAGAAGGGCAAACCTTTCTAAAGACGATCATGAAGGGTTCTCTGGCCAAAGAAAAGGCAAACGCCATTTACAAAGAGTTGGAAAAGAACAACAAGAACGTCCCATTCAGTTACCTTCAGGAGATAGATACCGCAACCCTTGTCGGCTTGATCAAGGGGGAACATCCCCAGACGACTGCCTTGATATTGGCACATCTCAGGCCCGAAAGGGCTGCCGAGGTCTTGAGCGGATTGCCAAAAGAGATTCAGGGTGACGTGGCGATGCGCATCGTCGAAATCAACCGGGTACCTACGGAAATCATAGACGAAGTCGATGAAACGCTTCAAAAGGAGCTTGTAGGCCGGGGCAATACCGGCGATTCCAGAGCCATCGGCGGTATCAGTGCCCTTGCCGACATATTGAATGAGGTGGACCGGGAGACCGAAGAAGGCGTCCTCGCCTCCATTGAAGAACATAAGGAGGACATGGCGGAAGAGATCAGACAACTCATGTTTGTGTTCGAAGATCTCATCAAGGTCGATGATCGCGGTATGCGAGAGATCCTGAAACAGGTGGAGACCCAGCAACTCAGTTTGGCCCTGAAGACCGCTTCAGAAGAGATGAAGGAGAAGATCTTCGGGAATCTGTCGGAAAGGGCGGCGGGCATGCTTCGTGAAGACATGGAAGTCATGGGTCCCGTGAGGCTGGCTGAGGTCGAAAAGGCCCAGCAGATGATCATCCGAGTTGCCAGGGACCTTGAAGCCGAGGGCAAGATCGTTCTTGCGAAAGGAAAAGACGACACCCTTGTCTAAGGATGCAACGCAAACGGGATCCGACAGGGGGACATGCAGGCCCTTTCATATGGAGTCCTTGGATGGTCCGGAGAACCCCTCCACGTCACACACAGTGGACCACCTCTTTAGGGCTGTCCCCGGCAGTGATGATCGTGCTGATGACGCGTTTCGGTCTATGTTCCTCGGTGAGAAAGAGATGGAGGGGCAAAAGGCCAAGGGGATTGTCGATCGAGCGAAAGAAAAGGCCGCCCTCATTGAACGCGAGGCCTACGAGGCGGGCTTTGCTCAAGGGGAAAAAGACGGCTTCGAGATGGGAGCCAAGAAACTTGATAAGGTCTTGGATCGGACCGAGGAAACCCTGAAAGGGATGGTTTCTTATAAAGGGGAGTTCATCAAGCTATACGAGAAGGAGATCTTAGGCCTCATCTCTCATATTGCCGAGAAGGTTGTCCATGGACAAGTCAAGATCGATCACACGGTCGTTCGAGAAACCATTTTCGAGGCCTTCAACCTCGTCGTTGACCGTTCAGAGGTCAGGATCAAGGTGAGTCCAGAGGACGTTGAGTATGTGAAAGAAATAAGGCCGACGTTTTTCGATCGGATCAAGGACCTGAAGTCCATAACCATTGAATCCGACCCTTCTGTGAGCCCGGGTGGGTGCCTTATGGAGACGGTTTTTGGCGAGATAGATGCCCGCTTGGAGGGCCAGTTGGAGAAAATAGCCGGTGCAATCGAGCATACTCTGAACTCCGTGCCATGAAAGCTCGTGCTGAATAAGATCATGTCAGATGACATTAGGTGCGTCCCATGGAATCATTTGCGGGAAGCCGTGAATAGTTGTCGATGCATAACAGCCGATGGCAGGGTTGTCAGAGTGAGCGGATTGATCACAGAAGGCCGCGGGCCCGGCATGGGCGTGGGGAGCACCTGCGGGATCTGCAATGCGGAAGGCGAGGAGGTGTTGGCTGAAGTGGTCGGTTTTAAAGACCACAGAATCATGTTGATGCCCTACGGAGAAATGCGGGGCATCGGCCCGGGGTGCAAGATTGCCCTGGTCCACGAACGGCCCCATGTGCCGGTGGGGGAGGGCTACCTTGGAAGAGTGGTGAACGGTCTGGGAGAACCCATAGATGGACAGGGGCCCATTGCCTCAAAGGTTCACTATCCCCTGTACGGCCAAGTGGTAAATCCCATGCAACGGCGTCGGATCAGAGAAGTGGCTGATGTGGGTATCGGTGCGGTCAACGCCCTGGTAACGATCGGCAAGGGTCAGAGGATGGCCATCATGTCCGGCTCTGGCGTTGGCAAAAGCGTACTGATGGGGATGATGGCACGACTCACGAGCGCTGATGTCAGTATCGTTGCCTTGATCGGAGAGCGGGGCAGGGAAGTCAGGGACTTCGTTGAACAGAATCTTGGGCAAGAAGGTCTCCGAGAATCGGTGGTTGTGGCGGCAACGTCGGATGTGTCTCCGTTGATCAGAATGCGTGGAGCTTACCTGGCAACCACCCTGGCAGAATATTTCAGAGACCGTGGCATGGACGTCCTTCTGGTTATGGACTCTATCACAAGATTTGCCATGTCCTCAAGGGATGTGGGACTGGCAGCGGGAGAACCGCCCACCGTGAGAGGCTATACCCCTTCATTTTTCGTTCAGCTTCCCAAGCTCCTGGAACGGGCGGGCAGCGTGGAGGGCAAAGGGACGATAACCGGCATATACACAGTTCTCGTTGAGGGAGATGACTTGAACGACCCTGTAGGGGATGCCGTACGATCCATGGTAGATGGCCATATTGTCCTTTCGAGAAGGTTGGCCAATCGAGGCCATTATCCGGCTATAGATGTGCTGGCCAGCATCAGCAGGGTCATGGGAGATATTGTTACGCCGGACCACAGGAGACTTGCTCAAAAGGTGAGGGAAATCATGGCCGCCTATTACGATGCCGAGGATCTGATATCCATCGGCGCCTATGTCGACGGCAGTGATCCAAAGATAGATTACGCCAAGAAGATGATTGACGGAATCAATACCTGTCTGAAGCAAGACATGACTCAGAAGGTCGACTTGGAAGCCGGTATCGCTGGATTGAATAAACTCTTAGAAGAGACGGATCATGAAAAAGTTTAGATTCAGACTTGATCCTCTCCTTCGGTATAGACGGTACCGAGAGGAGCTTGCCCTGATGGAACTGGCCAGGGCAAAGCGGGCCCTTGTTCTAAGTAAGAAGAAGCTCCAGCAGATCGGACAGACCAGAAAAGGTGTGGTGACGGAGCTCGATGCCAGACAGGCGGAAGGGCTGGAGGTCAATCGATATCGAATTTATGCGGCCTACCTGCAGGGGTTGGGCAAAAAAATCGAATCTGAAAACGAGCACTTTGTGGAAATTAGTAGCGTGGTGAGAGACAAGCATGAGATTGCTGAGGCCAGGAGGATCAGCAAGGAAACCTTACAACGGCTCAGGCAGACTCAGCACGCGAAGTATTTGCAAAGGAGTAACCGGGCGGAACAAAAGGCAGCAGACGAACTCGTCGGCCTAAGAAAGCGCCCTGGGGTTGAAGATGCCCCTTGAGCGGCTGCCATCTTGAAGGAAATAGCGATGAGCGGCAGATACCCAGTGACAAGATCTCAGGTGCAGGTAACGCTGTTGTGTTTCCTCATTGTTAAGCTGGGGCTTATCAGCGTCTTCGTTTGTGCAAAAAGACCGGTGTTTCCGGTTCCCATTTTGGAAAGCAATGTCGCTCTAGCGAAGGACGCTCAGGAAAAGCCAACAAAAGATCGCGCGCCGGATTCAGCTTCAGCGCTGCAGACCTCTCCGGACAGGCGTCAGCCGGGCGCAAGTCCCGTGGCTCTTGAACAAACGCGGGCACAAATAGAGGTGGAACGGCGGCGGCTGGAAGAGGAACGCAAACAACTCACTGCACTGAAGCAGGAAATCGATGTGAAGCTTGGCCGCCTGGAGAAAATGCAGGATGCCGTGCAGAGCAAGCTTGATGAACAAAAGGTGCTCGGCAACCAGAGGATGAAACAACTCATAAAGATATATACAACCATGCCCCCCAAAAAGGCCGCCGGCCTCATAGAAAAGCTTGACATGACTGTTATCATTTCCTTGTTTTCCAAGATGAAAGGGGAGAACGTGGGACAAATTCTTCCCTATGTGTCCGCTGAAAAGGCTGCCGCCATCAGTGAACGCCTTGTCAGGCAAGGTTTGCCGTAAGGTTGTTTGGGGCTACGGTCGATCTACTTTTTTGATAATAACAGGCGGCAACTGAAGGTCTTCCGGAGTTGAGGGTGTCGGCTTCGGTTCAGGTGGGCGACGCGTGCCGTAGACAACGCTTTCATGGCCTTGCTCATCCACTACCTTTTTCGTCGGTGCGACATGAAGCATCTGCATAATTGTTTCGTCTGAATAGCCTGCCTTCCTTAATATCTCCATTTGCTCCACGGAGAGCTTGGCCTTCCGGGGGTTCTTGTAGCGGTCCGCCAGAATAACACTTTTCAGTGTCTCGTCATCCGCGCCCGCCTCCTTGAGCCTGACCAAAGAGTCTCCTGTGACAGAGCAGGTCTGCTCGGCTACCAGCATCTGAATCACATCATCGCCGATTCTTGCTTGTTTCATTTTCTTGAGGCTTTCGGGGTCAACCAGTGAATTCATGGCCCACGACAGGCCGGCAAATAAGATTGCCAGACTCAGCGAGCAGCTTATCACAAAGCCTTTTCGCATCATTCCTCCTGTGCGTCGTTTCATGTAGCCCTTGTCAGAGCGTAAAAATGCAACATCAATGCCGAGATCATAAAATGAGGTCTGGGGGCGCGTTTTGCCTGGCGTACGGCCTAAATGTAGATGTCCACCACGCTGCCCTTTTCCAGACAAGCGGGGCGTTCTGCAGGCCGAGCAAGGCCCTTAGACGGATCCTTCGAAAACTCCTCGCCTTTGTGGCACTGAAGCGCGGTCGTATAGGGAGATTTCCCAGCAGACGTGCTGATCTTTGCGATGGGAAACATCTGAAGGTTCTGGGTGGGGTTAACGCCCATATTCAAGCCCTCCCCTCTTGTCAGGACATATACGGAAGAAACCCATGTCTTATTAGTAAACATCATAAGGCTGCATGCTCGCAAAGTCAAGGCTCTGGGAGCCAGGAAATATTTTCCCCCAGCCTCTTGGTGCAGGAAAAAGTTTCACTGCGAACTCGGTGATAAGCACTTCATGCCCCTTGTCTTTCCGACAACCAGTTGTATTGATTGAAAGAATTTATGAGATGTTCTTTTGGCATACTCGTTGCTCATCAAGGAGCGCCAGGGACCAGAAAGACAAAGGTCAGAGGAACCAGATAGCTCACTCATGAATGCGCAAACAACAAACCTTGCCTCGATCCTCACAGATCTCAATCCCGGCCAACGGCAAGGCCCTGCAGGCAGGGCCGGCAGCCAGACAACATCTGAAAAGCTGTTTTCACGGCTCCTTGGCCAGGCCAGCAAGTCTGTCAGAGACGCTCGGTCACACGGGACAACCAAAAGGGAAACAACCGGCGCGGACTGGCTTAAGACGTTGCGGAATCAGTTGTTATCCACAGGCATCCCCCTCAAAGACCTTTCATTATCCTCCAAGGCGCGGCCGGCGCTGAAGGACCTCCTGTTGGCCCAGGGGCTCTCAGAAGGCGATGTGCAGTCATTTGTCGAAAAACTCTTTGGCACAGATAGCGGGCGAGAGATCAAGGTCACTCAACTTCTTGCCAAACTCTCAGAGCTGAAAGAATTGGCTGGCCGGAAGTCTCGTGATCCGGTTCTTGACGTCTCGGCCTTGCCCTATTTGGAGACCCTGTTGCGCTCCCTTGGCCTGGACGCAGTGCAGGCAAGGAAGGCCATGAACCTGGCCCGGGTGGACGGGGGCGGGCTCAGTGTGAAGGGCCTGGTCCAAGCCCTAAAACGCATCATAAGCAATTTGCCTGAAGAAACGAAAGCCGCCGGTGTCAACCAGGAATCCGGCGGGGACGTTAAAGATTTGCTGGTGCGCATTGGCATCGTGGATGAGGCAGCCGAAATGAATGGGCCCCTCTCCTTAAATAGCTTTGTACGAATGCTGGAGGACAAAGTAGCCGGCCTCGTGCCCCACGGTGTGTCGGAAGGAGAGACGGAGAGCGCCGTGAACCGTCTGCTGGGCCATGTCTTGACAGAATCTGAGAAGCAGGGGCATCTGTCAATGGCAAAGGCCCTTTGTTCGGCTAAACAACACGCTTTTTCCGTTGATGGCTCGGGAGATGACGCCGTGTCCAAGCACCTCAGCAAGGGAATCGAGGAAATGGTCGCGCGTGGAGTCTGGAAGACTGCCCAGACAAAGGGCATGAAATCCTCCCTGGCCAAAGGGCTGCAAGAAGTGGTCTCAAATGGACGCTGTCATGCTGATGATTCCGGTCAGGCCGGTAAGAAAACAGCCGGGTTATTAGTCAAAGCAAATGGACAGATGTCTATGTTCAAAAAGGGGCCTCTGGATCCAAGCGTGGATCAGGACACAAGAAATGCGCCATCCTCGGCAAGAGAAGTGGCCGTGAACCGACCTCATATGGCCGGGGCAGAGGCAAAGCCAATGGCCAGGCCTTTCCCCCTTCACGTGGTCAATCAGGTGGGCAGACAGTTGGCGTTTGCCGTCCGGCGGGGGGACAGCCAGGTGCGGGTCCAATTGAAGCCCCCCGATCTTGGGTCTATTCAACTCGATATGGTCATGAAGGATCATACCCTAAAGGTGGCCATGATCACCGAGCATCATGCCGTCAAAGAACTCTTGATGTCCCATGTCCAAGAACTCAGACAGGCATTGATCGATCAGGGCGTTGAACTCAAGAGCGTAGATATCAACATTGACTATCACTTTGGCCAGTCCATGGCCAATGCCCAAAGAGACCTCAGTGAGGCCCACCCGTGGAGGTTGAATTTGCCTTCTGCATCCGGCGCATTGGAAACGGGGCCGGGGCGAGTGGAGGAGATGATACAGCCCAATGTGTCCAGCGACACCTTGGTGGATATGTTTGCATAAGAAACAGGATCAGTGATCAGTGGTGAGTGGCAATTGTTGATATTGGTTCGGCGCCAAAGACTAATGACCAACTACAAAAGGAGGTAAACCGTGTCTGTAGCAGCACTTGAACCCATCTACCAGCAGACGCCTGAGAACGAGACACCAGCGCGTAGCGATCCCAAGGACGCCCTTGGTCGGGATCAATTCCTGACCCTTCTGGTTGCCCAGCTCAAGCATCAAGATCCCTTGAATCCCCTTGACGGCACGGATTTTACGGCCCAACTGGCCCAGTTTTCCAGCCTCGAGCAGCAATTTACCATGAACGAGAACCTGGAAGATATCCAGAGCAGTCTAAAAGCCGGGGAAAGCGGGAATCTCCTTGACTACATTGGCAAGACGGTCAAGACGAATGGCAACGCTATTTTTGCAAGAGACGGGCATCCTGATTCAGGTGCCTACCGCTTGGATGATTGGGCCGACGTAATGATTCACATCTATGATGATCAGGGCCTCGAGGTCCGAAGGCTCTATGCCGGTTGGCAGGATGCCGGTGAACACGACATCGGATGGGACGGAAAAAATGATGCCGGAGATCCTGTGAGCGACGGCGTCTATTCCTTTGAGGTAGAAGCCACGGACGAGGAAGGCTTCGTCGTTTCACATGACACCTATCTCACAGGAGAGGCCACCGGTGTGACCTACGAGGGCGGCACAGGCTATTTAATGATCGGGGACAAACTGGTGGCGCCCGAGAACGTTGTGGAGGTCACGAAGACAGGGGCAGGCAGTGAGCAGTAGGCAGTAAGGATCTCGCACGCTCATGACTTTGAAAACCAATGACTAATGACCAAGAAAAAGGAGGGAAAATAAGATGTCACTTTCAAGCGCACTTTTTTCCGGGATCAGCGGTCTAAGCACCCTTGGCAATTCGATGACCGTGATCGGCGACAATATCGCCAACGTGAACACGGTGGGTTTTAAGGGAAGCCGGGTGACCTTCCAGGATGTGTTGAGCCAGACAGTGGCCACCACGGCCGGTACGGCCCAGGTGGGACGCGGTACGATTTTGGCTGACATCTCCAGCAGTTTTGCCCAGGGGTCTTTCGAGTCAACCAATTCCACGACAGACTTGGCCATCGGGGGCAACGGTTTCTTCATGGTCAGAGATCCTGCCAGCGTCAACAATGAGTACTATACGAGAGCTGGTGAATTCCGGTTTGACAAGGATGGCAACTTTGTCAACCCAGCCGGCTATATTGTCCGCGGATGGGCCCTTGATGCAGATACGGGTGAAGATTATGGATCCATCACGGATGTTACCCTTCAGTCTTTTACATCATCACCCAGGGAGACCGACCATGTCACCGTCATTGCCAACCTCGATTCGGACGCAACGAGTCTCACCGCCGCCCTGGAAACCGCCTGGGACGGGAGCGCTTCCACGCCCATCGGCGGTACTGCCTACGAATATCAGACGAGCCTCAAGGTCTACGACTCCCTTGGAAGCACCCACGACCTGACCGTATACTATGATCTCGGGTCGGGCTCGACCTGGGAGTATATTATTACCTGCAATTCGGTTGAGGATGCCCGAACGGGCGCCACTGGTGCCGGGCAGGGGCTGCTGGCCCGAGGGTCCATCGTATTTAATGATAGTTCAGGCAGCATTCAAGACATCACCATGGAGCAGTTTACCGGCGCGGCCGACTGGACCGATGTGAGCGACGTGGGCAACTGGGCGGCGCCTGAGACCCCTGATGCGGATGGGTACCTGGCATTTGCCCCTGAATTCATCAACGGTTATCCCATGGCTGTTGAATTTGACTTAGGGACCCGTTATGACGGAACCAATTGGGTGCCCGGTTCCCTGGCAACCAGCCAGTATGCGACGGCATCTACGACCATCTTTCAATCATCTAATGGTTATGGCGCCGGTGATCTTCAATCCGTAAACGTGGGCACGGACGGTGTGATTACCGGTCAATACTCCAATGGTCAGGTGATCCCCCTTTACAGGGTGGCCCTGGCCAAGTTTCAGAATGTGCAGGGGCTTTATAAAGAAGGCGGCAATCTTTTCAGGGAGACCCGGGTCAGCGGTGACCCCATTACCGGCAGACCCGGAGCCAATGGCCTCGGCAGTATTTCTCCTAACTCCCTTGAGCAATCAAACGTGGATATTGCCACGGAATTCGTCAAGATGATTACGACCCAGCGTGGATTCCAGGCCAATTCCAAGATTATCACGGTGACGGACCAGATGCTGGCAGAATTGATCAACCTGAAACGATAAATCAACACACAGCCCAGGTCCTTTCCGTCAACAGATTGACAGGGCCACCCAACTTTGACACGGCCTTTGTGGCAGCATCAAGTGGGGTGGCCTTTTTTTTGTGTTTTTGGCCTCGCAGCCATATCGAGCCTTTTTACCATAGGCCACGAAACCATTTGAATTTATATAATATTTACCAAACATCCTAAAAACTCCCCCCGCCTGCATCCCCCCGACGGCTGACCCCTGACCCCTGACTCCAAGCATTCGCATGGCCATGGCACAAAGGTTGCTCTGAATCTGGCAAGAAGACCGGGAATCATACCGCCCCGCAGAGGAAAGCGCTTATGGACATTGCAACCGTTCTTGGAATTGTTTCGGCCTTCGGCCTTGTGCTTGTGGCTATTTTCATGGGTGGGGGCCTCATCCTGTTTGTTAACGTCCCTTCCCTGATGATTGTGGTCGGTGGGACCCTGGGCACCACCATGATCAACTATCCCTTGAAGGAAGTGGTGGGCGTACTGAAAGTGGTCAAGAACGTCTTCTTCACCAGGGTTCTTTCAAGTAAGGACATCATCAAGGAGTTTGTCGAATTCTCGAACAAGGCGCGTCGTGAGGGGATCCTTGCCTTAGAGTCCGAAGTCAAGAGCGTTGATGAGGACTTCCTGAGGAAAGGGATTCAGCTTTCCATCGACGGCTTGGAACCAGAGTCGATCCGGGAAATTCTTGAAACCGAGATTTCCTCCGTCCAGGACCGACACCGCCTGGGTGCAGAGATCTTTACCACGATGGGCACCTTTGCCCCGGCCCTCGGCATGGTGGGTACCCTTATCGGGCTGGTGCAGATGTTACAGACCATGAGTGATCCGAGTTCCATCGGACCGGCCATGGCCGTGGCCCTTTTGACCACGTTTTACGGTTCTATCATGGCGAACATCGTGTGTATGCCCATGGCTGGAAAACTCCGAACCCGCAGCAGCGAGGAAGTGCTGGCAAAGGAGATGATGATCGAAGGCGTCATCTGTCTTTCCACCGGAGAGAACCCTCGTATTGTTGAGCAAAAACTCCACGCCTTCTTAGCTCCAGGCCAGCGGGAGAGTCAGTTCGAGTAGCACACTTCGGGAACAGCTGAGATCATGAAATCCAGGCAAAAAGAATCTGAGGGGAATGCCAGCGAGGGTGGGGTGAGACTGATGGTCGTCTCTCTCTTTATTATTCTTTTGGCATTCTTCATTGTGCTCAATGCCATTGCCGTGCCTGATGAGAGGGGCAAGCTTCAGGCCCTTGGATCCCTGACAGGAAGCTTTGGCATCCTCCCGGGGGGGCTCTCGCCCATGAAGGGCAAAGGACAAAGCATAGGCCCACCGCAGCCGCCGATCATTTCCCGGGAAACAGACGCGGGAGAACTCGTTGGGATGAAGTTGCCGGGTTCCGGGCAGGTTGTGATGCGGAACACAGCAAAAGGAGAAACCATTAGCATACAGGACCGGTTCATTTTTGACGAAGCAAACTACAAGATCAAACCCTCAAGTTACGGCTTTTTGAGAAAACTTTGTGAAATGATCAATCAGCATGAATACCCTGTTGAAATCGTGGGTCATACGGACAGCAGCCCCCCTGATGAGAAGACGGCTGGCTCCAACTGGGAGCTTTCAGCCTTGAAGGCCCTTGAGGTCTTGAAGTTCTTTGTGGTGATAGGCAACGTCGCCCCTGCCCGCCTCACGGCCTATGGCCGGGCGGAGTACAAGCCGATTGTAACCAATGAGACGAGGCAAACCAGGGCGCAGAACCGGCGGGTTGACATTATTCTGGGTGGAAAGCTACGGCAGGGCCTTGAACAGATCTCTGAGAAGAAGTCCTCAGGGTTTGTTGTCTTCAAGCGGTTTGTGTTTCGTATTCTTGATTGACCAGAGGTAACTGTTTCGTAAAAAGTCAATTTTGTTCGCTCCGTGAACATTTTGGGCGCACATGAGGTGCTCCGCTAAAATGCTAAAACTCGGGCTAATGCTCTCAAACAGTTAGCATTTCTTAACGCAGAACACCTCAAGTGCTTTTTCCCCAAAATGCTCAAAGTCACTTACAAAAAACTTTTTACGAGTTCATCAGAGGTTACCGTGAAAAAAAGCAGCAATAAAGATACTGAACTTCAAATGGATACCACGGGGTGGATGGTCACCTTCGGAGATCTGTTGATGCTTCTGTTGACCTTTTTTGTCATGCTTTTGACCATGTCGTCCATGGATGTGAAGAGTCTAAAAACCATGTTCAGCATTTTTTCCGGTGTGAGCGGTCCCTTGGAGCTGAGCGAGCTAAAGGCCATAAAAGGCACACGGGACCTTGAGGGCGGCAGTGGCGCCATGGAAACGTATGAATTAAAGATGATGAAGCTTCTACAGGATCTAACAAGTGATGTCGGCGTCCCGGAGGGGCAGACCGGCGCTTTGGTGACCAACCGCAAGATGTTGGAGGATTACTTTTCCTCAGAAGAAGATACGGGTGAACATCAAATACTCATGGGTTTGGAGTCTATCATGGGTATCTCGGAAGACGAGCGTGGGGTGGTTATCTCATTGCAGGCGAATGTCCTGTTTGATTCCGGAGAGGCCGAGATAAAGCCAATGTTTTTCCCCCTGCTTGATACCCTTGCCAATGTGCTTGATGCTGTTTCCAACGAGGTGCTTATCATGGGCCACGCAGACAGTGTGCCCACACGTAACAGACGTTATCGCTCAAACTGGGAGCTTTCCCTGTACAGGGCCTTGAACGTGCACCGCTATCTTTTGCAAAGCAAAGGCCTCTTGCCGGAAAGGTTTGCCGTTGGCGGCTATGGTGACTTGAGGCCGCGGTTCCCAAATAATACAAAAGAAGGTCGGGAGAAAAACAGGCGTGTAGAAATTATCCTCAGACGAACGTAGCCTGCAAACCCTATTTATCAGGACTGCAGGGATCTTTAAAACGAGAAACAGATCAGGCTGAAAGGAGACGAAAATGGCGGAACAAGACAGCAAACCCGAAGAGGCCCTTGAGGAGACTGAGGCGGCCCCAAAAAGCTCCTCCAAAAAATTTATTGTCATTGGGCTGGTGTTGGTCTTGTTGGGCGGAGGTGCTTTTGCGGGATGGAAGTTCCTGTGGGCGGGGAAAGGTCCTGAAAAGGATGGCGAAGCCGCCTTGAAGACCGAGGAGGCAGTGGCAGACGTGGACACCTCACCGGAGATCATTCATGAGATGGAGCCCTTTATCGTTAATTTGCTGGGTGACCGCGGCAAGCGATACCTGAAGACAAGATTCGACCTTGCGGTCGAAAATGAGAACGTGAACAGTGAGCTAAAAAAACGCACGCCACAATTGAGGGATGCCATTCTTTTATTGCTTACGAGCAAGACCTTTGAGGAGATCAGCAAGCCCGAGGGAAAGATTCAACTCAGAAACGAGTTGATTGCGCGGATTAATCAACTTGTGCAAGGAGGCGCGGTCCAATCCCTGTACTTTACGGAATTTGTGGTCCAGTAGATAGCGGAGTGACTCATGTCAAATGTTTTGTCACAAGACGAGGTCGATAGTTTACTCAAGGGGGTTTCAAGTGGGGAAATTGAAATCGAAACAAATGCGCCACACCCCGACGACAATGCCGTTGCCTATGATTTTACGCGTCAGGAACAGACGCTTCGGGGCCGGCTGCCGACACTCGATATGGTCCACAATCGCTTCGCCACGATGTTCAGAACGAAGCTGTCCGCCATGGTCCGAAAAGAGGTGGATATTGAGGCAGAACCCGTGGACATGGTCAAGTTTGAAGATTTTCGTGGCTCCCTTGCTGTGCCGACCAGTCTGCACATTTTTCGCATAGAAGGCCTTGTGGGACAGGCCCTTCTGGTCTTTGACACGCGTTTGGTTTTCAGCCTGATCGAATGCTATTTTGGTGGGAAGGCAACAGAAGATGTAAAGATTGAGGGTCGGGAGTTCACGGCCATAGAGAACAGGATCATGCGGAAGGTGGCTGGCGTTTCGCTGGAGAATCTCGCAGCGTCATGGGCCCGGGTTCATAAGGCAAAAATGACTTATGTGCGATCGGAGATCAATCCACAATTTGCTACCATCGCGCTTCCCGGGGATTTGGTTATGATGATTCGCTTCAAGTTGGACATGGAGGGGATAGGGGGGCTTATGACAGTCTGTATTCCTTATGCCACCATCGAACCAATTCGTGGAAAGTTGCAAAGGACAGGGGAGGGCGATCAACCCAAAGTGGATGCAGGCTGGAAGGAATGCTTACAAGAGCGGCTCCAGGAAGCGCGGGTGGACATGGTTGTGGAACTGGGTGTAGCGCAAATTACCGCTGAGAGGTTGCTCGGTCTCACCGTTGGTGATGTGATTCAGCTGGAACAGGACGTGACCCAAGACCTGGTTGCTAAAGTTGAAGGTGTGCCGAAGTTTAAGGGACGCCCGGGCCTTGTAAGGGGTAGTCAGGCTATTAAGATCGGTCAAAAATGCATGAGAATGACTGGTACGTAATGTCTCACGAAAAGGATGGGAGTGACCTATGTCCGATTTATCACAAGAAGATGTTGACAGCCCTAGCTCCGGAAAGGACCAAACCACGGAGGAGCAACACGATGACAAGGTGGAAAATACACCCGCTGAGGTGACCGAGGCTGCCAAGGGAGCAGAGAAATCAGAACAGGGGGGTGGGGCCAGAGATCTCAACTTCATTCTTGACATCCCCCTGGAGATCTCGGTGGAGCTGGGTCGGACCCGCCTGTTGGTTAATGACTTGCTTCAACTGGGACAAGGCTCGGTGGTTGAGCTGACAAGACTTTCCGATGAGCCGATGGATATTTACGTGAATGGAAAGTTGTTCGCTCGTGGTGAAGTTGTCGTCGTGAATGAAAAGTTTGGTGTCAGGCTCACGGATGTGGTTAGCCCCGTTGAGAGAGTCAAGACATTGGGTTAGTTCGGGCTACGGCCAAGCCGCTGAAAGTCTTGGGATTTACAATTCATATGAAGCCCCAAAAAGTTCCATCGGCAGGACTTGAAGAGGGGGTGCCTTGAACGGGTTAGCAGAAGCATCGGACATGGTGTATCAACCGAACCTCTGGGGCGCCGGGCTCAAGACATTGGCGATGTTGTGTATTGTTCTTGGGATCTTGATCCTTGTTGTTTTTCTCTTGAAGCGATTTTCGTATCTGAAACAAGGTTCAGGGCACGGACAACTCATCAGGGTGCTGTCATCCTATCACATGACCCCCAAAGAACGCATTGCACTCATTGACGTCGCAGGGCAGAAAATGGTGATTGGGATCACCCCGGGAAACATCACTTGTCTGGCTCAGATCAACAAACCAGAAGTCCTGGAGCGGATTGCAGGGGCGAAGCCCCTTGGTGGAAAGGATAGCCTTTTCGGAAAGCTCTTGATGTCGTCTCTGCATGTCAAAGGCAGATCCAGTGAGGGACATGGTTAAGCAGAAAACAAAGAATGGAAAATGCAGGATTGTTTTTTTCATTTTTTCTTTCTTATTGCTCTTGGTGATAACTGACACTGCATGGGGCGCAGCCATACCGCTTCCCACACTTCAGATCGGTGTCGAACAGACGGATAACCCGCATCAGATCTCTGTATTACTTCAGATCGTTGCCCTGCTCACCATCCTTTCTCTGGCACCGGCCATCCTGATTCTGATGACGTCCTTTACCAGGCTGGCCGTGGTTTTCTCGTTCTTAAGACAGGCGCTGGGTACCCACCAGATGCCGCCAAACCAGATTATGGTAGGTCTCGCCTTGTTTCTCACGTTTTTTATTATGACGCCCGTCTGGCGGCAGGTCAACGACAAGGCGATCAAACCCTATCTGGATGAACAAATATCACAGGCCGAGGCACTGAAAGCAGCGATGTATCCCGTTCGCCAGTTCATGTTCAGGCAGACCAGAGAAAAGGACCTGGCTTTGTTTGTAAACATGGCCGGCATGGATAAGCCGAACGCGCCGCAGGACATCCCTTCTTCTGTTCTTATACCGGCCTTTGTGGTGAGCGAACTCAAGACAGCCTTTATTATTGGATTTGTTCTATATGTGCCTTTTTTGATCATCGACATGGTGGTGGCCAGCGTTCTCCTTTCCATGGGGATGATGATGCTGCCGCCGGTTATGATATCACTGCCCTTCAAGCTCATCCTTTTCGTGCTGATGGACGGTTGGTATCTTATTGTAGGTTCTCTAGTGAAGAGTTTTGTGAGCGGTTGACATGACACCAGAGTTTGTCATTGGATTTGCCCAGGAAGCCATCAAGGTGACCATTCTGGTTTCCATGCCGCTGCTGGGCCTTGGGCTTGTTGTGGGAGTGACGGTGAGCATCTTTCAATCGGTTACTCAGATTCAGGAAATGACACTGACCTTTGTTCCAAAGATACTGGTCGTTCTCTTGGGGCTTCTGTTTTTTTCCAACTGGATGTTACAGGAACTCATCGACTTTGCGCAGAAGTGCATTACACAAATACCGATCTATATCCGATGAAACCCTTTGTGAATAAGGAATTTTCCCTTGGGCGACAGCCCGGTAGCAAGTAACCCAAAGCGCCTATGGAACTGATCAGCCTTTCGCCTGAGCAATTTAAGTCCTTTGTTCTGATCCTGACCAGGATCAGCATTGTTTTATTTATGCTCCCGATTTTCGGAGGGGCCCTGCTGCCCAACCTTGTTAAGGCAGGGCTGGCCCTGACAATCAGTGTAGCGCTCTTCACGGTCGTTCGGCCGGATCCGAATCTGTTTCCAGAAAATCTGGTGTCAGGTCTGAATCTTATTGTTTCCGAGCTGATCTTCGGGCTGGTCATCGGACTGACCATCCGCCTTTTCTTTGCGGCCATTCAGTTGGGAGGACAGCTTATTGGGTTTCAAATGGGGTTTGCCATTTCCAATGTTCTGGATCCTGAGTCTGGTGCCCAGACCCCTATCGTGGCGCACATGGGATACTTGATCGCACTTGTGGTCTTTCTCCTCCTTAATGGCCACCACATCTTGCTGAAGGCGCTGGCTGACAGCTTTTCCATCGTCCAGGTGGGATCCTTCGCATTTGGAGATGGGCTTTTCCAAAAGATATTGGAAGCTTCGGGGGATATGTTTGCCATGGCGATCAGGTTCGGGGCACCGGCCATTGCCGCCCTGCTTTTTACAAGTGCCGCCTTCGGCATCGTGGCTAAGGTCGTGCCGCAGATAAATATCCTTATTGTAGCCTTCCCCTTGAAAATTGTCGTTGGGCTGTTCTTTTTTGGGCTCTCTTTGAGGCTTCTCCTTTACGTTGCGGGCCGATATGTGTTGGGACTTGAATCCATGTTGAAGCTCATGATGGGACCGATTGGGGTGTAAGCGTGGCAGAAGGGGATTTTCAAGACAAGACTGAAAAGGCGACCTCCAAAAAACGGAGTGAATCAAGGGAAGAGGGCCAGGTTGCCAAAAGCCGCGAAATTCCCTCCGTGGCCGTGCTTTTGACCGGGCTTTCAACGCTCTATCTGTCCGGGTCTTTTGTCTATAGCCATATAGAAACAGTGATGAAAGAGAGCTTTTCCATCATAGAGAGGCCCAGCTTAAACATGGGGGATTTCTTGGTTTTTAATTACGATATCGTACGGCACTTTATCATCATGATGGCCCCCATGATGATTGCCATCGTTGTGGTTGCCATTGCGTCGAATGTCGTGCAGGTGGGCTGGCTGTTTACTTGGAAGCCACTCATGCCGAAGTTTTCCAAACTGAACCCCATCCAGGGCATAGCACGGCTGTTTTCCAAAGAGTCCCTTGTTGAGCTGTTGAAATCAACGGCAAAACTCACGCTGGTGGGGCTCGTTGTCTATTGGACCGTCCAAGGGGAAATGCCGCGGGTTGTATCCCTCGGAGAGATGGAGATCTCCCGTATCGCAATATATATTTTGAGAGTCATCTTAAAGATCTTCCTTCGGGTTTCCGTGGCGATGATCTTCTTGGCTGCCCTCGATTATATCTTTCAAAAGTGGCAGTTTGAGCAGAAGCTGAAAATGACCAAGCAGGAGGTCAAGGAGGAACTCAAGCAGAGCGAGGGAGATCCCCTCATCAAGTCGAGGATCAGAAGGGTTCAACAAGAGATGGCCAGGAGACGGATGATGCAAGAAGTTCCAAAGGCTGATGTGGTTGTGACCAACCCGGTGCATCTCGCCCTGGCTCTTCGGTATGACAGTGGTGTTATGAATGCGCCGCAGGTTGTGGCCAAAGGGGCAGGCGCATTGGCTGAAAAGATCAAGGCGTTGGCCAAGGAGCATAACATACCTATCGTTGAAGACAGAGATCTGGCGCGCAGACTTTACGAGGTGGTTGAGATCGGCCGTGAGATCCCCTCTACCTTTTATCATGCGGTAGCTGAGGTTTTGACTTATGTCTACCGGCTAAAAGGCAAGGTTCGGTAGAAAGGAGTCTTTGTGGCTCTAACAACAGAAGCGACATTACGCCGTACATTTCTAGGCAATAGCAGCGATTCCTGCATGGCGGTAGGTGTGGTCGCCATTTTGATGGTCATGATCATACCGTTGCCTCCCTTCTTGCTGGACTTTCTGTTGGCGCTCAATATCACTTTTTCTATTGTTGTTATTCTTATGGCCATGTATACGGTCAAGCCATTGGATTTTGCCGTGTTTCCCTCCGTGCTATTGGTCGCAACCCTATTCAGGCTTTCCTTGAATGTCGCCTCCACCCGGCTCATTCTCCTTCATGGAAACGAAGGAGCAGTAGCCGCAGGAAAAGTCATCAAGTCGTTCGGCAGTTTTGTCGTAGGGGGCGATTACGTTGTGGGCCTGATTGTGTTTATGATTCTTGTCATCATCAATTTTGTGGTCATTACCAAAGGATCAGGGCGCATAGCTGAAGTGGCTGCACGTTTTACCCTCGACGCCATGCCTGGAAAGCAGATGAGCATTGATGCCGATCTGAATGCGGGCCTGGTCGATGAGAAAGAAGCCCGCCGCCGCCGCGACCTCATCGCGAGGGAAGCCGAGTTTCACGGGGCCATGGACGGCGCCAGCAAGTTCGTTCGAGGAGATGCCATTGCAGGGATCATCATTACATTTATTAACATCATCGGAGGTTTTGTGATCGGAGTGCTCCAACAAAAAATGCCCATTGTGGTCGCCGCACAGAACTACACGCTCCTTACAGTGGGTGACGGACTCGTCACCCAGATTCCTGCTCTTATCGTCTCAACATCGGCAGGCATTGTGGTGAGCCGCGCGGCTGCCGAATCAAGCATGGGCGTTGACTTTGGTAACCAGCTTTTGTCCAATCTGCGAGCAGTCTATCTGGGATCGCTCGTGATCTTTGCCTTCGGGCTTATTCCAGGCTTGCCTCATATTCCATTCATGATTCTCGGTTCTGTTGTTGGGGGCGCCGCCTATCTATTTGACAGAAGAAGACAGAGGGAGGCGGCCGTAGAACACCTTAAAGAGACCGAGGCAGATCAGGCTGAGAGTGCCCCTGAATCAGTGGAGCACCTCCTTATGCTGGATCCCATGGAGCTTGAGGTGGGATATGCCATCATCCCGCTGGTAGACAGACAACAGGACGGGCAACTCCTGGATCGGATCAGATCGATCAGGCGCCAGTTTGCCCTGGAAATGGGCATGGTCATTCCGGCCATTCATATCAGGGACAATCTCAATCTGAAGCCATCTGCCTACCGAATTCTTATAAAGGGTGTGGAGGTGGACAAGTATGAATTGATGATCAATCACTTAATGGCCATGGATCCAGGCGATGCTGTTCAAAAGATCGACGGCATTGCAACCAGGGAACCTGCGTTTGACCTCCCGGCTGTATGGATTCCGGAAGCCAAACGAGATGAGGCAAAATTTGCAGGGTACACCGTGGTGGATGGTGCGGCGGTTATGGCAACCCACGTTACTGAAGTCATACGTCGCCACGCCGATGAATTGCTGGGACGACAGGAGGTTCAAAACCTTTTGGACAATCTCGCAAGAACCCATCCAAAAACGGTGGAGGAACTCACGCCGTCTCTGCTTTCATTAGGCACCATTCAAAAGGTATTGCAGAATCTTTTGAGAGAAGGGGTCTCCATCAGGGATATATTGACCATCGTGGAAACCTTGGCTGATTACACACCGGTGACCAAGGATCCGGATTTTTTGACAGAGTATGTCCGGCAAAGGCTTTCTCGAGCCATCGTGAGCCCCTATCTCCCAGAGGACGGGCTCCTGCCTGTAGTTACCCTGAACCAGGATGTGGAGGATGTGCTTCTAAACAGTATTCAGCACACCGAGCATGGTTCATATTTATCCGTGGATCCTGAAGTCGCCAATAGTATCATGAAATCAGTGAGCAAAGAGATGCAGAAACTGATGGCCAAAGGCCTTCAGCCGATCGTATTGTGTTCTCCCCAGCTCAGAAGACATTTCAGGAGGATGGTGGAACAGTTTGCACCATCCTTAACAGTGCTTTCTCACAGCGAACTCGCAAGTCATATCAGCTTTCAATCTTTGGGAAAGGTTTACTTAGGAGATGCAGGTTAAAAAGTTCCAGGCAGCCACCATTCAAGAAGCGATCAATCTGGTCAAGGGCGACCTCGGTTCAGATGCGCTCATATTGTCCACGCGCAAGCTGACCAAGCAACAAGGGTCATCAACAGGCACGGCCCAAGAGTTGTTCGAAATAAACGCGATGGCGGGACAAAGACATGGCGACTCGTCCGGATTGGACCGCCCAGACTTGTCTGCTTTCGACGGTCTCAAGTCCGAGTTGAAAAGTATCAAGGAGATGATTTTCCCCCTGAGCCAAGCCAGGCATCTTATGGCGTGCTTCGATGCGAATCCGGAGGCCATAGATCTTTACGCCAAGCTGATTCGACATGGTATTGCTGAAACTCATACGGAGGCGTTTCTGAACAGAGGGGGGGCTTTTGAGAAGCCTGCACCGCATGCTTCCAATGGCTTACATGAGGGGGTTTTAAATGAAGTCTTGAAGGTGATCGATGTCACTGATCCTTTTGCTCACACTGAAGGACGGATTGTAGCCGCTTTTGTGGGACCAACGGGCGTTGGCAAGACGACGACGATCGCAAAATTGGCGGCGGACCTTAGCCTGAAACAAAAAAAACAGGTGGGACTCATCTCCGTAGACAATTATAGAATAGGGGCCGTGGAGCAGCTTAAGACCTATGCAGGCATCCTTGGGGTGCCGTGTTTTCCTGCTTTCAGCCGTGCTGACTTGCAGGCCGCCCTGAGGCGGTTGGAGGCTAGAGATGTCATCCTCATCGACACGGCCGGGCAAAGTCATTACGACACGGCTCGCATGGAAGAAATGGAAGCATTGATCGGTCGTGATCGCTCCATCAAGACTCATTTGCTCCTCAGCGTTGTCACGAGTGAGTCGGAGATGCACGCTGCTGCCACGAAGTTTGGCCGGTTAAACTTCAGTAGTTACATTTTTACAAAGGCGGACGAGACAAAGGCTCGAGGAATCATCATCAACCAGCTACTTAAACAAAGAATGCCCGTCTCCTTTGTTACGACAGGCCAACGGGTGCCAGAGGATATTTTCAAGGCGACAAAAACGGGCATATTGCGCCTGATATTTGAGTAGGAGAATCGTCCAGTGGATCAAGCACATGGTTTAAGACTGATGGTGAAAAAGAAAGCCCATGATACGGCTGGTCGCGGCGACGCTCGCAGATACTCCGGCACGGCGCCTTTCCCCCGTGTCATTTCTGTTACAAGTGGCAAAGGGGGCGTGGGCAAGACCAACATCGTTGGGAATTTAGCCGTAGCCTTTAGAAGACTTGGAAAGAGGGTTTTGATATTGGATGGCGACCTGGGCCTTGCAAATATTGACATTATCTTTGGCCTGAACCCCGCCTATAACATCAAGCATGTCATCAGCGGGGAGAAAGACCTGGCAGACGTCATCGTTGAGGGGCCGGAGGAGATTCGCATCATCCCTGCCGGCTCTGGTTTGCAACAGTTGGTTGATCTGACGCAAGGGCAAAAACTGAACCTCCTGAACGAATTTGATGCGTTGGAGGAAGATTTCGACATCTTTCTAATCGACACCGGAGCAGGCATTTCTTCCAATGTTATCTATTTTGGCATTGCCGCGGAAGAGCGAATCGTGGTGGCCACCTCTGAACCAGCATCCATAACAGATGCCTATGCCTTGATTAAGGTCATGTTTACCAAGCATGATACGAACACGTTCAAGCTGCTGGTGAATATGGTGGACCACGAGGAGGAAGCCAGGTCCGTATTTGAAAACTTGAGCAACGCTGTCATGCGTTTCTTGAAGGGTATATCCTTGGAATACGTCGGGTTCATACCAAGAGACGGCAACTTGGAAAGGTCGGTCAGGCAGCAGTGCACCGTCATCGAGAGGTACCCGGAGAGCCCATCAAGCAGAGGATTTTTAAAGTTAGCCAATCGCTTGCTGGTCTCATCAGACAATCTCGCTCAGGATGGGAACATCAAGTTTTTCTGGAAAAAACTCATGAGTCGTTGATGGATATGATGCAGAAAGCCCAAGTCAAACACGCCTACGGCAAATCGAGTCCTAACGGACGCAAGATCAGAAACGAGACGGAACGGCAGGACTTGATCGTTGAATATGCCCCCTTGGTGAAATTCGTGGCAAACCGCATGGCCATGCGCGTTCCGCCCAGCGTGTCTTTAGATGACCTCATCAGCGCGGGCATCATGGGGCTCTTGGATGCCGTTGACCGGTTCGACCCTTCCCGGCAGGTTCAGTTCAAGACCTATGCGGAGTTTAGAATCAGGGGGGCCATGTTGGACGAACTCAGGAGTATGGACTGGGTTCCCCGATCAACGAGAAAAAAGATCCACGAAATGGAAAGGGCGATTACGGCTGTTGAAGGCAGACTGAAACGGCCGGCGGATGATTTGGAAATAGCCGAAGAAATGGCTATTGATCTGGATACATACTATGGCGTTCTCAATAAAGCGAGGGGCCTTGAACTCTTGAGCATCGATGAGTATCTCAAGGACGACAGGGATCATTCGGAATCAAAAAAGACTTTCCAAAGTCTGATCCGTGGAGATGATGACTCGGGTGATCACATCATGGCCTCGGAGCTCAGACGTGTTATCGCCGATAGCCTCAAGACACTTTCTGAAAAAGAACAAACGGTACTTTCACTATATTATTACGATGAATTGACCCTCAGGGAAATTGGAGAGGTGCTGGATCTGACCGAATCCAGAATCTCTCAGATTCATACCAAGGCCATTGTGAAGTTAAGACCAAAACTGAAGTCATATTACGATATGGAATAGGTGGGCCATGGACAGGCCAAAGGAAAAACAAGAGCCATTAAAGGATGATGATGGCAAAAGGTTAGGCGACCTTGAACCGCGAAAGCGAGCGCATTCCCCGCTGCTTGCGGCGGGGTTAGCGAGCGAATCTGAAAACGAAAAACTTCCTTACGGTGAAGATTCCCCGCGGCTTGCCGCGGGGAATCTTCAATCTGCAGGTAGCGCCGATCTCAAGAACAAGACGGAAAAGAGTCCCGATCCTGAAACCCTTTCACGGGGCGAGATCCAGGACGACTCAGTGCCGGAGGCCACGATCATACCGGAAGACGCGACTCCGCCGAAGGGCCCCGAGGAGCCCGAGGAAAACCTTGAAGAGAGTCAGCCTTTTACGGCAGGCTCGGCAGAGGAAGGGACTGAACCTGCTCCTGACCATGTACCTTTGCCTGTAGCCGTTGAAAAGGGCCATGGCCCAGGAACGTTTCAGCGGGTGAAAAAACACCAAAAGACTGCGGGGAGTCTGGCGATTGGCCTATGTGCGTTGTTCTTGGTTTACGGGCTCAGCAGGTCTGTGACACCCCGTCACGCAAGGCGCCAGGAAACGCCTTCCGTGCGGGTGTTCTGGGCCCCTGTCGAGAAGGGGGCCTCTGACATGCTGAATTTTGCCAGGTTTCTGGTCCTCTTTCCCAAAACAGACGAAGCGGCTTATTTACTACTAAGGATTTCTGTCAAACCCTCAAACCGTGCTGTATACCGGGAAATGAACGAAAAAAGGACGTATTGCAGGGCCTCGATCTATGCGGCCATACTGAAAGAGGTCAGAACAGATAAAGGACAGAGGATTTCCATGAAGACATTGAAGCCGGATATTATGGACGCACTAAACAGCACGCTGGCCACCGGAACCATAGACAGGGTCTATTTCACCGAGTTCTTGGTCGTGTGATCCGGGATCTTCTTTGTTCCGTTTTGGAGAGGCGAAGCCATGGCAGCCATGATGGACATCAACATCCCGCTGGGACAAGGCACCGGCATTAGAGAGATAGACAGGGCTAAACAGCAGACCCTAAAACTCAAACGGCGTCCACCGCAAAGGAGGCCTAAAGAGAAGGAGAAAAAGAAAGGAAAGTCTGCTGACAGGTCTGACGATGCCCTGGGAAATGAAGAGCAACCCACGGATGCAGACAAGAACAAGGTGGACAAGGTCTCCCCGCCACGGGGGAGCATTTTGGATGTGACCATTTAGGCACTGGAGGAGCACAGCGAGTTGAGGCCGGAATCATGATGTTGTCAGCCCCCGTAGAATTTTGGGTCATCACGCAGGTCGCCATCGACTTGTGTTTGATTATTCTTTTTGTCGTTTTTTTGAGGCAGGTAAAAGGCGCAGGCGCCAGGGCCGTGCCCGGCGAGCTGGAACGCGTGAGCCAGATCCTGGAACCCGTACTAAGAGACGCGCGAGAGCTGGCCGGACAATTTGAGACCCAGCTCCTGGAAAAACAACGTATTGTCAGCAGTCTGAATGAACGCCTGGACAGCCGAATCATCAGTTTAAATCTGCTGTTAAACCGTGCCGAGACCTGCCTGGCTTCCGGTTCTGGAGCCCCCGGTGCAAACGAGACATCTCGCAGGGAGGTGTCTGAATTACAGCACGAGGTCATGACACTTGCAGAAGAGGGACTGGAGGCGAAGGACATAGCAAGTCGCCTTGAGATTTCGAAAGGCGAGGTGACGCTCGTGCTTGACTTGAAAAAGAGATTTCTTGAAATGGAGCAGGATTAGGAATTATTTGGCTTAAATGTCTCACAAAATTGGCTCCACCCTGATACCATGTTATAAGCTCGACCAGGCGAACAAAACGAGCCATGGCAAGACCCTTGCCATTTATAAAGGCGAGGTGGTCGAGGGTAGAATCATAAAACCGGTTTCTACTCGTCATGCCATCATCTTGATTAATGGCAAACAACTCCTGGCACGAACAGAAGGGGTACCCCTTAAGGCCGGGCAGCTTGCTTTCTTCAAGGTCAAAGAGACCTCCCCTCAGTGCATCCTCAAGTTCCTTCAAGTGACGGGTAACCAAGAAGATGGGATCAGTCGTCTATTCAAGAGAAGTGAGTTTCGTGGATCTCCGTACAAGTGCCTCATGGATTTGTTGAATGCCTTGAAGGTCTCGACGGGACAATCGGATCGACAGGGAGCGCCTGATATCCTCATGCGAATGCGCACACTCCTTGGCCGTATCTCGCTTCGTCCTCACGATGCGGCCCAGCCCGAATTCTTGAAGTCCTTCATTGATGGCTCTGGGCTCATGTGGGAAAACAAGCTCAGGGCCCTGTTCCTTTCGGGTATTGAATCCAGGAATCAGATAGAGGCGTTAATAGAAAACGATTTGAAGGGGTCGGCAGTCGAGTCGCTGGCGGATGCCGGGACAGAAAAGCTGTTTTCCACACGAGCGATGACTTCATTTCTGGACGCAATGGAACACCATCAATGGCTGAATCTGTCCGCATTGGAAGAAAAGGGTAATCTCTTGTTTATCATTCCCATGCAGTGGCCTGACAAATTGACCTTTGCGCAGCTTCTGCTTGACGTCGGGGCCAAGAGAAGAGAAAGGGGTGGTGAGGACAGCGAGGATGGGGTTCTTAAGCTTTCTCTCCTGCTGGACATGTCGCGTCTCGGGCCGGTGCGGGTGGATGCCTCGGTCCTTGAAAAGGCGATCAGGGTTCATTTCCTGGTCTCCGATGAGCAAATCCAATCTTTTTTCAACCAGCACACCCTTTTCCTGCGACAGCAGCTTGAAAGGCATGGTTTTTTCTTGCAGCAGGTCACGTGCGGATTAGCGGAACGGGCCGTTTTGGCCGCTACTTGCTTGGCAGACGCCATCGTTGACCTGGAAGAACACACGATCAGCCTGATCGCATAACCCATGCAGAAGCCTCAAAGACCCAAAAAGGCCATCGCCCTCCAATACAAACCGGGTGATGATCATGCCCCTTGCGTCACCGCAAAAGGCACGGGACGGCTTGCCGAAAGAATCATTGAAATGGCGCGCAAGCACGGCATCCCCGTGAAGGATGCCCCGGACCTTGTTGAGGTTTTATCAAGGCTCGATCTCAATGACGAAATCCCGCCCGGACTCTATGTGGTGGTCGCCGAACTCCTCGCCTTTGTCTATTGCTTGAACAAGAAGAAGGGTTCAAAGTAGGAAGATTTTTCCGGCACTAGGCAAACCCACCCCATGCTCACCCCTTGTGGAATATGCCTGCCGGACAACGCGTTCTTTCGTCACAAGCCTCATATCTCTTTGCCTCAGATGCAAAACAGGCTGAAATAACGACAAATATGGCAGGCCATGCAGCGGAGATCCACATCTTTTTCCCTTCGTACTTTACGGCCCCCCGGCGGTGCTTACCGTTGAGTCGGCCTTGGCATCCTGGTTGCAATCCCACAAAGACAAAAACAGAGAGGTGATCCTTTGAACAGTGGAATATACAATGCCGTAAGGGGATGTCGCACGCAAGGCCTCAGGTTCGACATGATAGCCAACAACCTTGCCAACATGGGAACCACCGGGTTCAAGAAGGATATGGTCTTTTTTGATCAGGCCTTAAGAATGCATGTGACGACCGACCTGAGTCCGGGCAATATCAGGCGTACAGGCAACCCCCTTGATGTGGCCTTGGAAGGAGAAGGATTTTTCAAGGTGCAGACACCAGCGGGTGTTCGCTACACGGCCGATGGGAGATTTAGCTTGAATGGCGAAGGTCTGCTGGTGACGTCAAAGGGTGACCCTGTTCTGGGATCAAGCGGACCGGTCTCGATTCAGGGAAAGGATATCACCATCGACGATACGGGTCGAATCGAAGTCGATGAATCGGCCGTGGATCGCTTGTCCATCGCTTCGTTCGAACGACCTGAACGCCTTCAGAAAGAAGGCTCATCCTATTATATCTACAACGGCGATGAGGAGGAAATCTCGGAGCCAGAGCAGACCTCGGTGAAGCAGGGGTATATTGAGGAGTCCAATGTGGTGGTCACACAGGAGATGATCGGGATGGTGGAAGCCCTACGGAATTTTGAATCTTATCAAAAGGTGCTGCAAACATTTGACGAGACAGACGCAAGAGTAGTTAACGAGGTCGGCAAACTCTAAAGATAGGGAGGCTGGATATGTTGAGAGGCTTATGGACAGCGGCTTCGGGCATGGCGGCTCAGCAGTTAAACGTTGATGTCATTTCCCACAATTTGGCCAATGTGAACACGACGGCTTTCAAAAAGAGCCGTTCCGATTTTCAGGATCTGATGTACCAGACCCTTCGGTTGCCGGGGGCGACCACTGCTTCAGGCACCCAACTTCCAACGGGCATCCAGATCGGGATGGGCACAAAACCCATGGGCGTGGAGAAGATGTTCTCCCAAGGAGATTATAACCAGACAAGCAATGATCTTGATCTGGCCGTCGAAGGGAAGGGTTTTTTCAAAGTTGTGAGTAATGATGAAGAAGTTTACACGCGCGCCGGTGATTTCAAGGTCGACAGTGAGGGGTACGTGTGTACGCCTAGCGGCGACAGACTTCAGCCCGAGATCACGATCCCCCAGGAGACGGTTTCTATTTCCGTTGATTCCACGGGCAGGCTGGTCGCCTTCGGCGCGGATAACACCGAGGCGGCCACGGCCGATCTCAAGTTGTATACGTTTCCCAACGCCGCGGGCCTCTACAGCATGGGGCGAAATCTCTACCGACCCACGGAAGCCTCAGGAGAAGCCCTTGAAGGAACGCCCGGTTCAGAAGGAGTCGGGACCATCTCCCAAGGGTATTTGGAAATGTCCAATGTGAATGTGGTCGAAGAGATGGTGGGCATGATTATCGCCCAGAGGGCCTATGAGGCCAATTCCAAGGCCATTCAGACCGCGGATCAGATGCTCCAGATGGCAAACAATATCAAGCGCTAGATCACGAAAGCCCGATGAAAGGCCCAAAATGATATATAATAAGCCCAAAAGAGGAAATCTGTCTACCATCGTGCTGGCCACGCTCATCGCGGCATGGTTGGTATACGGTTCTATCAACGCCCGGGCCGATGTACAGACTCGCGTTACGGTAAAAGATCAGGCGTGGGTAAAAGGGGAAAAAGTCTACCTGAAGGACATCGCCGGCATAGAGGGTCCTCCTCGCGTGCGTGAGCGACTCGGGACGGTCTATTTGGCCTATGCCCCCAGTCCGGGCAAGCGCAAGACCTTGTATGGATCATGGATTGCGGGCAAAGTTCGCTCCAAAAGGTGGCTGCCGGCCGATGTCCTCTTGAACATACCGGCGCTTGTCCAGATAGAGCGGACCTGTCAAACCATTCCAGAGGAGAGATTTTTGCGTCAATACACGGGCTACGTGGCCCAACAGCTCGAGGTGCCTGGGGGTGATTTTAGGATCAGCCGTTTCAGGGTTGTAGGCAATGGGCCTCTTCCTGAGGGCAAAGTTCGTGTTGAACTCGTGGATCAGGCCGGCGGAAAACGGATGGGGTATGTAAACCTCAGTGCCATTGTCCGGGTAGAAGGCAAGATCGAAAGACGCGTTGTCCTTTCAGGTTGGGTCGATCGGTTTGACAAGGTTGTGTGCACGGTTCGACCCTTGAAGCGCCATACCATCCTTGCAGCAGAGGACTTAACTCTGCAACGGAGAAACATTTCCAAACTTCCTGACAGCGTGCTCATGGCTATGGAAGAGGTTGTGGGAAGAAGGGTGAAACACGGGCTCAAGGCGGGCAGTGTGCTGCTGGCCAGCGCCATTGAGAAACCGCCATTGATAACCAAGGGCGATCGAGTGACCATTATCGCTGAATTGCCCAACCTTATCGTGACAGCGGTCGGTATTGCCCAAGGCCAAGGGTCTGCCGGGGATCAGATCCGTGTTACAAACTCCATGGGCAAAAAGGAAATCATAGCGCGCGTCGTGGACGGCTCCACCGTCACGGTGGACTTCTAAGGAGTTGCAGACGATGAGACCCAAGATACTTGTGCTAATTTGCATGACGGCCCTCGTAGTGGCGATAATGTCAGGATGTGCCACCACCACACAAAAGACCTCGGTTCAGGCCCAGGCTGAGGATATCCAGCGGCCTCAATTCGAAGCCTTTGAAGTGCCTTTGCCCTCCGAGGGATCCTTGTGGACCGATGCTGGCAGCACGAAGCTCTTCGGCGATATGAGGGCCAGTCAGATTGGTGATCTGGTGACCGTAAGGATTTCTGAGAAGCCAAGCGGTGCGTTATCTGCCAAGACGGAAACCAGCCGAGATTCGAGCATGGAGGCAGGCATTGATGACCTTTTGGGCTACATGAAGGCCTTGCAGGCGAAGAACCCCAATTTGGACCGGCAGAGCATGTTCAAGGCCAGTTTCAAGCCGAGTTTTGTCGGTGAGGGAAAAAACAATCGAGATGGCGAACTGGAGGCCTATGTGACCGCAAGAGTGGTCCAAGTCCTTCCAAACGGCCACCTTCGTATATTGGGCAAACAAGAGATCAGGGTGAACAACGAGACCCAGTATATTGCGCTTTCGGGCATCATACGCCCTGAAGATATCGACACGAAAAACGAGATCCAGTCGGCCTACATTGCAGACGCAAGGATAGCCTATTCAGGCAAGGGCGTCATAGCGGACAAACAGCGTCCCGGCTGGCTCACACGGGTTCTTGACAACGCATGGCCGTTCTAGTCCGTGGCCGGTGATTAGAGATGACAAATGATAATAGGGGTAAAATAGATGAAGACAATAGGTAGACGGCCCATGGCCATTTTTTTTGCCATAGCCCTGTTGATGGGTTCCGTTCCCGAGACCTTCGGTGCGAGGATCAAGGACCTGGCATCCATTAAAGGTGTCAGGGACAACCAACTTGTCGGCTACGGTCTGGTCGTAGGATTGGACGGCACGGGGGACAAGGCGGGGACCGGCTTTACGGTTCAGTCCCTTGCGAACATGATTGAGCGGTTGGGCATTCATGTGGACCAGGACAGCATATCCGTGAAGAACGTGGCAGCCGTCATGGTGACTGCCGAGGTGCCTCCTTTTTCAAAGACAGGAAACAAAATTGACGTATCGGTCTCTTCTATAGGGGATGCGAAGAGCCTCCAAGGGGGGACCCTGCTTCTGACCCCCCTGCTGGGCGTGGACCGAAAAGTTTACGCCTTGGCTCAGGGCGCTATCTCTGTGGGCGGCTTTGCTGCTGGTGGGGCAGGCGGTGGGGGCGTGACCAAGAATCATCCCACGGTGGGCAGGATTTCAACCGGGGCCACCATTGAGCGGGAAATCCCCGTGTCCATACAAGGCAAGCACGCGCTTGTCATCGCCTTGAGCAATCCCGATTTTACGACAGCGGTCAGAGTTCGCGAGGCCATCAACCGCAGATTCGGCCAAGCATTGGCGACGACCATGGATTCCGGGAGCCTGAATCTTGAAATACCGGCAGCCTTTCGTGAACGCGTTGTGGAGATGGTGGCCACGCTGGAAAATCTGCAGGTCACCCCGGATGCGGTTGCCAGGGTGGTCCTTAATGAGAAGACAGGGACGGTCGTCATTGGTGAGAATGTCAGGATTTCCACGGTGGCTGTTGCCCATGGCAATCTGAGTATTCAGATCAAGGAGCGAACCGTGGTTTCTCAACCGCTGCCCTTTGCTCCGGCCCCACCGGAAGGAACCGACACCCGACAATTTCAGCCCGACGAGGGCGCTGTCATCGGACCAGGGGGGCAGACCGTTGTGTCCACAGACTCTGACGTATCGGTCCAGGAAGAAAATAACAGGTTGCTCCTGGTCCCCTCAGGAAGCACTATCGGTGAATTGGTGCGGGTGCTGAATGCCATTGGGGTGACACCGAGGGACTTGATCACCATTTTTCAATCCATAAAAGCCGCCGGTGCACTTCATGCGGAGTTAAAACTCATTTAGAATCAAGGGATCAGTGGTCAGTGGACCATGATGATTCGTGACTCATGATGAATGCAATGACGAATATGACAGGTATCATCGGCACGGCACGTTCAATCCCCCCCGTGGTTTCAGAAACCACGGGCACAAGAGACCTGAAACTCAGGCAGGCCTGTGCGGATTTTGAATCGATTTTTGTGAATTATGTTCTACAATCAGCGCGCAAGGCCGTCGCCCGGCAAGGGCTCTTCCACGACACCCATGAGGCAAAGATCTATGAGTCAATGATGGATGAGCAGATGGCCAGGACTGTGTCGAGGGGGCGAGGCCTCGGGCTTGGGCAGTTGCTTTACGAACAACTGGAAAGGGACGGGAAACCGTGACATCACCTTCAGCGATTCAGCGCTTGATCCGATAAGAGCCATATAACAAAACGGTTTGGGGGAGCGTTTATATGCAAACACAAATTGAGATTCTCAAAGACCTCTTCTATAAAAAAATCATGCTGTATCGGGATCTTGTGGAATGCTTGAAACGGGAGCGACACTTGCTGATCAAGACGGATATCGATGCCCTGTGGGAGATCTCGGACCATAAGCAATCGATCGGGGCGCGCATCGCGGCTGTGCGGGCAGAGATGCTGCAGGCCCTGTCCGAGGCGGGCATAAAACATGACATGGATGCGTTATCCTTTCGGCTCAGCACGGTGTTATCCCTGATTCCCGGCAGGGACCGGGTGCAGTTCAAGAAGGCCTATATGTCTCTTATCAGCCTGGAGGGCGAAATCCGTCAGCGGAGCCGGGACAACAAGCTCTTTATTGAGCAGAGCCTTGCTTTTCTTGATGAGCTCGTCACCATTATTGCCAATACGAACAAAGCAGAACCCCTTTACGATGGAGCGGGATGTCTAGACAGCAAAGGCCATAAAAATCTGTTGCTCCATAGAGAGGTTTGATTATGTCTTCTGGTGTTGAAATGGTACTGAGCATTGCCAAAGACGCCCTGGCGGCTCAACAGGATGGCATCAATGTGACCGGCCACAATATCGCCAACGTGAACACCCCGGGCTATTCGAGACAGAGCCCCGTGCTCGAGGCCAAGGAACCTGAACTTTACGGCGGCGTTCTGCTCGGCAGGGGTGTGGATACCACTCAGGTCGTAAGGGCCAGTGACCAGGTGCTTGAAAATCGGCTCATGCAGCAAAAGTCGGACATGTTTTCCTTTAAGGAAATGGAAAGCTATATGCAAGTCTTTGAGGGGTTATTCAATGAAAACTCAGACAGCAGCTTAAGCGGCCTGATTGGAGACTTCTGGAACCTGTGGCACGATCTTGCCAATAATCCCTCTGGTACTGCTGAACGGGTTGCTCTTTACGAGCACAGCGCCCTGCTCTCGCAGCATTTCAATGACTTGGACGGCGATTTGAGTCAGCTTGATACGGATTTGACCAATGCCCTTCGCGGTGGCATAGAGAAAATCAATGAAATCACCGCCGAAATCGCCCGTCTCAACGATGAGATTGTGGGTCTGGAAAACGACGGCATGGCGAATGATCTGAGGGATCAACGCAACACGCTGGCTTCCGAACTCACCGAATACATAGATGCGAAGATCTTTGAACAGGACAACGGCTCCTTCACCATTGTTTCAGCCAAGGGCTGCGTCCTGGTTAACCAGGACGAGAACTATGACCTTCAGATGAATGGGGATGCCGTGGAATGGCTAGGTTCCGGTGGCGCCGCCGTTGACATCACGAACCATATCACGAAGGGGAAACTGGGCGGATGGCTGGACATGCGGGACGAAATCGTGGCCAAGTATCAAGGCGATCTCAATGCCTTGGCCGAAGAATTCATCTGGACCTTAAACCAGCAGCACAGCCAGGGGGTGGGGCTCGAGGCTTTCAGCTCGGTAACCGCTACGTATGACGTATCAGATACCGGCGAGGAGCTGGGAACTGCGGATTCAGGCCTTGATTACTACGACAGATTATCGGATGGGACATTCAATGTCTGGGTCTACGATTCTGCCGGAGCCGTTGTTGGTGGCGCGCCCACAGTGATTACAGTGGATGCGGACCCGGGAGGCACCACTCTTGCCTCCATCACGGCTGACATCAATGCCGTTGCCAACATAAACGCCAGCATAACCACAGACAACAAACTCCAGATCGACGCAGCCGGCGGCTTTACCTTTGCCTTTTCCGATGACACCTCCAATGTTTTGGCCGGTCTTGGCATCAACACATTTTTCAAAGGTGCCACTGCCGGCGGCATGGGCGTCAATGATGTCATTGGTTCCAACAAGAACTGTATCGCCGCGGCACAGATCGACGCCTTGGGTAACTTTGCGTCAGGGGACAACGCCAATGCCTTGGCGATGACGGACGTGCAGTATGCGTCCAAGAGTATCGGCATATGGACTTGCGACAGGCGTGACGGAAACACTGAGGGCACGACCAACGCCACGCTTGAGGACTATTACCATGCCATGGTAGGTTCCATAGGGATCAAGGCCTCCAGCATCTCGGGCAGCAGGGCCTTCAGTGAGGTCATGGTCAATGAACTGACCACGATGCGGGAGAGTATTTCAGGGGTCTCTCTGGATGAGGAGATGACGGAGCTGATCAAGTATCAGCACGCGTTTGCAGCAGCAGCCAAGCTTATCACGGTTGCAGATGAGATGCTTGATACATTGATCAGTGTAAAGTAGCAGGTGAGGATAGACTATGAGGGTGACCAATTCCATCATCTACGATACGATAAAACTCAGGTTAAGCCGGATTACTGAGGAATTGAATAAGGCCAACACGGTCGTGGCCACTGGAAAACGTATCCTTAAGCTTTCCGATGATCCCGTGGGCCTGACCCAGGGGCTCAGCATCAAGTCCACGCTTTCCAATATTGAGCAAATGGGCCGCAACATCACCCTGGGCAAATCGTGGCTTGCTGCTTCCGAAAGCGCTATGACGCAAGTACAGGACATCATCTCCGAGGCCAAGGCCTTATCTGTCCAGATGGCCAGCGACACTGCAGGTGAGGCAGAAAGGCGGAGCGCCGCCGAGACCGTTCAAAATCTGTTGGAAGAGATCGTTTCTCTAGCTAACACCGAGGTGAACGGACGATATGTTTTTGCCGGGTCTGAAACAGATACGGCTCCGTTCAGCTTGGAGAGTGATAACAGCGTCACATACCATGGGGATAACAACCCGTTTACAGTGAAGACAGGAAAGGATGCGACGGTTCAGGTGGGAAGCGATGGCGAGGCCGTATTCGGAACCATTGGCCAACCTGACGATATCTTTAAGGCCTTCAATGATTTGAAAACCGCCCTGGAGGGCGATGATATAAGCGGCATTCAGGCCGGTATGGACGACCTGGATAGTCGCTTTGATCATATTACCTCCAGGATCTCCGACATAGGCTCCAAGATGCTGCGTATGGAGATAAAAGAAAACATCTTTCAGGATTTGAATATTACCAACACCGAAAGGCTTTCCAGGATTGAGGATGCGGACATCACTGAAGCCATCTTGGACTTGCGGGCCAAAGAAGTGGCTTATCAGGCCGCCCTGTCCTCGGCTTCCAAGGTGCTTCAGATGAGTCTGCTCGACTACATGTAATAGTCGGTGGACAGTGACCACTGCCAACTGCCTACTGAATTTGCGCCAAGGAGGGCGCTATGCTTGTATTGACAAGGAAGTCTGATGAAAAGGTAACCATCGGTGACGATATCGTTGTCAGCGTTCTGGATATCAAGGGATCACAGGTCAAGCTGGGGATCGAGGCGCCAAAGGGGATCGCCGTCCATCGCAGTGAGATCTATGAGAGGATCCAGGCTGAGAATCTATTAGCGGCGAGTGTAGTGGCGGCTGATTTCGTAGAAGCTGAGAAACTGTGGAAACCGAGAAAAGGGCATCAGGATACAGTGGGAGGAGAGCGTGAAGATTGAGACCACCCGATTCGGGACGGTAGACGTGCCAGCAGAAAAAATCATCACTATGTCCCACGGCCTGCTCGGATTTCCTGACAAAAGGCGATTTTGCATTTTCCAGCAGAAAGAGGGATCGCCCTTTTTTTGGTATCAGTCTCTTGATGACGCTGCTCTGGCCTTTGTCATAACTGACCCGTGGCTATTCAAACCCGATTATCAGGTTGACCTGGAGCTTGCTATCCGGGCCATGGCATGGGACGGAAAAGCCGATCAGCTGCCTTTGGAGTGCTATGTCATCGTCACGATTCCCAGAGGGGCGCCCGAAAGAATGACGGCAAACCTCATGGGGCCGGTTGTTCTCAACCCCAACACCCGAGAGGCGGTCCAGATCGTCTTATCGAATGAGACCTACTCCCACCAATACCCTCTCTTGAAGCAAGAGGCCGCTTAATCGGCCACCCGCCTCGGCAAAAAAACGTCAGCATTGAACATGGCTCTCAAGTATTGACAGTCTTTATGCTTTTGGGCTCAAACATGAGGCAGGGCGTACCAGAGCTTCGGCGCACGAAGGCAGAGGGCCATTGCTGGCCTTTAAACTTCATGGCGCTGCATCCATGAGGAAAGTGATGATCCCATGTTACATAGTAGTGCCTGCACTTGTGGCAGTCGATATATTCTGACCTGACGGACTTTTCCGATTCCATACTCAAAACCATTTGCTTACAGTTTTCGTGCCAACGTTGATGGTTAGGCCTGTCGTGCCCACATTGGGGTTGACACGGCGTGCCTGGATGGGCTATAAGCACGCGTGCGCAGGCTCCCCGGTGGTCTGAGCGCCAACTCTGCGAAGTCATTCTTGCGCGAGCCTTTACCGCACAGATGAAAAGCCACGGTGGCGAGACATTGGGACGGGTGATATGGAACAGGTGCTGCTGCTGAATGCGACGTTTGAGCCCTTGAAGGTGATCGATTGGAGAAGGGCCATCAGGCTCCTCACCTTGGGCAAGGTGGAGGTATTGGAAGAATACGAGAAGGAGATTCACGCCGTCACCTTTGCCATCAAACTGCCATCCGTGCTTCGGCTTTTCAGATTCGTCCGATACAGGAAGAAGGAGATCAAGTTTTCCAGAGTCAATATTTACGCTAGAGATGGATTCCGGTGCCAGTATTGCGGCGAAAAGTTTGAATCTCAGGACCTCACCTTCGATCACGTGGTGCCCAAGAGATACGGTGGAAAGACCGAATGGACCAACATCGTCACTGCCTGTTTCAGGTGTAACCGGGCAAAGGGAGGTGGAACCCTGAGGGAGGCCGGGTTCAAACTTCTTAAGAAGCCGATAAAACCCGACTGGGTGCCCTTTATCATGATCACCATTGGAGTCAAGACAGTCCCTGAGTCTTGGCGGGATTATCTGTATTGGAATGTGGAGCTTGACGAGATCTAGGAGGGTGACCCCAGCCACCCCCGCCAGGCGTATGGATTATAATGGTTTCCCCCTTTTGAACCTTCCGGGTATAACGCCCGGGCAGACTCACCTCGGTTCCGTCAATCCGCCTCAGGAGATTTGATCCACACATGCCGTCCCGGCCTCCGGCTATACCTTGGGGAGGAAAGCGCCTTCTTTCTGATTGCACAGAAACCACGGCGTCTTCAAGGAGAAGGATCTCCCGGCAAAGGCCCATCCCGCCCGAATGAACCCCTGAGCCGCCGGAGCCCGCTCTGAGTGCTGTCTTGAGGACTCGCACCGGATAGGCACTTTCCAATGCCTCGGTGGGGGTGGTGGCCGTATTGGTCATGTGTACCTGAACCGCGCTGGCGCCGTCGCATGTCGGGCTTGCTCCCATGCCGCCTGCCATGGTCTCGTAATAAGTTTTTCCCGGCCACCCCATGGCCAGATTGTTCATGGTGCCCTGTCCCTGGGCCGGGATCCGCTCAGGAAGCAGATCTTTTAAGGCAAGCAGGATCACATCCACAATCCTTTGGGAGGTTTCCACGTTTCCAGAACTGACGGCTGCAGGAGGCCGTGGATTGAGCAATGAGCCTTCCGGGGCAATCACACGGACAGCCTCGTAACACCCGTGGTTTGGCGGGATGTCTGCAGGCAGGAGGCATCTCATCACATAATAGACGGCTGACCGGGTCACACTCATGGGTGTGTTGGCATTGCCCTCGACTTGGGGCACAGTGCCCGTGAAATCCACTTCAAATGCTGCTCCCTGAAGCCCCACCTTTGCCGTAATGGGAAGGGGACTGCCTTCACCATCCAGATAATCGGTTGCTTCACCCTTGCCGTCAGGCAGGGCCAAAAGATGGGCTCTGACCCTTGATCTACTGTATTGGATTATGGCCGTCACAAACGCGTCAAAGGCGTCTTCCCCATAGCGGCGAATAAAATCGATGCATCGGGACACCCCGAGGCGGTTGGCCCCCACCTGGGCATTCAAGTCGCCGATCCGCTCGGCAGGGTTTCTGGTTTCCTTTGCAAAGAGCTTCAGAAGATTTTCTTGTATCTGATCCTTTCTAACAAACAGGGTAGGGGGGATGACGATGCCTTCTTCAGCGAGGGTACGGCTAAACCCGGGCATGGAGCCCGGGGTCTTGCCGCCCACATCCGCATGATGGGCACGGTTTACGGCATATCCCTTAAGCTTTCCCTTACAGAAAAAGGGCGCCATAAGGGTGATATCCGGCAGGTGCGATCCACCCCGGTAGGGGTCATTCACAATGACCTGGTCCCCAGGGTTCAGCGTTGGAAAATCAGCGGCAACAGCCTCCACGGCCGATGGCATGGCGCCCAGATGCACGGGGATATGTTCGGCCTGGGCAATGAGGCGGCCTTTTGCGCCAAACAGTGCGCAGCTTTCGTCCAGGCGCTCTTTGATATTAGGAGAAAAGGCCGTTCGTCTCAGGTTCGCCCCCATCTCTTCAGGGATGGCCAAAATGAGGTGCTTGAAGACTTCCAGCGTCACGGGGTCAAGGAGAGCCATTATCGCACCTCCATTTTGAGACAACTGTTTTCTTCCATAAAGACCTCACACTCTGGTGGAACAAACACGGTACACCCCTCATCTTCAATCACCACGGGCCCCGGGGTCCCGAAAGATCGCCAGAGTTGTTTCCGTTGATAGACGGGGGCAACATGCCAGCCGGAGGACAGCAGGACCTTTCTTTGGTCGATAGGAGGGGAAGGGCTCGTCCCTTCCACTCCTGGCCAGGCCACCGGCCCTCTTGAAGCCGTGGCTGAAAGTCTCACCGCCACCACCTCCACAGGGGCGTCCTGAGCCAGGGCGTATCCGTAACGCTTTTTGAAGGCCTGATGGAAGCCTTCCACCATGTCGGTTCCCCTGGTGTAAGGGACAGACAGATGAAAGCTTTGCCCCTTGAAGCGCAAATCCAACGCCGGTCTGAACCGCATATCCTGGAGCTTGACCCCCTGGCGCTCGAAGGACTTAACGGCCCTTTCTTTGAACCGATTCAACACCCTGTCCATGGCCTCTTGACGTCCGGCATCCCATGGGACCAGAAGTGTTTCCCCAAAGTCGAGCCGAACGTCGGAAAGAAGAATACCCAAAGCGGAAAACATGCCCGCCATGGGGGGGACAAGGACCTCTCTGATGCCCAGTTCTCTTGCCAGTTCGGCCGCGTGCAGGGGGCCTGCGCCTCCAAAGGCAAGGAGGGTGCAATCTCTCACGTCGATACCCTTTTCCACGGTGGCCCTGCGGATGCCTCGTAACATGTTGGCATGCACCACGGACCGAACACCCAGAAGGCTTTCTTCCACAGTGAGGCCCGCTGATTGCGCGAGGGGAACAAAGGCCTGGTTAGCCTTGTCCGGATTGAGGGTGATGGCCGTACCCGCAAAGGATCCTGGATCCAGCAAGCCGCAAAGAAGGTTTGAGTCGGTTACGGTCGGCAGTGTGCCGCCTCGATCATAGCACGCCGGGCCTGGGTCAGCACCCGCGCTATGAGGCCCTACGCGCAGGGCCCCGCCCTGGTCTATCCAGGCTATGGAGCCCCCTCCCGCGCCGACCGTGGTGATGTCGAGGATGGGAATTCGGATGGGAAGTCCGTCTATGTCTCCTTCGTCCGTCCATAACGGGGTGTTATCCACGATCGCTGAAAAGTCCGCACTGGTGCCGCCCATATCAAAGGTGGTCAAGTTCTGTCTTCCCATCAGCCTGCCGAGAAGCACACCGCCGGCCACGCCGCCGGCCGGACCCGACAGCAGCATCTCCACGGGGTGGATTTCGCCGGATGCGGTCACACCACCCCCTGATTTCATGATGTCGTAGTCCGAAGGCCCTCCCGCCTGATGGAGCGCCTCGCGTATCTTTTCAGCGTAAGCGGTGACGACAGGATGGACAAAGGCGTTGATCGACGTGGCAGAGGCCCTTTCAAATTCTCTGAACTCAGGGATAATCTCGGACGACCTGGAAACGGGAAGCCCTTTGTTCCTGAATATCTTTTCAAGAACGATCTCGTGGGCCGGGTTTTTGTACGAAAACAAAAGGCAGATGGCCACGGCCTCTGCCCCGGCTTCCACGATCTTGTTGGCCAGCTTGTCTGCATGGGTTTGAGAAAGAGGCAAGATCACCGTGCCATCAGGGGCGAGGCGCTCAGGTATCTCGAAGCACAAGTTGCGATCCACCACAGGCCGGGGTCGCGCGCAGTCAAAATCATAGAGCCTCGGCCTTTTCTGCCTGGCAATGTAAAGGAGGTCCTTGAAGCCCTGGGTGGTAACAAAAGCGACTTTTGCTCCCTTTCTTTCCAGCAGCGCATTGGTGGCCACCGTGGTGCCGTGGGAAAAAGAGGCAATGGCTGGCAGGGTCCTGATGGTCTGGGTGACGGCACGATCAGGGCGCTTTGGCGTGGAAAGGACCTTCCAGCCGCGGACACCCTGTCCGTCCAGGGTGACCACGTCCGTAAAGGTTCCCCCAATGTCGGTAGCGACTCTCATAGGGCGAAGGCCCAAGGGGTCACCGTTCTCATAAGGGCTTTGAACAAGTCATTTGAATGAATAAGCGAGGGGGCGTTTTTCAAAGGTCTCTAATGGTTGGAAACAATGCGACAAAAACGCTCTGACCGGGACAAGGCCTCGATGCTTTGCCAGATCCACGCCTCTTTGTGGGCCTCGAGGGTGATGATAGGCCTTGGGGGATTTTCTTCCACATACTTGAACAGGATCTCGAAATCCACCGTGCCCTGGCCGATGGCCCGATGGTCATCCCAGCGCCCGTCATTGTCATGAAGATGGAGTTGTTTCAGAAAAGGCCCAAGGACCCTCAGCCATTCTTCCATACCCGTTTCAGAGAAGGCGCTCATGTGACCGGCATCAAAACAAAAGCCCAGTTTCTCTCTATTCAATCGCTTCAACAGTCTCAGAAGCATCCGGGGGGTTCTTTCATAGACGTTTTCAAGCATCAAGGTCGTGGCCGTGCCCCGGAGGCCGTCAACCAGGGGCGCCCATGTCTCAAGGGCCGTCTCAAGCCACGCGTCCTGGGCTTCATAGTATCTTTTCCTATCGTAGCCCGTATGGCAGACCATAGACATGGGCTCGAACACGGGGATGAGATCGAATGCCTCTTTGAGTCGATCTCGACTCGCTTGCAATATTTTCTTGTCCATGCCCCCCGGTACCAGATCGTAGAAAGGTCCGTGCAGGGTCACGGAAAGGCCTTCCTGGTGCAGGATGGCGGAAATTTCTGCAAATTCTTTCCTGGAACAGGTTTCCAGGACCTCCCCATCGATTCCGATCTCAGGATTAAACCTGTTTTTCAGGACGAGGGGCAGGTAGCTTTCCTTGAGGAGTCTAAAGGGAATACATACCTGGACACGTTTTATGATGTCTTCAAACATGAACCGCAAAAGCGAGCGCATTCCCCGTAGCTTGCTGCGGGGTTAGCGAGCGCATCTAAAAAAGTCAGCGTTCCTTACGGTCGAAGATTCCCTGTAGCTTGCTACAGGGAGCTTCAATTCTCTGGCACCTGAAAGGACTCGTTGCCCTCGCCATCGGCAACCTGACATGCCTACGGGGGGAGTTACTCCTTGTTCCGTTTTTTTCTCAACTCTTTTCGGCGTTGAGCCCTGATTTTTCCTTCTTCAAACCGCCGCTTTTCATCGTCGGTTTGGGGGACAATCTTTGGAACAGCCGTAGGTCTGCGGTTCTCTCCCAGAGAGACCAGGGTCAGGTAGGCGGAGTTGGTATGACGCACGTCTCCTGTCATGAGGTCTTCGGCCTCAACCCGCACGCCCACCTCCATGGAAGTGCTTCCCACATAGTTGATGGCGGCCCGCAGGATGACCAGTTCCCCCACGAAAACGGGTTCGTAAAAATCCAGCCTGTCCATGGAGGCGGTAACCACATTGGTCCGGCAATGACGCATGGCCGCAATGCCTGCGGCCGTGTCGATGAGTTTCATGATGCTGCCGCCATGGACGTTTCCGGCCCGGTTGGCATCGGATGGAAACATCGCCTGGGCCATCTCAAGCCTGGAGTCACAAACCGTCTTTTCTCCCGTCATTGTACTTTCCCTTTGCTCTTCCTTCTTGTTCTTGCCCGTCGTTCCACCACACAATAGACGCCCTCAGGGCCCCTTGCAGCGCCAAAACACTGATTACAGGAAATGCAAGCGGCCTTTCTCCCATCTCCCTTCCTCCATCGCTTGATCAGATTCGGTTCTCGGATGAAGGGTCGTGCCATGGAAACAAGGTCTGCAGCGCCTGATTTCAAAACGTAATTCACCCCTGTTAACGATCGGATGCCCCCGACAAGGATGATGGGTGCCGACACATGCTTTTTTATCTTCTTGGCAAGGGGCAAAAAATAGGCTTCCTCATCTGCCTTGCGTATCTTCGGCCGGGCCGGGCCCAGAGCCCCTGCCGCAGGGGTCCCCCCACTCAGTTCAATGGCGTCTATGCCCATGTCATCCAGCCTCTTGGCAACGAACAGGGCATCTCTTTCGTGAAATCCGCCCCGGACAAAGTCCTTTGTGTTGAGCTTGATCAGGACCGGAAAATCTTTTCCCACTGTTTTTCGAACGGCCCTGTAAACCTCAAACAGAAACCTGGCCCGGTTTTCAACAGGGCCGCCATAGTTGTCCGTGCGCTTGTTGGTCAAAGGAGATAGAAACTGACTGATAAGATAGCCATGGGCGCCATGAAGCTGGACGGCGTCAAAGCCTGCTCTTTTCACCCGATCCGCGGCCCGGGCAAAGGCCTGAACCGTCTCTTTGATTTCCCGTTGAGTCATGGCCCTTGGGGTTTTTCCGAAAAGCTTGTTGTGTACCGGCGATGGTCCCCAGACGGGCTGGTCTTTTTTCTCTCTCATTACGGTCTGGACCCCGGCATGTACAATCTGCATGGCAATCTTTCCATGGGCTGCATGGACCCGCTTCGTGAGCCTCGACAGGTTCGGGACCATGGCATCGTCATGGATGCCAAGCTGCCTGGCAAGGGCCTGGCCATTTGGCATGATGTAGGAAAACCCTGTAATAATCAGCCCGACCTCTCCCCTGGCAAGCGCCTCCATACGCTGGATAAGCCTTGTGCTGCATCGGCCGTCCCTTT
>Ga0315536_1000021_pt1 | contig 63220 bp, 61 predicted proteins | sample SalMarSW160230MG_FD_203093 | JGI IMG/M metagenome (GOLD analysis project Ga0315536, IMG submission 203093) | Salt marsh sediment microbial communities from the Plum Island Ecosystem LTER, Massachusetts, United States - Salt Marsh Sediment SW1602-30 ...
TGGTTTGAGAACAAGTTTAAATGTTGGAGATTATATTTATTTACAAATTAATCTTAATTGGACCGGTTGGACAACTTTGATTACATATACCAATGAAGAAAGTGATTGGTTCATTGAAAGCATAAATTTAACAAGCTACATAGGTAATTTTGTACAATTTCAATTTATAACAAATCTTGATAATCAATTTGATCCTATTAATTATAAAGGTTTAATGCTAGATTATTTTTCATTGGTAAATAATACAAACGTGAATGCTCCTTTAATTGATTTTAATATAAGTAGAGATATTTTAAATACCGAGGGTTCTATTTACGACTATTTTTTAATTAATTGTAGATATTTCGATTTAGATGATAATTTTCCTAAATATGTCTATTTAGAAATTGGCGGTGAAAACCATTCAATGATCAATGTTTATGGCGATTGGAATCAGAGCATTCAACTTAATGAAGGAGATGGGATTATTTTTCAAAAATCTTTAATTTTAGGAAATTATGATAATCAATCATTTAGATTTCATGTTTCTGATGGCGTATTTACTTATAACTCTCCTTGGTATAATCAAAATAATGAAATCTTCACTTTCAAGTTTCCAACAGCTTTAGAATATAACATCATCAATAGTAATAAATTAATTGGCTATGAATTTTCTAATGATAATTTAAATGATTTCTATGTTGTTGGATACCCAAATCCGAAAGATTCTACAGCTTGGTTAAAAGGAGATAATACTTGGCACCCAATAGAAAGATTAGATAAAAAATATTTATATGGGGGTTTAGGCATGAGTTATGGTGGATTTGAACAAGGGTATGGTTCCAATTGGGAAATTAAATTGATATCGAAACCCATTCATCTAAGAGATGAATATACCACATTTCTCCGGTACTCCTTCGAAATTTCACTCCAAAATGAATTTTATATGGAACACGATTTGTTGGATAAATGTAGTGTTTTTATCTCCAAAAATTTTGGAGAAGATTGGATAGTGTTAAAAGAATATTTCTATAATGATGATATACTTTCGGGTAATGAAACAATAGATCTATCCCAATATTCAGATGAAATAATTATGATAATGTTTGTTTTGGAGTCGAATAATAACACAGTTGGATTAGGTTATGGTTGGTTATTGTCTAATGTTTATATTGGATACGATAAAACAACTGACTTCATATCACCAGAAGTTATCATATTATCACCAATAAATAACCAATTAATCAGTTCTACATTTACCATAGAAGCAAATATAACTGATAATGTTGAATTAGATTTAGCTAAAATATTTCTGTATATTGACGGTCAGGTTATTAATAGAAACACTTATTCATATAACATTGATAAAAACTTATTAGAATATGAGTGGGATACAACACTTTACAATGATGGACAACACCTCATTAAAATCATCGCTTATGATAAAGAAGGAAACTGGATTGAAGAATCTAGATCAATAAATATACAAAATGGATTATTAAATATCCGAACTTTTGGACCATGGTTAATTATCCTTGGAATAACTCTGATTATTGGCATAGGAATATTTATAGAAGGAAAATCATGGAATAAACGCCTTAGAAGTACCAATGCTGAAAAAGTACGCCTAAAATCAATTGATAAAGATCAAATAATAAAAAGGATTGAATTGATGGAAGCGGATGAATTATCTAGACCTTTAACTGTTCATTGCAGATATTGCAAATCATGGTATTCTATGAATAATTACACCTATATATGCCCAAATTGTGAGCATGATCAAATATATGCTGCATATAACTGTTTAAATTGTGGAAAGTGGTATTTTAAAGATGAACCTGGAGAAACATATTATTGTAAGAATAAGAATTGTGAAGGAGTAAGATTAATTAGAAGAGAAAAGCAAGAAGTTGAGGAAATATTAGCAAAAGAGGGAAAAATTTTAAAAAAATACAGAAAAAATGATCAAAAATTTAGTGTTTTAGATTCGAATTAACAAGAATATGAAAAAATGTGAATGTAAGAGATTTATGGTATAAAATTCAACTGAAGATTAATTTCCAATTTATTAAAAACTCTTGGATTGATCTTAAGCGTAATAAAGCAAAAGCATTTTTTGGTATCGGTGGAATCGCAATTTCAATCATTTTATTAACCGCAATTGGAATGGTTAACGATACCATGAGTTATAATTATATTGATTCTGTTACTAATACGACTGGAAGTGCTGATATAATGATAACTGAAATTCCGCAAACAGATATTACCTATGATCCTTATTTTGACGAATCTCTTATTCAAAATGAACTTTCTGGCATCTCTGGAGTTGACGAGCTTTTTCCAAGAATTATGGCATTAGTTAAAACATCATCAGATAATACAGATGTAAATGGTTCCCTTGAAATGTATGGTTTGAATTTCGTTCGAGAAGCAACTAATGGCAAAATGGGTGATTTAGAAATTGTGGATGACGATGGAATTAAAACAGGTGAGATCTATAATGATGAACCTAATGATGGAGAATGTGTGATTTTATGGAATGTAGCAGAAATGTTAAATGTTTCAATAGGAGACTTCATTCACCTCGAATATCAACAATACAATTTAGACTTAGAGGTCATATCCGTTTGCGAACAGAACCTTAAATTTTTCCAATTTGAAACAAGTTTGATTCTAGTTAATTTGGACCAAGCACAAGAATTCCTAAAACGATCAAATCAAATCAATTTTATAGTTGGGACAATAGAAAATCCACAATTTATATATGATGTAAGCAATTTAGAGGAAACTACTGCTCGCCTGCGAGAAATAGGAACCCGAATTCAAGAAAGGTTAGACATTAATACGTATTCAGTTACAATGCCAAAATTAGAGGAATTGACTAGTGGTGAATTTAGATTAGTAATGATGACAATTATATTTTGGTTTATTACAATTCTTTCTATCTTGATAACGGGAATTTTAATTAATTCAATTTTATCTACTTCCATTGAAGAAAGAATGAGAGAATTTGGAATAATGCGGGTTGTCGGAGGAAAAAAAGGCATACCAATAAAAATGGTCCTTTTTGAGGGTTTTCTTTTAGGTGTTATTGGATCAATAATAGGTGTTATAATAGGAATCATTTTCACACCATCTATTGTAAGTGTACTTTTCAGCATGACTAATTTCCCTTTTTCAATGGAAGAATTTGTGATAAATCCAGATACAATTATTTTAGAACTATCAATTGGATCAATTACCTCCCTTTCTATTGCATTAATACCTGCTTTAAAAACCGCTAGGCAAGATTTAATAAAATCTATTACTCCATTTCATACAAAAGAAGAAGGTTGGGAGGTGAAAAAAGAAGGGAGCATAAATGTGAGGAGTTTTTTAACGGGAATATCCATTTCAACTTTAGGAATGATTGTATTTGTCTTATTGCCTAGAATAATGGTAACTGGGGGTATGATGATGATTGCTGGACTATTTATTGGGATGTTAGCAGCAGTTTTGCTTGGACTTGTATTTGCTTCAGTAGGAATAATACCAATTATTCAAAGGGTGTTCTTAACAATTATTTCTCCATTCATTAGAAAATATAGGAATATTGTCAAGATTTCGTTAAAGAGATATACAAGAAGAAACACCAGCACCATTGTGATGTTTTCAATATCCTTTAGCTTTATTTTTTTTATAACCAGTGTCACCCAAATGCAATCAGAAACAATGTCTACAAGTTTGAAGATCCAATATGGCTCAGATTTAGTGTTAGCAAATCAAGGTTATGATCCAGATAGTGCTTTAACTCTTGAAATGGCTGAAGAGTTGAAATTTTTCCCTGGTATTAAATCAATTGCAATCTCTCTTTTTAATACGTATGATTTAACTTCGGTAATTTCGACTATTTTTTCTGAAGGGGGTTTTGGATTTGGAGATGATACCACTCAACAGGCATTTACCAATATATTTGAATTCTATGCTAGACAAGCAGAAACTAAATTTCAAGTCACTGCTGCCGATATCAGCAATTTTGATGAAATTGAAGCAGGATTTATCGGAATTGATGAAGATTTTACCAAAATTGTTGATAGACAACTCATAATTTGGAGTAGTCCCAATAGTGGTTTTAATTATTCATTTAGCCAAATTTTTCATCATAATAATACGTGTATCATCGCAAAATCAATGGCATCAGTTTTAGGAATTGAAGACGTTGGTGAATATGTTAGACTCAACTTCTACAACCCTCAAATACCAAATGATCCGGGGAATATTTCACTTTTTAAAGTTGTCGGGATCTGTGGGGGAATGCCAGGTTATTGGAATTTTCGAAGCTCTGAAAGTTCTGCATATGGTGGTGGAATTCTGGTATCGTTAAATAATTACATGAATTTGATGAAGGTCGATAATCCCGGAGAACCAAATATGATCGTTGATAAAATATTTATTAATTTGATTGAAAACTCCGAAGAAAATATAAAATCTACGATGGATGACATTAGTTCAAACTATAAGGATAAAAGTTTTTCTATCGATGATGCTATATCTAAAGTAAATTTTATGGTCGGAATGATGGAGCGCCAAAGTACCTTGATGGAAATAATTTTAATGTTTGCTGTAATGATATCAATCTTTGGATTAATTAGCAACATGTTTGCAATCATGCTCGAAAGAAAATTTGAAATTGGAATATTGCGGAGTATGGGAATGAAGACGAGAAATGTCCGTAACATGTTCCTAATCGAAAGTCTTATCTTATTATTATCAGCGGGAACATTAGGGACGTTTATTGGCACGTTTTGTGGTTATTTACTTGAAAGTAATATGGCTTTAATGACAGAACTACCAGCTACATTTTACTTACCAATCGATTCAATTTTAAGAGTATTCATAATTTCAATAGCCGTGGGCATCATAGGAATGTATTTGATCCTGATACGCTTGAGCAGGCAATCAATAATGGATATTTTTCGTCAAACTTTTTGATACACTTTTAAAAAGTCAATTAATTTCATCCAAGCTTTACCCCGATGAGAAATTGCATTTTTCTGCGAAGTAGTTAATTCAGCAAATGTTTTTGTCGGGATTTCATCGGGAATGAAGATAGGATCGAATCCAAATCCTTGAATCCCTCTCTGAAGACTTGATATTTTACCCTCGACTCTGCCTTCAAAAAACAATAGTTTATGCATCGGTTTAAAATATAATGCAATTATTGTAGAAAAATGAGCTTTAGTCTCCTCAAAATTATCAATAAGTTTCAATATTCCATTATTCCCAATTGTTTTCATAACATAAGAAGAATAAACACCAGGAAAACCATTCAAGGGATAATCTACAAAAAAGCCAGCATCTTCGACAAATGCAGATCCAAAAACATCATTTTTTACGCTAGTTAGCTTAAATTCTGCTACAGATTTAATTGTTTCAGCCTGAATTTCGATGGTTTTTAAATCTTTTTGAATGAGGTTATAGTTTAATGTTTCTTTTTTGAATAATTGTTGAATTTCATTAAATTTATTAGAATTTCCCGTGATAAAGTATAAATCTTCTTTTTTTCCTTTCATATTGATAATAATCCTCTAAGATTTATTTAGCTATATAAACAATGTTTGAATCATGTATTATATAGAAAAAAAAATGCGCTAATTGGTTAGAAAATAAACAAAATTCCAAAATTTTATTTTCGAAAAATCATTTAGAATTATAATTAGAATCTTAAAATTTTTAATTGTGCTGTGATAAAATGGCTCGGATGCATTCAAGAAAAAAAGGAAAATCAGGAAGTACAAGACCTGCAAGATTAGAGAAACCAGTTTGGGTTGAACTATCTGCCGAAGAAGTAGAGGCTGAAGTAGTCAAGCTAGCGAAAAGGGGATTCTCCAAATCAATGATTGGAGTTAAATTGAGAGATTCCCATGGTGTACCACTTGTAAAAGTAGTAACTGGTAAGTCAATTAGTCAGATACTCGAAAATAATGATATCTTATATCCTTTACCCGAAGATCTTTCTGATTTAGTTAAAAAAGCACTCAATTTACGTAAACATCTCGAAAGTAATCATAAAGATCTTGAATCAAAAAAAGGTTTACAAAGAACTGAAGCAAAAATTTATCGATTAATTCGATATTATAAGAAGAAGAAAGTATTAGAGAAAGAATTCAAGTATGTTCCTGAAAAAATAAGAACATTAATGGCGAGGTAATAAAAATGAGCCAGAAAGCTAGAAAGAAAAGAGTGAGAGTTAAGAAAGTATCTTTCAAGGATAAGAGCTGGTTTGCTCTAAAAGCCCCAAAAAGCTTCAATTTCAAAGAGATTGGAGAAATCATGGGATTTGAAAATAATGTTATTGGCAGGACAATTGAAATTTTACTCTATGATATAACTAATAGTTTTTCAGATATCAATCTAAAGATTAAATTTAAAGTAATCGATGTAAATGCTGAAACAAATAATTGTAATACAATGTTTATAGGACATGTATTTACAAATGATTTTGTAAGATCTTTAATTGAAAGAGGAAGCTCAAAGATCCAGATTATTTTAAACATTCCAACAAAGGATGGATATGTTTACCGTCTTACTACAATCTGTACAACAATAAAGAGAGCAAGAAGTAGTCAACAAATTCTAATAAGAAAGATAATAAGAGAAATTCTCAATGAATTTGGCAAATCTGTAGATCATGAAAAATTTATTAGTGGAATGGTTTATGGAGAATTTAGCAAGCAAATACAAAGAGTAGCTAAAACCGTTTATCCTTTATCAAATTCTTCAATCATTAAAAGCAAGTTAGTATCCATTCCTGAAGGAGGAGTTGATCATGTTTATATTTCAAAAGATGAAGATTTTGAAATCGTCGAAGTGGATGTCAAACGATCTCGTAAAAGTGAAATAAAAAGAAGTGAAAGGATTAATGTCAGAAAACTAGCGCAAACTAAACCTACTCCTCAAAAGAAAGAAATTTCTGACCTTAATGTTCCTGACATTTCTGAGGAAGAAGAAGAAGAAGAAGAAGAAAATACGGAGTAACAATATTATTATATATCTCTCCTATTTTATTGATCTTCTTTTCATTATATTCATAAATGTCTGGTTTGAATTTCGATTCCTATTTTAAAAAGGATTAGCTTTTTTTATTAAATTTCCATTTGAATCTTGATAGTAAAGGCTATCTCGAGGTACATCTTCATTAATTAATGTATGCGCTCCAATTATAGAATTTTCACCTATTTTTTTGCCGCACGTTATGCTTACGTTTATACCTGTCTGAGAATTGGCACCAATTACTACCCCCAATTTCCTCCTTTTAGAATCAATCAATTTTCCATTAATACTCATTTTAATACTTTTATTATCAAATCTCAGATTAGAAACTTTGGTACCAGCTCCAAGATTTACATTTTCACATATAATTGAATCTCCAATATAATTAAAATGAGGAATTTTTGTTTTGGACAGAATCAAAGAATTTTTTATTTCAGACATTCCAATATGACAATTATCACTTATGAAACTATAAGGGCGAATAAAAGCATTAGGTCCAACTAATGTATTCTTTCCTATATAACAAGGACCTATTATTGTTGATCCTGCTTTTATTATTGAGTCCTTACCGATTTGGATTGTTCCAGAGAGGGATACATTATTTTCAACAATACCTTCAATTGAGGGTTTTAATTGATCAAGCAAATACTTATTTGCATCCAATAACTGCCAAGGTAATCCTATATCGCTCCAAAAAAGATTGTGAATGATGTATCCTTTAATTTTACCATTTAAATCATTAATTAAAATTTGCATTGAATCTGTAAATTCCAATTCACCTCGAATTGATTTTTTTGTCTTTTCAATTGCTGTAAAAATATTTGATTTAAAGACATAGATTCCAGCATTAGCCAAATATCCTAAGTTCATAGTTGGATTTGGTTTTTCTATGATATTTTTGACATTCAAATGAGAATCTAACGTGATAATTCCAAAATCTTGTGGATTTTCAACCGTGATTAGACTAATTATTCCATCAAGATCATGCTTATGGAAAAACCCAATTGCATTTTTGAATACTTTTTCCTCAACCAGCAAATCTCCATACATTAAAAGAAAATTATCATTTTTTACAAAATTTTTTGCATAATTAGTTGCATGAGCTGTACCAAGGTGTTCAGTTTGAGTAATATATGATATTTTTATGCCAATTTTGTCAATTCCATCTTTGAAATAATCTTTAATGGCTTCCTCTTTGTAACCTGTGATAATTAGAACGTCATCAATACCAGCATTTTTTAAACCTAAGATTGTATGTTCCAATAAAGGTTTACCCGCAATTAGGATCATTGGTTTTGGTTTGGTCGCTGTTATGGGGCGTAATCTTTTTCCTTTACCGGCTGCTAGGATTACAGCTTTCATAAATAAGGAAAAAAAGCATATTATTATAAATTAATGATCAAATTCATGTATTACTTCATCTAAATAAGATGAAAGTGCTCTATAAGGTTTAAGGTCTCCATCAAATTCGTTAAGTAAAACTTCCTCTTGGGAAATTTTTGATTCTAATTGGCTAAATATTTCTTTAATTTTAAAAAGATCTCCAGAAGCGATAAGATCCAATGAAAAATTATTAATTTTGCCATACAAAATTAATTTCATGCATCCATCCTCTCCCAAATCATCGAAATGGATTTCTTTAATATAACTTTTGGCTCTTATTTGAGTATTCATCGTAATGGTAGCTAATCTAGCTGATAAATTTGAGGTAAAGATATCGATATTTTCTTTTGATGCTTCTTGTTTTAAATTTTGTATAAGAGAATCATCATATAACTTTGAAATAATAGGTAATCCTTGTGTAGAAATTCCACAATACAAAATTTTATTGTTAATACTAAGACAATTATCTTTTAATTCCTCATCTGCGATAGGATCATGATATTTATTCCAAAGGTAAGCTGTTATTAACTTTATTATTTTAGAAAATTCTGATTTACCAGAAGCTTTTTCAATTGCTTCTGCATTGGGATAATTTGCATTAATTTTTTCAATATATTCATCAAGCATTCTATCTGCTTCTTCTGAACCAGAAATAAAATCACCGGTAATGCAATAAAATAGGTTTTCATTATTTTCTGTGATAAGATGTTTGATAATCATTCGCTCTTTTGCTTGAGCATTTTCAAAAAATATATTCTTTAGGCGCCAGTAATTTTTTGGATTAACACTTTTAATTAATTTCTCAATAAAGAGGACTATTTCAAAAATAGCATATTTATTGTCGTTAGAGACGTAGAGTATTTCCTCATCCAAAATTATTGCGAATCCCGTAATCATAAAAATACGAAGAAAAGATGTTAATTACAAAAGAAAGCTATCCCATTGAAAATAAGGAATTAATGAATATATTAATCATTTTTGAAACTAAACATTTTACGCGATATAGTATATCACTAAATTTTAACATGTTTTTTTTCCTAATGATTAAGTTTTTATAATTTTCACCAATATATTAAAATATTTATAAAACGGGAATATAGAAATATAATTGAATCAACAATTTAGCGTTATAACTCTAATTGTTCATTTATTCATTCTAACCTCATGTTAAAATTGGTACAATAAGGACATTTTAATGAAAGTAATTAGGATTATTGAAAAGAAGAAAATTCAACAAGCTGCTGAACTTCTTGCTAACTCAAAAAGCGCAATTGTCTTAACGGGGGCTGGTATTTCCACAGAATCTGGAATACCGGACTTTCGTGGTGATGGTGGTATCTGGGAGAAGTATAAAGTAGAGATTTATGGTAATATCAAGGCTTTTATGAAAGATCCAACAAAATTCTGGGAAATGGCAGAAAAACTAGCTCCTACATTATTTAAGGCGAAACCAAATAGAGGACATATAGCTTTAGCTGAACTTGAGAAAATGAATATAGTTAAAGGAATTATCACTCAAAATATTGACGAACTTCATCAAAAAGCGGGTTCTGTTTTAGTGTATGAAGTTCATGGTAATATTAATCGGTTTGATTGCCTTGGATGTCATGCTTCTTATACAAAGGATCAAGTACTGAGAAAATTAAAAAAGGAAAAACATTATCCCCCTCAATGTGATGTATGCTCTGCTCCATTGAAACCTTCAGTTACATTATTTGGTGAAAGTTTACCTAAGTTTGAAATTTATCAATCTCAAGCGTTGTCTCAAAAAGCAGATGTCATGCTTATAGCGGGATCTTCCCTTGAAGTGGCTCCGGTTTGCGACCTACCACTTTATACATTAAGAGATAAGGGGAAATTAATCATTGTAAATGATCAACCCACTCATTTAGATGCTCGAGCTGAGGTTGTAATTCATCATAAAACGGGGATTATTTTGCCATTAATTGTAGAGCAAGTTAAACTAATTATTGAAGCTAAGGACTTATTGATGAAAGGAAAATGATATTGAAAGGTCACGAAGAAGATCTAATTTCTTTTGGATTGATATATCCTAATCATTTAAATATAATGGATTCATCCTATACAATACGTTTCCTCTATAGCTATATTAATTCTTTTAATGGGGTATTATGTGATAGAATTCATTTACCCGAAGGAATTAAATTCCCAGCAACAGAAGATATTAAATCTATTAATTGTGTTAAAGGTCTCGAAACAGGATATTTACCTAGTCAATTTGATATTCTGGGTTTTTCCATCCATTTCGAAAATGATTTCAGGAACATCTTATGGATTCTACATAAAGCAAAAATTCCATTAGTGAATACCGAAAGAATTAAAACACCAAAAGCTGAGGAATATAATTATCCTCTGATAATTGCTGGTGGTCCTGTCATAACTTCAAACCCTTTGCCTTTCAACAATTTTTTTGATATCATGTTTATCGGGGATGCTGAGCCCAATTTGGGAAGTTTTCTCTCATTGTATGATAAATATAAAAAAAATAAGAGTGATTACCATAATTTTTTAAGGCAATGCAGTGAAATTGAAGGTTTATACGTGCCTGTTTTAAAAAATAAGGTTAACAAAGCGGTATTAAAAAATCTTGATGATTCTAAGATTCCTGAAAACCAGTTCTTTCAACAAGACACCAATAAGGATAAAATATTTGGATCTAATTTTTTTATTGAAATAAATAGAGGATGTCCATATAACTGTAAATTTTGTATTTCATCCTTTCATAATAGGCCATTTAGAAATAGAAGTTATGAAAACATAGTGAAATGCATCGAAAAAAGCGTGAACAAAGGAGGCTTTAAAAAATTTAGTTTAATTGGTTCATGCGTATCATCACACCCCAATTTTTATGAAATTTGTGAAATGATAATTTCTAAAGGAAAAGACTTTAGCGTCCCTTCTATTAGACTAGATCATATAACACCAAGATTAATCAGTTTGTTTGAAGAAGGAAATATAAAAACAATTACGATTGCTCCAGAAGCTGGAACTGAAATACTTAGAAGATCAATTGGCAAAAATATGTCAAATTTATTGTTATATCAAATTGTAGAACAAGTTAAGAATTCGAAAATAAAAAATATTAAATTTTATTTTTTAATTGGCTTACCCGGAGAAACTCAAGCCGATGTAAAAGAAATTATAGTTCTCCTTAAGAAGATTGATAAGTTTGGATTCCAAAAACATTCATTAAAGGTAAATGTGAACCCTTTCATTCCAAAATTTAATACTCCATATGAAAATGAATGTACCAATTACTTAAGAAAAAATTTACCCCTTTTAAAAGAAAAATTTAAAATACTCGAAAATGGATTAAAAGGTATTCCTTCTATAAACCTAAAATTTAAAAATTTTAATACGCTAATCAAGCAAGCCCAATTGCAAACGCTTATTTCATTAGGGGATGATCAAATCTCAAATCTATTAATTAACTATTATGAAAATGGTGCAAATATGGGATCTTTAAGAAGAGCCGAAAAGGAATGTGGTATTTCTATAGATGATTATCTAATTAGAGTCAAATCGGGTTATAAACCATGGATACTTTAAAAAAAAAAAGAAGCATTAATCAACCTTATTAAATGCTTTTTTTACAGCACCACAAACGGGACATTTATCAGGAGCTTCTCCTTCGTGAGTATATCCACAAACAGAGCAGACATATATCTTCTTATCTTCGAGATCATCTCCACTTTCTAACACTTCTAACGCTTTTTTATATAGTTTGTGATGGATTTTCTCGACTTCATTAGCATAATTAAAAGTCCTTTCTGCAGCTGTATTCGACTCATTTTTTGCCGCATTTATAAATTCTGGATACATTGAGGTAAATTCATAAAATTCCCCTTCAATAGCTTCCTTTAAATTTTCCTTAGTACTTTTAATACCACCTAGTGTTCTTAAATGGTTATGTGCGTGCACAGTTTCTGCAGCAGCTGCTGCACGGAATAAATGGGCTATTCCAGAAAGACCTTCTTTTTCTGCTTGCTTGGCAAAAGCTAAATATTTACGATTTGCTTGTGATTCTCCTGCAAATGCTGCTTTTAAGCCTTCTTCTGATTTTATCATTTAATTCTTTCACTATATATGTTGTTATGTTGATTTATGAATTGGATTATTTCAATTTGTATTTTATAATATATAAATAGTAATAAAAAATGTTCAAAACTAAGAATCAACTAACTTAACAACCTAAGATTAATAATGCAAGAATCATATTAAATCTTCAAAATTGATGATATATTCCTCACAATTTTATTTAAATAAAATTCTGCAATACCAAATTTAATGTTTGAATCAAAAATTAAAATTATAAAATACTTATCCCGAATATATTCAGAATATATTAGCTCATTATCTTTAGAAGTATAAAAGAGTTTAATTATTGAATTATTACAAATTTTTACTCGAAATTCAATTTCCTTTAAGAATTTACGTAATTTAATACCATTTAGGGAAGAATAAATCACTTGCCCTAAATCAGTTAAAAATATAACCCCATTAATATCATCATTTAATTTAAGTTCTCTTAAATAATTGAAAATCGACTCTTCTTTATCTAAATCAAAATGCTTACCTAAAATTCCATCAAAAACATCTTTTAATTTATAATCTAAAATAGTATCGCTAATATACTCTAAATCTGTTTTTATAGCATTTTTAGATACGTAATCTAAGAATTCTTGATGAATACAAGAAATCAATTCTTTTATTAATAATTTATTTTCTATTGAATCGCATAAAAGGACATAATATATATTTTTTTTTTCAAATACAACAAGCTTGATATTTCCTCCCATCTCTATTGCTTTTACTTTATTACCTACTAATTCCTTTGTAAATGACATTAAAGCAGTAAAATATGATGAAATTAGTTGTTCTTCTTCAATAGGAAAAGAATCTGAAATATTTAATTTGTACAAGCAAATTCCTGACTTGTTAAAAATTAGTAATTGATGAAAATTTAACTTTTCAGGAAATCTTTTTGTTTTTGAGATGACAATTGAATCATCCGGAATAGTCATATCAAAATTTTACTAAAAAACTATAAAAACCAAACCCTTCACTTTTTAAAGTGTAAAACTATAGACACCTTCAAAATTCAATTTGCACGGAAGCATTACATAACCATTCCGAGCATATTCTTTCTTCAATGAAAATATATCTTCAGGTTCGGCTAACACCGTAGCGGATCCACCTCCTCCAGCACCATTGCATTTAAATCCTAAAGCATCTTTATTTCTTGCTATTTTCTCAGCTTTTTCTATAGATGGATTTGTCATCAAAGGGTGTAATTGTTTCTGTGCATGCCAATTTCTATTCAATATTTCTCCAATTTCTATCATTGTTAATCTTGAGCTATTTTTCATCTCTAGAGCACAATTCTTAATTGTATCAAATGCTTTAATCACTTTTTCATCATTTTGTTTAAACTTCTTAATTACTGCTTCATGCATTTCACTCGAACTTCGGGAACCAAAATAAATTAAGATTAATTGATTTTCATATTCATAAATTCTGCGTTTAGTTGTGTTTATTGGTGTTAACTTCACAGAAGGATAATCTATTTCCATGAAATTTATGCCACCATGTGCAGCTGCATACTGATCTTGAACTCCACTTTCTAATTTTAACTCATCTGTTTCTATTTGATGTGCTAAATTTGCAATTTCTGAAGGATTTTTTTTTTCTCCTTGAAAATTACATAAAGCACTTATTAAGGCTACTGCTACACTCGCGCTAGTACCTGTTCCACACCCAGGAGGTACATCGGATCTTACAAGTATGTCAATTCCCTTGTTAATACACAACTTTCTAATCACAGCTTTTAGTAGGTCTAATTTTCCATCATACAAAATATTTTTAAAATCAAATTCAGTATCAATTTCAAGATTTTCTGATATAATTCGAATTTTGTTTCTGTTATTCTCACAAACTCTAACATAATTAAAAAGATCTACAGCTATGTTGAATACTGCGCCTTTTGGATAAAACCATGTATCTGTCCATCCTCCAATATCACAGATTCTTACAGGAGCTCTTGAATACACAACTTTGTTCATTTTTTCCTCCTAAATTATTTCCATTGTTGAGAATTAAAAAAATTTTATGTTTTTAAAATACCATTTCCACTTCCAAATTAAATAGCAATAAATTCTCGCCTTAAAAGTGACTTTTAATGATAATAACTGAAATAGCTCAATCTTAGAATATATTATGTATTTGGTATCCTTTTTTCCCTTCAAAATCTCTATAATCTTTAATCAAGGTGTAAAAAGCTCAACCCTCTTGATTTCTGAAACTTAGATCAAAAAATGGGATTGTGGGGATAATATTAACCTTCTATGATGATCTTTCAACTAACTTTAAATATAAGCAAGGAGAAATATAATTTAAACACAATTTATTTTTAAAACTAGTTTAAACATAAAAGGAGGAATAAAAAATTATGGCTGCGAAAAAAGCTCAGGTTGATGCCTTATTCGTAAAAAGTAAGATCCGAGAATATATTAAAGCAAAAGATTGTAATACATCTGGAGACTTAATTGATGGAAATAGTTTAAATGATGCCATCATTGAGATTTTAGATAAAGCAATCGCTCGGGCAAAGGCAAATGGCCGAAAAACAGTACAAGAAAAAGACCTGTAGACGAAATTTTTTCGTTATTTTGCACATCGCAAATTAATATTTGGATGCCGAGATCTTCGGGATTCAATTGTGTGCGTTTTTTCCCGCATCTAAAGGGAAGAAAAAAAGCAAAGACGAAATAATGAAGAGGTCGGAAAAAAAATTTTTTTTTTCATTTAATTATAAACAAGATGTAGACAAGGATCGAGATAATTGGTATGATCTTGAATTAAGAAGTCCATTAAAAAGAGGTTCTAAGGCAAAAAAGAAAGAAATGAAGTTCATAAAAAAGATTCATGGAATTTTGCGTCAAAATCGCCGACAAACCCCCCTTTATCGAGAATTGCCTTTTTTTTGTGGTAGAACTCGCGGTATTCTTGGACGCAGGAGGTGCAATACCATCCTTCCAGATAAGCATTGTACATCATGTCTCTTTCGATTTGATGACAGCCTGAACAGATACAAATCGACGCGTGTAAAGCCCTGTACAAATCGCTGCGTATATTCCCAATCTTAGTTCGTTCTGGTTGAGCTCTACCTTTCTCATATTTAATCTCACCTAAACGGCTCCATTCTTGCATCACCACTTCTGTAAGGAGCTTTCTTAAATTGTATGCGATTTTCTTGATACATTCTTTATTATAAGCGATTGTTTTCTTATCTTTCATATTATTAACACTTTCATCTAACTATTTAAATCTAATCCCCCAGCTAGTTTATAAAAATAAAGAAATTATAAATTAATATATTACATTAAATTGATATAAATATCCAGCATCAAAATTCATCCATATTGCAAAATCACCAAGCGAGGGTTGAGGTATGACGAGAGAATAAAGACCGTCTGCATTAGCGATACTTGAACAGCCAGGGCTTTTATTATACTTAAATTACGAGTAATTCTTTAGCAATTTTTTAATTATCTGCGTGATGTGGTCAGAGAACCAAAGGATTATTCTATCACGTTCACATTCACGCTCAGTTCGAAAGGTTGGAGCCTTGATGATAAGGTGGGGACGGAATCTAGCCCCAGAGACACGAAAGAACTGCTCTTGACGGATTTAACGCAAGCTTTATGGGAAGTTGCGACTGGAGGCGAGTCAGAAGTGCTTCAGTATTGTGAATTTAAAGAGGAGTAAACTTTTTTTTTTATAGAATTCATTTCATTTTTTTAATTAATTGTTTTAATTAGCTTTTTTCACAAAAAATATCAAATCAAAAAATTTTTACCGTGTTCTAATTTATAACATAAAAAGTTCAATATCAATTTACACACACAACATTAACGACCTAATGGAATAAAAAATTCAAAACAAATCGCCTTATCCTTTTGCTTTACCTTTTGAACCTGAATTTTTTATTCTTTCTTCTTCTTTTATCAACTCTCTTTATCAATAATAAAGAAGCCCAAAGATAATACACTTCTTAATCTTTGAAGATCTTGCTTTAATTTTATTACTCGATTGTAGGATCCAGATACGGCAATGATTTCTAAACATTTTTCGAACTCTAAATGAACGTGCATTGTAGAAATGATAATATCATGAAAATGATGTTGGATATCATTTTTTAGAATCTCATCGGTTTGATGCACGCTGGCATAGATTGGTTGGGATCCATAATGATGATCATGCTCACGATCATGATTTTCTCCCTCTGGATGATGATGTTCTTCTGATCCGGGTTGAAAATGTTCATGAGCCATTATAATTGAAATGCAACCGATAACATTTCCTTGAGTTTCGGGGATATTCTGTTCACTAATCATCAATGATTGCATGGCTTTCCTAATACCATCTGAACGAGATATACCCAATTTTTCCCTAAATATCTCAAATTTATCATATAAATCTTTAGGGAGAGATACAGTAAAGCGCTTATATTCTTCCATCTTAATTCTTCCATGTGGTGAATAATCTTTTTTTTAGATTTAAACAGAAATAAAGTTTATTAACGTAATAATCAATTTTTTAAATTGAGAAATCATTTTTTTCTAATTACAATTGCAATTGGGACACTTGCTTCTCTCCATTGGGCAATTTTCCCTGAGTATTCTAAATCCAATTTTACACGCCCGTGATCTCCTAAAATAATCATTAGTGAATTAGGTCTTAATTGTTTATAATTGCTTAATATCCACTTATCCGTGCGTAAAATTAATTTTTCTATTAAATCCTCTGGTGTTCTTTGCTTTAAAGATCGTTGTTGTTTATGAAGATTTTCAAAATCAAGATAGTGCATCCAAGAGAGTTCAAAATTATTAATAGTTTTTGCAGATTCAACCCAAGTTGCCATATCAGTTTCTTTAGCGATAGAGTGCGTTCCTCCATCGTATCGTTCAATATCTTTTTGTCTTCCAATAAAACAAGATTTCTTGTTGTTATCATTCAAGTATTTTAGTAAATGAAATCCGTTAGGCTCTACATCAAACCCTCCATACATAATTTGATGTAGAACACCTAGAGTATAGGGGTTTCTAGTAGACAATAAGAGCATTACTTCCGAGTTAGAAATTAGAAATTGTGGTTTATGATATGTTAATTCAAATAATCCAAAATTATCAATCAGATTAACACTAATACGGTCAACCCTCTCATACAGATTTATAAGATCTTGAACGGGTGGTGAAATTATTTTTAAGGGAGGATCGATTCCCAGTAATTTTAAAAACGTAGCAGGTAATTGGTTTAAATAGCATTTTACAGTTTGAAGTTCACTCATGTGCAAGCCTTAACAATTAATAGTTTAATTTAATTTTGTTAAATCTTAATACTTATATAAGTACAAAATTATTTCAATTTAATTTTTTTAGTATTTCTGGAGAATTATAATTCAATTTGAAGTTTTTTTTTTGAAGTTAGTATAAAAGAGGAGATACAAGCAAATGAAAACGATGTTTATTGATACAACAAATTCAGGGATATCTGGAGATATGCTACTTGCTGGTTTATTAGGATTAATCGATAACCCTGATGAAATTATAGATGAACTCAATGAAATTTCAAAATATATCTCAGGAATTATTAATTTTAAAGTAAATTTGACGAAGATTGAACGATCTGGTATTGAAGTAAACCAACTTATTGTGATAATTAAGGAGAATAAGGATCACCGCTCTACAAAAACATTAAAAGACGCACTGAATGCTTTTATGGAGGAAAAAAAGTTTTCACTAAATGCAACAAAATATGCTAACAACGTACTTGATTCACTAATCACTGCTGAAGCTAATGTTCACGGAAAACTAGCTGAAGAAATTCATCTACATGAATTAGGCTCAATTGATACTTTATTGGATATTTTAGGAGTAACGAGAGCATTAGAAACATTAGGTGTATTTAGAAAAGAAGTGCATATTTCAATCAGTGACCTCCCATTAGGAGGGGGAACAATTAAAACGGCTCATGGTATCTTACCCGTTCCGGCGCCTGCTACTTCTAAAATTATTGAAAGATCTGGTATTTGCGTGCATTTTGGACCTATTGACAGTGAATTAACAACCCCAACAGGGGCTGCTTTGCTGAAAAATCTCACTTTTACTTGTGAAAAACCTCCCATGAATGTCGAAAAAATTTCTTATAGTACGGGACAGAAGATTTTTACTAATTTTCCAAATCTATTTCGTATTTTTTATGGTTATGATTTTAATTCGACTAGTAATTTTGAGAAATACATGGAAAAAATAGCAATTATTGAGACTGACGTAGATGATGTCTCTGGAGAAATCATTGGGCATCTCATGAAAAGATTAGAATCCGAAAAGATATTAGATGTTCAGATAATACCTGCTTGGACTAAAAAAAGTAGACCAAGTAATATTATTAAGATTTTATGCTCTCTTGACCAAAAATTTGAAATAATAAACATACTGTTGGATGAATTGGGCACATTAGGAGTTAGATTCACAACTTTTGATAGGATATGTGTTGAGAGAATTTACGACAATATAGATATAGAAATTGATGGAAAGAATTATCCAATAAAATACAAGATTTCATTCATTAAAACATTAGATCAAAAATATATGGTTAATATCAAGCCAGAATATGAAGATCTCAACAAAATTAGTGAATTATCAGGATTATCGATGAAGATAGTTCAAATATTTGCTCAAGAAAAGCTTAAAAATTTATATCAGAAATTAATTAAAGAAAATTAAAAAAAAGGAAAGGTCGATATTATTAATACCTATCAACATGAAATTTGTTCATTAAATATTCATCTTCAAGAATATTCTCTGAAAAAGCTTTTAAGCGAGAGATCTCTTTTTCAATGTCCTTAACCTTTCTTAACTTTCCTAACTCTTTATACATTTCTCTTGCTTCATCATAAATTTTGATACCCTCATCGTAATTTCCAGAAACTTCTAAGTCTTCCGCCAGAAACTGCAAACTTTCAGCTACATCTTGTTTCTTACCGAGTTTTTTCTGAATTTTTAATGCTTGATAAGAAAATTTCAAGCCCTCGATATGATTTTTGAACTTAGTGTGAGTTCTACCGAGTGCCCGCAATACAGTAGCCTCTTCTAATATTAACTCATTTTCTTGGCAGTAATTTAGGATCTTTGTAAGGAATTCTATGATTTCTAATTTATGTTCCTTTTGATTGTGTAAATGCTCTATAACTTTTTCGTAGCTTTCCAATGTTGCTGGAATATCTCCCTGCTTAAAAAATACTTTCGATTTTTGAAAATAGTCGATTTCAGCGACCATAAGTCTCAAACGAGAATTTTTATTTTTTTTAGATTAAAGAATAAGATTCAATATAAATAATAGAGATCTACCTATATAAGGTTTTAGATCGTTCAAATGATATGTGTGATATTAAAAAACGGGTAAATAGTTAATAATTATAACATCTTACTCATAGCAAAATCATTAAGTTGGTATTAGTTTTTTCGGTTTTGAATTAATTAAATATTTGTTTGACTAAAAGGAAATAAAGAATATAAATTAAAAAAAAAAAGAAAGGGTATTTTCTAAAATACACCTAATGGGCCAAGCAAGGGTCCAAAAATGCATAATAGGATGATACTGATACCATAAATTAATCCTACAACTTTTATTTTATCTTTTCTCTCTGGTAAATCATAAACATAAAACGCTCCAACAAAGAAAGGAAAATACCCAATCAAGAAAATTAACCAAATACCCCCCAAACTAAGATCCCACCAAGGGTACTCCCAGATCAAATAACCCCCCATATTTAAAAGGCATTCAACAAAAACACTAAAAATAGTAAACCCGATTGCCCATGTCCATCTATTTGGAAGCCCTAAAAATTTCTGGTTTTTATCTTCGGGTAGAAATTTCGCAAATACAATTCCAGCGATAGAAAACATAAAAGCTATCTCAATGTTCCACCCAATTAATATTATGAACCCACTTGCAGAGGGAGTAGTCCAAAAGGCTGAGTAATCGCTAAATGCGAAGACCAAGGCGTTCCAAATTTCATTAATGAGATCCAGCCCTAAAATAGTCAAACCAGCAAATATTGTGCTCCAATTATTTGTTTCTCGCGCTTTTTTAATTTCAACTCCGTAAATATATAACACTATTACCAATAAGGTAACAATATACCATCCAGTATCGGGATTTAATTGCCTTAACTTAGACAGTGCTTCAAGAGATGCGGATGTAGGTGTCATTTTTATACACTATTATTATTATAATTTTTTAAATGTTTATTTTAATTATGCAAAATCTTAGTTTATAATATATATATACTTTTTTCGTTTGGTTGGACCTTATATTTCTAAATTGATTAAGGAAAAATATAATAAATAAAAATAACATTTGAGATTATTCAAATCTCAAATTTGATTTGAAGTGGATCAGTTTCAAATACTGAACTAAATTCTTTATTGGGGTCTATTCATAAATAGAAAATCTTATTCTGCTATTTTATTAGCAATTAGAGCTGCTGAAGCTCCAGCACCAAATCCATTATCGATATTTACTACTACTAATCCAGGGGAACAGGATTGTAACATTGTTGTTAAAGCCCCTACTCCTTTTTCACCTAAACCATACCCACTTGAAATGGGAACCCCAATAACTGGAATATCTACTAAAGCTGCCACAACCCCAGGAAGAGTACCTTCCATCCCAGCACAAACGATGATTACTTGAACTCCTTCTTTTATCATTTTGCTCAATGGATTAAAAATTCTATGTATACCCGCGATGCCTAAGTCATAACTACTCACAACTTTACATCCCATTGACTCAGCAATTACTTTAGCTTCTTCTGCAACAGGAATATCAGAACTTCCAGCAGTTATTATCCCAACAATACCATCTTTCTTTTTAAATTCAAAATTTTTGAGTTTAATAATGATAGTTCTTGCTAGTTCATTATATTCTATTGACAACTCAGAATTGTTTCCAAATTCCCTAATAATGGCATTTTGTTGATTTTCTGTAAACCTCGAGACAATTGCAAACTTATTTGTTCCTAAAAAAGATTTGATTATTTGCAAAATCATATCAGCACTTTTGTTTTCAGCATATATTACTTCTACAATTCCAGTACGCATTTTACGAAGTATATCTAACTTTGCAAGATCTCCAACTTCTTCAATCAAATTAGCTTTCAAGAGCTTTTCTGCATCATCTATTGAACATCTTTTTTCTAATAATCGTTTAAGTATCTCTCTGATATTTTCCAATCAAATCACCTTTATGTGAATATGTGTCAAATTGAAAAACTATGAAAAATCTTTAAACTTTTCTGTAAATTTAATAATATCTTTAAAGAGCCTTAGGTTTACAGTTATAAAAAAGATTATAAAATTGCTTATATACGAATTAAAATTTAATTGCAATGCAAGATTATAAGTTTACAATTTTAATCTAAAAAATAAAAAGTGGTAATTAATGAAAATTGACTACACATCTTATAAAGATGTAAAACTAAAAGGTAAAAAGGTTCTTATCAGAGTAGATATCAACTCAAATATTGATATGGAAAAGATGGAAATTAGAGATTCACCCAGAATTCGAGCATTAGCACCAGCATTAAATGATTACTTTAAGAAAAGTGCTGTTATTATCTTAGCTCATCAGTCACGACCTGGAGATCCCGATTTTACGGACATGAGTTTGCATGCAAAAGAAATTGAGAAAGAAATAGGGCGTCCCGTAAAATTTGTCAAAGACATTTTTGGTGCGGAAGCGATTAAGGCAATTAAGGAATTAAAACCTGGAGAGGTATTAGTTCTTGATAATGTACGAAAATTTGAAGGAGAAATGAAAAATTATAAGAATTTCTCCGATGCTGAAGCAACTGAATTAGTACAAAAATTGTTTCCCTTGGTAGATTACGTTATTGTGGATGCATTTGGTGCAGCTCATCGTGCTCATGCATCTATTGTTGGTTGGCCAAAAATGCTTGCTGGACCTATAACCGATGAAGAATTAGGTGTGTTAAAAAAAATTATAGACGTACCAGATAGACCCATGGCAATGCTTATCGGTGGAGCAAAAGCAATAGATAAATTCAAAGCCATGAAATATAATTTTGAAAGCGATAAACTGGATTACGCCCTATGCTCGGGTTTGACAGCGGTATTAATATTTGAAGCGCTTGGCAAAAATATGGGAGAACCAAATCATAAAATCATAGCTAAAGACTTAGAAGAGAACCATACCATGATTAAAGAAACATATGAAAAATTCAAGGAAAGAATCATCCTTCCAGTAGATTTAGTGATTGACGATAATGGGAACAGAAAAATAATCACTATAGATGAAGCTGAGGCATATAACATGACTACCGGTGATATTGGTCCCCAAACAGTGAAAAAATTCATTGACATCATTATGAAATGCAAAACTATCATTGCAAATGGTCCACCAGGCATATTTGAAAAGGAAGTTTTTAGGGAGTCTACAAATGAGATAATTGATGCTATGGCTGAAGCTACTAAGAAAAATCATGCGTTAACTGTGATTGGTGGTGGTGAAATGGGTGCTGCTGCTTCAATGGCAGGAAAAGCTGATGAAGTATCGTTTATTTCTACAGCAGGAGGAGCTATGTTAGAACTTCTTTCTGGGCATGAGCTCCCTATGATAAAGGCCTTAAGAGAGAAGAAATTTTAAATTAATTATTTTTATTTTTTTAAATTGGAGAGTAATTTTAATAAAATATTTATTTTTTAACATTATAATTAACTTAATCACAATTTTCATTCGTGGGCCAGTGGTCTAGTCGCTATGACGTCTCCTTGACGTGGAGAAGGTCGGGAGTTCAATCCTCTCCTGGCCCACCATAAACCTACAACAACTGATCAAAATGCCGCTTAAAATTCGTTGGAGTTCAAAAGAATATATCTCAACCGCTCTTATATTACTTGGAGGTTGCGGATTATTTCAAGTATTATACATCGCGATTAGTCAATATTTATTACAAGTAGGAAATTACTTGATCATCACAATAATCCCTCTTGGTACTACATTTGCATTGTATTTCGCAACAATTATTATTTATGAAGCTTTTGCTCAGGTTGAAAGAACAGATAAAATCAAGCGTCAATATATTAAGTCTAGATCATATTCTTCAAAGATCAAGGCAATTCTTAAGAATTCTATAGTACGTCCTCTACTAATCAATTTTGCTTCCTTTACCATAATCTTTTTCATTACATTTTTCATAAGTTTATCCTTTAATAATAGGCAACTTTCATTTTTATTAGCAGAAGTAATAGGTGGATTGATTTGTTTACTCATTGCTAATTATTTTGAGAAGAATTATGCTAAAGTTAGGCGATTTTAGAATTCGAGATTATTTCAACTTTTCTTAATCCCACCATTCAATCTGAAAACCATAATTTTTTCGTAAGTATTAACAATTATGAAGAAAATTTATATAATAATCGTTTCTAGATTATTTATAAATAAATGTTGGAAATTGGTGGCGAATCATAGTAAATCTTGAAGTTAGATGTCCATCTTGTTCTAAAAGAGGTAAAATTGAAGTTTCTGAAGAAAAAGTTAAAAATACCACTAGAGGTTTATACGCTGTGAATGTTTCAGAAAATATAATTTGTGATCACTCATTTGTGGTTTATGTAGATAAAAATTTAACTGTAAGAGATTCATTTATGGCTGATTTTCAGATTGATTTACCAACATCAGACTCAAAACAAGAAATCGATGAAGATACTAATATTTTATCTCGATCAATTGATGTAGCGTTAATCCGAATGAATTTTACAGCTTCAGTGTTAGCATATTTTTTAAAAGCTATAATCAGAAAAAAAACCATTATCATAATATCTGAGAAAGATTTTCTAAATGAACATCTCTCAAATTTTTTCAAGTTTATTTGTAGTGAATCTTTTAATGTTAACTACGAGATCATTCATCTTAATGAATATGATAACACGCATCACGGGAATCATATCGTTATTCAAGAAAACGAGGTTTTGAAAGATGATGACAATATTCTCACCTCAAAGCGTATCAAGGTCGAAAGAACAATAATTCAGACCTTTCTAAATGAGATTGACCCAGTAATGGGTATGATTTTATTGAAAAATGAACTCAATCGAATTTATCAACTCTCTGGAATTATTGTAGATATGATTAAGAATTTGAAGAAAAACGAAAAATTATATTCTAAAAAGGTTATTTATGATATCGCTAATATACGGGGAATACAACTTCAAATTCCTTATTTAGAATATTTATATGAAGTAATAGAATATTATTTTGAAGTAGAAATACCCAGATCTTCAAATATTTCGAATTTCTTGGGAACTTTATAAAATATTCATTTCGATAAAGATACCATAAAACCTTTTGATACTTTATAAAGCTGAATTCTCAATATAATCTTTTCTTTTTATTACACGCCATTCAGGATACCATACTATTTTGTAGTCCAATTCTTGAATTTTCATGGTATTTATGATATTATCATAGCTGTTAAACCCATCAACACCAAAGCCATACGCATAGAACTTGATAATATATTCAAACTGGATATTATTGGGATCATCTTCAAGGTATTCAAAAAGCAATTCTGGTTTATCAATACATTTAATATCTTCAGAAGTTAGACTCAATTGATTTGTTTGAAATATTAATTCAATCAATTTAATCTCATTTTTCAAAATGTTTTTTTCATTCACTACTGCCATATCATTCATTCCCTATTAAAATAAGTGTATTGTTACTATCGAAAATTAGATTAAAAACAAACTATCACTAATGATTTTTTAATTTCTTTCTCTTTGATGATTTGTATCAAATACAAACTAATTTTCGTGAAAGGTCTGTTTCACGATCTGTTTTCAGTTGTAAAAACAATCTTATGTTAGAAACGCATTATAGAAAGCAATTTCCAATTTTTTAAAATATAATCCTAATATTTAATAATGGTCAATAATAAAAAATAAAATAATATATGTGTAATCAATTATTTGAAGGTGATAAAAAGTGTATAACAATATATTAGTAGGTATAGACGGGTCTAAAGAAGCTCACAAAGCTCTTAAAAAAGTCATTGCTTTATATAAAGATTGGAATAGTAAAATCGTAGTATTTCACTCCGTTGAACATCACATGATTCCTATTACGATACCTGTATTTACTACGGCCTACTCTTTTCCCTTAACCTCTTATTCAGATATGCGCGATGAGTATATTAAGGTAGGCAATCAAATATTGGAAGAAGCAAAAAAACTTTTTGAGGAAGAGGGAATATCCATCGAAACCAGATTAGTGGAAGACATTAAACCGGAAAAATATATCATTGATAAAATTGAAGAAGAAAATTTTGATTTGGTTGTTTTAGGAGGTAAAGGGCAACATTTGAAAATTGGTACAATATTAGGTACAGTATCAACTCATGTTGTCAATAATGCTAGTTGCGATGTATTAATTGTTCGATAAATTTCTATTCCATATTAAGGAAAAAGGAATTTTTCCTTGAAATGAGCATAACGTGAAAAAAAGGTCATGAGGAAATTAAACCTCAGAAGACCTTCTTTCTTTTAATTTGACTTATTAATTATCATCAAGCATTGAGATTAATCCTTGCACAATTTTACAGGATTCTAATAAAACTTGAGGGTTGATTTTATCAGGAGTGTCATTTTTGCTGTGAGAATATTTCGTAGCAGATAATGTAGTTATGTCAATTGAATCATATTTTCTCAAATGGAATGGAATGGAATCTGTGTGGGCTCCGTTTAATACTCGATGACCATAAATCTTTAATTTTTGTTCATCTGCAGATTTATGGATGTGGGAAAGCAATATATGAGAAGCACTTTTAGGGGGGAAAATACCATAGGATTTGATATATTCGACTTCATTTCTCTTACTATTCATACATGAGACCATGTCAAAATTAATTTGAAGTGGTTTCTCGTCATTAAAGGAATTTTCATATTTATCTACGAAAAATCTTGAACCCATAGTGCCTATTTCTTCGGCTGAAAATTGACAAAACCAGAGATTAAAATTATTCAAAGGAGTATTCTTGAATATTGAACTCAATTCAAAGACTAATGCCATTCCTGAAGCATTATCTAAAGAGCCTATAGAATTATTTTCTGTTTTTATTAAAATAACCATAAATATTGAAAAAATGGTCACTATCGATACAATAATAATACCGATTTCTAGAAGGATCAGAATCGTTCTATATATTTCAAAATAATAATCAATTAGGAATAAAGCAAATAAAATCATAAAAGTAATTCCTCCAATTTCCCATATCACGACAAAAAGAACCCTCCAAATAGTTTTAAATGTTTGGGATTTAGAATCTAAATGTGCAGAGATGATTATATTACGTGCTTGTTCAGCTGGAATTTTAGTTGCAGGAATTTTTATAAAAACATTGGTTGCAGATACCTTTTTACCAAAACTTTTCTCCCAAAATCCTTGCATTTCGGGGTGTTTCAAGATTTTAATCATAGAGAGAAAGATTGTTAGAATACTTATTATTGTAAAAAATACTAAAGCAGGAAAAAGGTATTTAATAAAAAGAAGTACTGTAATAAGAATGAGACTCATAAACGCAATTATTTTTACTAATATTTCTGAATAAAAGGTTGAAAATTCAAATTCTTGTTTTTGGATTTCATTTTCATTGAAACCTATTTTTTGAAATGTTTCTACGGTTAACTTTACAGCAGATTTCTCCCCTTCAGATCCTGCTAATCTCGGGAAACTGAATTTCTTTACGTAATGGAACAATTTCTCTCTAATCTTTATATCCTTCTCATTAATCAAATTCTTATCTAACATGTGATTCTCCTTAGTAAAATTTTACTGTTTTTTTAATTTTTAATTTTTATCATATATTATGAAATATTTCATAAAATAGTAATTAAATGGATCAATGATCCTATTCCTAAAAGTGTAGAAACAGCAGATCCAAAAAACACTTGAATTATAATGAAAGAATTTATCAACACTGAGCTAAATTTATTTGTTTTTTCATATATTATCGAATTCATAATCATTACTGCTAAAAAGATCAGAAAACTGACCAAAATTGAATTGATTATAAAAATAGGGTAAGACAAGATCATTAGTATAAAAATATTAATTATTGATAATATCATGGTTATCATCGTTTTCTTATATGCGGATCTTATGAAATTTAATGAAGGATAAATAATTTTTCTATAGAATAATTCCATAATTAAATAAAAGGGGTAAACTGTATAGGCTAATAAAAAATCCAAGATATTAACAGGTGAGAAAAAAGCAAATGGATAAGAAATTGAGAAGCATATATACAGACTTAAAAATATTATTGTCGAAATAAATGAATATAACAAAACATTCTTATGAAACTGTGATTTAATTTCCTTCTTTAATTGTAATTCAATATACAAGCTTAATTTTTCTCCAATTTTCTCTGAACTAATGTAATATTTGATTAAAATGGCCACAAAATATATTATAATCATGATGATAGGTGTAATAATAAGACTAGATATTCCAAATAATTGAAAAAAGATCAACCAAATTCCTAAAAAGGTTATAAAATAAAAAAGAACCTTTAAAGATTGCTTTAAAGGAGTCGATATCATATTTCTTTTAAGATTTTCAGATGAAATTTTCCCTCCACTTTTAACTTCATCTTTTATATGAAAGAATTTTAAAATGAAGATCATGATAGATAATGTTGTTGAAAATAGCCCTATTAAACTTAAACCAAGTAATAATAAAGTATATTTATAAGATAGATGTATTAGACCATTGATTGTATCTGAATTGAAGAAAATGTTTTCAAACCAATTTATTGTACGAATTAAAACCGTATCAGAAAATAGATAATGAGCACCCAAAAACAGTTGTTGAGTTATGTTAATTAAGGTACAATTTGTTAGATTTTGAAGAACTAAAGCATTTTGTTTATAAGGTACAGTTTCATCGTAAATTGATTGAATTCCAAGCAAGTTTCTCGGATTAGTATCATTTATTATTTTCGCAGGTATATAATTCATAAATGGATTGTCGTTACTAATTCCAAAGAAGCTTGCTGAAAAATTTACTAAACCGGCCCACGTCACTGTAGCTATAAAACGATCATCTAAAGCACTGTTCATTAAAACAATCATCCCTCCCAATGAATGACCAACTAAACCGATTTGTGAAGAATTTATTTTCTCATAAACGGGTAAAGATTCAATTAAATCTAATAATTTAGAACAATCCTGGGCAACCGCAGGGACATTGGTCCTATTTCTATAATTTTGATTATTAATATCTAATATGTGTCCTGAGCTTTCTCCATCACCTCTATAATCAATTGATACTACATAAAAACCCCTTTTTGTAAATTCGTTTGGGATACGTGGATCCAAATCTTTTTGACTTCCGAATCCATGGGCATAAAAAATTAGAGGAGCCTTTTCTTGAAAAGTTAATTCATGACTAGGATAATATAAGTTAGCATAAATTGTTGCTCCACAAGACTGAAACTTTAATCTTTCATAGTAAACATAACTTTCTACTCTATTTGCAAATAAAAAGATTAAACAAATTATAAAAAAAATTATGGGGATTAGTAAAAGTGAATGCTTTTTCTTGTGAAACTTGAGCTTTTTCATTTTTCAAATCCTTTAATTTTGGCAATTTTCCGAATAATAATTTAATCTAATAAATTATATTTTACAATTAAGCTCCAGGTTTATCGACTTCTATGCGCAATTCACTAAGAAGTTTATCAATATTATTTGATTTCTTATTTATATTAAGTATAGTGCTTAAATGAGCAACCTCATTGTCTCCCACAATTAATGATAAAGATCCTGCTCTTAAGAGTATAAATTCTATTAAATCCGGAATTTTTTTTTTGATCGTTATACCTTGTGTTGGAAATCTTTCAGCTTTGAGGAAAATACCAGTTCTATGGTAAATCTCGTTTCGCTCCAATCGCCAATAATCAAATCTTACCCCAATAAATACAAAAATTAACACTACGCCCAAGATTATTGACATGACCATATAAAATTCTACAGTCATCCCAATATTAAATTCAAAATTTTGAAATCCTTCCATAATCATAGCCATAGTCGCAGGGAGTACCAGAAAAACCAATAGAAGAATTACAATAACTATAATTAAGGTAATTATGAATAATTTTATTGAAGAAAAATCAAAGGAAATTGTGAGTAAATTGATAAAAAATACCAATGTCCATATAAATCCCAATCCAGCTAAAGAATTCCCAGGTAGGCCCCAAAATGCTTGTATTATCCATAAAATTATTGATGTAATGAACAATGGGAAAAGAAATATCGCTTTAGAATAATTTCTTAGATAAATTACTTCGATTTCTTTTTTTTTATTTTTTTTTTCACTAACATTCAAGGATATCACTTTTTTAATTTTTTAGAGATCTATTTTGTATAATTAAAATTAAGTCTCAAGGTATTTAAAAAAAATGCTTGAATTCCATAAATTATAAAAAAAAAAATGTTGAAAATTTATTAAAAAGTTGTTTATTTTCCTATTTTACCCGTAAGCCAGAGGATAAAAACAATGAGACCAACTATACCACCAATTATGCCAATCCATATAAATATCTTAATATAAACAAAGATAAAATAACTATATGGTAAGCTTCCAAATGGTACAAGCCAATTTCCTTCGATAAATACAACGATCAGAAAGATAATAAAGGTAAAAAATGTAAATCCACCACTACCTCCTCTCTTTTTAGCGTGTTTTTTCCTATGTGCTTTCCTCTCCTCTTTTTTATCGTCGTGTCTCATCTTTTCTTTTATTTAGGCTTTATTATCTGCAGATATTATCTTCCACCAGAATATACCTCCTACAAGACCAAAATACCCACATAGTGGAAGTACCACTAACAATAGAAGCCAACCTATGGATACAATAATAAAAGCGAGAGAGGATCCAACTGAGAAATCATTAAAAGTCCAGGTACCATATCCTCCAATATCAGAAGATTGAATGAATAATAATTCAACCGTGATCCCTCCAACAATGGCACCAACGAATCCAATTAACACGATTAATAAGATATACCAATACTTTTTAAGTAGGACTCTTATGAACTCTCGTACTTCTTTCATGATCTCTTTTTCTATATCGCTCATTTATGATTTCACATGCTTTTTATTTAACATTGACATTGAAACATTATAATCAGATATTACAACAATATAAACATTTTTATAATAAAAAAGTTTTAGAGCCCAATTTTTAGAGCCGTTTTTGAGGAAGAAAAATAGGGATGCGCCGCCCGGGAATTGAACCCGGGTTACTGATTCATTACTCTTCAAGAGATTTTCTTGAAAAATGGCAAACCAGTATACTGACCACTATACTAGCAGCGCTTTGATATTTAAAATATATGAAAGAATTAAAATTTAATGATTAAATTAAAGAAAAATGATATTAATGCCTTATTGCAATGTTATAAAAGTAACTCTAACTTGAGAAATAATATTTCTTCCAAATTTGGAAAAATTTAGAATTGAGTGAATTCGGAAACAGTTTGCTGTAATTCGTGGGATACAATAAATTTTTCGAGTTCTTGGAGACTAGTTGCTGTTCCTTCTCGGACACCTGTTTTCATAGATTCAAAGGAGGACATTGCTGTTGCGAGTTGGGTCATTTTATCAAGTGGATAGTTGTTTAATTTAGAGATTAATAGCCCACTTAGAAATGCGTCTCCTGCTCCAGTAGTATCCATTACACTAACTTGATATATACCGCTTCTAACAACTTTTTTTCCATCTGTTAATATAGAGCCTTTTGCACCATCTGTAATAGAAACCAATTTAGGTCCCAAATCAAACATTTTTTTAGTAGCAAGATATCTATCTGATTCTTTGGTGAACTCTTCTGCTTCTTCAGTATTCATTGATACGACATCTGAATTTGTAATTAAAATTTTAGCCCAGTTGGGATTATTTTTTATAATTGACATGCTCGGAGCAGCAAAAACCAAGCCACCGTTTTTTTTAGTAAGTGTAATAGCTTTTTCAATTGCTTGACAACCACTTTCAGAAGTTAATGAAGTCCATGCTAAAGCACTAATATCCTTAAAAAGTTCTTCTTTAATATCTTCTGGTTTAAGCAAATTATTAGCACCTTTATAAGCAAGAATGCTTCTATCTTTACCCCACTCTGTTTTTAAGATGACTGAAAAAGCTGTAGAATCCTCATCAGTTTGTATTAAATGTGACAAATCAACACCCCTTCTTTTGAGATCATTTATACATATCTCAGCAGAGAAGTCTTTTCCAACTACTCCTAAATAAATAGCATTAAATCCCAACTGTGCACAATTCGAAGCGATATTAGCACCTGAACCTCCTGGATAAAATCTAATTTCTTCGACGTTTAATTTCCGACTATATTCAATAGCAGTGTATTTTTTAACGATTTCTTTATCAAATAACTCAAATCGTAGAATGTCTTTTACTTGAATAAGCGCATCGAGAGTATTACTTCCAATTGAAATAACTTTTTTTTTTATACTCATAATTAAATTCATTTGGAATAAATTAATTAGAAATTAAGATAAGAATGGCATTTTATCTTAAATAATTTTGCTAAGAAGAAAAAACTTAGTTTTTGAATTATTTTATTTGTACTTGAATGAGTTTATATTTAAAATTATTAAATTAAAAAGTTAGAAGAAATAGAACCTTAATATACGATCAAGATGAAGCCTAGTTAATCTCTGGATTTTAATTTATTTAACTCATCTTCTAGTTCTTTTATTTTTCCATCTGGTTCAACAGTAGGTAACGCTCCACCAATTTCAACTTGTATCTCTGCATCAATCTCGCCTAAAACATCTTTTACTTGAGAATCAGTGACTGCTGTGTCTACCATCATATCTCCAATCCCATCAGAGGTAATTTCTTCAGTTACGCTGAAATCTTCCATATCGATGCCAATTTGAGTCATTAATTCTGTAAGTTCAGGAATAGATAGCTGATTTTTCAACATCCCTAAACTCTGGGCAATTCCATGCATGACATCTGACACATCTTTTATAGCATTAGCTTGTTCTAATTTAAAGACCATTCCTTCAAGATTAGTACGGAAATGATCGATTGCACGAGCTTGTTTTTTTATCTGAAGGTGATTTCGCGCGTGGAATTCTGAACCTTGCATATCTCCCTGTTTTCGTAGTTGTACGGCTTTATCCCTTGCTAATTTGGATGTCATTTCCATCTTTTTGGTCTGTCTCATCAGTCGCTTATTAAAAACTTTCAATTTGACTGTTGCGGATCGAATTGAATCTGGTTTCTTACCTCCGCTAAGCCATTTACTCATATCCTTTAAAAATCCTATCGTAATCACTAAATTTTGGTATTTTTATATATATTATAAGAAAATTCAAGGTTATATAATTTTTTGTAGACCAATTCTTATGAATGATGTTTAAAGAGAAAATTTGAAATATTTCCACAGATTAAATTAGATTTAAAGATTGTTCTAGATTACGTATAAATACTAAGAATATCTTAATAGAAATAAATATCTTAAAAGTAAAGGTTTTTAGTCGTGAGTAGTGTTGATTCTAAATTATATCTAGTAGCAGTAAGAGAGGCTCAAGCGGCAGTAGAATTAGATGAGAGCGGTCAATACCGTAAAGCTATAAATAAATACCAAAGAGCAGCTGATATTTTAATACAGTTTATGAAATACAATAAAAATCCCGAAATGAGAAGAGTCTGTCAAGATAAAGTCGAAAATTTTGTAGAACGTGTTAAAGTTTTAAAAGCACATCTTAATGGTCCACGTGGACGTAGTTCCCATCCATCACAAAAACCAGCTGATTCAGGAGGAAGTGATAAAGGGAGTGAAAAAGGTGATAATCAGTATTCACCAGAAGAACAAGAATTAATTGATACTATCTCTGACACAATTTTGACAGAATCACCTAATATACGCTGGAATGATATTGCAGGTTTAGCAGATAGCAAGCAATCATTAAGAGAAGCTATTGTTCTCCCCATTATGAAACCCAAATTATTTACAGGTGCTAGAAAACCTTGGTCAGGTATTCTTTTGTTTGGTCCGCCAGGTTGTGGGAAAACTCTATTGGCTAAAGCTGCAGCTACGGAATGTAAAGCCACGTTTTTTAGTGTGTCTTCGGCTGATCTTTTAAGCAAATGGTTAGGCGAAAGTGAGAAATTAATAAGTACTCTCTTCAATCTTGCAAGAATTAAAGCTCCAAGTTTGATATTCATGGATGAAATTGATTCAATTGCAACAAAAAGGGGTGAAGGTCATGAAGGAGGTGGTGAACGAAGGGTGAAAACACAACTACTTAGTGAAATTCAAGGAATAAAATCTAATCGTGAAAAACCTCTTTTAGTGTTAGGAGCCACTAATCGACCTTGGGATATCGATGCTGCAATGCTGAGTAGATTTGAAAAGAAAGTATATGTGCCTCTCCCAGATATGCCCGCAAGAGCCGGAATTTTTAAGATTCATACAGAAGGTATCAATTCTGATTTAACGGAAGAGGATTATATTGAATTGGCTGTTCGTGCTGATGGATACTCCGGAAGAGATATTTCGAATGTTTGTCGTGAAGTAATAATGATTCCCGTGCGAGAATTAGATATGGGTGGTTTATTAGAAGATCCAAGTCAAGATGTGGTCGTTAGAGATATTAATTTAAAAGATTTCATAAAAACTCTGAAAAAAGTAAAACCAATGACCACTGAAAAGGATTTGGATCATTATCAAAACTGGGCAAAAGAATTTGGAGAGTACTAGTCTTTTATCAGATGATTAGAAATGGAAAGGCAAAGAGAAAGACCAAAAGAAGTTCCAAATGAAGTAAAAGAAAAAGCAGATAGAGAATTAGAGGAATTAAGGAAAGAACTAACAAGATTAAAGGAGTTAAAGAAAATTCAAGAATTACAGCATATTCAAGTAGAGGATATTTCAACAGAAGAAGAACTTAATGAAGTAAAAAATGGGAACATTGAAACCCGCCTAAACAAAATTGAAGATTTTCTTACTTCCAATCTTGGACAAGTAGATAGTAAAGCTTATAAACAGAATGCTGAAGAAATTGAAAGAGAGTTACAACGCATAGAAACAGAAATAATTGGAGAAAAGGCGGTTGTAGCAAAAGAAGTATCTACTTATGAATTATTGCTTAATGATTATCCTTGGTTAGAAGAAACGAGATACATTTTCATGTATTCCATCCCTAATAAGAAAACTAATACCAAAGATTATGAATCTTGGAAAAGTGAATGGTTAAAAGTGCTTTTTGATTATGCGCGATATGCAATTTTACACATTTTATACTTAAGAAAAATGCAATCTGTTAAACCATTTGCAAATTTTGAAGATAGAGCTACAGCTTTAAGAGAAATTGCTCAAGCACTTGTCGATAAGGAACAAGCAGAATGGCTTTCAAAGAGTAAGGAAAAACTGAGAGTATATTGGAAGTCTCTTGATAATTGGGCAGAAGAGATATACGAGTGGGCGATGGAAATTTCACCGCTAGAACCAATATTGATATTTGAAATAAGAGAATCTAATCAAGAATTCAGCAACCTTCCAAGAGAAGATATTGAGAAAATTTTTAAAATGTTAGAAAATGATCGTAAAGGAAAAATTATAGAATTAGAAGATGGGCAAATATCTTTTAAGATAAATGTTGAATAATTAATTAAACTGATGGGAAGTACCATTGTTTTCCCTTTAATATTGATTCTCTGAATTTTGCTATTCCGCTACCTTCCAACGATTCTAGTGTTTTTATAGCACGATCTTGAGACCAATTTAACTCTACACATACATCTTCTATTGAAACATATCCTTTTTCTTTAGCAATACCAATAATTTTTACTTGATCACTCGTGTATTGAACGGAGAAAAATCTTACCATTACTGTTCCAGAATCCAACTCTAATAGTTCGTCAATCACGTGTTTCTTTTCCAGTATCCGTAATGCTTTAAGTAAATCTTTAAGATCAATATTACCTTTTAGAATTCCTGTATTTACCAGTTCAAATACCTCATTAATCGGTACCAGCCCAACTCCAATTTCTTCTTTCTGTAATAATAACCTTTGATACGCCAATAATCCTAATTTTTCATGGTTAATTTTTGAGAATTTTATTAATACATCGTGTTCTGTTATTTGCTCTGTTATAATTTTAGAAGAAGGAATGTTATACATCTTTTGCAATTCTCTAACTTCTTTCTTTAATTCTGGAGTCAATGCTAAAATAACACCATGTTTTTGAGCTATATCTTTAAGTTTTTCTTTAGTGAAGTTTTCAGTGGAGACTTTTGCTTGGATATCTTTTATTTTCAGCTCTGCGGCTTTTCTCTTCATAGCTTCTCTTAAATCTATTTCGTCTTCTATTTTTCGTATTCCCATATCAATGATCTCTCCTTTTTGATTTATCTCCTTCAAGACTATTTATTTATGTTTTATTAGGGTTTTGTAATTTTTATGACAAAATTAAAAAAATATTTTTTAAAAGCTTTATTGATTAGTGATAATAAAACTACTTATTTCTTTTTATTGCAGTTAAGAATGAGAGCCTTTAAAAATTTTAGACTTCTAAATGAAACTGAAATTAAAATTATTCTTGCTGCTTTAAATCAAATTTCACCAAGTATTGCTCCATTTATAGAAAAAAAGAATTTTTCATTATACATATTAATTCCTGAAAATGAGAATAGGCATCTAGTTTATTTAATTTTTGAAAGGCTACGAGAGTTAATCCTTAGCTTTCAAATTAACGTAAAGATTACATCAACGGGATTATATTTAGGTTTTATATCAAGAAATACATTTTTTTTAAGCTTAGAAGGAGCAGAGTTCTTTCTAAAGGAAAATATCATTCCAGAACACAATATTTTAAAAGTAACAAATGAAGGGGAGAAAGCAATACTATATGGAAATCCGATAACAAAAAGGATGATTTCTAATTTTCCGTCAGATTTTCAAAAAAGTGCAATACTGCTAGTTTTAAATGAATCAAGAGAGCTTATAGCTCTTGCTCGTTTGGAAAATGATCCTTCTAATTATAAATTACTCAATCAAGGAGATTTAGTAGCAACTAATTTAATTGATAAAGGATATTATTTAAGAAGAAAACAATGAGTATTAAACAATTAAGTTTAGTCTTTTAGATCAAGTTGATTAATTTTTTTATCTTCGATTTTATCAATTTCGTCTTCTAACTCGTCATACAGAGAAAAAAAACCGGGTACTAAACCAATTGGGGATTTCTCTATTTCGTTTCTTATATTTTCATATTCTTTCTCATCAGGGAACATTTTTTTTAGTTTATTATCAAATTCTCCTACTCGTTTCATAAATTTACTGGATAATAGAAGAGGCTGTTTTCTACTAAAAATAACATGAGAAGGAAAGTTTGAAAAATATTTCTCAATCAATTCACTTGCGGTTTCATATTTCTCCATATCAGTAAGGGAATTTTCCAATTGTTTTTTAAATTTAGACTCAAAATCTCGCGTAAATTTCAGTACTGAATCTCTTAACAATTTTGATGATTTGGAAGAGACCAAACCTACAGTTACATTATCTGATTCATGGACTATCAATATCCCCTTTTGTAAATTAATATCTAATAATCCACCAATGGTCATGACTTCTTCACTCATCAATTGCACCGCATTGATAAAGCCAGTAAATATATTTTCGGCAATTTTGGATTCTGACCAATCATAATCGAAAAGTGGAAAGCCATGACGATCTTTGACTAGTATTCGAAATATTTTAAATGGTAATATATGTAATAATTTTGGTTCTCTCTCTATAGCGATAATTAAAATGACAAAACCGATAATTGAAAATATATCTGCAATTATAAGCATTAAACCATTGATATAATAAAGTAGATAGAAAATAACTACTACAGGGGAGAAAACGATTATCCCCAGAAAAAAGATAGTAGCTTCTTTTTTAATTAAAAATGGTGCATTTAACCATGTTTTTATACCCCAGTAGAAGACATAACCTTCGATATATAATACGAGACCATCCCCTATTAGAGAAAAAAGGCCTTGCCATCTTATAGTCACATAGCCATCACTATTAACTATATTCACTATTCCAGGTTGAAAGGCTAAGTATATCAATACTGATGATGCAGCGATAACAATTAATAATCCTAATGACATATAAGACTCTTTAAGGGTATAATTTACTCCCATAACTATAAATATTGCCGCTAAAACAACAAAAAATCCTGAAACTACCGAAAGAGATTCAATTAAGAATAGAGGACTAATCGCTTCTAATAGCATAAAAACTCCCATCGAAATGATCCCCAATCTTAAATATCGTAAAGAAACTATTTTTTTCGTTTTTGGGACAGTATATGTCAATATAGCTGTTATAATAATGACTAACCCCGTTATTAGATCACACATATCCTCAGGATTTATATTAAGAACCATTATTTCATCCTCCTCAATTCTCTATTTATTGCCTCATCGACTTTTTTCTTATCTTTTTGAGACAAAGATAATTCTTTGGATACTGGGTCGTATTTTAACAAATTCTGGTTGATAAGATTGTTGATTCGATAATTCACATAATCTCTTCGTTCGTCAATCTCTTTAAACATATCTGCTTTTTTAATTTGTCCAAGTTCCCTTAATAGGCTAAAGATTTCCCTATTTATTCGATCCTTTACCAGAAAAAGGACTTTTGCGCTTCTCTCATCTTCCTTATATGGTATGAAAACCGAATAATTTCCTATTTTTATTTTTTTTATATAATTAAATTTCATTAACATTTCTAAATGCCATACTAGCTGCCCAGAGCTTTTTTGATTTCCATCTCGCTCGGATAATACTTCTTTTCTTAAAATTGAAAAGTGTGCACATCCATTGAGTTGTATATACTCTAAGATGTTTTTCCTTAAATAATTCTCAAGTACCGTTTCTCTTGAAAATTTTGAGCCTTCAAGTAACACGTGATTATTGATTAAAAAATTAATGATTGAAATTAGACCATTTCGGGGTATCTTTAAGACTTTTTTTGAAACGTTATATAATCTTTCTACATTGAGAGTCTTATTCTGATTCATCATATCTTCCGCTATGGCAATTATATGTTGTACGTTCGGATTATCTAAACTTAAGGGGTGTGCGATAATTTTTTCTTTCATGATGTCCCAGTATTTATTAAACTTAGTCCAAATTTCAAATTCTTCATTAATATATGCATTATCTTTAAATTCTTGTTTCAATTCAGGATAGGTTTCTATAATTCTTGTAAAGGTCTCAAACGAAGCTTTTAAAATTTCAACTTTAATTAGCTCCTTAAAACTATCCCCTTCTGCAAAATTATTAATATTAGTATAAAGATAGAACCTTAACAAATAAAAAGCTATTTCACTCTGGAGCATCATTTCTTATCAGATGAAATTGGATTGAAAGAAAAATTTGAATTAAATCTTTATTGCAGAAAACATTGGATTTCACTCTTTTCTCTTACCTATTGCATAAAAGAATTAATTCATGATTATTAAGAAATAGTGTTATATAAACAAATTAGGACCAAATTTCTACAAAACTTAATGAATTTATATTATATATTCCGCTGAATTAAACATACGAAAAACCCAATCGTATCATTGGTATGCGGATACAATCTCTGAGAATACTTTATATCTTCCCTAAGCATTTTATTATAAACTTCTATTATTCCATCTACGCCATATTTTTTTGGTAACTTAATAACAATAAATTCTAATTCATCTTTTAGCACATCATCTATAACTAATTCATTTTCTTCTGGTGCAATTGAACACGTGCAATATAAAAGTTGTCCTCCGGGATTTAATGAGCTCAAACCAGCTTTTAATAACTTTTTTTGAACAGTACTTAATTTTTCGATATCTTTCATAGTTTTACTTCTCTTTCTACTAGGATCTTGCCTGATTAATCCCTCTCCAGTGCAAGGTGCATCCAATAATATCTTATCAGCTTTCAATTTCAACTTTGATAGATTCACTGAATCATCATTAATAACTATCGAATTATAAATACCCATTCTTCGAAGGTTAATTTCTAAAGCGGGTATTCTGTGTCTATTTCTTTCTATTAATACTAAATTTCCCCTATTGTTCATGATTTGAGCTAGGTGTGTGGCTTTCCCCCCAGGAGCTGCACACATATCAATCACTAAATCACTTGGATTTGGGTTGAGAATTAATGCAGGTAACATTGGAGCAACACTCTGAATATAATAAAATCCTTGAAGATATTCATGAGTTGAACCTAAATTTAAGCGAGATTTCCTAACTTTAAACCCGTCATATATCCAATCAATTAGTTCTAACTTTAACCCTTTGCTTTCCAGTTTTTCTTTTAAAGTATCCTTGCTAATTTTAAGCGTGTTAACTCTGATTGAAGGAGTTAATGGTTTTTCATTTGCTTCTAATAGTTGTTTTGTTTGCTCTTCCCCTAAGAATTGAAAGTACCTTTCAATCATATAAGGTAGATATCCATATTGCTCTGCAAGTTTATGAACAGATTTAGTATCCAAAGAAAGAATCAACTCTTTTTTTTACTCAATATGTGACAATTTAGAAGGATCTAATTAAGTCTAAATTTATTGCTATTTAATATAAATTTAGTAAATAATTATATTGTTATTGAAATAGTTGAAAAGATTAAAGATAATAAAAAATGTATGAAGTAGAAATTAAAGTCAGAATTCAAAATCTTGAAGAATTAAGAGATATAATCCGTTTTAACGGAGGAACATATAATATTAGTCTTCTGCATGAAGATAGTTATTTTAATATGCCCAAAGAATTGAGAGATTTCAAGGATACGGATGAAGCAATTCGGCTTAGAAAATCAGAAGAATTTGATAAGAATGATGATGATATTTTACTCAAATCCAAATGTTATTTAACCTATAAAGGAAAAAAAATAGATTCTAATACAAAAACCAGACAAGAGATTGAAGTAATAGTTGATAACTTTGATAACATGAGAGAGATCTTGAAAATACTCGGTTTCCAAGAGTTTTTAATAATTCAAAAAGAAAGAGAATTATTTGATCTTCTTTATCAAGATGAAAAAATTGAAATTTTATTGGATTATATCCCATTTCTACATCAATATTTCATGGAATTAGAGATGGTTGTTTCCTCACCTCAAGAGATTGATGACGCTCGAGAGATTCTATTTAAATTATTAGAAAGGTTTAATATCAATAAAGATGATTCTATTAGAAAATCATATCTTGAGTTAATCGTAGAGAAACAAAGCAATTAAATTAAAAAAAAAGAATGAAAAGTTGGACCATAATTATATGATTATGAATAACTGTTATGATTAATTAATTGTTTATTTAGTAATTCATCAATCGATTCTATTTCCTTATCTAACTCTTTTTTGCAAGTTTTTAAATTGAAATTTTTATATATGAGTTGAACTTGGTCTTTCTGTATTAAATTAATCTTACTACAAAACTCTTGAACGAAATCGAGAAATTCATAAAAATCTGAGCCATACTTAACTTGAGTTGCCATATTTCTTCTCATACTCTTTTAGTTTAATCCGTTTCTTTTAATTAAAGTATAAAAGAGTCACCTAATAAAAGAATTGGAGTCCAGTATTATCTTTATAAATATTAAGAAGAAAAAAAATAGTTCTTTAAATTTCGATTTTTACTTCGCCTAAGATATGTTCACTTACTTTTTTCTTTTTAGAGGGTACTATGTTCTGAAGATTAATTAGGGTCTTGGAAAATTTAGAACCTCTATCTAATCTACCAAACGAGTTTTGTTTTTCTTTGGAAAATAATTGGAAATCAAAATTCATGAGATTTTTGGCTTGCTCGTTTTTAAATTGCATTAACCAAGAAAAATCGTCAAGATGCAATGATATTTCATCTAAGAGAGAAATTTTTTTTAATTCCATGGTAAAGTACGTGTCCCTAACTTGAACAGGTATAGGGCGCCCCCATTCTTGGAGTTCATCAATCAACATCAGAAAAAAAGTTAGCGGTTGAATGTCAAAATTATGATCTGGTAATCTTTCCTTAAAATTATGCAAAGCCATTGATTTTGCAGCAAAGATATAGCCTTGGTATTCATCATTCGATCTGATTTCTTCGGGAGTACCAAGACCCTTCAGTAAAGATAGTGCTGAAAGAACCCCATGATCCAAATTGAAAGTTGGAGTAAATTGATATTCTGGGTGTCCAGAAATTTGTTGTAAATAAGTATTTGGTAATTGAGATTTCAATACAGGATTGAGAATTCCTGATCCTTTTCTTATCAGAGTCTTAGCTTCCTTAGAAAGACCTTCTTCAATAATATTTAGATACTCTTCTTGGTTTGATTTCCAAGATAAATTTATTTCAAATGGAACAAAATCTAAATCTAATGAGGGATAACATCTCAGAAGTTGATTTAGTAATGAAAAATTAACTGCTGTTGACATCTTTCCCAATGGGTATCCAATGTCATGTAATAAACTCGTGATCCACCATATTTTTTCTTTCAATTGCTTTTCATCGACTTCTAATAATTCAGAGATGATCCCTGACATTTTTCCTTGTCCTATATCTTGCTCTAATAGAAAATCCCCCAAAACTGAGACTCTAAGTGTATGTTCCGTATGATCCCTATAATATTTTTGTACGCTTGTACTATATAAAAACGCTTCGAGGTCTGGTAATGATTTTATCAAATATAGCAATCCTTTGTTATCAATTCCTCTCTCTTTAGAAACATCGAACAACGCAGAAGATAAAGTTCTTTTTTTACCCGTTATAAAATCTAAATCAAGGTCAAAATCAGCTCCTATTTCTTCTAATTCCGGTTTAGATTGTTGCATTTCTTTTTCAAGACGTTTTGTAACCCATTTTGCAGTTTTTCCTGCAATTTTAGCTCCAAATGATCCATTATCTAAATTAGATAATTTTTTCTTTGCATCTGCTAACTGAATTTTAGCTTGAGTAATTTCATCTTCAGTATTCTTAAGTTCATTATGCCCCATTAGAGATGTATCTATCCCATCAATAACATTTTCAACTGTTTTAAATAATTCGGTCATCCAATTACTAAAACTTGAACTTTGAGAAGAAATTCTGTCCATTATCCATTTATCATTGATTATATAATCTAACAAGTCAAATCTACACTTTTTTAATTAAAATATTCTGAATACAAAAGTAACACTTTTGGACTTGAATAATTTTATTTGGAATTTAAGTCTAATCTCTTTTGCTTTTTGCTACTTTATTAATAATTTCAATAAAATTTAAGGGAAAAATCTCACATTAGAAATGAAATTATATTTTAGTATAGAAATAGTTATAATTCTTTACAGATTCCATCAAATTATGAAATTCTCAAAACCAATAACAGATATTATTAGGGAACGCACGTCATGGAGAACCTATGATCCTGAATTACTTAAAGAAGATGTCAAGGGAGAAATTGAGATATTATTGGAACAAGGTAATTTAATTAGTCCTTTTAGTTATAAAACGGGAAATTGCCGATTTGAGTTAGTAAGCGTACTTGAATTTGACCCGAATGAACAAAAACACCTTGGAACCTATGGGATGATATCAGGAGCCCAAGAATTTATTGTTGGCGCATCAGAAAAATCAGAATACAACAAAGTAAATTATGGATATTTAATGGAATTGATAATCCTTAAAGCAACAGATTTAGGTCTTGGTACTTGCTGGCTCGGGGGAACGTTTAACCGGACGATATTTTCCAAAAAAGTTAACTGTAAGGCAGAAGAGATAATTCCTGCAATCACACCCATTGGTTACCCTGCAAAAAGAAGAACTCGAGAAAAAGTAATCCGAAGGATGATTCAAGCAAAGAATAGAAAACCTTGGGACAAAATATTTTTCAATATTAATTTTCAAAATCCCCTATCTAGTGAAAATCTTAATGAATATGCTACAATTTTAGAAATGGTTCGTTTAGGACCTTCTGCTGGAAATAAGCAGCCTTGGAGAATCATAAAAGAAGAAAATGAAAATAACTTTCATTTTTATGTTAAATATCCGGAAGGTCAGATAGCAGCGAGCTATAGACCATTTGTTAAACTTGATATGGGCATAGCAGCATGTCATTTTGATCTAACTGCTAAAGAATATGGCTTAAAAGGAGGATGGCATTTTACTAATCCAGATATTCTACTTCCAGAAAATTTAGAGTATATCACTTCTTGGAAGAGTGCTTAAAAGCTTTATTCTTATTCTTTTCTCAAATCTATGAAGTCCCCATCCATAATTCGTGCGATATATCGTCTTCCTTTTAGAATCCACATAATTTGGTGCCCTTGTCTTGCTTTTTTTCCCCATTCTGACTTCTTATTATGATTCTGTTGGATGAATCTGTATCCAAAGAAATCAATATATTTGATGCCACTCGAGAATTTCTGAATAGAATATTCAATTTCATCAATTACTACGGTTTTCTTCTTATTAAAGATTGCTTCATATATTTTCAAGCTATTAGATTTTATATCTTCTAATTTAAACTCTTTCAATCGAATTCCCACATATTTATAATAGATTAAATATTTGAATCATGATTTTTAAATCTGTTAGTCTAAGATCATTTTGAGGAATTCATTTTCTGTAATAATTTTTGTGCCTTGTTCTTGAGCTTTTAAATACTTGGCAGTAGGTGTGGTTTCATTGGTGACTAAATAACTTAGATTCGTTATTACGCTTTTTTTTGGCTCTCCACCATATTTTAAAACAATATCCTCTGCTTCGGAACGTGTAATTTCGTCGAGTTTGCCCGTGAAACAGAAGGTTAAACCATTTAACTTTCCATCTTGTTCAGATTTGACTATAGAAATTTTATTGGTATCCAGTACTTCAAGCATTTGTGGATATAATTTATTGATCCCTTTCAAGAGATTTTCAGCAGTTATTTCAGCATATCCATCTATCATTGATAATTGTTCCATTTTCGCGCTTTTAATTTTTTCAAGTGTATCATATCCCGCATCAATAACTTTCTTTACGAGTAATTCAGCTATATTTTCTATATTAAAACCCCCAATGAATTTTGCTAAGGATATTTCTTTTACGGCGAATAAGTTATCTAACGCCTTTTTAGCAGAAATTTCTTTAACACCTTCAAATTGGGTTAAATCTGATACATTTAGGTGATATAAGTCAGCAATTTGTTCCACTTTACCCGTTTTAAAAAGGGGATATAACATCAGCTTCTCACTGAAATGTTTGACACCAAGAACATGAATCCATCTTACTAATCTCTGATAATTTCTTTTGGGGCATACTTCATTAGGACAGAATAAACGCGTCCCTTCGTTTGTTAACTCAGTATTGCATTCCTCACATATGACGGGAATAATTATATCCTTTGCATCTTGAGGAATTTTCACAACTCGTTCAATTTTAGGAATTATGTCTCCTCGTTTAGATACAATTACTTCTGCACCAATTTTAAGACCCATGTCTTTTATGAGATTAGGATTAGCTAAGCTAGCTCTACTTACTGTAGTACCCATCAATCGAACAGGTTCAATAATAGCAACAGGGGTATAATTGTGACCGCTAATGGTCCATTCAACGCTAATCAAAGTACTTTCGATTTCTTCTGCTTGAAATTTGAATGCTATCTGTTTCATTGGTTTAGCACGTTTCATATCTTCAAGATCAATTTCTTTACCTTTTATTACTAGCCCGTCAATGTCATAATCTAATGAATCACGAATGTTATTCATTACGTCTTCTCGTATGTCAATTACTTCCTGTATAGATTTAACAATTTTAGTTTTAATTGTAGGTAAATTTTCACTTTTCATCCATTTTAATTTCTGTATCTCGCTTGTAAAACTTACATCTTCCGTCAAACTAGTCGCATCATAAAATATTAAATTAAGATCTTCACATCCTATTCCATCTTTACGTCGAACTAAACCCGCAGCAGTATTCCTACAATTTTGCATATCCTTATATTTTTTCTCGAAAAGATCATGAAAAAGTAATACCTCAGCTCGAATTCCCCCTGAAAATCTTGTGGATAATCTTGGGATAAAACCTTTCATTTTCATTATGTTAATTGATACGTCATCTCCTACGATTCCGTTGCCTCGAGTGACTGCACATTGAAAAACTCCACTCTTATATTGAAGCTCAATACTTATCCCATCAAGTTTAAACTGAATTAAAAATGTTTTATTGCCACGATCTTCTGCCCATTTTCTGAATTCCGGGGGAGTTGTAACTTTATCCTGTGAACCCATCGGAATCACGTGTTCCTTTTTAGTAAATATTGCAGAAGAATCTGCTCCCACAGTAAATAAAATGGGATTATTAGGATCAAGTGTTCTTAATTCTTCTTCTAATTCATCATATTTTGCATCGGTAATTTCTGGTGTCTCATTATAATATAAAGCTCTATGTCTTTTTATTTCTTGAACAAGGGAATTAATTTTATCCTTAATTATTTGGTTTTCTAATTGTTTTTCTTTTGTTTCACTTGATTTATTCTGTTTGGGACCTAATAAATCATCTAAGTTATTTTGTCTTTTTGACATGATTATAAAAATTTCATGTAATTCAATGATATCTATAATTATTCAGAAAAATTTAAAATATCCGTCTTTAGTAATTTACTATAAAATAGGCTTAGTTTATAGTTTCAATGGCTTAAAACTTTTTAAACTCTCAGGTACGTTCTCAATGATATTTCCTGAAAGATTAAATGCTTTTAAATTACAAAGAAGAGTAATTGATTTAGGAATAATTTTAATTACGTTATTGCCATCATTTTGTAAATTAAAATATTCAAGATTCTTTAAAAATACGATATCCTCAGGAATTATTTCGATTTGGTTAAAGGATAAATTCAAAATTTTCAAATTGGTTAACTTATTAACACATTTAGGAATTTGGGTAATATCTTGTCTAATTAAGTATAGTTCTCCGAGATATTTTAAATCACATATTTGATGAGGAATTAAACCAATCTTGATCATATCATTTGCAATATAAAGTCCTATAATATGACCCACCTCATCAATTTTGTAGCAATAAGCTATTTTTAAGCGAGGTTTTTCATCTTTCTTAATTAAATCTAATGATATGCCCGACAATATCTCGATTAATGCTAATTTTGGTGCTTCTGTAAGAGCTACTCCAATATTGATAAACTTGTCGAGGTAATTCTTATTATTTGCGATCTTCCAGACCCAATCGGGTAAATTATCAATGATATTGTTTGTGAATGTTAACTGATTAACATTTGGGAAATTAAGTAGATGAATGAGTTCATTTTTTAACACGCAATGATCGATAGTGAGCGAATTAAGATTTGGTAAAGAATTTATTGAGAGGGGGATATGATCTAGTTCTTTTAAGGTTAGTTTTGTTATATGACCATTGAAACTAGAATTTACTCTAGCCAATCCTTTATTGCTAATACTCGTATTTTCTTTTATTAAAGCTAATTTGTAATCTTCATTGATACCAAATTTTTTTATAAATTCATGCAGTTTACTCAAAAACTTACGGGCTTCCAAATAATCTACATCGATAATAAATTTCATATCGGGATATTGAAGATTATATATCTGAGTTAACTTCTTAATAGCTTTATTCTTTAATTCATTTAAGAAAGATTGAGTATCTACCTCAAATAAATCAAGTAAAGGTTTAAAAAAAAGAATTGAGTTTTCATTTTCTATTGCCCAAAAAAGAGGACCAGTTTCTACTTTTGAGAATTTTTGCATCATTATTTGAGCTGCTGATACTCTAACTAAAGGAGATTCATCTGAAATTAAACTTTTTTCAAGTAATTCATATGATCTGCTTGTTATAAGGTTTAGATGCCCAATTGATTCAATTGCTTTGATTCTTTCTTCAGTATTTTCACTCTCACTAATGATTGATTCTAAGAGATTTATTGATTCTTCTTTTGTTATAAGTCCATTATTGAAGTCAATGCATATCTTATCTGGAGTGATTTTTTTCCTCATTTTATTAGAGTCCTTTAAATTTCCCCTTTATTTATACGCTCATGCATATTTTTACATCTATTCAACCACAATTCATCATATTCTTCATTATCAACAATTCTATCTTTGAGATCAGAAATATTGAATATTCCTTCTTCTTCACACCATTTTACACATATTTCGTAGAGGGTCCAATCCAAATCTTCATATTCCCATTCAACGCGCACCTGTTTTTCACCTCTTTGCCACAATATAAATGCTCGATGATGTCCATCTGTAGCTACATATTTTTGATTTATTTCTTTAATAGGAATAGGTTTATATGATTTAAGGTCATTTGATTTAAATTTAGTTTGTGATGATTTAAGTTTATTTTTATTTAAATATAGTTGACTTGGCTGGATCTTATCAAGCTCTAAAAGAAAAATCTTAGACATAATTACATCAATAGATCTGAGTTTTATTTTACACTCTCACTAACTATTTCATGATGACATACTGAAAAATAGTCTTTAACTAAGTTAATAATTTCAACATTTTTCATTACTTTGACATGAGATGATAAGAGAATTAATTTATCTTCGATTCCTTTTAAATGAGCATTATCTCCAATCGTACAATTATCGGATATAATTGTGTTTTCTAATTCTACATGATTTGAAATGTAAGTTTCATTGAAGATGACAGAATTTTTAATCAGGGTATTGTTATCAATGAACACATTATCACCAATAATCGCATTTGGACCAATAATGCAATTTTGCCTAATTACAGTCTGTTCTCCAATAACACAGGGATGAATAATTTTTGTTGATGGATTGATTTGAGCACTATAATCAATAAGGTTATTATGCACCTCTTTAAGATTTTGAATCAGATCATTCATTAGTGAAATATTTCCTTGCAATAAATCATAAGGTTTTCCAATATCTTTCCATATCCCTTCAATTGGATAATGATAAACCTCATGTTCTTCAGCGATTTTGGGGAATATTTCTCTTTCAATAGACACCTTTTTATTTGAGGCAATATAGGAAAAAATTTCTGGTTCAAGTAAGTATACTCCTGAGTTTATTGGCATTGGTACTGGACCCCCTTTTGGAGGTTTATATTCTTCTTTTTCTAAAAATTTCTCAATCTTCTTAGTATTTTGATTTGCTATAATCACGCCGTATCGAGATGGATCTTCTACAACTTTACTTGCAATAGTCCCAAATGCTCTTAACTTGTTATGAAATTGGAGCATCTTGCTAAAATCAAAATTTAAAATGACATCACCATTAAGCATAAAAAAATTGTCATCTTTTAAAAAAGATTCAGCTAATTTGATCGCACCAGCTGTTCCTGCGGGGAAAATTTCATCAGTATAAGAGATCTTTATTCCTAGTTTTTCGCCATTTTTAAAATAATCTTTAATTACATCAGCCATTATACTTACAGCTAGTACAATTTCACTTACACCAGCAGCTTTAAGTAGTAAGATCTGGCGTTCCATTACAGGTTTATTACATATTGGAATTAATGTTTTGGGAATAGAACAGGTCAAGGGACGAAGGCGCGTGCCCCAACCCCCTGATAAAATTACAGCTTTAGACATAATCAGAAACTCTTATTGGAAAGGAATTTAATAAAAAGAATCTAATCAATAATTAAAACTTAATCTAACATTTCAAAAACAACATTAGTATTCTTTACTTCTATAAGAAGAATTTTAAATATTGATTTTTTCTGGATTTGAGACCGCTAATTCATCATAATCTATTTTTGTAACATTAGAAAAAATCCATATTAATATAACAATGGTCATATCTATAGACGCGGCACTAACAAATAAAGGAACGATTCCCATTATTACTGCCAAAGGTCCAGAAATTATCATCGCAATCGGTGAAACAGCTGTTGCAATTGTTATAACAATTGACATAACTCTTCCTTGCTTATCAGGGGGGATTGTTCGTTGTAAAATTGTTAAAAACATCGTGTTCACGAATGGAACTATAAAGGCAAAAATAAATCCCCCTATTCCGATTATAATAAATTGTCCAGTAGGAGCAAGCGCTAAAATAAGGTGTCCCAAATCTCCAAGAATTAAACCTAAAAAGATAATTATAGCCTTATGTTTCCAATTTTTTTTTATTGTTACAATTATAGCCCCTACAAACATGCCTCCTTGTATAAGAGCTACTACAAACCCTAGATCTAATTTATTTCCATAGTGAGTGATTATTACGAAATATTGTATTAATGTGGAAAATGGTTGTCCAAAAAAATTGATCATGGTGGCTATATATAATAAAAGTAGAAGTCCTGGGATACTTCTTATAACTTTAATGCCCTCTACTAAATCTTTAAAAAATGGTTTTTTAACTTTATCGATTGCGGTTTTCACTACATTTGGGATTTTTATAATCAATAATGGGACAATAGCTATTAGAAAGGTAATCACATCTATCCATAGGATTTGTTCGATATCAAAAATGGTCAAAAAGGTTGCGGCGATCACGGGACCAATTGTTTGAACCATACCTGTGAAAAAAAAGTTTAATCCATTTAATCTACTCAAGTGTTTCTTAGGTACCATTATAGGTATGATTGCATTTGTTGCAGGCCAGTGAAATGCTTGACATAGTCCTCGAATACTATTGATAATGATGATAGCCCACACGGTTTCAGCATTGAAAAAAAAAAGCATTATTATGATAAATGTAGTAAATGCTTGAAAGAAATCAGCCAATGCTATAATCAATTTTCTATTCCAACGGTCGACATAAACTCCAATCAAAGGTCCTAATATCCATTGTGGAAGGAAAGCAAAAAAAGTGGCGATCGATAAGTATACTGCACTTCCGGTAATATCTGTTATCCAAAATATAATTACAAATTGGACCACTGAAGAACCTAATAACGAGAACATTTGGCCAGACCAAAATGCAATGTAGCTTTTAAAGGTTTTAGGATTTGCGATTTCACTCACTATGCTCTAACTCTATCTTTTTAAAATTATTTTTAGTTTCATATATTCATATATGCTATAGAATCCATAAAAATATCAAATTTAAATAATAAGTTTAAAAATCGGTTTTAATATTTCTAGTTTTCGAGCTAGAAGTATTATGAAAAATCAAATTTTGGGATAGCTATAAATCTCGAGTTATTTTTTGTGAATATAAGAATGTCCCGGGAACGATGCCTTTATCCTCTGCCATCTTGTAGAACAACAACTGCAGAATCACTATCTCAAATAAAGGAGCTAAAAAAGGATCTTTTATCTCGTGTTTATAAAGAATTATTTTTGGATTTTCATGAATTTTCTCCAATTTATCATTAAATTTTTGATTAGTAATGTGTAATAATCTGCCAAAGGTCCATTCAGACGTTAATTTCTCAATAAAATTTCCATTAAATTCAAGATTTTTATCATCTGAAGTGAGTATAATGAGTTTTGATTTATCATTCAAACACTCAATACCCCCATGTCGAAAAGTTGAGATTGAGGTCGCTTCTGAATATGATCGTACGATTTCTTTAAAATTCAATGCAGCTTGATGAGCCGTGACCATCGAGGACCCTCTGGCAAGTATCTCTAGAAACTCTATCTTTTTGCCGAATTGAGGTAATATTTTCTCCCAAATATATTTGATCTTTTGCTTGTCATTCAGTAATACTTCGATTTCTTTAATTAAATCTCGAACATCTTGAATGTATTCTTCCTTAGTAAAGAATTCTCCGATAATAGTTTTTGACAAGACGTATAGTATCAATAATGTACAAAGATATGTTTTAGAAGTAACAGTAGCTTCTTTTTCTATATTCATGAAGATTTGCAATTCTGTCATGTATGCTAAATAACTATCTGGATTATTTGTGATTCCGATCGTTAAAGGTTTTACTTCGATATCATTGATATTTTTCAATAATTCCCTAATTTCTCCAGATTCTCCTGATTGAGATATAATAACAATTCCTGTATCTTTAAAAGAGTCTTGTCTCGTCTTTGGGAATGTATTAAATAAAAACTCTCCAGCTTCACGGATTTCAATGGTGATTCCATACTGATTTAATAAATAATACGGTAAATAAGATGCAATGTAGCTAGACCCCATTCCAGTAAAAATTAGTTTTGAAATCCCTCCTCTTTTAATAAAATCTTTCACTTGCAAGAATTGGGGTTTGCTTTCAGATAAGATATGTTCAAAAGTGCTTTTAAGAGCTTCTGGTTGAGAATAAATCTCCGAAAAAAAGGCATTATTTGCATCATTCATAAATTATTATAAAAAGAAATAAAAGATAAAATTAATTTAAAGAATACAGAATAAGAATATTATTAGAGCAAATAAAATGGCTTGCATGCATGGTCTTGATGATAATAATTGTCCAATTTGTCGTGTATCTAGTTCCACCTTTCCGATAAATCCCATTAATAAAAGAAGCCTAAAAAATAATGATTTAAATTCGTTTAGTCATTTATTTGGTAATAAACTCTCTGGAAGTATGACTTTTGATGATGATGTTTCAATATCTAGAAGTATTATTAAACCGAATTTAATCAATGATTTCCCTAAACCAAATATAATAAATTCCATCCCCAATTTCGAAAATAAGCTCTTTCTTGAAAGAATTAATAGTTTAAGCATTGAAAATCCAAATGATTTAAGGATATCTAAGAAAATCTCATTGGAAAATCCGGAATTAAAAATGGAAGAAGAATAGATCAATATCAATTACACTTTTTAGTATCCCTTCCTAATTTCTCAAGATAGTCTTAAAAAGGTTAGAATCATATTTTGAGATATGTTTCACATTAAAAATGAAAGAGTGATTTAAATGGATGCACAAATGGAAATTTATTGGTTGGGTCATGCCTGTTTTAAGATTGTAATGCAAAGCGGTCGAATCATTTATCTAGATCCATACAAAGTAAGTAAGGATGAAGAGAAGGCCGATATCATTGTTTCATCCCATACTCACGGAGATCATTTCTCAAAATCAGATATCAAAAAATTATGGGGGGAAGAAACAATTTTACTAGGTCCAAAGAGTATTGAAAATAGCTTGAAAATTTTTAAGGGGCAGTCTCTAAAGATTGGCGAAGTATTTACTTATAAAGATTTGTCTATCGAATTGTTTCCAGCTTATACAATAAAGAAACCAACTCATCCTAAAGGTAATGGTTGGACAGGAACTATTATCGAATCGGGAGGTAAGAGCATTTATCATGCGGGAGATACCGAAAGAATTCCTGAGATGAAAACTTTAGCAAAGAGAAAAATTACCGTTGCTATGCTTCCTTGTGGAGGTACGTATACAATGGATTTTGAAGAAGCTACGGATGCTGCAATTGACATCCAACCGCAAATCGTAGTTCCAATGCATAATTGGGATAAAGATTTAAAGGAATTTGAAGTAATCATGAATAGAAAAGATCCTAACATAAAAGTAGAGATATTGGAGAATAAAACTTTAACCATTTAATTAAGATTTATTTTAGCAATATATAAGATTAAAAACCCGAAATAATATAATCAAATTAATTACTCAAAGAATTGGTTAATATGGAAATTAATGAAGAACTTAAGGATAATACACTTGTAGCATATATTTCGATGGAGATCGGGATTGATTCAAGCATTCCAACTTATAGTGGAGGTTTAGGGGTTTTATCTGGGGATACTGTTAGATCTGCAGCAGATTTGGAAATTCCAATGGTTGCTGTATGTCTTTGTTATAGTTCTGGTTACTTCTACCAGTTATTCAATGAAAAAGGCGAGCAGAAAGAAAAAGAAATCGAATGGAATTACTTTTACGAATTTGAAAAAATATCAGAACCAATCACTATAAAGATTGAAGACAAAGAAGTGTTAGTAACTGCTTGGCTTTATAAAGTGATTGGCCAATCAGGTCATATTATTCCTATTTATCTCCTTACAACAGATGTTGAAGGAAATGAAGATTGGATGAAAAAAATGACCGGCTCTTTATATGATTCTACCTCAAAATGGAATCGAATAGTCCAAGAGCAAATTTTAGGTATTGGAGCAGTTAAACTGTTAAAATCCCAAGATTATAAAAATATTAAAGTTTTTCATCTTAACGAGGGACATGGTTCCTTTTCTATAATAGAACTTTATAAGGACATAGGAGACTTGGAAAAAGTAAAAGAAAAGGTAGTATTTACGACTCATACTCCGGTTCCGGCAGGACATGATAAGTTTGAACAAAAATTAGTAGAAAAGGTTTTTGAAAAAAGATTTCCCTCTGAATTAAGAAAACTTGCTGATGATAATGGATCTCTCAACATGACTTTCTTAGGAATGAATGCTTCTCATTATCAAAATGCTGTATCAAAAAAGCATGGGGAAATCTCTCGAAAAATGTTCCCTAATATAAACATTGATTATATAACGAACGGAATTCACCTACCTTTTTGGGTGTCGAAACCAATAAGGAAAATATTCGATCGAAAGTGGCCAAATTGGAAATCAAACCCACTCTTGCTCCAAAATGCAATTGAATTAGATGATTTGGAACTTTTTGACGCTCGTATTGAAAATAAATTCAATTTAATAAATTATCAGAAAGGTCATTCTTGGAATCTTTTAGATGAAGAACTTATAACCATTGGTTTTGCGAGACGGTTTGCAACTTACAAAAGAGCGACACTGATCTTTCAAGATATCGACAGATTAGGTAAAATCTGTCAAGGAAAGATTCAATTTATTTTTGCAGGTAAAGCACACCCAAAAGATACAATAGGGAAGGAATACATAAAAAAAATCTTTGAATCCGCAGAATATCTATATGAAAATTTTAAAGTCAAGGTAGTTATGATGGAAAATTACAATATGGATTTAGCCCACATGCTAGTGTCAGGTGTTGACGTGTGGTTGAATACACCAGAACGTTATCGAGAAGCAAGTGGAACCAGTGGCATGAAAGCGGCATTGAATGGAGGGTTAAATTTAAGCGTGCTCGATGGGTGGTGGCTTGAGGGATATCACAAGAACCCCATGGCAGGATGGGCAATTGGTCCAGATGACTCTAATCCCAAAGATCCGGGAGTTTCTAATAGTTGGACCATTGATTCAAATGCGATCTATGAGATTTTAGAGAATCAAATTATTCCCACATATATGAATCATGATGAATGGTTATTAAGAAATAAACAAGCAATTTCATTAGCCGCTTATTTTAATACTCATCGCATGGTTGAAGAATACGCCGAAAAAGCGTATCGATTAAGAAGGCAGAAACCATGGAAATACGTGTCTTAAATTTTGGTTTTTAAAATTTTTCTTATTATATTTATCAGAACCTAAAGAAAAGATATTTTCTAATTGCTATAAATTTCAAATGGTCTTATTTTCACGTAATCTTCGGGGGTATTAGCTTTTAAATAATGTTCGAAAACTTGGGTGAATATAGAATTTAAAGTATCGATACCCGCAACTAAACCAATCATATCTTTACTCAATAAGAGAATATAATTTGTTGTAGATTCTAAATAATAATGACCCGCTTCAAGTACTAAATTTTTCTTAGGTTCAATAAATTCATTAGCATTTTTTACCGTATCATTAGTTGCAAAGAAAATAATTAAAAATTCTTCTGAAATCTCTTCCTTGAGATAAGAATCTCTTATCCCCGAAGCCACTAATGAATCTCCTGTATAATTTCGAAATAAATATTGAAGCTTATTTAGTTCCTTTCTAAATTTGTTTTTATTATGAAAGAAATTAAAATCATTATTGAGTTCCAGTGGTCTACCTTCATTATATGAAACTTTAACTTGATTTAATTCAAATTCTTCAAGATAATTTGTCATGATAAATTTTTTCTCTGTTGTACAATTTTAGAATAATAATTGTATTTAATTAAACTAAAAGGCAGTTTTTATTAAAATTTCTTCTTTATACTTTATAGTTTATTAACAAGAAGGCTTATGTGAGTAAAGCAAAAATGAAGTTAGGTAGGATAGCATTAAACAGTCGTTTAATTCTTGCCCCCATGCTAAATGTCAGTTCTGCTCCATATCGTAGATTTTGTCGCAAAGTTTCTGATAAAGTGGGATTAGTTATTGTACCAATGTTATACACTAAACGACTCGAAAAAAATCCTTCCTCTGTTGAATTAGAGTTGTACCAGATTAATGAAGAACGACCCATTGGTGTCCAATTAATTGGATCAAATATAGATGCCTTAAAAAAATCTATTGAATTCTTAGAGAGCTATGAATTTGATTTGCTCGATATAAACGCTGGTTGCCCCTCAAAAAGAGCATTACACGCAAATGAAGGAGGGTATTTAATGAACGATTTGGAAACTTTAGGTCGACTAATTCAATCTGCCCTAAAATTTTCATCTCGTCCAGTATCATTAAAAATTAGAACTGGATTTGAAAAACCAGTAGATGTTAATGAATTTACATCAATGATTGATAATCTTGGTTTAGAATTTATTACTATTCACGGCAGAACAGTAAAAGATAGATTTTATAAAACTAAAATTGATTTAGATACAATTAAAAAGATAAAGAAAAACTTGTCCATTCCCGTTATTGGAAATGGTGAAATTATTGACACCGTTTCAGCAAAAAATTTTTTAGAATCCACGAGTGTGGATGGATTAATGATTGGACGTGGTAGCATTGGGAATCCAGAAATATTCACCCAAATTGATAAATTTCTTAAAAATGGTACTGAAATATCAATTGAAAATAATATTATAAAATGGGAGAATTATGTTAAACTTTATGAAGAATGTATTGATGATTATTTAGACATAGAAAATCCCATTGAATATCAAAAGGAAAAATTTAAGTTTACAGAAATGTATAGGAATTCGATATGGTTAACGAAATATATAAAAGATTCGACAGGTATAAGAAGAAACTTATCACGGGCTAAAAATATGGAACAATTAAGGTGCTTTTTTAAAGAAGTTATTCAAGTTTATAATTTTTAATCTGAAGTCGTAAAAATTAGAAGAATATAAACAATGAGTTGAATAACAAAAATAAAACCAATAATAGTAGCAATTAAAAAAATAGCTTGAATTACCATTCCAGCTGGAGTTGATGTCAACCTTTCAACAGTCCAGTTAAAATTTCCCTCTGATCCAGAAATAATAATATATAAATTGAAGCAAATAACCTCAATCATTCCATAAAGAAAAATTTTAAATAAAATTTGTTTCTTTGTCGATTTATGACTTGCTAATCTGCTCACATCGTTTCTAACTAATAAAAATCAATAAAGATTAAAAGTTACAGTTCTTTAAATTATTTTTTATATTTTGATAAGATTTCTTCTGGGGTGAATACCCCATCTTCAGTGATAATTCTACTGACCAAGCGAAAGGGAGTGATATCAAAAGCATAATTTAAGCATTCTACTCCTTCGGGGACGATTCGAACTTTACCAAGCACATAACTTACCTCAGTAGTATCGCGTTGTTCAATCTTTACATCATCCACAGTATCTTGAAGAGAAAGTGTTGAAGTAGGAGCTGCAACATAGAAAGGAATATCATTATCTTTCGCAGCTAAAGCAACTAAATAAGTGCCAATTTTGTTAAATACAGCATCAGATGTTACTCTATCTGTCCCTACAATTACTTTATCAATTTTTCCAAGACGCATTAATAACCCCGAGGAAGTGTCAGAGATAACTTTCACGGGAATATTATCATATTTCAGTTCATACGCAGTTAGCCTTGCACCTTGCAATCTTGGTCTAGTTTCATCAGCAATTACGCTTATTTTCTTGCCATCTTCAATAGCTGCTCTTATGGGAGCTAAGGCAGTTCCATATTGAACAGTAGCTAATGAGCCTGCATTACAATGCGTTAAAACCACATCTCCATCATTCAATAATGTTGCACCATTTTTTCCTATGTTTTTATTGACAGTAATATCTTCTTGCGCCATAATTTTTGCTTCTTCTACCACTAAATCTGATAATATTTGGGGATTATCAGGGAATTCTGTGATTATTTTCCATACTCTATCTACTGCCCAAAATAAATTTGAAGCGGTTGGTCTTGTATTTTTAATGATCTCCGCTGCTTCTTTCATATATAAGAGAAATTTATCTTTTGATAAAGATTTAAATTCAATCGTGGCTAAAGCCATTCCAAATGCGGCGGCTACACCTATAGCGGGAGCACCACGTATATTCATGACTTTAATAGAGGTGGCTACGTCTCTATAATCCGTGAATTCTAAAAATTTTAATTCATGAGGTAAAATCGTTTGATCGATCATCTTGACTTTATTATCCTCAGTCCATTCAATCGTTGGAATCATAGAATATGTAAGGTAACACTATTTAAAAATTGTTTTTAATAGTAAATACTTATTTTTATATAGAAAATATGATGAATCGTGGCGAGTTGATTTTAAAACTAAGTAAGAAAATTCATTGGATTGACTTTATTGATGAAATGGAAAAGCTCGGTTTCTTGAAGCGTAAATTAAATAATCAACAAAAATCACTTAATTCTGGAAATATTATGTTGGTTAATAATGTAATCGAAGGAGGTGCTATTAGAGATACATCTTTACTACATATAAATCCTTACATCATATTTCGACCAATAACTGAATATCAGTTATGTCATATTGTAAATGTCTCAAGAAAATATGAGATTCCAATAACTTTTGCAGGGGGTAAAACAGGATTATCAGGAGCTTATGCTAATTTTGGAATTATCGTTGATCTTGCTGATCTTCATTCAAATAAGGAAAAATTTCAAGTAGATTTGGAAAATGGATTAATCAATGTGGAGCAAAGTGTTTTAGTTTCCGATTTAATTAAAATCATCCCTAATGTTAGTAAAGGCAAATATATTTTTCCAATACAACCTGCAAGTTCTTTTAAATTACCAGTACGGATTGGAGGGATTATTTCAACCGAAGCAAGTGGTGTAACCTCTGGAAAGCTTGGTTCAGTTTCAAATTGGTTAATAAGTATTCGAGTGTTAACCCCCACAGGAAAAATAGTTAATATAAACAAGGGAGATCCTTATTTTACTAAGATAGTTAGAGGAAACGGTTATTTTGGTATTGTACTAAATGCCGTTTTTAAATTATATCAACCAGAAGCGAATCTTAAACAAGCAATTATCTTCGGAGACGATCTAGATTCAGCATTTAATGGGCTACAACAAGTATTAGATAAAAAAGTTTTCCCATTAGTTAGTGAATTTGTGATTTCTCCATTTAAACTACCAGGAGCATTTGCAAATTTAAGTGATACCATAAAATGGGCAACTCTTATACAAGGATCATTTGAGGAAGTTGAATCATTTGTTAAAGTTATGGAAAATCTAACAAATTGTTCATATAAATGGTTAAATGGTAATGAATTTGATGATTTTCTACAAGAAAGATCTACATTTGCTCTATTAATTCAATCTTCTGATAAATCATCTGACTTTATTGCATTTCCAGGATTTGAAGATGTTTTAAGTCCTCCTAAAAACTTACCAGAAATTTTATCATCAATTAATAATATTTTTGAAAGAAATGGTTTCCAAAAAATTATATTTGGTTACGGTCATATTAATTTTAGGCAGGGAATGGGATTATTATTACACGTTCGCCTCCCTGTCCCAATAAATTATTTTTATAGAGAGAATAGAGATAAAATTCAAGCCATATGCGAAACTGTTTATGAAGTTATACATACTTTAAAAAATCAATTCAACATTAGACATAAAGCAGAACACAGTCCCGGTCCTTTCAAGATCTGGCTTGAACCAGAATTCAGAGAACTCCTTAGAAAAGAAATAGACCAAGAAAAAGCTTTTATTAATCCACATTTAACTATTTTTCGAGAATTACAACTAAATAGATTTAAAAATTTAATTTCAAACGAGCAAGATTTAAACAGAATCGATCAGAATCTTACGCTGGCTGATCAGAAAAATCTTTTTGTTGAAGCAATGAAGATTTATATCTCATAAATAAGGGAAGAAAGAAAAGATTTAGTAAATTAAATGAGAACCTATTAGAATTGAAGAATATTAAGGATTTAAAAAAAGAATTTAATGAAAAATTATGAGTAAAACCCTACCGATTGTAAAATCTCCTATAATTTCATGTTCTCGTCGCACTGATATTCCTGCTTTTTTGATGGATTGGGTAATAGAAAAAATAAAAAGTAGATATGTGGATGTTGCTAATCCATTTTATCCTTCTCAAGTATCCAGAATCTCATTAAAACCAGAAGATGTCAAATGCTGGATGTGGTGGTCAAAAAATTTTAAGATTTGGATTGAATTATACCAGAATCAACCTGAAATTTTTAATATTTACAAGGGACATTGTTTTCAATTTACGATTAATTCACCATCAGAATTAGAAAAAAATGTAACAATCTCATTGGATGACAGGTTGCATCAATTGAAATGGCTTGTAGAGGAATTTGGCACTTTAGCGGTAAACTATAGATATGATCCTATTATAATTTATAAGTCAAAAAATTCAGATAAAATTAAGAATAATCTAGACAAATTTGAATATATAATTGAAAGGGTTTCTTCACTTGGATTAAAGGAAATGATTTTTTCCTTCGCAACGATGTATTCTAAAGTAGAAAAAAGGATGAGAGCAAGGAACTATATTCCAATCGATCCTAATTTTAGAAAAAAAAAAGAAATTCTCGAAAAATTAATCCAGATATGCGATAAAAATGGTATTTTAATGAAGGCTTGTTGTCAACCTGATTTACTCGATTTTAAAGGGATAAAACAAGCACATTGTATTGATGGAAAAAGAATAGAAAAAATCATTGGAGAACCTATTTCAAAAGCTAAAGATACAGGACAGAGAAAAGAATGTGGTTGTACAAAGTCAAGAGATATTGGAAGTTATATGGGGATTTTTAGATGTAAACATAATTGTGATTATTGTTATGCTTCACCAGCAAAGGATTAGATTTCAGTAGAATTTTTATAGAAGGTTAATTTAATGAAATTGTCATTTTTGTCAAAAAATGATGTGGATTTAATATAATATAAATTATTTAAGGTGAAATAAATGGTAATAGTTATGATTACGGCATGGTTTCCTCATGCTAAAGCCTCTGAAGCAGGGAAAATTTTTATTGAGACTTCAAAAAAGTTTCCAGGAGATAAATCGCTTTCTAAACAGCTCCTAAATAATGCTGTTTCTGCAACCAAAGAAGGTTACAAGGTAATAAGCGCATCTGAAGTTAAAGAAGGCAAACTTAAAGAATACAATGCCCAATTGCATAAATCCCTAATTTATGTAGCACAACAAGTCGAAGGTTACAAATATGAGGTTGAAACGATGTCTTCAATTGTTGAAGCAATGGATATTTTAGGGCTCAAACCTCCAGAATAATTCAAAAATTAAACAAATCTTTTTTTTTATTAATTTTTATGCTTATCCCAAAATTATTATTATGTGGCTAAATATTTATGTTAAGAATTATCGAAATAGGTAGGTGATTAGTCATAACTTTTGTTTTAGAAAAAAAATTAAAGAAAAGCTTTTTTTAAATATATTCCTATACTTTTAATATTAAATTATTAGGTGATATAAAATAGCAATCGAATTATTGGATATGACTCATGGTATCTTTACGTTAATATTTGTAATAATATCCATCATAACAGGAGCAATTATTATTTCAAAGTACTTTAAACTTAGAAAAAGCCAATTCCTTCTTTTTGGATTATTCTGGATTGGTCTTACAACTCCTTGGTGGCCAACCATAATAATTTTTATAATGACTTTATTCACAACTGCACCTGTGAGTATTGAAGCGTTTATCGTATTCGGTATAGCCTTCTTACCTATAACTATCGTATTAGGTCTCATTGCATTCTTAAAAGTCTTACCTATGAAGAAAAGGACAAAAACTATAATACTGATCTTAAATCTTTCAATTAATATATTTTATGAGATATTTTTCTTTATTTTCGTATTTACTGATATTTCAATGATTGCAGAACCTGGAACGTCGACTTTCATGATTAAATGGTCTGTACCAAGTCAAATTTATTTTATAGTAAGTCTATTGTTCTTTTTATATGTTGGACTTTCATTTTCAATAAGTTCTATAAAAGAGCAAGATGAAGTGATAAGTTTAAAAGGAAAATTTCTACTTGTTGCGTTTTTATCGTTTACAATTGGGACGGTATTAGACTTTGCTATTCCAATGACTTTAATCTATGTCATAGCTCGAATAATATTATTTACAAGTACTCTGGAGTTTTACATTGGATTGATGCTACCAAAATTTATTGAAAAAATATTTTTAAAAAATCAATAATCATTTTTCTTTTTTATATGTTTCCTACTAAAATGGAGATAATTAAGTATTCGTTTGATGCTCGTGATATTATTAACTATAAATCGTTTAACCAACCAATTTTTTCATATGAATTTAACTAAAAATCAAAAATAAAGAAATGAGAAGAATTAAATAAAGGGGTCTATTCATGAATAGTCAAGAGTTTAATGATGTTTATGATGTTGTTATAATAGGAGCAGGTAATGGGGGTTTAATTGCTGCTACTCAACTCGCAATAGAAGGAATAAAAGTGATTCTTTTCGAGCAACATAATTTACCAGGAGGATTTGCTACTAGTTTTGTGAGGGGGAGATTTGAATTTGAAGGTACTCTTCATGAATTATGTGATTATGGTCCAGAAGATAACAAAGGTTCGATTAGAAGGTTATTTGAAAATGATTTAGATTTACAGGTAGAATTTATAGAAATACCAGAGGCATTTAGACTAATATGTACTGACAAAAATGATCCGATTGATATAATTGTCCCTTTTGGTCTTGAAGATTTTGTTACCGCAATAGATACTGTTGCTGTTGGCAGCAAAGAGCCTCTATTGAATTATTTAAAGCTATCTGAAGAGATTAATCTAGCTATTACATATCTTACAGAATCAAAAGGAAATCCAGAGAAGGACATCCTATTAAAAAAATATAAGAATTTTTTAAAGTCAGTTCCCTATAGTTTAGATGAAGTCAATAATGCGTTAAAAATCCCTGAAAAAGCACAAAAAATCTTAGATGCATATTGGATCTATATTGGGATTCCAACTAATAGGGTTAATTTTACTTTTTATTCAGCCATGCATTACTACTTCCTCACTCGGAAGGCTTATTTCCCGAAATATAGAACACACGATTTTTCAACAGCTTTAGAATCTAAAATTCGAGAAAAAGGGGGGAAGGTTGAATATAATACGAGAGTGGAAAAAATTTTAGTGGATGACGGTAAAATTATTGGAGTTCACACTTCTAAAGGGGATAAAATACAAACAAATCATGTTATTTCAAATGCTTCTCCAACAATATTATTTAACGATTTAATTTATCCTAAGGAGGAAGTCCCAGATATCGCCTATAAATTTGTTAATGCCCGAAAACACGCAATTAGTTGTTTTTCTGTTTATTTAGGTTTGAATGCTTCGGCTGAGCAATTAGGAATTAGAAATTATAGTTATCACATTTTTGATTCAATGGATACAGAAAAAGTTTATAATTCTTTTAATACTTTAAATCCACCTATGGTGCAAGCAACGACTTGTCTAAATAATATTATACATGATTGTACTCCTCCAAACACTTCAATGTTAATGATGACGACATTTTTCTTACCAGGGGTATGGGATAATGTAAACCCAAAGGATTACTTCAATTTAAAGTCAAAAATTGCATATAATT
>Ga0315536_1000022_pt1 | contig 61676 bp, 71 predicted proteins | sample SalMarSW160230MG_FD_203093 | JGI IMG/M metagenome (GOLD analysis project Ga0315536, IMG submission 203093) | Salt marsh sediment microbial communities from the Plum Island Ecosystem LTER, Massachusetts, United States - Salt Marsh Sediment SW1602-30 ...
GTCTATTTTTTGCGAAACGTAGGGTTCAGCCAATGCATTGATAACTTTCCTGAATGTAAACCCATCCTGCAGAAGAGGCGTGATATCCTTAAAGTCCACTCCCCTTTTAGGCCAGTCTGGTATTTCCCTTATCCTCTCCTTTATCAGTTTTTCCATTTTTTTATTTTTTGCCATAATCTCTTGTCACCATTTTAATAAAAACTCATGGCAGTTGTCTCCCCTGAAAACGCATTTCGTTTCTTCGCAGGTTGCCTCTTTACCTACTATCATCTGGATGGCCTTGGAAAAATATCCGGAAAAAATTTGGCAGTACAGAGGATGGGCGCTGAAATCTTCCACTCTCAGCACAATAATGTTTTTCTCTTTATCGCGCATTACTATCTTTAAATGCCCCAGATCTCCTCCTTTTTCCCAGAGATTATCAGCTTCCTTGGTGAGTTTTTCCAGGGAAATAAAATATTTCATAAAGAGTTTGATAAGGAGAGAGAATTTTACTCCGAATTTCCCTATCTCCCTGAATTTTTCATCAGGATAGCGAAACAGTTTTTTTATTGTTATCAGGGTTGCCAACTCCATTCTCAGCGGATAAAAATCCATGGCTTTTATTTCTTTGTATTGTACGGGATAACCGGCTTCGGCCATGGCCCTTTCCAGCCTTTCTAATCCTTCCGGGCCCTCTTTTTCATAAATAAAATCGGCGTGAGCCTTCATCCCCATGCCTCTAACCTGGCCTTTGGCTTCTTCTAATTTTTTTGTTTCTTCTTCTGAAAATTTTTCCTGAGACATAATGCTTTTATAATTTTAGCAGAAATAATCATTCCCATACAGGCTTTGAGTTTGTAAAATGATACAATCTCTTATAAAATACTAATAATAAATACTGTTTGAAAATCTTGTGTTTAATTTCTTTCCTTTACTCTTTGCTATAATTCTTATTGCCTACGCTTGGTATTCTTTTTCCATAATCTACCATCTCATTAGATTTGGAATTGGTAAACATCCAAAGGTCCTTGCATTAGTCTTCTTTTTCGGCTCTTTTTTGTTATTTGCCCTTTTCTTGTTTTCTTACAACAGGGTTGATTGGAAACAAATGCTCGAATTTCTATTCCATAGTTAATTTTTCATCTATGTCTATTTTTTCAGCATCAACCAACAGTTTCCGCAGAGAGGCGCCGGAAGAAAAAACAATCCTGGTTACCAGGAAACACGAGATAAATTTACTTATGCCTCTCTATACTGCTTTGGGGATAGCCTTAATACCATTTTTAATTTATCTTTCCATCAAATCTCAATCCTGGTACTACGTTTTTTCCGCCCTTTACTGGTCGCTGTACTTCCTTTATCTGCTCGTGCTCTGGAGCTTGGCTTTTTATAACGTCATGATTTATTTCCTCAATAACGTTGTCGTGACCGACAGGAGGGTGATAGAAAATCACCAGCGAGGATTTTTCAATCACGAATCAAACGAACTGGAGCTGGATAAAATCCAGGATATCTCTGTTAAGATTGCGGGTTCTGTGGCTCATTTCCTGGATTTTGGAGATATAGAAATCCAGAGCGCAGGGACTGATAGAAAGTTTATTTTTACCAGGCTTCCTAATCCCGAGAAGATAAAAGAAACCATAATGCAGCTGAAAATGAAATCCGGATGATTTTTAATTTACCGCAGAAGAAAAACGGAGCCTGGAGCTCCGCTTTTAATTTGTGAAAAGATTTCTATCGGCCTTCTGCAGCGAAACATGCCGCGCACACCGGTTTGTAGACATATGTTCCATCATCCGGCACCACGGAGGGAAGACCTCTTAATATGGGATTGGAATCCTTGAATATCTGGGTATATACAGCTTTCCTGCTGCCGCATTTTTCGCACAAAGATTTTCTATATTCCACTTTTTCGGGATTTAACGTTAAAAGATTTTTGATAATAAGAAAGGTTTGCCCGCGGTAATCTTTATCCAGGCCGGAAGCCACTATCGTCATATTGTCCTCCATCATATCCTTGACGGCCTTATAATCATCAGGTTCAAACATATGTATTTCGTCCAATCCTATTATAGCTCCTTTCATTTTTGGTATTTCAAAAAGACTCTTGATTTTTTTAGCTTTCATGTAGACTCCTTCTCGGGATACTATGAGGTCGTCTCTTACGTTCCTGAGGGGCTGGAACAGTGAAAAGGGAATGTTATTTTTCTGGAGTGCTCTAAAACAGGAAATCAATCTCAGGGATTTGCCGCTTTTCATCGGTCCCAGGATTAAATGCAGTTTCATAAAAATTTAATTGATTAAACCGATTATTTTTTCCTCGATTTCAGAAAGCGGATTATAAATAATCTTTTTGGCAGAATAATTCAAGGAAGAGTGTATTAATCCGTGTACCGTCGCACACCCTTCCTGGTCTGTGACATTAACGGCTCCCGTAGGCCTTCTGAATATAGGTTTTGCCCCATTCCTTGCGCTTTTTCTGTCTTCTTCTCCAAGAAAGCTTTCTGAGACGTCTTTATCCTCCATTCCCCCGAAGTCCGGAAGGAAAATAAAATTAATTTCTTCAAAGAGTAAATTGCTGCAGGCAGTGTCCTTGACGGCATTCCTTAATCTTTTATTTTCCTTCAGGAAAGAACTTACGATGTCAAATCTGCTTGTAAACGAAGCAGTGTTGCTGTATTCCTTTTTGTCAATTTCCAGGAGTCGGTTTTTTTTGTCGGGAAAAAAATATTTTCCTTCCCTCTCCTTTTCCAGCCGGCTTATGAACTCTGCTGCTCTGGTTATGTCTTTTCCTGTAAAATACTTGCCTAAAAGTCCTTTTTGCGATTCAGGAAGGGAAATAATATAAAGATATTTTGTTTCATCTCTCGATAGGTTCTTTTCCAATAATGCCTGCAGCTTGTCCATCAGCTGAAATCTTTTATCATGGGAAAGCCCTTCTTCTTTGATTACTTCAATGCGGATGGTGTCTTTATCGGCGCCTATAATGGAGATTCCGCTCCTTTTTTCTCCCGAAGGGAACTTTCTTTCCCACTCAACCATCGTTTCTTTACTATCCTTGAATTTCTTGAAATAAAAGGCAGCAATAATTATCTCAAAAATTACCAATTGCTGCTCCCACCATCCGGAACTGCTTAACAGTTTACTCAATATTTTAGGAAGATACTTTTCTTTGTCTCTTTCCTTGATAATGTTGATTGCCGCAGTAAGTCTAGGATAGATGAGAGGGTGGCAGAGAGAATTGAAGAGAGGATGCCTCATCCCGCTATCTCCTTCTCCCATTATCAAATCAAGATACTTTTTTGGCAGCCTGTTCTCAAACAATTCTATATTGGTTCTCACCTTTTCTTCGTCGGTTTTTTGTTTTCCATCCATTGGCATATTATAACAATTAGAAAAGGCGATTTGAAATCGCCTTGACGTTAATGAGGAACTTTCAAACGCTTTCTTATTCCACTTTAATAATCTTATAAATCTTGTCTCCTTCCGGCGTTTTCACCTTAATTTTGTCGCTTTTCTCTTTATTCAGGAGAGCGCTGCCCAAAGGAGACTGGTACGATATTTTTCCCGCCATAATATCTACCTCTTCCGGAGCTACTATCTTAAACTTGTTTTCTTCTCCGTTTGACCCGACTAAAACAGTAGAGCCGACTTGGACCCTGCCATTTTCTTTCTTGCTGACGACCTTGGCCTGGGAAATTATTTCTTTCAGCTCTATAATCCTTCCTTCCACAAAGCCTTGGGCATCTTTGGCTTCGTCATAGGCTGCGTTCTCGCTGAGGTCCCCGAAAGCAGCCGCATATTTTATCCTTTCGGATATTTCCTTTCTCTTTACTGTTTCCAGATATTCCAACTCCTCCTTCAGTTTTTTTAGTCCTTCTGCTGTAAAATATTTTATCATGTTTGATTTTTGGATAAAATTTGTATCGTATATATTAACAGATTATTTTAAAAAATAAAATGTCCGGCCTTCATGCGCCGGAAGATTATTTCTTATTTTCGAAACTTTTACCACTTTATACTGAACTCGTAATAATTATCCCCTCTATCTATTGATTTTGTCAAATCGCATTTAGCAGGTTTTCCCGTTACCATCTTTACTATGCTGGAAAAATATCCCGTAAGGTCCTCAAAAAAGATGGAGTGAAGTCTGAAATTCTCCAATCTCACCACAGCACGATTTTCCTCCGGTTTATAATCATGTATTTTTAATTCCCCTACCGTGTAGTATTTGCTCCATATCCTCGGCACTTCTTTAAGAAGTCTCTCTACGGAAAAAAAGTATTTCATAAAAAGCTTGATGATAAGGGATACCTTGGCGTTATTGGCTCCCAGTTCTCCCATTTTTTCTTTGGAATAGTTAAAGAGTTTTTTGATAATTACTAGATAGAGACCCCATAATTGCAGAGGGTAAAAATCCATAGCCCTTATCTCTTCGCGCTTTATGGGATGTCCTAACTCGGCCATAGTTTTTTCTAGTTTCTCAAGACCTTCCTTCCCCTCTTCCTTCAATATGAAATCCGATGTAGTTTTGAGGGCCACTCCCCTTACTTCTCCCGTAGCTTTATTCAGCTCCTCTATTTCTTTTTCTGTTATTAATTTCATAAAGGTTATTGTATTTTAAAGTCTTTCAGAGCAAAAGACAAACTAATCCTTACCATTTGAATAAAAATTCATGATAGTCGTCTCCGTTAAAAACGCATTTTGTTTCCTCGCAGTTTACCCTTGATTTCACTACCATCTGCAGAACGCTGGTAAAATATCCTACCAAATCCTGACAGTGAACTTTATGGATTTTGAAATTACTAAGCCTTAAAACTGCTCGCCTCTTTTGCTTGTCCGATTCCGTCACCTCTAAATCTCCTACGGTATAATACTTCCTCCACATTTCAGGCACCACTTTCTCTACCCTGTCTAATGATACAAAGTGGCTTATAAAGAGCCGCATGATAAAAGATACCTTGGACTCAAATTCCCCCATCTTTTCCATCATTTTTTCGTCGTACCCGAACATTCTTTTGGCGATGAGCTGGACGATTCCCACCAGGCCGATGGGATAGAATTCCATGGATTTCGCCTCCCTGAGCTTAAAGGGATAATCCAATCTTCTTAACTCCTCTTCTAATCTTTCCAGTCCCTTTTCTCCCTCCTGTTTAATTAGAAATTCAGCCTGGGTCTTGAAAGCGACCCCTCTGACTTTCCCCTTTATACGTATGAGTTCGTCAAATTCTTCTTTTGAAATTGGGCGGTCCATAAGATTGCTTAATCTTCCGCAGAATCCTCCTCGTCTGTATCTTCATAATCTTGGCCGAAGTCAGAATCTATTTCCTTCTTTACCTCTTCGAATTCGTTTTCTATCTCTTTTAACCTTTCCTTGCTTTCCTTTATCAGGGCGGAGGCCTCCTTGACCTTTTTCAGCCCTTCTTCAATATCTATATCTTCCTGCGCCTCGAACCATTCAGCAATTTGGGAAAGTTTTTCCAAATTACGGCTCAGGCCCTGTTTCTCTCCTTTTTTATTAGGCATGTTATTTCGTTTTTTTAATTTTTCTTATATTTGACTCCAAGGTTCCGTCTGAAACTTGAACCTCAACATCTTCTCCCATTTTAACATTCTTTACGCTTTTGATAATCTTTCCGTTCATTCTTGCTATACTGTAGCCGATTTTGAGCTGTCGGGCCGGGTCATTTGATAGTATCATCCTCGAAAGATTATCGATTTTTTCCCGGCCCTCTTCCAAATTGCGGGAGAAAAACTTGGTCAGGGAGACATGAAAGGAGGCAAATTTCTCTCTCTTAATCTTCAATTCCCTCTTTATCCTTGAAATAAATACCGGCAGCAGACTCTCTGTTTTGCGATAAACCATCAGTATGGAAAGAAAAGCATTTTTTATGCCGTAGACAGATTTGAGCAGCTGATTTTTAGCCTTAGAAAGAACGCCTGAATAAAGCTCTATAATGTTCCCTTTGTAATTCTCTATTTCAAATTTCGCTCTTTTCCAAGGTTCTGCTATAAGATTAGCTGCCGCCGTGGGGGTGGAAACTGCCTCGTCGGCCGCCAATGCTATCAGAGGAACGTCCTTGTCGTGGCCGATAGCAGCGATGACGGGTGTAGGAAAGGCAACCACCTCCCTGACTAGTCTTTCATTATTAAAGGCCATCAGAGATTCCAAGGAACCCCCTCCCCTCATAATCACCAAAACATCGATGTCGTATTTCTTAAAAGAAGAGATGCAGGCAAGCAAATCCCTGACTGCCTGCTGACCTTCCACTCTGGCATCCATCAGCATTATCTTGAATCCAAACTGTCCCAGATTATTTGTGAAGTCGTGGATAACAGCCCCTGTCTTCGAAGTAATTACCCCTATCCTCTGGATGTACTCGGGGAGAGATCTTTTCCTCTCTTTTTTAAAGACTCCCTCTTCTTCCAGCTTTTTCTTGAGTTCCTCGTACGCTTTTTTCAGTGCGCCTTCGCCCACCAGCTCCACGGAAGCAGTCTGGAAACTTAATCTTCCGCTTTTGGCATAGATGGAAGGGTATCCTGAAATAATTACCTCCAGACCTTCCTTTAACTCGATACCGAAGAGATTATAAGTGGAGCGCCACATGAAGCAGTTGAGCACACCATCGTCTTTATTGTCTTTCAGGGTAAAGAAAAGGTAACCTGACCTTAGGTTGAATTCGGTTACTTCTCCGACGATTCTGGCCTGAAATTTCTGCAGGCCTGAATTAACCAAATCGATATATTCGGCTACTGAAAGGGGCTCCCGGGAATTATCATTCATTTTAATTTTTGTCTAGTTTAATCATTATTTTTTCTTTTTCCGGTATTGATATCTTCATCCGGTTGACCATTCTTTTTAGGAAATTGATGGTTTTATCATAGGTTTCCCTGTCTACCGGATAAGGGGTTTCATCTTTTCCTCCGAGGGCAAAAGAATATCTGGCAGGGTCTTCATAGGAAGGTTCGGCTCCGTATATCACTTCCGATACCAAACTTAAAGCCCTGATGGTTTTGGGGCCGATGCCCCTCATGGCAAGAAGTTTTTCGTAGCTTTCAGGATTCTGCTGGCAGGCCTTCCATAGTATTCTCTGCAGATACTTACTCTTCGAGAAGTCTTCCAGCAGTACGGGATGCCAGAAAAATTCCTTTTTCTCCAAATTCAGCATGGTAAGCTGTCTGTTCTTGTGTTTTAGGCTCAGCATCTGGGATAAATCAGAAGAGTGTTTCCTCAAAAGACGAATGTCTTTCATAAGTGAGTTATAGTTTCCCTGAACCAGTTCCGTGCTTATCTTCTGATTTTCTTTACTCTGCCTGGCCGTAAGGTTTAATGTTGGTGCCGCTCCTTGTGAGGTAATTCCGGTGTGGGGTTCACAGACCAGGTCACTTACTTTTTTAGAGTACCAGTGGTAGCGCCGGGCTGTCTGGTTGGCGGCATTCATTCCCTGTTGGATAACAGACCAGCTTCCGTTTCTTGAAAAGAAGAAGCTATGGTGATAAATTTGAAACCCATCCTGGACCAGGGCGCTGTCAACCTTAGCCGCCATTTTAGAATTGTAAACAAGATTATCAACCTTTCCTTCGGGCAGGCTTAAAACTTGACCCCACTGTTCTATCTCTCCGGGGGTTTTTCGGGAAGTCTTACCCTTGCCTCCGCATATAAAGATACCTAAATTCTTCTCTTTCCCTCTCACGGCTTCCTTTAAGGCTGCCGTAAGGATAGTAGTGAGCCCAGAAGCATTCCAGTCAAAAGCCAGCACGGTTCCCAGAGATTGAAACCAAACCGGGTCGGCTATCCGGGCTACGAATTCATCTGCGCCGTACTCTTCCACTATCACCCTTATCATCTCTTGTCCCAGCCTTTTCATCCTGTTGAAAAGCCAGGCAGGGCACTTTCCGTAATCAAGGCCGAAGGTGGCTATCCCCCTGTGTATCATATACTTGAATTATAGCAGATAAAAAACTGAGAAAAAATCTCAGTTTCAGGGAGGATTTTATAAAAAATCAAATTATTTCTGGACGTCCAGCAGCTCCACTTCAAAAATAAGGGTGGCATTGGGAGGAATGGGTCCTCCGGGCGTTCCCTGTTCTCCGTAAGCTAGTTGGGGCGGTATGGTGATCCTTCTCGTTTCCCCTACCTTCATACCCAGCAGTCCCTTATCCCATCCCTCTATTACTTTGCCCTCGCCCAAGGTGAAGACAAAAGGAGTGCCTCTGTCCAGGCTGGAATCGAACTTGGTGCCGTCTTCAAGCCATCCGGTATAATCTACCGTTACCTGGTCTCCTGCGGCTGCAGCAGTTCCGGTTCCTTCGTTTATAATTTCGTTCTGTAAACTCTGCATATTTTCGTCAGCTCTCTTTTCTGGCCGGAGACCCTGGAAGATAAGGTTCCCCACCAAGAAGAGAAGCAGTATAAAAATTAATATTATGAAGATATTTTTGGAACCCATAATATTCTTGAAATTATCTTTCTTTTACTTTACCAGGAAAATTTTTTTTGACAATTCGATTCGTTGAATTCCACATTACTTATTCCCTTTCTCAAGATACAGCTGGTGGTATTCTTCGGCTCGATAAAAGTCTGGGGCGGGTACTATCTCCGTTACTATGGGGTCCCTGAACCGGCCCGATTTCTCCAGTTCCTTTTTGGATTCTTCGGCCAGTCTCTTCTGTCCCTCGTTGTAGTAGAAAATGACCGAGCGGTACTGGCTGCCTACATCCGGACCCTGGCGGTTGGGCGTAGTGGGAATGTGGTTATTCCAGAAGACATCCAGTAGTTCACGGTAGGAAATGACCGTCGGGTCGAACCTGATGTGCACGGTTTCTGCATGCCCGGTATCACCGCCGCAAACCTGCTCGTAGCTGGGATTTTCCGGTCTGCCTCCCATATATCCCACCTCAGTAAATTCCACCCCCTTAACCTGTCTGAATGTTTCTTCCGCTCCCCAAAAACATCCCATGGCGAAGGCGGCCTCAGATAAATTCTTAGTATCTCTTTTTTGATTGTTCATATAATAAATGAAAGACAATCCTGCGATCAGAATTAAAAATATTAAGAGGATTATCTTTCTATAATTGACTTTATGTTTTTCAGTCCCAGCTGATGACGAATTCATGACGATCATCCCCTTTGAAGGTACATTTTATTTCTTTACATTCAACTTTCCTGGCTCCCATGGCAATCTTCACGAATCCGGAAAAAATACCTTCTATATAGGGACAGAAGACAGGGTCAACATCAAAACCTGTAAGGGTGGCGGTCAGGGTTTTCTTTTTTTCGTCTATCTTTTCAATATTCACCTTTCCTACGGTGACGAATTTATCCCAGAAGCTGGGCGCTTTATCAAAAAAAGTTTTCCTATCTATCAAGAAAGAACCTATAAAAAGCCTAAGTATGGCGGAAAACTTTGCCACGTTTCTACCCATATCTCTCATTTTATCATCAGACATATTCAGAGCCTTTTTGGCAGACAACAGAAAGATAGCTCTAAGGCCGTTGGGATAAAACTCCATAGAGCTTATCTTTTCCAATTTCAAAGGGAAACCTAAGTCTTTCATTTCTTTTTCCATTTTTTCGATTCCTTCCCTTCCACTTTCTCTCATGATGAATTTGACGTCGGATTTCATTACTATTCCCCTTACCTTTCCCGGAGAATTTTCATATAATTTTTTGGCTTTTTCTTTTAAAATTATTTTTTCCATAATTTTGTTACCATTTAATTAAAAATCTGTGGCAGTCCCCTCCTTTATGGATGCAGGTTATTTCCTCACACGTCCCCTCGGATTTGATTATCATCTGGAGAGAGCTGAGGAGATAGCCCTTTAATATTTCGCAGTGGAGAGGATAAAAATAATAGTCGTCCAGCCTGAGTATTATTTTGTGCTCTTCCGGAAGATATTGTTCAACGTTCAGGTTTCCAATAGAAAGATGTTTTCTCCAGAGTTTGGGAAGCTCTTTGAGAACCCTGTCTATAGAGAAGAAATACTTAATGGCTATTCTTATGATCAGCGAAACCTTGGTGTGAAATTTGCCCATTTCTTGAAATTTTTCATTATCATAATGAAAAAGTCTTTGAATGGCCACCATCATAACTGCCAAGGTACCCAGGGGATAGAATTCCATAGGCCTCATTTTCGAAAACTTAAGAGGACAGCCCGCCTCGGCCATTGTTTTTTCCAGGAGCTTCAATCCCTCCTCCCCTTCTTCTTTTACAATAAAATCTGCATAACTCTTCATTCCTACCGCGCGTATTTCTCCCTTAAAATTCATTAGTCCAGCGGCTTCTTCCTTTGAAATTACCGTATTCATAGATTTATATGGTTCACATTAGCAAAATCGTCCTGCTATGTTATTTTATCATAATGAATTTTATTGAAAAAGGCGCCTCGAAGGCGCCTTTTGGTTTATGTTAAGACAAATAGTTTAGGGTTGAAAAAGAGAATCCGGCCGAAGCACTACCTGATCTACCTGAGAAAATTGTCCTGCGGTCTTTGTAATCTCGCTGGAGAGAATACCTACCCGGCAGGAGCCTCCGGTAGTAAACCCCGGTACTTCCGTGAAAGTGAGCGTGAGAATTCCATTTTCCAGATTAGATGACAGCAGGGTGAAGCCTTCATGAGGAAATTCGGTTGAAAATCCTTCCCCCTTTTCCTCTTCTGTTAGATTGCCCGAAATCAGCAACCTGATAGTATCATCAACGAGTTTATCGGATTCTATCGTTCTGAATACTGGTAATACTGCGTCGGAACTGCATCCTATTTCTCCTCCGTTCAATTCCTTGTCTTCGTCTTCATTATAATAATAAAGCATTACCTTCTGGGTTTCTGAGGTAAAATTTAAAGGAATAAGTTGTGACCGATGACATTGGCAAAAAACAACCCCTGCTGCTGCGACCATAATGGCTGCGATTATTACGATATCTCGTTTTGGCATAATATTTGGAAATTTTGTATTCCTCCGGATGACCTTTGTCTATTAATTCTAAACAAAAGACATTGATAAAATCAAGAAGACTTGAAAAGGAAAGTTAAAAAAGAAAATTTCTTATCCTTTGGTTTCCCTGGAAATTATTCCCCAATGGTAAAGATATAAGGGAAGGCCGACGGCCATTAAAGCCAGGTTGAGCGAGGCATCTCTTTGTCTTCTGCTTTCTAAATAATTTACCTTAGAGACGCTGTCCTGCCAGGCTTGATAATCTGCCAGCCAATTTTGTATAAGCTGTTTTTCTTCGGAAGACAGCCCTTCTTCGTTCTGGAGCCCCTCAACCTTTTCGATGGAATAAGGCATGGGAGGCTGTCCATAGGCAAGCCGCTGTTCTTCCTCCGCCTTCGTGAAAACAAAGGCCTTAAGTCCCATATTAATGAATCCCACTCCCCCGATGATAAGAAGCACCAGGCCCAGCAGGGCGAATATGTAGAGATAAATCGTACGCACTAGCGAGTGCTGTTTTTCTGTTGCCATAAGTTTGAATGGTTTATTTATTTGAAGTTAAGACCTTGGAAAGTATGTGTTTTGCATTATAACCTTTTCATTCATAAAAAGACAGCTTATTTAAAAAAATAGGGCGAGATTATTCTCTACCCTTTGAGTTATTATGGAAATTATTTTTTCTTATGGTTATTAAGAATTTTTCCAATTTCCTCAATCCCCTTTTTCATTTCTTCTTCTATTATTTCATTCTTTTTCTTCGATTCTTTATCAATATCGAAATTTGAGAATAACTCCATAATAATCATAATTATAAATTACTTACCGATATTTGTCAATTAAAACAACGGTAAGATTGCACCGATAACATAGGAATCTGACTTATTCATATCTTAAGGCCTCTATAGGATTGAGAGCGGCAGCTCTTCTGGCTGGATAATATCCGAAGCCAATTCCCACCGCCGCCGAAACTCCAAAAGCCAGCACTATTGATAGGAAAGAAACATTGGTTTCTATTTGGGTGAATTTTGCTATCACGGAGGCGATAGTCATTCCCAAGACTATGCCTATAATGCCTCCTATGACGGTAAGCATTACAGATTCTGCTAAAAACTGACGGCTGATATCTTCCTTTTTGGCGCCGATAGCTTTGCGCAGCCCTATTTCACGCGTACGCTCGGTAACTGTAGTCAGCATCATGTTCATTATGCCTATGCCGCCGACTATGAGAGATATTCCGCCAACCGCTCCCAGAAAAACCGTAAAAGTATTAGTGACGGATGTTAAGGTGGCTAGGATGTCGGCCTGGTTCAATATTTGAAAGTCGGCCATCTCGGGGTCGGAGATATTGTGGCTGGCCAGCAAGATTGCGGTAGTCTGTTCCTGAGCTGATGCCATGAGCTTCTCACTGCTTATTTGGATGTTGATTGAGCTCAGGTAATCGTCACCTGACAAGAAGAGCTGGGCAGTGGAAATAGGAATAAATACGATATCGTCTTGGCTCATGAATCCCGTGGTTCCTTTGGACTTCGTAACACCTATAACGGTAAAGTCTATCTTATTTATTCTGATTTTTTGACCTACGGGGTTAATATTTTCACCGAATAAGTCGTCGCGGGCAGTGGGGCCCAGAACAGCCACCTTTGACGAGGTTCTGACGTTCTGTTCTGAAAGGAAGGTACCTGTTTCCATTTCAAAATTCTTAATTTGGGCGTAGGAAAGAGTGGTGCCGACAACCGAAGTATTGGTATTGGTTCCTTTGGCGGTAATCTGGTATCTCCGGGAGATTTCAGGTGCAATTAATTCTGCCGAAGGAACGCTTTGGGCAATTTTGTCCGCATCGCCAAGAGTGAGGGTCTGGGCGGTGCCGAAGCCGCTGCTTACCTGTCTTCCCGTCCCGCTCATCTGAGCCCCGGGGTAAACGACCAGCAGGTTCGAGCCGATTGATTGAATGCTTTGCTCAATCGAGAGTTGTGCTCCCTGGCCTATGGAAATCATGGCAATTACAGAGCCAATGCCAATTACAATGCCGAGGATGGTTAATCCAGACCTGGCCTTGTTCATGGTGAGCGCAAAGAATGTTTCCTGTAATAAATCGGAGATTTTCATGCTTTTTCGTGGTTTGATAGGCGCTGATTATGGTTTAGGCCGTCTTCCACTATAGTGCCGTCAAGTATATTAATTATCCTATGGGCATGCTCTGCAATATAACGCTCATGGGTGATGAGTATAATGGTACGCCCTTGTTCTTCGTTAAGTTTCTGGAATGTTTTCAGAACGATTCTTCCCGTCTTGGAGTCTAAATTTCCGGTAGGTTCATCTGCCAGGATAAGAGAGGGATTGTTAACCAGGGCTCGGGCTATGGCAACTCTCTGTCTCTCACCTCCCGAAAGCTGGTTGGATAAATGTTTAAACCTTTCTTCGTTGAGACCGGAACTTTTCAAGGCTTCCCTTACTCTCTTTTCTCTCTCTTCCTGTGGAATATCGGAATAGACGAGGGGTAGAGCGACGTTCCTCAAAACCGTAGTACGCGGAAGTAGATTAAATGATTGGAAAACAAACCCGATTTTATGTTTTCTTGTCTCCGCTAATTCTTCATCCGATAATTCGGAAACGTCTTTTTTTTCCAGAAAATAATGGCCGGAAGTAGGCGTATCTAGGCACCCCAGTATATGCATGAGGGTTGATTTTCCCGAACCGGAAGGCCCCATGATGGCTACAAATTCCCCTCTTTCAATGTTAAAGGACACGCCGCGAAGCGCCGTGGTCTCCATATCTCCGGTTTTATATGTTTTGGTTATCTCCTTAACTCTTATCATAGTTAACTTATCTGGAAATCTGTCTGATCGCTCGAAAGGAGTCTGTGCCGCCTGTGGGTACACTGCCGCCCACCCCGGCTCTAAATGTAGGGGTATTGCCTAAAGTGTTCGTGGAGCTATTGCCTGAGGAATTTATTGTTTGTGTAACAACCTTCTCCCCTTCTTGGAGGCCGCCGGTCACTTCAGTCATGGTGTCATTGGAAAGGCCGAGTTCAACGGGTTGAGGAGTGATAGTTCCGTCATTATTTATAACCTCCACGTAATTTAAGTTCCCCTGATATTTGATGGAGGAATTGGGCAGCGTCAGAACGTCTTGTTTCTGGTTTGTGATTATGGAGGCTGAAACGCTCATGCCGGGTTTTACCCGTTCATCCTGCGTATCAAACGAAATTTTCGCGTTATATGTTACTACTCCCTGGCTCTCCGTGCCTAATATATCAACTTCCGCTACCTCTCCCCTAATCATCAGGTTTTCAATAGCGTCAAAGGTTAAAGTGGCTTTTTGGCCCGTTTTAACATCTACTGCATCTATTTCGTTGAGCGTTATTTCGGCTACTTTCTGCTGGGAAAGCAGGGTGGCTACCGCTGAATTTACGGATACGCTTTCACCTTTTTCGACGCTTAAGTCCGTAATTACGCCTTCAAAAGGAGCGCGCAGGTAATGGTCGGCCAGCGCTTGCTGGGCATCGGCTAAGGCATCTTCCTTTTGCTGGATACTGATATTCTGGGCCCTTATCGTAAGGCTGTCCGCGCCTTCTTTAAGCTTTTTAAGAGATAACTTCAGTTCTTCTATTGAGCGTTGGGCGCTGAGCAGACTGTCTTTACTGTTCTTTATGGAATCCTGAGAAGACATAATGGAAGAAAGGTCTCCGTTAACGGTTGAGGTATAGGATTTAAGGTTTGACTGGTAAGCGGTTACCTGGGGATATATGCGCAGGTCTTTTTGGGAACGGTAGTCTGTCCAATAATCCATTACATTAATTTCACTCTTTATAGTTTCTGAGATGGATTTGGCGGTTTCCAGAGTTTCATCCAGCAAATCATCAATGGTTTCCTGGCTGGAGTACCGACTGGAATTTTTGTAATCGGAAAAATTTTTATCGTATTTCTCCTTGGCATCAGCGTAATTATCTTCGGCATTTTTGGTAAGCTTATCCAAACCGTGGCGCTCGTCAAAATCAGAAGGAGAAATAGAATTTTTGAGGGCTGCCGTATTCCAACTTTGGGAGAGAGCGGGCTCGGAATCCGATATTTCGGTGCCGTAAAGAATATCTCTGACTTCTGAGATTATATTGGGAAAGTCCAGAAAGGAATTTGCTATAGCAGTGAAGGCGTTTTCGTAAGCGCTGCCAATGTTATCTTCGGCTTTACGTTCCGTTTCCTGAGCCTGAGCCAGATTATTTTCCGCTTTCAGCAGGTCGAGCTCGTCAGGCGGCGCTATCAGTTCTTCCAATTCTAGTTTGGCGGTTTCGAGAGCGGTCTGGGCGTCGCGCACGGATTTTACAGCATCGGCAGTATCAATGGTTGCAATGACCGCATCTTTCTTGATTTCCTGTCCGTCTTCTGCACTGACAGAAGTTATATCTCCGGAAACCTTAGATTTAATATCTATTTGATTGGAAGCTGATACCTGTCCGTTTCCGGAGATAGAGGTAATTAGAGCCCCCTTTCTTACCTCAGCGGTAAGGTAACTTACCGCTTCTCCATCCTTATTTACGGCTTTATATACGGAATATCCTCCCCCCACTACTACAAAAATCAGTAAGCCGATGCCTACTTTATTTTTCCTCACCCTCTCCCAAATTTTTATTTTCATGAAATTATTTATTTTTAGGGTTGGCAAGGAGGGCCGGAGACAGAGCTTTGGTTAATTATTTATGTTGCTGGTCCAACCCGTTATTTACCGGCCCTCTGTTATTAATACAAAAGATTACCAGGTTTATTTCAATAATTCAAATGAAAAAGCCATCAGCATGATGGTTGAATTATACCGCGCTATAGTGTTTCCTCTTTTTAAACTTTACCTTCCCATTCCCGGAAAAATCTGTTTAGATATTTTTCCATGAATTCATGTCTTTCTCTAGCCAACTTTTTACCGGTTTCAGTGTGCATCCTATTTTTCAAAAGAAGCAATTTTTCATAAAAGTGGTTGATGCTGGGACTGTTGTTCTTTTTGTATTCTGCGAAAGATTTATGTTTTTTGGGTTTTATATTCGGATTGTAAATTTGTCTTCCCACGTTTCCTCCGTAGGCGAAACACCTGGATATGCCTATGGCTCCTATGGCGTCAAGCCGGTCTGCATCCTGGACCGTTTTGCCTTCCGGAGAATCAAGCTTATCCTTGACGCCGGCCCCTTTGAAAGATACGTCCTTGATAATACTGCAGACGTGAGAAACAATCTTATCTTCTACGCCCAAGCTTTCCAGCCACTCTTTGGCTATTATGGCTCCGACGGAGTCATCTCCTTTGTCCTGGAATTTCCAATCAGCTATATCATGAAGGAGAGCAGCCAATTCTACCACGAATAGATCAGCCCCTTCTTCTTTGCCGATCCTTTTTGCCATTTTATTTACTCTCAAAGTATGCCACCAGTCGTGGCCTGTTCCTTCTCCGCGAAGTTTGTTTTTCGCAAACCTTTCGGTTTTTTCAATGATTTCTTCTTTATTCAAATTTTCTCTTCCAGGATTTCCTGAATTTATCTCTTGATAATGAACCAGCCGCTGCTTTCAGCGGATTGACTCGTTCCTTCCGGGAAGGGGCTTTCATGTATTAATAATTCAAGAGTGGCCCCTTGATATTCTGGTCCTGGAAAAATTTCATCGGTCGTTGTCCAGGAATAACTGTCCTGGGAAGCAGTAACGTCCTTGGCTATCCATCCGTCAATCTCAGCTCCCGAACCCTCCCTTTTATAGCCGATATCGATAGTATCTACTCCTGAAGATTCCCAGGACACATCAACCGTATCTCCCACCGTAAAGGTTTCCCCTCCCGCAGGAGAGGTTACCTTAATATAGGGGCTGCTATTTTCCGTCATCTCTACCATGGTAAAGGGTCCTTCCTCCTCAATGTTCTGTGATTGCTTTATGGTGAATAATCCTGCGAGTATGGCTAAAATCAGTACTATGCCCAGAGCCAGCGTTGTTGATACACCTCTATTTAAAAGTTTGAACATAGTGTTTGTTTTTTCTTAATCCTTGGCCTTCCTAATTTATTATACGTCTATTTCAGGTATTTTTCGATGTTCTCCAAGTGTTCCTCATAGGTTTTGGCAGGATGTATCTGGCCTTCACTGTCGTGGAGATAAAAGAAATACTCCGTGTCTCCTGAGTCAACCACGGCGTTTAAAGCCGCCAAGCCGGGATTGCAGATGGGAGCAGGAGGCCTCCCTTTATGCAGATAAGTATTATAAGGTGAATCTATTTTGTAATCTTCCGGTTTTACAGAAGACCACCAATTGCCTGGTTTTCCCAGAGCATACTGGACAGTGGCGTCTATTTCAAACTTCATGTCATTCAACCATCTGTTCCAGATTATGGCGGCAATCAGAGGCATTTCTTTTTCACTGCCAGCCTCTCTCTGGATAATGGAGGCCAGGATAACCAAAGTATTGTTCAGGATACGGCTTTCTGCAGCACGTTTAAATATTTCGATGGTTTGTTCGTTAAAGTTGCTTTCCATCCTGGTCGCTGTTTCCTGGCCTGTATAATCCAAATTAAATAGATAGGTATCAGGGAACAAATATCCTTCTTCAGCAGTTGAGATGAATTCTTGCTTTTTACTATCTGCCCATCCCAGCTGCTCAGCTATTCTATCGGCCACTTCCTCTTTCCTTAAGCCTTCCGGTATGACTACCCACTTTTGATAAGGATGATTGACTAAAATGTCTGCCAGCTCCCAGGCATTCATGCCTCTGGAGATTAGATACCCTCCCGGCTTAATCTGTCCCAGGAATCCCCTCACCTGCATCACTAATTTGAATGCCCACTCGGTTCTTATATAACCTTCCTCTTTTAGTTTGGTAATTATTTCCGTTTGCCCTGCATTAAGGTTGATTACAAAGCGTTCTTCTGCAGCTTTTCCTTCCGGAGCTGAAAACTGGTATAGAAAAAACAGAACCGCTATGACAGGCAGTATGGCTATTATAATTTTTTTCTTGTCCATACTTTTATCTTACTTTTTACCTTACGGACTATCAAGAGACAAAATAAAAAATGCCCCAAAGGGAGGCATTAAGTAGTTTTTTATATTATCACATGACGTATACTGACTCCGGATTCTTTCAGGATAATCGCGCCTTTTGAAGTATCAATGCCTTTCAACAAAACAACATTCTCTGTACCGCTTTCAACTATTAATCTGGCGCATACCTCACACGGGCTCGCGTTGAGATACATGTCACTGCCCTTAGTTGAAGCGCCGCCGCTGACCACCAAATTGCTCAAGGCCTGCATCACGGCACAGATTTCAGTTTGTTTGCCTATGGAGACAATCTTGCCATCTTTGACTATTACGCAAGCTGCTTTTCTGAAAGAATATTCAGAGGTTAAGACGGCAATATTCATATAATACTTATCCTGTTCGGCAATCTTCTCGTGATATTCTTTGGTGCCTTCCTGAATTTCAAACAGACCGGTGGAACCGAATCCCCCGGCTCCCCTGAGGGTTTTTGGAAGCTCTTCAACTTCTTCCAATACGGGAACTTTGACATCCGAAAAAATCAACTGGGCCACTCTCATGCCCTCCGTTATCGTGAAAGGCTCTTTGCCCCGGTTCCTGAGAAGCACTCCTGCTTCTCCCCTGAAATCAGGGTCTATGGTGCCCGGTGAATTCGATAGTTCAATGTCATATTTGCTTGCCAAACCGCTTCTTGGCCTTACTTCGCACTGCCACGGCCAGGGAATGGCAAATTGAACTCCTATTCCTATCAAGACGCTCTCTCCCGGATTAATCGTTACGGGGAAGCTGCCGATTACCTCTCTGGTCATCTTGTCTAAAATGACTGAAGCATATACGTCGTATCCTATGGCTCCGTTTGAAGCTCTTTTCGGAATTTCAGAATCTTCTCTAATCCTTCTTACCTTAACATTCATTATTTTCATCACTTCTGATTTTTAAAGAGAACTGGATTCAACTTACTAAAAAGAACAGAAAAATCAAGATAATGCCGTTACTTAATCAAAAACTGCCCCTATACCTTGCGGTCGGGGCAGTTTCTGAATTAATCTTTTTCTCCTTTCAAATTTACAAATCATTATAAACTTGAAAGAAAAAAAAGAAAAAAAAGATTATTTCTTCTTATTATTAAGTTTTCTATACCTCTCTGAAGTAAGCCTGTAAGGTCCTGTTTGAATTCATAACAATGGGGATTGGGTTGTCGTCTCCCGTGACGTTGCTGATGAACCAGTGTTCAAATACCCAAAAAGCATTGGATATAGCCGTTACATACACGATGGTTCTGCTTCGGTATATGTGTACTCCTTCGCCAGGATCAGTACCGCCGCCGCCGAAAATCTCTATGGTAAGTGAGTAATTGAAGAATGGACCTTCTTCTACAAAGTTGGCTATGATATCTTTATCTCCGTCGATGATTATCGTTATCTTAGTTTCATTACCGCTAGCGTCTCCATGCCATCCTTCCAACATAGAGCCTGGGTATGAATAAGCATTTATCTCCAGTTTGGTTCCTTCCGGATAGTAATGGCTGCCCGGGTCCGGGTCCGTTGTTCCCTCCCCCGTAATGCTTATGCTTAAACAGTAATTTACAGGAGATTTTGAATTTAGAATCAGCACAGGTATTAACACGCTTAAGGTTGCTATGGTTGCTATAACTGTTATCAGGATAATTTTATTGAATCTTTTCATCCTTTTTTACCTCTTTTAAATTATTAAGTTTCTGCCTGTATTTAAAAATAATTATGACATTTTGTCAATAGCTTATCGCGGCAGAGCAAAAAATAAAAAGATAAGAATTACTTCTTATCTAATTAAGAAAAAAATATTTAGGATTATTTTTATCACATTTTCCAATTCCTTCCTCTTCATAGGTCGCGGTCGTAATCATCGTCATAAGGCCTTCTTGTCACTGGTTCATTACTTATTGGTCTTCTGTATTGTGTCCCACCTTCTTGCCTTCTTTTCCTCGGGTAGGGACCGCGGTCGTAAATCTCCTCGTGATAGTTTCTCGTTGCACTTTCATGTTGCCTTTCTCTTTCCTCTTCCCGTTCCATCTCTCGCTTTTTCTTTTTTCTCTTTTTTACACTCTTTTTGATTCTCTTAGGAATCACTTTTACAAAGGATATATAGGCCGCTATTATAATTACTATAATGATTACAATAAGAATCAATAAGGGAGCAAAAACGACCAACAAAGACAAAAGGTCATTCATAAAGTCTTCAAAGGTGTAAGGATCTAATGGCGGCTCAACATCATAATCTCCTACTATGCTGCCGTCCCACACCCAGTCCCCCATAATTAGATAGGGGTCGTTGAGTATGGTGCGGCTCAATTCAGCTGTAGTCGGTATACTTGCCACGAATTCTACGTCTACGTCAAACGTCCACCTTAGCGCAAAATTACATACATGAGCTCCGACAACTCTTTTTGGAGCGACGCTGGATGCGGGACCGTAGACGGCATCCAAATTGCCGGCCCAGAACCCCCACTCCCAGAACACCACGCCTGCTTTTCTGATGTGATTATACTGGACATACTCATAGGTTTCAGGCGCCAGTAAAGTGTATAAGTCAAAGGTGAACATCCTGTTATTCGCTGGGTTGGGATTATTAAATCCCGTTCCTATTTGACTGCCTCCGACTTTCGATTGAGTTATGGTTGCTCCTCTTTGAATGGGACCCGCCTGCCATCCGAGGCCGTAATCATTGTAATAATTGATAATCTTTTGTTGGTCAGAATCAAAGTCGTCCATTTCTACCAGGCTTACCTTTCCCTCATCTATATTGGAAAGATTTTCGAAAGTATCATTGTAAACTCCTATTGGCGAGGAAGTTAAATTTGCCACAGTAACTTTTAATACATCTCCCTTGATATAAGGAGTATGATAAGTTGCATTTCCAAGAGTCACCGAACCATTCATGCCTGTAAGTTCCTTTATCCCTACCGTTACAGGTAAGAAAACCGAATATTCGAACAGGTTTACGTTGCCTCCGTAATCAAGCTGATTCCATTCCGCAGAATAAGTTTCCATAAAGTTTCCATACATCTTCGCCCTTATTATTGCTAAAAAAAGTTCCTTCACGTGCTTATCTAAATTTAAATTCGGGAATTCATTCCTGATGCCCACAATTGTATGGGCAGTTATAGAAAATTCATATTTTGCTCTGGCTTTATAAAGAATAGCATCGTCGGTCACACTGAATACCCCCAGATTCTCGAACTCCGTGAAACTTTCGCCTCCCGAAGAAAAAACAATCTTATTCCTCGGCAATTCTCCTGTGTCGACATCACCCAGACCAACATACAGCCAATTCGCTTTAATTATGGATGTATTGTCATCGAATGAAGCCTTCGGTTTTTGACTCTTTGATGTGGACTTCGCGCTGTCAATAGGTACGCCTACGCCTGGCAGTAGAAAAGCGATAAAAACAATTCCGATAATCAAGACTAACGATCTTTTCCTGTGAATTTTTTATCACCTCTTTTTTTTGAAAGATCTAGTGTGCATTTCTACACGCTGCAAGCCCTGTTTAACACTTCATAAGTGTTTTTGTCAAGAGTTCTCAAATAAAAACTCACTTTTGAAAAAGTGAGAAAAAAAATTTTTAAAAAAATCAGATTAAACCATAGAGAAAAAAGCTTCTGCTTTAGTGTTCGAATCAATAGTAATGGTAATCGTCCTGTCGAAGTACGCTCTGCCGTTCACGCCCCAATATTGGAATTTTGCACCCATAAAGTCTATCGCGCTGAGAGTCATCGTAGTACCCTTAAGTATATCGTAGTACGTGCCCGCCGGAGGGGCAGTTATTCCTCCGCCGTATGTCTTAATGGTCAGAGTATACTTTGGGATAGGAACAAAGTGAACGGTTACAGTTTTGTCGCCGTCTATTACGGTAGTTACCGGGTTAGCAGACGAAGAGATGTCTCCGCTGAAATGATCAAATCTGTAGCCATACAATGGAATGGCTGCCAGTGTAATTTCCGTGCTGTAGATGAACTCATAAGTACCGCTTCCTCCTAAATTAGTAATTCCCTCTCCATCTATTATAATCGTGAGTGAGCATCTATTCGTAAAGTGTGCCGTAAAATTCATGTCTTCAAACACGAACGTGCTTACTGTTTTTTCGGTGCTGTTAATAGGCCCTGTCCAGCATTGGAATTTCCATCCTGGAACCGATTCTACCGCAGTCAGATTGAGCAGAGTGCCGGCTGCATACAAATGATCTCCTACACCAGGTATCACTGTCCCCTGACCATCAACGTTTATACTCAACGTATAATTTGTAATGGGTATCGTTCTGAAGTAAGCAGTAACGTCAGCGTCATAGCTCATATTTAAGAAAAGTATCCTTTCCTTAGCTGTGCCTCCTTTGATGTTACCGGCCCAGTGGTCGAACATCGAACCGGGATAGGGCTGGGCTATTAGAACGGTGGTCTCGTCTTTCTTGCGCTGATATTCGCCTGGAACGGGGCTGGTGGTTCCGTTCCCCACAGCGTTTATGGTTAACTTAACATTAACGGGAATAGGATTGTACGGGTTGTTACCGCCGTTTCCAAGGTTGGGATTTAACTTAATAGCGGCAAATATCCCCACAGACAGAGAAGCACCCACAATTAGAATTATTACTAAGGCAGTAATAATCACTTTCTTTTTCTTCTTTTCCATTCATTATCACTCTCTTTTTATTCTAATCATTATTTATTTGTAGAGTTGCTGTGTTTATTCAACATTAACCAAGTGGTTTTGTCAATAGTACATTAAATAAAAGAACCACCCTTGAGAATGGTTCTGAATTTCTATATGAAAGAAAAGAGCTTAGCCTTAAAGAAACGCTAATCCTACATAGGTAAAGAAAGCGGCTACGGCTGTGGCTAATGGTGTAACAACGAAAATTAAAAGAAACTTGGTATGTCTTTTAAATTCTTTTATCTCTTCATCCTTTAAATCCCATGATGCTTTCATTATTATCTCTTTCGCATCCAATTCGCTTTGGCGTTTCATTTCTTCGTATTTAGACTTTATTTTATCTTTATACGCTCCTCTTACTGGAAAAAATTCTTTTTGCTGTTTTGCTTCTACCATTTAGTTCTCACCTTTTTCCAATCTGTTTTTAAATTTCTATGCTTTTCTAAATCTTTTTGATTAATTTGTCAACACCAAACCCAAGCTGAACGCTTGGGTTAATAATCTCCAATAACTTAAAGCCGATAACTCATAACTGGAAATTACGGAGTAATTTCTGCTGGGGGTCTATTTCATTTGACAAAAAGTTCTTTCTAGGACTTTCGGAAGTTAAGTATTAAAGGTGTCTTTCAGCATTGCCCTTAAGGTGGTTTTCCCTTTGGTTGTCTTTAAATACCGTTCCCTTCTCCTTGTATCTTCTTTCGAGATATAAGCTTCATAGAAGATAAGATTAAATGGAGCGTAATGTTTAGTTGATAATTCTTCCTTATTGTTATGTTCTTTGAAACGTCTTTTTAAATCGCGGGTTACACCAACATAAACGAAATCTTTATTCAAACTTTTTAAAACATAAACGTAATGAAATTTCATAAAAATAGAGAGGGGACGCACCATTCGGTGCATCCCTCCCTCTCATACGATTCGGTCTTGCTTTGCGCAAGCCCTGTACCGTATGGTATGGGGTTGCCGGGCTAGGGCTCGAACCTAGATTGAGGGCTTCAAAGGCCCCTGTCCTACCATTAGACGACCCGGCAAGATATATAACTACCATTAGACCCGCCTCGCCGATGACTCGGCGAGTCGAGGCGGGCGACCCGGCATTTTTTATGGATTCCTTCTATCCATCCCTGAATCTTTCTATTAAGGTTTACACTCTTTTTCACGATTATCCTTAATAGTCCATAATAATCATTCTCCGGTATTTTTTCTATAAGGCTATATCTTTATAAATAAATTAATCTTGCTCGCAGATTTCCACTATCGCCAGTTCCAGGGGTAGTTGGGGAATGGGAGAGCGCCGCATTTTATTATGGGCTTCCAGGAAAGTATTAACTATATCTTTGAGCTCTTCCTCTTTGAAACAGGAAGCCTGCTTGATGAGCGTCTGGACTTCTTCCTTAGTAAGGCCTGAAAGATATCTCTGGAGTTCCTGCTCTTTGCTCTTCTCTCCTATTATTTTGACAATAAGGGTTTTTCTCAGGTAGCTGATAAGTGTTTTGGAAAACTCTTCCATGTCCATCCCTTTCTGTCCGATATTATTGAGATAATCAATAGCTTTAAGAGTCTCCTTATCGCACAAAAACCCCGTTAATTTACTCACCATTTCCACCTCTACCAGACCTAGCAGGTCTTTGATATCTTCTGCCTTTATTTCTTTTTTGGAATCCTTATAAAAAGTGGATATCTGGTTGAGCAGGCTTTCCGCATCCCTGATGGCTCCTCCCGCATTGATGGCGATGAGTTCCTCGGCAGCCTTTTCAATCTTTATCTTTTCCTTTTTGACCACGGCTTCTATCTTCTCCATAATCTCGGGCACCGTGAGCTTTCGAAAGTCAAATCTCTGACAGCGCGAAATAATAGTGGGAATCATCTTGTGTATCTCCGTGGTGGCCAGAATAAAAATAGCATGCTCAGGAGGTTCTTCCAAGGTTTTTAATAAGGCATTAGATGCCTCCTTGGTCAATTGATGGGATTCGTCGATGATAAACACCTTATATTTGGATTTGGTGGGAGAAAACATAATTCCATCTTTCAGTTCTCTGATGTCGTCGATTCCCCGGTGGGAAGCTGCATCTATCTCCAGGAGGTCTATGGCGTTGCCTTCGGTTATTTCCAGACAGGAAGAGCATTTGTTGCACGGCTCATAATCACCTTCTTTCCTGTTTTTACAATTGACGGATTTAGCCAGGAGTCTGGCCAGAGTGGTTTTGCCCGTGCCTCTGGGTCCGGAAAACAAATAGGCGTGGGAGACCATTCCCCTGGCAATAGCGTTGGTGAGTGTTTTAACGATGTGCTCCTGACCGATAAATTCTGAAAAACTCTGCGGCCGGTATTTCCGGTACAATACCAATGACATTACTTTTTGAATACAATGAATTTATAGCCCAGGAAATTCCAGGCAAAACCCGCAAAAGCTGCCGCTATTCCCCCCACGCTGGCCCAAACCTGAGGAGGCAATCCGAATTGGGGGCCGACAACGTTAACTACCAGAGAGGCCACTCCCACATTCACTCCCAGACCTATAAAGGTAACAATAAAAAATTGGGCGAATTCTTTTTCTACGCCTGCCATCTCTTTCTGTTCAAAAGCCAGGAATTTGTTGGCCCAGTATTTGGCAAAGGTGGCCACTAAAAAAGAGATACCCTTGGAGACGCTGAATACAAGCCCCTCTGCTTTCTGGAAGATAGTTATTAATAAATTGAGGACTCCCAAATCCAGAAGCGTAGCTAGAGCTCCTATTAGCAGAAACTTGGCCAACTGGAATACAAAGGGGAATTTCTTCCCTATTAATTCCGCTATCCATAGGCAGAAAACCGCCAGTACCGGTAGTGTCAGGAATAAAATCCAGGTTAAAAGCCCTAGGCTTACACCCATTACCTGATTGACGCCGGCACTTTTGATGAGGCTCATCATAAACCAGGCTAGTACCAGGCCCGTTACGATGGCCAAAATAGTGTCTTCTTTCTTCATATTGAACTATTTTAACACGGACATTTTAGAAATCAACTTGACAGGGAAAAACGCTTGTTATAATTTGGAAAGTAGATTTATGAAAAACAGAAACACCTTTCCCTTAACGATTTGTTGCTGCTGTTGTCAGCGCAACTGCTTCTTAAGCAGGAAGGGGTTTTGGTTTAATTAAATAAGAAAGTCGAAATAAACTTAAACTCGATACCGCCCCTTCCAAAGAAGGGTTTTTTATTTTTATGGATATTCTTAACACTATAGGGCATACCCCATTAATAGAAGTGAAAGGCATTTACGCGAAATTGGAAACCGTTAACCCCTCGGGTTCCATTAAAGACAGGATGGCCAAGTTTATGGTAGAAAAGGCGGAAAAAGAAGGAAAACTGAAACCGGGTTTTTCCATCATTGAAGCCACTTCGGGAAATACGGGAGTAAGTTTCTCACTCGTTTCTGCTGTTAAGGGATATGGGTTTACGGCCGTCATACATGAAAACACAAGCTTCGGGAAAAAGAAATTGATGAAGCTTTTGGGAGCAGAATTAGTATTGGTGCCCGATAAGTGGGGATTTCCGGAACTCATAAGGAAAACGGAAGAGTTATCAAAACAGCGCAGCAAAATCTGGCTGCCCAGGCAATTTGTCAACCCGGATAACGTAGAAGCGCACAGATTGGGTTTGGGACGTGAGATAGCAGGACAAATACAGAGAATAGATGCATTTGTGGCAGGTATAGGCACGGGAGGCACCTTAATGGGTGTAGCCAAGGCATTGAAGGGGAAATTTCCGAAAATAAAAATTTTCGGTGTGGAGCCTGCGGAATCCCATCATCAGATAGAGGGGATTTCAGACGGCATCGTGCCCGGGATACTGGAGAGAGATTTGATTGATGGAATGATAAAAATTAGAAGTATTGACGCCTTGAAAACTGCGAGAGAACTGGCTCAAAAGTACGGTCTCTTGGTGGGCATTTCCTCTGCCGCAAACTTCCTTGCTGCCCAGAAACTTAAAACTAAATACAGGAACGTGGTAACTGTCTTTCCTGACAGGGCAGAACGTTACATGGATAAAATTTAAGCTCTAAAAAAAAGAGAGCAATATTAATTGCTCATGGTGATATAAGGAATAAGTTTTTCTATTTCTTTTTTCCGTGTCCTCAGGGTTACTTCCGTAATATTGGTAAGTTTGGCTATTTCTGCCTGAGTCCTCTTATGGTGATTACTCTCGCATATCAGATAGACGAGCCCTGCCAGGACTCCTCTCCTGTCTTTTCCGACAAAATTGCCGTTTGCCATTACTTTTTCATAGGCACCAAAAATAAGTATTTCAAGGCTTATTGGAAGCTTAAGGGCTGTTGTAACTTCATCAATGTATCTCCTGATTTTTCTGTCTTCTCTGGCTTTGAAAAATTTCTGAATTTCTTTTGACGCAGTTAATCTAGTATAATCCTTAAAGAATCTTCTTGGATTGATTTTAGTAACTTCCGCCAATCTTTTGATGGGATTTGGATTTCCCCATCTAGTGTACACAAAGCAGAAAGCAGCAGCTGCCAGGTATAGGTAATTACTCCAAGCAATGCCGATCCTGATAGCCCTTTTGACGAGCCATAACATCTCTTTTTCCATAGCCTTCGTCACTACAAATTGTAAACGGGTTCTTGTTAATAACTGCTTTAAGCGTATTGTTACTATAGCTTTACGCCTTCGATCCTTCGGGTCAAACCATTTTTCCGCTTTCCTTAATCTATACATATTTGAGGAAGCTTCAGGTTTTATTTGTCTGCCTGAGTCATCTTTGTTGTTACTTCTTATTCTGGTGCCCCTTCCGAATGAAAACTTTCCGGTCACAACCCGTGGGTACAGAGGGTCGTCGTCGGGAAAATAATTCACGCCTCCCCCTGTATCCATGCAGTGGTGTTCTATAACGATGCCGCATTTTCTGTAAATAACCTCTCCTTTGTCATAAATAATATCTTTGCTGAAACATTCCGGACAAGAATATTCATTATTATAATATTCAGTCATTGTCTGATTCACCCCTTTTTAAACGAGCTTTATATATTCAAAATCTTATCAGAATATCACCTTTTGTCAAAATAGCTTTAAAAAATAAAATTTATTATAATGAATAAAACCATGCTCAAACTGTACAATACTTTGACCAGGAAAAAAGAGGTTTTCAAACCTAAAAGAAAAGAGAAGGTTAATATTTTTGTTTGCGGGCCGACCGTTTATGATTTTTCCCATATCGGTCATGCGAGGACCTATGTTTCTTTTGATGTAATCGTCAAATACCTACGGGAAAAAGGGTATGATGTTTTTTATTTACAGAACATAACAGATATTGATGATAAAGTTATAAAAAGAGCAAACGAAAAGAAGATTTCCTGGAAAAAGCTCGCCAGAAATTTTGAAAAAGAATATCTTAAAGACATGAAAACCCTTAAGATTAATAGCGTTACCAAATATGCCAGAGCCACGGACCATATTAAAGAAATTATTTCCCAGGTGAAGAGGTTAAAAAAGAAAGGTTTCGGCTATGAGACAAATAATGGCATTTATTATGATATAGGCCGCTTTAAAGGTTACGGAAAGCTCTCCAGGAGAACGGTGGTAATGGCAGAAGACGCTCTCTCAAGAATAGATGAAGGAGGAGAGAAAAGAAATGCCGGTGACTTTTGCTTGTGGAAGTTTTCTAAGAAAGATGAAGCTAAATGGGAAAGCCCCTGGGGACCGGGAAGACCGGGCTGGCATATCGAGGACACGGCAATTACCGAGAAATACTTCGGACCTCAATACGATATTCACGGCGGGGCCAGGGATTTGATTTTTCCTCACCATGAAGCTGAAATCAGCCAAATGGAAGCTGTTTCAGGAAAATCCCCTCTGGTCAGATACTGGCTTCATACCGGTTTCCTGACAATAGAAGGCCAGAAGATGTCAAAATCTTTGGGTAATTTCATTACGATAAGAAAACTTCTTGAAAAGGTATCTCCCAGGGTATTGAGGCTTCTGCTGATAAAAACACATTACCGTTCTCCCATCGATTTCAGCGACAAGCTGCTCTTACAAAGCAAAAGAGAGATTGAAAGAATGGATGAATTCTTAAGGAAACTGAAGAAGCTAAACAAAAAGGGCCTGGAGAGAAAATCAAAGCTGAAATTAGCCGAGAGAGTGGAAAAGGAATTTGAGCAGTCCATGGAGGATGATTTTAACACTCCTTCGGCTGTTTCCGTAATTTTCAAGCTGATAGCAGAAGGAAATAAACTTTTGAACAAGAGGAGATTAACCTCAAAGGAGGCCAGGGAGATTTTAGTTTTTTTCAAGAAGATAGATCGAGTTTTCAGTCTGGATTTAACAAAAGTTGAAAAAGTAAAAATTCCTCAGAAAATAAGGAATTTGGTTAGACAAAGAGAGCAATTTAGAAAATATTCTCGATGGGAGAAAGCCGACGATATTAGAAAAGAAATTGAGAAATCCGGTTTCTTTGTTGAGGATACACAGGAAGGACCCAAAGTTATCAGAAAGGAAAAATAAAATTATCCTTTACCTTTTTTACAGGTTTCGTAAAAAGATAATACACTATCTGATATTTTCTCCCAGGAATATTCCTTTACTTCCTCCAGCCCCTTTCGGGCTGTTTTTAGTCGCAGGGGTTTGTCCTTAATCAACAGAGAAATTTTTTCTGCTAATTGGCGGAAATTTTTAGGTCTGGCCAGAAACTTTTCGCTGGCCTTTCCTTTCAAAAGCTGGGCGTATCCTTTGTTGGCAAAGGCAACTACCGGAATTCCGCAGGCCATAGCCTCCAGAAGGACCAATCCAAAGCTTTCCCCGAAAATGGCAGGACTGACGAAGATATCAGCTGTTCTGTAATACGAGGCCACCCTCCCTTCCAGCTGACCCTCAAAAGCAACATTCTGCAATTTATTCTTTTTAACATATTGGCGGCACTCCTCTTCCAGGGGGCCCGAACCTACTATTATCAGGCGCAGATTGGAAAATTCTTTCTGTAGGATTTTTAAGGCCTTCAGGAGGTATATCAAACCTTTTCTTTCCTCCATTCTTCCCACGAACAAAATATTAGTTTTCCCATCGCAGAATTTTTTAATTTTAGAAACTCGGATATTGAAATTATCCAAATCTATTCCATTGGGAATAACGGCTTTGGGGCCATTGTATTCCTTGAAGAATTCCAGTATCAGGGGAGCTACCCCGATAACGCCGTCTATCTTCCATTGGCATATTTTGTCGAGTGTATAAAGGAAGGTAGGAAAGCTTTGTATAAACTTGCTTCCCTCTACGTTGGAATGGAATGTCAGGATTTTAAGGGCATTGTCAGCAGATGGACTCAGGAGTATCTGCAGGGCCGAGGGGAACCCAAAGTTATGGAAATGCAGGACGTCGAACTTTTCTTTTTTAAGAACGTCTTCCAGGGCCAGAGGATTGAAGTTAATATTGAAATCTGCCTGGCTGCCTCCGAAATTAATGGGAAATGAGGTACCCAGTAGTATTATATCTCTGCCGTAGTTTTCTGAAATTTTTCTCCTGGGGACTATAATTTTAGCGTCAACGCCCTTCTTTTTAAACTGACGAAAAAGGCCCATGATGTGCCTTTTTACGCCCCCCGGGTTGGCAAAGGAGTGGAATGAAACGAGCCCTACTTTCATAATAAAATAGCAGAATCTGATTTCATTTCTATAGACGTTTTTTATTCTATCAAAAACCTTCAATCTTGCCAATCATTTTTCCGTGTGATAAATTGGATTTAGCATGACTAAAGAAGTTTTAGAAAAGCTCCCTCCCCAATCCGTTAAAGCAGAACAAGGAGTGCTTGGGTGTTTGATGCTTGATAGGTCAGCTATCGTTAAAGTAGCTGACTTTTTAGTGGCGGAAGATTTTTACCGAAAGATACACCAGGAGATATACGCAGCCTGTCTTGAACTGTTCGAAAGAGGAGAACCCATTGACCTCCTATCCGTTGCCAACAGGTTGAAGGAGAGAAGTCTCCTGGAGGAAGTAGGAGGCAACGGATATTTAACGGAATTGATGAACTCCGTGCCCACTCCGCGCCATGTCTTGAATTACGGGAAGATAGTCCATAACAAGAGGCTTTTGAGAGACATAATAGCTGCCTCCCAGGAGATAGCCGAACTGGGTTATAACGAAACAGAAGATATAGACAAATTGCTCGACCAAGCCGAAAGGAAAATTTTCAGCGTCGCCCAGAAAGGCCTTTCCCAGGAGTTCATACTGGTCAAGGACACCTTGGAGGAGGCATTTGAAAGGATAGACAAGCTTTCCAAACACCAAACGGGGTTAAGGGGTGTTCCCACGGGATTCAGCGAGCTTGATAACATGCTGGCAGGTTTCCAGAAATCCGATTTGATAATATTGGCAGCCCGCCCTTCTTTGGGAAAAAGCGCCTTAGCTCTTAATTTTGCTTCCAACATCGCCGTTAACCATAAGATACCGGTTGGTATATTCTCGTTGGAGATGTCCAAGGACCAGATAGTAGATAGGCTGATAGCGAGTTATTCTGGCGTTGACCTCTGGAGGCTGAGAACGGGCCGGCTTTCCGAAGAAGGAAAAAAGGACGACTTTAGCAGGATACAGCACGCTCTGGGGATTCTTTCAGAAGCTCCTATCTACATTGACGACGCTTTTTCTTCAACTGTACTCCAGATGAAAGCCATGTCCAGAAGACTTCAGGCGGAAAACGACCTGGGTCTTATCATTGTTGATTATCTCCAGTTGATGGAACCTCTTAACCCTAATGCCGGTCCCGTACAACAGGTATCGGAGAACTCCCGTGCCCTAAAGGGTTTGGCCAGGGAACTCAATGTTCCTGTTCTGGTAGTATCTCAACTTTCCAGGGCCGTGGAACAACGTTCTCCTCAGATACCCAGGCTCTCTGACTTGAGACAGAGCGGTACTATTGAACAAGACGCCGACGTAGTCATGTTCATCTATCGGGAAGACCGCTACCGACGGGAGACAGCTAAGAAAAACATAGCCGATATTATTGTTGCTAAACACCGCAACGGTCCGGTAGGAGGTGTGGAAGTTTATTTTGACGAAAGGAGGGTATCATTCCGTAATCTCGATAAGCACTTTGAAGAATACTAAAAGATGAAACATTCACCTGCCATCCAGAAATTGATTGATGTTTTTGCCAGGTTCCCAACAGTCGGTCCCAAAACGGCCGCTCGTTTTGTTTTCTACTTGCTTGATTCCGGAAAGGAAAACATAAAGGCTTTAGAATCCGCACTCAAGGATTTGGGGAATAATGTGAAGATATGCAGGATGTGTTTTAAATCATTTGAAGATTCTTCTGCGGGAAGATTGTGTGAAATTTGTTCTGACTCGACTCGCAACAAAAGTTTACTGTGCGTGTTGGAGAACGAGATAGACCTGTTGGCGATAGAAAACACTGGAAAGTACCGGGGATTGTATTTCATTTTGGGCGGTCTCATTTCTAATCTTAAAAAAGAAGATTTCCAAAGGATAAGAAACGAGGAATTAAAAATCATGATAAAAAACCACCCGGAAGTGAAGGAAGTTATTATCGCCGCAGACTCCACTGCGGAAGGAAGAGCAACATCACTCTATTTAAAAAGAATGCTGTCTGATTTTAAAGTCAAAGTTACCCAGCTGGGGCAGGGCCTTCCTGTGGGAGGAGAACTTGAATACGCAGATGAAGAAACTTTGTCTAGTGCATTGGAGAGCAGGAAATAGAAACACGTATAAGCGGATCTACGCAGAAAGAGCAGAAGCTGATTTACGCAGATATTGTCCGCAGAACTACGCGGAAACATAAACACCCCTTGATTATAAGGAGTGCTTTTTTATTCGCGCTTATCCGCTTCTACGAAGTTAATCTGCGTGTATCAGCGCCCGTCAATCCGCTTCTATACACTCTTTATCTCTTCAATCTGAACTTCTGTAAATTGCTGCCGGTGGCCTTTCTTTACCTTATACCTTTTACTGGCCCGGTATTTGAAGGCGATAACCTTTTTGCCTTTCCCGTGGCGGATTACTTTTCCAGTTACCTTGGCTTCCTTAACTATGGGAGTGCCGATTTCCAGCTTCTTTCCCTTCTCCAAAAGCAGGATCTGATCGAAAGCCACCCTCTCTCCCTCTTTCTTGTCCAGTTTTTCTACTTTCAATTTATCTCCTTCCTTGACAAGATACTGTTTTCCTCCCGTTTTTATTGCTGCTAGGCTCATATTATGTTAGTTTTATGTTATTTGGGGCTTTTTAGCTTTTTATTTTCCTTTATTTCTAATAGTTTGCCTACCCTCTCTGAGAACAGGCTGAGCCTCTTCTCGGAATTATCATAAGCGGAAACGGCATTATTCAGATGACTGCCCAGTTTTTGGAAGTTAACACTTAATTTTTCGGCGTCCTGGCTTATTCCACTCAATTTTTTCAATATCTCCTGGGTTCGTTTAGAGATCTGCGTATCCTGAAACCAGTGGGCGATGGTTCTTAGGGTAAGATAAATGGTATTGGGTGAAGTGAGTACTACCTTGTTGTTCCAGGCATAACTGGCTATATCCTTTTCCCTCATTCCGAATACGACTTCATAATAGATGGCTTCCGCAGGAATATACATTAAGGCAAACTCAATGGTCCCTTCAGAGGGCTTGATGTATTTGGAGCTTATCTCGTCTATTCTATTTTTTAAATCCCTCAAAAAGTCATCGCGGAAACGTTTCTTTTCTTCCGCAGAATCTGCATTTATCATTCGCTCAAAGTTTTCCGAAGAGAACTTTGAATCGATAGGCAGAATCTTTTCGTTGGGGAGCTTAAGAACGGCGTCTACTTTTTCCCCTGAAGAAAACGAATACTGTCTTTTCCACAGCTCCTGAGGAAAGTGCTGCGAGAGAATATATTCTAATGAGGCTTCTCCCCACTGCCCTCTTAATTTCGGCGATTTGAATATCCTTTGGAAAGACGAGACATCTTTCACTTTTTCCTGAATCTGTTTTAGGTTTTCTCTCATCTCGGTGGTTTCCTTGGTAAAGGACCTCATTTGTTCATTAAGCACCTTAGAGGTGCCGTTCTGATTATCTCTTATCTCTTTCATTTGCTCTCTCATCAGGTCGGTCAGGCGTCTTTCTAAATCCTTAATAGATTCATTCTGCATCAGGTCGGTCTTTGATTTGCTATAAATATAAAAAATAATAAGGGCTGCTACTGCACCCACTAAAAAGGCGATTATGATGTACAGCGTTTCAAGCACGGATTTATTTTAGCCGATTACATCCTTAAAGTCAATTAATAGAATGGATGTTTAAATCGTCTCTACTACCAAGAAAACAATATAAACAAATATAAGGAAGGCCGCTTCCTTTTTAGTGATTTTTCTATCGGTGGCAGAGAAAATCACGAAAAATAGGCAGGTGGCTACCGTAAATATGTATCCTTTAAAGTAAACAAAGAATTGGGAAACGTCAAAGGGAGAGATAAGAGCGGCCAACCCCAATACCCAGGCAGAATTTACTACCACAGACCCCATAACGTCTCCCAGTATCATGCTTTCATGCCCCATAGTAATGGACCTGATACCGAAAGTCAGTTCCGGCAGAGACGTACCCAAAGCCACTAATACGGCCCCCATAATAATAAGGGAAAAATTGAAATAAGCTGCTAGCTGGGCGGAAGAATACACTATTCCTTCTGCGCTTACTAGCAGGCAGGCTATTCCTAGAAAAAATATCCCCAGATTCTTCAGAAAAAGCTTAAAATGCATCCAGTCCCTCTGGAAATGCCCGCTTAGAACCTTGGTAAATTTTTCTTCCCCTGACAGCAATTGACCAAAATAAAAGACCAAGGCCAGCATAAGAATAATTCCATCTCCCCGGGAAACATATCCGTCCGACATCAGCAGAATAGGCAGGAGACCGTATATTCCGGCATAACTACTGGCTCTCTGCAGTGTAGCACTTTCAAACTTCAGGCTTCCTTTTTTTGAAAGGAATGTGGCAATGCCCACTACCAAGGTAAGTACTACTATATTGGAACCCATAACCACTCCGAAGGAAAGCTGGGGCTTCCCCTGCAAGGAAGAAGTGATGCTGACAAAGGTTTCAGGCAGGGAAGTTGAAAAGGCCATCAAAACAGAGGACACTATAAACCTTCTCCATTTTAAAAACTGGGCTATTCTTACCAAGGATCTGACGACCCAAACTCCGGAACGCACCAGAAGAAAAGAAGAAGCAATAAATATGAGAACGTTAATCCAAACCATTTATTTTAAGAATGATATTATTTGCAGGGTGAAACCGATGACGAAGACAGAAATCAAAAGAAAGGACAGAATTTGGGCGGGCACATCATTTTTCTTTTTGGCCATACTGCGATACATCAGCAGAATCAATATGCCGTCTACACCCAGCATTGCTCCTCCTCCCAGACTGATTACTGTGATGAAACTCTTTAGTCCTAACAGGAAAATGAAGATGGGAGGCAGGCAAGTAAGCGCCCAGGCCTTGTTTTTACTTATATTTAAATCATACCAAAAAACTCTTTTTAATGTCAGCCCCAAGGTAATGAAGGAAGTGAAAGTGGTAAGAATTCCCAGTAATAATACCAGAGTGAACATGCCTTCTCCTAAAAAACTTTTAAGACCGGTTAGGGCAGATTCTGTGGTAGCGGGTCCTGTCATGCCGAGTATCAAGTATACGAAGAAAGCGTATATTAATATGGGTATCAGGGTAGCTATGGGTATCACCTTCTTTAAAAGATTTTTATCTTTGCCGAGCATTTCCTCTACTTCTGGTATCAAAGCAGCCCCCCAGAGAGAAAAGAGAACGGCTCCGTAAGGAAGGAAAAAATTATACGCGTTCAATGGCTCTGCGGGAAAAATCAGGTATTCCGTCTTGATTATCGGATAAACCTGCATGAAAATCATAATCATGACCGCAAAGAAAAAGATTAAAGACCAGGTTTCCACCTGGGCTATTATTTTAATGCCGAAGAAAATCATAAGGGCACCGGCGGCAAAATAAAGGAAAGCATAGAAATCATTATTCTGTATCTTCAGCAAAGGATAAAGCACGCTTTTAAGGAAATCCCCTCCCACTATGATATAAGCCAGAATGGCCCCGTACGTTCCCAGTAAAGAAGAAACCAGGGAAGCTTTCTCTCCCCACTTGCCGAGATGGACTCTGGCAAAACCGGGCAGTCTTTTGAAATCGGGAGTAGCCACCGCCAGCCGTCCGAAGATAATATGTATTATTCCCACCAGAATTCCTAAAACCGCAAAATAGGCCAGCATAATCGGAAAGCCAACCCTGGAAGCCAGGTAGGGTAAAGAAAAAATACCAACCCCTATGGTGGTTCCCGAAATGGTGGCTATGGAATAGATGAATTTTTTTGCTTTAGACAAATTCTTTTTTGGCAATGAAATGCCATTTTGTTATTTCAATAAGTATTACCTCTACGACGCCCAGTCCTAATATCAGCCCCCAATCCTTTAATGTCAGAGGCACAGTTTTTAAAAGCGTTTGCAGGATCGGCACGTATATAGCCAACCCCAGGGTTAGCATTCCCATCATTAATGCTATTATCAGAAATCTGTTGGAAAAAGGATTAATATGCCAGAGATTCTGTCGCAGGCTTTTGCAGGAGAAGGCATAGAATAGAGAATCCACGGACAGGGCGGCGAAAATCATGGTCCTGATGTGTGCGATATTCCGGTCATTATGCAGCAGCCAGAAAAATATGCCCAGTAATATGAAATCCGTCAGTATTCCAATAATAAAGATTATTACTTTCATTTCACGGCTTAAAAGAGGGACTTTATGGCCGGTCGGCTTGCAGGACATAAGGTCTTTTTCTTTCGGTTCAAAGGCGAGGGCAATACCGGGAAGGCCGTCTTCAATCATATTTACCCAAAGAATCTGTACTGCCAAAATGGGGAGAGGTACTCCTGCCAGTATGCTGAAACCCACCAGTATGACTTCTGTGAAGCTGTCCGAAAGCAGGTAGGTAATAACCTTCCTGATATTATCCAGTATGGCCCTTCCTTCCTCTACAGCTTTGATGATTATGGAAAAACTGTCGTTTAAAAGGATGAGGTCAGAAGTTTCTTTGGCCACTTCCGTGCCGGACCCCAGCGCTACTCCGATATCAGCTTTTTTAAGGGCCGGGGCATCATTGATGCCGTCTCCGGTCATAGCCACCACTTCTCCCCTGTCCTGCCAGGCCTGTATAATCCTGGTTTTATGCTTGGGCTCTACTCTGGCATAAATCTGTACCTTTTCTAGAATCTGATCGAAATCACGGGCAGACATTGTTTCCAATTTTCTCCCTTCCAGAATATTCTCCTCCTGCACATCGAATCCCAACTCTTTTCCCACTGCTCTGGCCGTCAGTTTATGATCTCCGGTGGCTATAATAGGCCTCATGCCAGCCTTTTTACATACCTCAATAGCTTCCTTTACCTCTTCCCTGACAGGGTCATTGATGGTTATAAATCCTGCAAAAATCAAATCCTGGATTTCCGATTGAAGACCTTCCTCGGCAGAAGAAATCTTAACTTTTTTGAAAGCCGAAGCCACTACCCTCAATCCTTGATCGGTTAAACCTTCCAGTTTTTCTTCTATCTTACGGAGAATACTTTCTGAAATCTTTATTTTCCTTTTTCCTCTTTTAATATAAGCGCACTTGTTTATAATTCTCTCGGGAGCTCCGCAGAGATAAAAAATATAATTAGTTTTTTCTTTAACCACTGCTCCCACAAATTTATTGACGGTGGTGAACGGCAGCTCCACCACCTTTTCCGCTTTATTATAAAGCTCATACATGCCCCTTCTTAGTCCTTCTTCCAGCAGGGCTTTGTCTGTAGATCTGCCCCTCACTACCCAATCACCCTCTTTATTCTTTTGATTTTCCACGAAAGCTTCAGAGGTTAAAACAGACACCTTCAAGGTAAAATCATCATATTTTTTCATGGGTTTTCCGCTCATTTCTTCCGAAGAAATTATTTCGCTTACCTTCATCCGGCCCTCGGTAAGGGTACCTGTTTTATCCGTACATATTACAGAAGTACTGCCCAGGGTTTCTGCTGACGATAGTTTCCTTACCAATCCCCCCTCTTTTAGGATTCTCTGCATTCCCAGGGCCAGTATGACCGTCATGGCTACCGACAATCCTTCCGGTATGGCTGCTACCGCCACCGCTACAGCCGTAATAAACATTTCTTTAAAATCGCCTCCAGTAGCCACCCCTTCCAGGAAAACAATAAAAGATATGACGGCAACAACGACACCTATAAGAGAAGAAAGATTGGAAAGTTTTTTCTGATAAGGCGTCTTTTCTTCCTTGGATTCCTTTATCATCTTGGATATTTTGCCTATTTCGGTATTTTCTCCGGTAGCAGTTACTATTATTCTTCCCTTTCCGTCTTCCACAACGGTTCCCATATAGACCATGTCATCTCTGTCCGCCAGCGGAGTGGCAGGAGTCAGCAGTTCAATTTTCTTATTTGAAGGCAGCCATTCTCCCGTTAACGCCATTTCATTAATTTTCAGGCTGCTGTTCTCAAAAATCCTGCCGTCTGCAGGCACTTTATCTCCGGGATTTAACACTGCAACGTCTCCAGGCACTAATTCTTCAGAAGCCACTATTTTCAGATTGCCGTCCCTCATCACTTCTGCTTCGTATCTCACTGTTTCTCTGAGGCGCTTTAAGGTTTCGGATGCCTTGTTTTCCTGAACAAAACCAACCAATGCATTCAAAAGAACCGCTCCAAAAACCACTATGGAGTCTGTAAATTCTTTCAAGATTAAGGACAAGATACCTGCTATTAAAAGGATATAAATAAGAGGACTCTTAAACTGTTCCAGAAAAATGGTAAAACTGGATAATGGCTGTCCTGCGGCCAGTTCATTTCTGCCGAAGCTTATAAGGCGCTTTTGTGCCTCTTTCTGGCTTAACCCCTTGGTCTTATCGACCTTACAAGCCTTTTCCACTTCTTTAACTTTTAAACTGTGCCAGATAAATTTAGACATGTTTATACTTATATTTTAGCGGAAAAACCCTTTTCTTTAAATGGGTACAAGTCCCTACCTATACATGAAACTGCCTAAGCTTCTCCTCTGTCAAAACAAAAACCTAATTTCATATTTTAAAACAATAAGAAAGCTAAAAATCATACTGATTACTGAAAATCACTCCCTGCAGGAGTGATTTTTCTGTGGCCCCACCGGGAATCGAACCCGGGTTTTGAGGTTGAGAACCTCATGTCCTAGGCCACTAGACGATGGGGCCCGATATAGTAATTTACCACAAAAGGTGCTTTTTTCAAGAATAAGACTGCAAAGATTGAGATATTTGCAAAGGATTGATACCCACTATTAAGACCGCAGACACAGCAGCCAGCACGGCATAGAGGCTTTTTTTATCGGGTGCGGAATTTATCCAAAAGGGTATCACATTACCCTTATAATGAATCTTGAAATTAGTCTTTCCGTTCTGATTCAAGTCGCTGGCCCTTAGATTGGCGCCTTCCTGGAAACCGAAAGTTAAAGTATCGGCTCCCGATAAGTCAAATATCTTTTTTAAAGCTTCCTGGTCGTAACAGAAAACCAGTTTCACGTTTTGAGGGAGAGCTTTAATGAAGTCTAGAACTTTTGACACGTCCTCGTCTCTTACGCTACTGATGATCAGCAGACTACCTTGATTCTCCTTAAAAAGGCTTTCCTTTGAAGGCATTCTGTCATAATTTGCTTCAAAAACAGAAACCCCCTCTTTTCTACCGTTTTTTTTAAGAAGGTAAGAGAATACTTTTGAAGCCAGTTCTCTTTTTTCTCCCGTAATTATGACGACAGTATGTTTGTTCCTCCGGCTGTATATTTCTGACGTATTATCCATTTGATTTTATTCCTGATAGTCAGGAGGTATTTCGTAAAGATGAATGATAAAGTCCGCCAGTTCTTTGAAAATCGGAATCGCCGAGTATTCGGCCGTATTGGTATTGGGATTATTCAGTTTGACCATAATCAGGAATTTAGGATTAAAAGCCGGAGCAAAACCTACGAAGCTTTGGACAGTTTTTTCAGAATATCCTTTCTTGTCAATCCCTAAAGCTCCAAAGGAAACCTGGGCAGTACCTGTTTTGCCGGCTACAAAGTATCCGGGTATGCCGGCCGCCTTGGCATATCCGTTTTCTACAACGCTGATGAGCATAGCCGTCAGCTGGGACGCAGTTTTAGAGGAAATAATATGTTCTTCCGGCTTAATGGAATTGTTGTCTACTGCCTTTCCTCCGGATACCACTTTTTGTACGAGGTGAGGAATAATAAGTTTCCCCCCGTTGGCGATGGCAGAATAAGCCCTTATCAGTTGAACAGGAGTCATTTCAATTCCCTGGCCGAAGGAGGCTGTAGCAAAATTTATTTCCCTTCCCTTCTCCAGTTCCTTGTTAAGAGAATAGGTTTCCTGCATGTCTATTCCGCTGGGCTCCATAAAACCGAATTTCTCAATATATTTAAGAAAAGAAGTGGGCCCCAGTTTCCTTTCTACGAATACGGCTCCCGTGTTTATTGATTTTTCCAGTACGTTAGTCATGGTCAGGGGTCCCCCGTAAGTCCTCTGTCCGTAGTTGTAGACGGTAAATCCTGAAATGGTTACAGAACCCTCATCCGTATAAGTGGTGTCGGGAGATATCCTGTTTTCTTCCAGGGCAGCTGCCATAGTTATAGGTTTGAATACAGACCCCGGTTCAAACAAACCCTGGGTGGAGGGATTTTGAAATATCTCCATATTCCCCTCTTCTGCGTATTTTTCGTAGTTATTGGGATTAAAATTTTCGAGATTGGCCATAGCCAGAATCTCTCCGGAAACTGGATCTGCGACAATTATCTGGCCGCCTTCTATTTCCAGGTCAATTTTTGCTTTCTTTAAAAGCTGTTCCGCCTTGAACTGTACTTCATAATCCAATGTTAATACCAAATCACTTCCCTTGGTCTGCTCCATTAATCCGGGTTCCCCCTCCAGTAAGGGGTCATAAAACTCCTCCAGTCCGTATTGACCTTTCTGTTCCGCTCCAAGAAAGCCCACTACCTGAGACGCCAGCTCTTCTTGCGGATAATATCGACCCCTTTCTTCAGCCAGATAGATGCCTTCAATGTCATCAAGCTCCTTAATTTTCGCCACCTCTTCCTCCGTAAGTTTCCTTTTTAGGACGGTATAGAAATTATTTTGGCTCATCCTTTCCAGAAGAAATTCTTTATCTAACTGTAAAATCGGGGCCAGTTTATCAGCAGTTCCTTCCAAATCAGTAATCTCTTTGGGCTGAGCGAATACCAAAAACCAGTTTATGTTGATAGCCAGGGATTTGCCGTCCCTGAGGAATATTTCTCCTCTCTCTGGTCCTTCTTCTGCAAAATTTATATGCAGTCCTTGGGAAAGGGCCCTATAGAAGTCCCCGTGACGTATTTGAATAAAAACCAAGCGACCGATAACAGCCGCTGAAATAAGAATAAAAAGAATAAAAATTAAATTAATTCGCCAGTTTCTCATTACACTTTTCTTTATCAGAATCTCATTGCTTTTCTTTAATGGATTTTACCATATTTTAGACCGGGGGTTTATCTTTGCCTTCGGATAGTTTTACTTGCTGGCCACGGATCCTGCCAATATCTGTATGTACTTTATCTGGTTTGATTTTACGAATTCTCCGCTGGCCAGGTATTTATCCACCTGGGAGAGAGAGTCCATTTTGGAGAGATTAATGTCCAGCAGGTCCTTTTTTTCTGCCAGACTGGAAAGTTTTTTTTCGCATTCGGTGAGCAGATATTCCTGTTGGGCTAAATTCCCAATCTGGAAGATATAAAAAGCTGCCAGTAAGAAAAATAAAATAACAGTGGGTATCCAGACCAGACTTACGGTTAAAGATTTGGTTCTCATAATTTTATTGCCGCCCTCAGCTTGGCGCTTCGGGAACGGGGATTATTAATAATTTCCTCCCTAGATGGGACCATTGGTTTCTTAATTAAAAGTTTTATATTACCCTCCTGTGACTGTTTTTTGAAATAGTTTTTTACAATCTTGTCTTCTAAGGAATGAAAGGAAATAATTACCATCTTTCCTCCCTTTTCCAGGATATCCTGGGCTTGAGGAAGAGCTTTTTCCAATGATTCCAATTCTTCGTTCACAGTTATTCTTAAGGCCTGGAAGGTCTTGGTGGCAAAGTGTCTTTTCCGATAGCGATACCAGGGGGGTACTGCCCTTCTAATGATTTCCACCAATTGTAAAGTAGTCGTTATGCCGGTGCGTTTTCTTTCTTCAACTATCCTGCGGGCTATTCTTTTGGCAAACCTTTCCTGACCGTAATCTCTGAGTACCTTGGCAATCTCTGCAGCTGGACTTTTGTTTACTATGGCTGAGGCGGTCCTGTCAGTGAATTCTTCGCTGTACCGCATGTCCAAAGGTTCTTCTTTCTGGAAAGAGAACCCTCTTCCGCTTTCCTTCAAATGCCAGCTGCAGAGGCCTAGGTCGAATAAGATGCCTTGTGCTGGTGCGAAATTCCTCCCTCTTACTATCTTTTTCAGATTAACGTAAGAGTCATTCACCAGTACCAGTCTTTCCTTATTCAGTTTTTTTAACCTCCTATATATTTCAGGGGTCAACTCGATTCCCAATACCTTTCCTTGAGGCTTGTTCTTCTCAAGGATGGAGAAGCTGTGTCCCGCCTCTCCAATTGTAGCGTCGACAAAATTTTGATTGGATTCAGGATTTAAAAATTCTATGACCTCTTTTTTAAAAACGCTCGTGTGCATTAGATTCCCAGCTCTTCCAGTTTGCCGGGCATGTCTTCTATTTCCTTTTCTTTATTCTGCCTGTACTGTTTCCACTTGGTTTCATCCCATACTTCAATCTTATTGGAGAGGCCTATTACCACCACGTTTTTTTTCAAAGAAGCGTATTCTTTTAAATAATCAGGTATTAAAATTCTTCCCAGTTTATCCAAGGTGACGTCTACTGCCCCCGAAAGAATCAATCTGACGAAGCCTCTGGCGTCTATCTTGGTGCTGGGAAGGTTTTCCAGTTTTTTGGCTAGTGTTTTCCATTCCCCCATTGGATAAAGGGTCAGACAACTGTCTATACCGCGGGTTACTACTGCCTTTTTACCTAAATCCCCTCTGAACTTAGAAGGTATGGCTAATCTTTTTTTGCTGTCTATAGTATGTGAGTATTCTCCTATGAACATGCTGGGTTATCCACAGTTGGAGAGGGTTATTAACATAGTTATCCACTATCCCCCACCTCTAATCACATTATCTCCACTTTTGAGGTTATAGTCAACCGGTTATACCACTTATCAGGAAAATAAATATAAAATAAGGTACTTGTCCACAGGAAATCCACAGCCCGGCATAGGAAAATAACCCCATAATCAGACCGAAAACAAAAAAGCCTCCTTATTTACAGGAAACTGTATTATAAAACCTTATTAGTGTATTTGTCTTAAGGGTTTATTGTTAATTCAAAGGTTTCCGGGTTGATTTTAATGGTATCTCCCTTTTTTACCTTATTGGAAAGCAAAGCTTTGGCTAAGGCATTGCCCACCTTATCCTGGATAACCCTGCTCATCTCCCTGGCTCCGAATTTAGGATTATAGCTTAGGTCCACTATTTTTCCTTTAAGCTCCGGAGTGACAAGCAGATTGATTTCTTTCCGTATAAGATTTTTTCTTACCTTTCTTAAAAGCAGTTCTGAAATATCAAGAAGATTTTCGCGGGTTAAAGCTTTAAATAATACTACGGCATCGAAACGATTGATAAACTCAGGCCTGAAAATCCCTTCCTTGAATAAGTAATCAAAAAGTTTTTCCTTTACCTCGTCCATATTCCTCTTATGTTTCAAGGCTTCGAGAATAATCAAATATCCCGCATTGGAAGTGGCTATGATAATGGTGTTCTTAAAATCTACTTTTCTACCCAAACCATCGGTAATGTGGCCTTCGTCCAGCACCTGAAGGAAAAGATTCAGGATATTGGGATGGGCCTTTTCTATTTCATCGAGCAGTATAAGGGAAAAGGGATTTTCTCTGACTTTGGTTGTAAGCAGGCCTTCCTCACCGGTAGAACCTATTAGTCTGGGAATATCGGCGACGTCCTGGAATTCTGACATGTCCAATCTTATCGTCCTTTCTTCCGAGCCGAAGTAAATGGCAGCCAGAGATTTTGAAGTTTCGGTCTTCCCTACTCCAGTAGGACCTAAAAAGAGAAAAGACCCCATCGGCGCCTTTCTGATATTTATTTCAGATCTCGCCCTTCTCAGCGCATTGGAAACTTCTTTTATGGCTTCCTCCTGGTTGACAATTCTTCTATGAAAGAGCTCTTCCAGGTTAAGCAGAATTTCTTTCTCCTTCTTTTCAACTTCCCCTACGGGAATATCTGTTTTATCGGAGAATACTTTGGCTACCTGTTTGGGAAGGACCATCTTCTCTTTTTTCTGAGTTACATAAACCATTATTTCGTCTAAAAGTTCAATGGCTTTTTCTGGAAAGGGAGTATCCTGCAGATATTTTTCACAGTAGGAAATTATGTCTCTCAGTGCCTGGTAAGAAACAAACTTTCCATATTTTAATTCCAGGCGCACCGCCATATTTTCCAGAACGGTAAGTATATCCCGCCGTGAAATTTCCGACACCTCAACCTTTTCAAAAAGATTAAGCAGGGCCGGGTTCTCTTCAATATATTTATGCAGGCCCTGATAAGTAGTAACCGCTATTATCTGAAACTGGGGCATATTGAGATATGAAGCTATTACTCCGGAGAGGTCCATTACTCCGGGTCGGCTGGGACCTCCTACAAAGTTATGGAATTCATCTATCATCAAAATTACGTTCCCCGCCGAAACAGCTTCGCTGAAGATTATCTCCAGCAGATCCCCGGAGCTTTTTACCGTATCGGCACGACTGATTAGTCCTGCTACATCCAGCCGCAGTATTCTCTTGTAATTCAAACCTGGAAGACTCTGTCCCAGGGCTCCTTTTTCCACAAATGCCTGGACTATGCTCTTTCTCCCGCTTCCCGGCTCCCCTATCAGCAGCACATTATTATCTTCCTCGCGCGACAAAATCCTTTCCATCTCTTCAATGGAATCCTGATGCCCGATAATTTCAGGAAAGCCCTGTATCTGACACTGCAGGGTCAGATCAGTAGAAAATTTATCTAAGGTCACTGTATATCCTGAAGACCATTCTCTGCCCAGGGATCCGAATTTCAGTAGATTATTCATTTCCCAGAACTTGCTTAATCGTCTTCTTTTCTCCTGAATCTGTTCCAACCAGTCTGAGATGTTTTCTATGTCTTCTGCTTTTAAATCTGCATTTAACATTATTTTTTTAAAGACAGGGTCAGTGAAGGCTAATCCCGTAAGGATGTCTCCACAGCTTATTCTGCAGTGGCCCTTGCGATGGGCCACTTTAAGCGCTTCCAATATCACCTGTTCCAGTTCTGGATCCAGTTCCGCAGTCGTTCCATGATTGACGGCTTTATCAATCAGAGAATTATTACTTATTTGATTTAAGGTTTTCAGATTATTTTTCAGTATTTTCCTAACCTGGTCTGCATCAACAAGCCCGCGATAAAAGACAAAGTTAAGCTCCGGATTGTTCCTTAACAGGAAATAAAACAGTAAAGAAGAATCAATATAGGGAAGCTTCTTGGAACGGCTGTATTTTTGAGATTCGAAAAAAGCGTAAGCTGCCTCAAAACTCATAAATTCTGCCAGATTGAATCCGTAAGGATTTTCAACTACTTTCTCTAGGCTTGCAGAAAGAGAGGGATGTTTAAGCATGGCAAGAAAAAATAATTCTTTGAGCCAGGCTAGGATGGTCAATACTAAAAATATCAAAGTGCTTCCCAGTATTTTCCGATTAAGGGATTCTGTAAAATTAGACGGTACAAATCCGTACAGGAAAATAAAAAGGCTTATAAGATAAAGCAGCAGAAATATCTTTTTAAGGAATCCGGCGTAACCGAAAAAAGGATTTCTCTTCCAGAGAACTGCTTGGAAGATAGGGGTCTTTCCCAGTTTGAAATTAAGCATAATAACTTTTAATAGAAAAATAGTCTCATTCCGTGGAAGAAAGCCCAGATTAAAAACACAGGCAGGGCAAACCAGGCCAGAAACACGAGAAGTCCTCCCGCCAATATGAGGATTTCCACAGCTGTTCCTACGACTATCATGACGCTGCGGAAGATAGCTCCCAGTATTCTAAAAATGAGATTGGAGAAAAAGGATTCAAAATAAGCCCACGGGTCAAATCCTCTCGGGTATCCCCAGTAATACCGCCTCCAAGGAGAAAAGAAAGTCTTAATTAAGAGTGGAACGGAAAAATAGTTCAGTCCGAATTTAAGGAAATTATTCCAGGCTTTAAGGATAAAAAGCGGTGCCTCCCAAAGCTGCCATTTCAGCCATTTTATGCCGATGTTTTCTTTTTCCGATGATGCCTCCATGATTTTATTATAACACAAATTCCCCTTTTACTTTCTCTTATGGCTACTTTTTGATGAGTTTAATACCTAATTCCGCCATCTTTGACCCTCCAAATATAAGAACGCTAGCTCCGATAGCCCAGGTTGCCAGGTTGAATGTTTTATAAAGAGATTCCTGTGATATCATATCATTCAACTGATTTTTAAGCTGCTGGGATATCATTTCCTGTATCCCTTCAATTGTTGTGGGAGAGCCGGAGGCAGGAATGGAAGGGGAAGCAGTTTTGGCTGCCTTCATTTCAAAAACTTGGGGAACTTCGAGTTCTCCCGTAAATACGTTGTAAGAATAGTAAAGGGTGAAAAGTATGACGGCTACGCCTGCTGCGAAGGTAATCCATCCTATGATGTTTGAAGATTCCATATTTTTTGAATTATTTTTTGACCTTTGAGGTTATTATTTTATAATTTTAGCCCATCGATATTTTCCGAACTGGTCTTTGTAAAATTTAAACGAAGAATACTTTTTCCGTATAATATTTTCGATGTATCTTTTCTGAAGAGGGTCGAACTCCAAGAAAATAAGGCCGTTTCCGTTTAAAAATTTTCTCGCCTCCTCAAGGAATCTTGTTATGTGCTTTATCCCCTTTTTACCCGAGAAAAGAGCTTCCCTGGGTTCATATTTTAAGGCGGATTTCTCTACCTCCTTTATCCTTTCTTCTGCCACATAAGGCGGATTGGCCAGTATCAATTCGTATCTTTCCGTTACCTTGATGTCTTCGAATAAATTTGAACTTATTACCCTGTACTTTTTCTCTGGTATTTCGTTGATTTTCAAATTGATTCTTATCTGGCTTAGGGCTTTCTTGCTGCTGTCTGCAAAATCGATTCTTTCACATAATCTAGGAAAAGATTTCGCGATCGCAATCCCTATACAGCCGCTCCCCGCAAACATATCCAGGGCATGAAAAGGTTTCTTGAATTTCTTTTGAATTTCCTTTATGGCTTTTGCCGTCCAGTACTCTGTTTCCATGCGGGGAATAAAAGCTTTTTTGGATAAATCTATTCTGCAATTAAGAAATTGTGAAAACCCTGAAATATATTCTTGGGGAAGAGGAACCTTCATTTTTTAAAAAGTTTTTGCAGCTCCCACAGCGTGTCTTCCGGTATGGGAGGAGCTTCTCCCTCGGGACTGATACCGGGATAGCGCCAGGCGCTTATTATCTTAATATTTTCTTTGCCGCCAGTTAGAACCTTTTGGTACATCATCCATATTTCGGTCGTATGTTTTTTGGTTCCTGCTTTTTGCATGGCAGCTACTGTTTGGGGAGCTATACCCAACTGCTTTCTGTCCGGGTCTTTCATAACCCTTTTGACTCTGGATTTCGACAAACCGTAATACCTCATCTTACTTTCAGAGTGCCTGGTCCAGACTATTTTATCTGCAGGTTTTATCAGCTTCATTTTTCCAGTAGAAGCTCGGCTTCCTCCCGCAGTTTTTCTACCTCTCGAATAGGTATCTTTAACCTGCTGGCAAGGTTTTTGGTTGAAAAATCCAGGAGGTCGCGCGCCAGCATTATTCTTTCTCTGGCGAAAATTTCCTTAAAGTATCTCTTAAATGAGGGAAGGATGGTAATGGGATAAAGATTTTTACGCTCTATCATCTTTTCCAGCCCCTTCCTGGGAGGAAATTTCCAGCCTAGCAAATCTATGCCGTTACAGCTGGCATATTTCTTTACCTCTGATGTAAATTTGGCATTTGTTATTATCAAAGGTTTTACCCTGGCTTTCCTGAAATAAGCCCCTTTCTTAATATCCAGGAATCTGGCATAGCTGGTTAGGCCGACCTTTAAGTCCACCCTGTTGCCGGCCTGATGATGATACTTACACTCAGCCAAATAAACAATCTTGTCTTTTCTGGCTATAAAATCTATTTCATAAGAATTTATACAAAATCCCGGTATAAACTGATTCATTTCTACTTCAAACTCATTCATGATAAAAACTTCTCCTACATATTTCTCAAAATCAAACCCGCTTGGACCCAATTTTCTCATGGCGTCCTTGAGGGAAAATTTGATACCGGAACGGAAAGAGGTGCCTATAAGCTTCTGTTTTACAGAATTGAATATTTCCGATGTTTCTATGCCGGGATAGGCCTCAGATGCTATCTGTTCGGCTATATCATTGGCTAATTTCTTGGAGGCCCCTATCCTTCTGCAAGAATTATAAACCTTGCGGAAAGAAAAAGGTTCTCTTTCTCCCCTGTTATTTATGACGTAAACATCTTCTTCAGTCATTATAAGTATTATAATCCAAATCTTTTACGTTTTAAACTAAAAAGATTTGTCTTGAAACTTCGTTTTAAATGTAAAAGAGATAAAAAAAAGAAGGGCAGAAAGCACCCTTCTAAAAAGTTTTTCTCCTTAAAAAAGCAGGAAATGACAATTATTACATCGATTGCTTTTATAATCATTTATACATCCGCATTCAGGACATCTGCATTCAGGAAATCTTCCTTGAATGAATCGTACGTCCTGATAACTATTTACAATCATTTTTTCGTCAATGTTCATAACAATATCACCCCCTCTCAGTTTTAAGAAGCATATAATGGGGACCAAGGCCGCTCAACAGGCTTTTCTTCTCCAACGGGAGGAGGAGCAAAAAACATTCTTCCGCAATTCCTGCAGAATCTCATTCTGCCTCCTTTGGCTACTACCTTCGGGTTCCCGCCTGCTTTACAATTCGGACAAAAGTTTTCTTTTTCCATATTTAACCCCTTTTTAAGGTGCAATTTGCGAGGCTTTCTGCCCCACCTTCTCTCCCTGTGGAGAAAGAGAGAGAAGGCCGGGCAAAAAGAAAAACCCAGGTTTTGCCTGGGAGGTGAATGCGTCTTGCTTGTCTTATCTCTATTTGTATCTTACTCGCGCATACTTCAAACCTCCCAGGAAACCTAGGATAATAAATAGGACGGAAATAATCTGGGAAGTTGTGAAGTTGAAAGTCTTCATAAATATTTAAATCTTCTTTTAAGATAACTTAATCATCCTCCTTGTCAAGTGTAAAACCCTTATAAAGTTAAACTCAATCGAAAACTCTTAAAAGGCACCCTCCTTCTTTAATAGGGCTTTCTTTTTTGCCTTACCTCCCCTGAATTCTCCGATACTGCCGTCTGAGCGTATCACGCGGTGGCAGGGCACTTTTGGATTTCTATTTTCATGCATGATGTTCCCTACTGCCCGCCAGGCGCGAGGATAACCTGCTTTCTCTGCTACCCGCTTGTAGCTTAAAGTTTTTCCCTTCGGGATTTTAGCCACTACCCTATTAACCTTTTCCCTGAAAGTCATAGAAGGTTCGGGGCCTGCCCCGCACCCTACGTGGTGCGTGGTTCGAGGTTCGATGTTTATAATTAGGATTCAGGCAGTTCCCGAGGGGGACACTTCGCAGCCGAGCCTGGTAACAAATAACGTTTTACTGCCAATAGTCTGAGGGTCGGCGAGAAATAGAAGCAGCGGTGAGAGAATAATTATAGCTGTTTTAAGTTGACTTCGTGTCGCCCGAAGGGACTGGCTGAAGATACGAGATACAATATACAACATTTATTTCATTTTATACTTTTCCAGGGCTTGGCCTAAGAGTTTGACGGCTGTCCGCATTTTCTGAGCGGAAAGCACGAAAGCTATTCTTATCGCCCTTTTTCCCAATCCCCTGGTAGCATAAAAACCTTCGGCCGGAGATACCATGACTGTTTCCTTATTGACCGAAAATTTTGTCAGCATCCATTCCGTGAAAGCCTCAGCGTTCTTTACTGGAAGATCAGCTATCAGATAAAATGCTCCTCTGGGTTTTGAAAATTTTACACTTTCTATTTTACCCAATTCCTCGCACACGGCGTCCTTTCTTTTCTGATATTCCAGCGCTATTTTATGTGTGTATTTCCTGGATTTTTTAAGAACCGGTATGACTGCCTCCTGTTCTACCATAGGCAGCGAGAGTCGGCTTTGAGAAAATTTTACGGCAGCTTTAATGATATACTGATTTTTAGAAGCCAGGCATCCTATCCTGGCACCGCAGGCGTTTAAATTCTTGGAAATACTGCTGAGCAGAACAGCTCTTTCATGCGCCCTAACAAAATTCATGACAGAATAATGCTTTTCTCCATCGTAAACAAATTCTCTGTAGGTTTCGTCGGAAATAATAAAAAGGTTACGGCGCTCTGCAATATCTATCAGCATTTCAATCTCGCTTCTCGTATAAACGGTTCCTGTAGGATTGTTGGGATTGCACAGCAGGACAGCTTTCGTTTTCTTGGTAATTTTCCCTTCTATTTCTTTGCGGGGAGGTAAATGGAAATCTTTTTTAGGAAAACAGGTAACAGGCCTTAATTTCACTGCCGCCATGGCGGCGTAACCGTTATAAGTCGTGTAGAAAGGTTCGAAAACGATTATTTCTTCTCCGGGATCGCACACGGAAAGAAAGGAGAATAAAATGGCCTCGCTTCCTCCTATGGTGGCTACGATATCAGATGTCTGGAAAGAAATATTAAATGCCCGAAAATAGTCTCTCCAGGCCGACCTCAAATCATCAATGCCGGGAGAGGCGGTATAGATAAGTCTTTTCCCTTTGAAACCGGTTATTCTCTTTAAAATCTCCTCAGGAGTTTTCAGGTCTGTCTGCCCAATATGTATCTCATATACTTTAATGCCTCTTTTTTTTACTTTCTCCAAAAGCGGAACAAATTTTCTGATGGGAGAAGAGGGCATATTGGAGGCCCTCAGAGAAATTCGAAGAAGTTTTTTGCTCATATCTCAGGTACCGTAAAGGTCTCTCCGTGTCCCGGGAAAACCTTAAAACCAGGTTTTAATATGTTATTTAATTTTTCCAGAGAAGAATTAAGCTGTTCCTCGGATCCCCCTGCCAAATCTGTCCTTCCCACCCCTTCATAGAATAGAGTGTCTCCCGTCAGGATAAAATCTTTACCCAGCAGACAGATGCTGCCTTCCGTGTGTCCCGGGGTATGGATGACCTTTAATTCTTCATCGCCCAATTTTACCACATCTCCTTCCTTAAGAAATCTGTCAACCTCAAACTCAATGAATTTTTTCTCTTTTTCGTGGATTAGAATCGGAGCTCCGGTCTCCTCCTTTATCTTTAAGACGGCGGCGGTGTGGTCGCCGTGATAATGGGTGCAGATTATGGCTTTAAGATTTTTCCCGGAGTTTTTTACCAATTCCGAAATTTCTTTCGCGTTTCCGCCCGGGTCAACTAAAACCGCTTCTTTCCCTGAGCTTAGAAAATAGCAGTTGGTCCCCAAAAGACCAACTGCCAAATGAATAACTTCCATAGATCAGTCAATTTCGTACACGATATTCACGCTGATGGTTATCATATTCTCTCCGCTTTGCACTTGGGGAGCTGCTTCAACCCCTGCACCTCCCATGCCGTAGGCTGCCTGATCCATCTTGTATAAGGCGGGATAAACTCCGCTCTCACTGAAACTGCTGATTCTTACCAGTTTGACTCCTAATTGAGATGCCAGGACGCTGGCTTTTGCCTTGGCCTGATCTATCGCTTCCTTGCGAGCTTCATCTTTTGCCTTCTCTTCTTCTTCAGGGTCAAGTGTAAACTGCAGGGCTCCCACCTGATTGGCTCCCTGGTCGGTAGCGCCTTGAATGATATCCCCTATCTTGGTTAAATCCCTGATTTTTACTTGTAGGGACTGGTCAACCTCGTATCCCACCAGAATCCTTTGGCCTCCGGGAGGATAACGGCCGTAAATATCCGGCTGGCGATATTCGTACTGCGGGTAAATATTGAAGGCGGTAGTTTTCAAGTCTTTTTCTTCTACTCCCTGTCCCTTAATGAAGCTTATAACACCGTTCATCTTGGCGGTGTTATCGGCTAAGGCCTCTGCTACCGTCTTTTTTTCGGTAGTGACCGAAACCGTAGTGACAGCCAGGTTAGGTTTTACGAAAACTTCCCCGGAAGCCGAAACATTAATGGTGTTTCTGCTTTCTATGTCCTGGCCTATATACCTGCCCTGCCTGAACTCATTGGCTGTTTTTACCCCGAAGAAAACTATGAGTACCAATAAAAACAGGGTAAAAACTTGAGAAACGGATGATATAAGCTTTTCTTTTTGTTCGTCCATATTTTTTAGAAATTAAATATTGCGGCGACCTTTTTTACCACGTAATAAGGAATTCGTGATATTCGTCTTTTTTATGGCTGCATTTGACTTCCTTGCATTTCAGATTTTCCACTTTCAGTACCATCTTAGCTATGGAGGCAAAATATCCTTCCATACATCTGCAAAAGATTGGGTGAAGATTGAAATTTTTTATCTTCATGATTATGTATTTTTTCTCTTCGTTGTATTCTGAGAACTCCAATTCTCCCTCGGTCCAATATGTCCTCCACATTTGCTGAGCTTTTTTCATCACCTCAGGCAGAGAATATATGTACTTCGAAAAAAGTCTCACTACCAAGGATATCCTAGGATGAAAGTAGCAAACGTTCCTGATTTCTTCGTCGCCGGAATTCAGAACTTTCTTGATGGCCAATAATGATACCGCTCTCATACCGCCCGGTATGAAACCCATTTCTTTTATGTTTTTGTATTTCATTGGATACCCCAACCTTTCCCACTCCTGTTCGATTTGTTCTAAAACTTCCTTACCCTTAGTTCTTATGATATATTCCCCGTCATGTTTGACATTAAAACCCCTTGTTTCAAAAGAGGAATTTTCTATTAATGCTTTCGCGATTTTTGGGTTAATTGTTTCTTCTCCCATAATTTTATTTACCAGGTTAACACGAATTCGTGGTATTCGTCCCCCTTGAATACGCATTTTGTTTCCCGGCAAACTACCGGCTCGCCGGTAATCATTTGGAGTACGCTGGCAAAATATCCTATCAGGTTCTGACACTGTAAAGGATGGAGTTTGAAGTTTTTAAGATGGACAATTGCTTCCTTTTTTCCCGGTTCAAACTTGGCAATTTCTAAATCTCCTATGGTATAACTTTCTCTCCAGATTTTTGGGGCTTCCTTGGCTACTCTCTCTGGGGAGAAAAAATATTTCATGAACATTCTTATCAGGAAAGATACCTTGGGTTCGAATCTTCCCATCTCCTGGAATTTTTTATCATCATAATGGAACAGTCTTTTTGAACCCGACAGCACCAGAGCCTCCAGCCATACGGGATAAAAATCCATGGTCTTTATTTCTTTTAATTTTACAGGATAGCCGATATCGTTTATCTGTCTCTCAAGTTCTTTGATTCCTTCCTCTCCTTCTTCCTTAAGGATAAAATCAACCTCTCCCTTGATGGCGATTCCTCTGGCTTCACCGGAAATATTCTTTAGTCTTTCAAATTCTTCTTTGGAAAAGATTTGCTCTTCCATATTTTTATTCATCATTTTTTCCAGTTTACCACGAATTCATGATATGAGTCTCCTCGCGACATGCATTTCCTCTCTTCCGAAACAACATCTTTATTGAGAACCATCTTAATAATGCTTATCAGATAGCCTTCTACAGTCAGGCAGTGGATAGGGTGTAGTTCGAAATCTTCTATCCTGACAACTATGTAGCGTTCCTGCTTATTGATTTCCGTGACACTCAAATGCCCTCTGGTATAATACTTTCCCCAGAATTTAGGCGCCTCTTTGGCAATAGTCTCCATGGAAACGAAATATTTCATAAACAATCTGACTATCAGTGAAACCTTGGAATTGAACTCTCCCATCTTAATGAAATCATCCCTTTTAAAGTGAAACAATTCTTCCATTAAAAGAAAGGTGATGGCCTCCAGCCCCACCGGATAAAAATCCATTTCCTTAAACTCCTCGTATTTTATGGGAAATCCCAATTCCGAAGCTCTCTCTTCTAATTTTAACAAACCTTCCTTTCCCTCTCTATGGATTATATATTCCAAATCTCCCTTAATGGAAATTCCTCGTGTTTCACCAGGAATATTCATGAACTCTTCTGCTTTTTCCTTTGTAATTTTTTCAGGTTCCATCTTTTAACGTATTAAAAAAGATTTTGTAACAAAAAAGTTGCCGTAAAGTCTAAGAATTAAGGAATTCTAATTGGAATTGCTTCGTTTCTATTCCGGAAAATTTATCCTTTTGAGGATAGTTACTGATTTGAGAAAGCCAGTGGCGGTTGGAGAATTCCCACAGCTTTTTAGCCGTCAGGAAAGCTTCAACATACAGTTCCCTTTTCCCTGTCTCATAAAGTTCACATACTCCTTGGGGCTTTTCCCACTTGTGTCGGCAGCTTTTTTTGTTTTTGCTTATTTTCATTTCTCCGGATTTCACTCTTTTCTCGGCTCCGCATAATTTGCAGGATTGAAATTGATCTATCTTCAGTATCCAATAGGTTTTGGCTTTCTTTTTGGCACTTTCATTATAGGCGTTGAAATAAGCTGCTGTCTGTATAAAATAATCGTCCCATATTTGTCTGCTGGTTTTTAGGTCTAATATCCCCATCTTCCCGTCTACCTCAGCCAAAACATCAAGGGTTCCGCTGTAAGAATGGTCTTTGCTGAACACTCTTTTTTCTATGCCGTGCAACCTTATCCTGTGAGCCCTGAACCAATTCAGGAAAGCATCGACGGATGGCTTTACATCCGCGGAAGTTTTCGGAATCCTTCCCATTAATATTGTCTCAATGATATCGTGAACGTCTTTGCCCCACTCCGTAAGTCTTTTTCTTTTCCTCTGCATGGAAGCGAAACTTTCCTGGTTAGCCAGCCATCTTTCCAGGCCTGGTTTTGCGATTACTTTGCAAATCGAAGTAACCCTGGGATACCATAAACCTTCTACTTCGTAACCGTTTCTCTTCTTAAAATAATTGGCCGACATACTGTTATTTTAGCAGAAAATTACCTCTTTGGCGACCCTTAATTCTCCACTTTTCCCTTAGCCGCCAGCTGGCCGCAGGCAGCATCAATGTCCTGGCCGAATCGGAACCTTTCAGTTACCGCTACTCCCTTGTGTTTTAGTATTTCTTTGAACTTCCTTATCTTGGAGGCCGGAGAGGCTTTAATATCGGGCACAACCGGGTTATATGAAATGAGATTTACAAAATAAAGGGGTTTCTTCATCAGCAAGGTTAATTTCTCAGCACAGTCTTCAGAATCATTGAAATCTTTTATCATAATATATTCAAACATAACCCGCCTCTTCGTTTTCTCTATATAAAAATTCACCGCCTCCAATACATTGGAAATGGAGTATTTTTTATTAACGGGCACGAGTTGAGTGCGCAGTTCATCTGTGGGGGCATGGAATGATATGGCAAGATTCACCTCCAAAGGGTCTGAGGCCAGTTTCCTGATGCCTTCCGTGATGCCGACCGTGGAAATGGAAAATCTTCTCGCTCCCATATTCAAGCCTTCTTCCTCGTGCATAGTCTTCACGGCTTCCATGACGTTTTCATAGTTTAGGAAGGGTTCTCCCATTCCCATAAAGACTACGTTGGTTACACTCTGATTGAATTCTTTCAGATATCGTGAAAAAAGCACTACCTGTTCTACTATTTCATAAGATGCAAGATTTCTTTTGAAATTCATGCGTCCCGTGGCACAGAACAGGCATCCCAAAGGGCATCCTACCTGAGAGGAAACACAGACCGTATTCCGGCCGTCTTTATGTCTCATTAAAACCGATTCTATTTTGAGGCCGTCTTCCAGAGTGATAAGCGCCTTGGCAGTATCCTCTTTCTTAGATTTAAAAAGGCGATATTTAATATCAAGCGGGCATTGTTCATTTAGTTTTTCCCTCAAAGAAAAAGGGAGGGTGGTGGCATCCTTCCAGTCGCTTATCAAATCATGGAATATCGCTTTTTTTATCTGTTTTAGGCGATATTCAGGTTCTTTTTTTAATATTTTCTCAAGGTTGGCTAAGTTCACGTATCTTTCTTTCTATTTGATAATTTCAAAGATTTTATTTGGTTTCTTCGAACCGCGCACCAGGCGTACCTTTGAAGGCAGAATCCCCAGATAAGAAGCAAGAAGTTTTACAACTGCCCTGTTCGCTTCGCCCCGCACTGCCTTTTCCCTAACTTCTATCCTGTAGCTTTCTTCCGTTTTCCTCGTTACGCTTTCTTTATTTGAATCGGGGAAAACCTTAACCTTTATAAGCATATCAGCGGATAGGAGTGCCTGCGGCCACTTCTTTGTCCGGCTGCAGCAGTACGGGTTTACCGTCTGCATTGGCAGCCAAAAGCATGCCGCGGCTTTCCAAACCAAAAATGGTTCTCGGCTCCAGATTAGCCGCTACCACAATACTTTTACCTATCAGGTTCTCCGGCTCATAGTACTGAGCTATGCCTGCCACAAGCTGCCTTTTCTCATCCCCCACATCTATATCCAATTTCAGCAGCTTATCGGAGCCATCTATTCTTTCTGCTTTAATAACCTTGGCTGTTCTCAGCTCTAATTTTTGGAAATCTTCAAACTTTATCATGTCTCTACAAAGATTTTAATTTTTTAATTATTAATTTAAACCAATAAGCATATTTATCGGGATTATCCTCCACATCCTTTTCCAGTTCCTGCAGATCCACCCATTTCCACGACTCTACTTCCTCGGGATTGGGAGAAGGCGTGCCGTCGAATTTTCCGACAAATACATGGTCAAATTCGTTTTCAATCATATTTCCCACCTGCGTCTTATAGATAAAAGTAAATGCTTCTTTCAATTCACAGGCAATTCCCATTTCTTCCTTAAGCCTCCGCTTGGCTTCTGCAACAATATCGCAGTTGGGTCTGGGATGGGAACAGCAGGTATTAGACCATAGGCCGGGAGAATGATACTTTTCCTTTGCTCTTTTCTGCAGCAGTACCTGGCCCTTGTGATTGGAAATCAGAACGGAAAAGGAGCGGTGCAGCTTACCTTCCTTATGCACCTGCATCTTTCCTCCCACCCCTATTTGATGATTCTGCTCGTCAACAATGATTATTTCCTTTTTTTCCATAATCCGCTCTTCTACCAGCTTATTATAAATTCATGACGGCTGTCTCCTTTGTGTATGCATTTGGTTTCCCGGCATGAGGTTTCAGTGCCTACCACCATCCTCACCACGCTGGCAAAATAACCTTCCAGGCTGATGCAGTGATCCGGATGTGCTTTGAAGTCTTCCAATACCATAACGCCTTTTCTGGCTTCCTGATTAATTTCCTGTACTTTGAGATTACCTGCTGTATAATTCTTCTTCCACATAGCGGAAACCTGCTTGGCGGCTGTTTCCAGGGAAATAAAGTACTGCATAAACACGCGCACCAGCAGGGAAGTTTTGGCCTCAAAAGCCCCCATTTCCCTTATCTTATCGTCATCGAAATCAAATATCCTGCGAGCCGCTACAATGGTAGCTGTTTCCAGGCCTAAGGGATAAAAGTCCATTTCCCTGATGTCTTTATAGCTGATGGGATGGCCTGCCTCGGCCATAACTCTTTCCAGTTTTTCCACTCCTTCTACGCCTTTTTCCTTGATGATGAAATTAGCATGGCTTTTAATCGCAATACCCCTGCTCTCCCCCGGAATCTTCATTATTTCAGTGATTTCATTTTTTAGTTCATCTAAAGTGTTTTGCTGCATGCTTTTAAGATATTTTTGCTTTGATTAAACAAATAATACCATTTAGGTTCTCCGACAACTCTATACTTAATCTATGTTTTTCCATGATAGTTGGCAACCCTCCTCCCTTCAGGTACTGTTTAAAACATTCGTAATTTTGTCTGCCGGCCAAATACTCTACGGTAGTAAGTATAACCGATAACAGATTTTTAGGCAGAGGAGATATAAAATCAATGAAAATCAATATCCCTTCTTTTTTTGTTACCCTTTTCATCTCGGCTACCGCCTTGTATCTTTCCTCCCGTTCCATTTCGTGAAGCCCCAGAGAAACGGAAGCAATGTCAAAGAAATTATCAGGAAAAGGAATATTGGCGGCGTCTGCCTTCACGAAAGAAACGTTTTTAATACTTTCTTTTTCGCCTCTAGTTTCGGCGGTTTCAATCATCTCCATTCTCTTGTCTATACCCACTGCCTCAGCTCCTGTTTTTCCGTAATAGAAAACTTGGTCTCCCGTTCCGCAGCATACGTCCAGTACTTTTTTCCCCGGACCTGCCCCGGAAACCTGAATTACTTCTCTTCTGACGTTCTTCAATAGCGGGTCTACGATGTTCGAATAGATGAGGAAGGGCATATTGCTTATCTGCCTTGCTTTTCGTTAATCACTATCAGGGCGTGAAAATCCTGATACAGCTTATAACTTCTCGGCAGGTTAGATTCAAATAGGTTTTGTAAAGACAAGTAGGAAAGATTATCAGTAAGATTAAGTTTCTTTGCCAATCTTCGCGTGTAAGCGTCTATCACGAAAACAGGTTTGTCCAGGGCATAAAGTATAATACTGTCTGCTGTTTCCCTTCCCAACCCTTTCAAAGCAGTCAATTCCTTTTTAAGTTCAACCAGCGGTTTTTTCCCAAGTTTTCTTAAACCGCCGCATTCTTCATCGATGAATTTCGCCGTCCTTTTCAGGTAATCCGTTTTCTGATTATAAAACCCTGATGGCTTTACTAAACGCGACAGTCTGAGTTTATTAATGCCGTTTATCTTAGACAAGGAGCACAGCTTTTCCTTTTTCAGATTGGCCAAGGCATATTCTACGTTCTTCCAGTTCGTATTCTGCGTGAGTATAGCCCCTACCACCACTTCTTCCCTTTCTGTGAGGGTTTTGGGCCTTTTACACCACAACTTCCACTGCCCTTCGGGCCTGCCGTATTTTTTTCTCAAATCTTTATAGAGAGCAGATATGCTGTTATCCATCTTTATTCCCTCTGCCGCTCCAGCAGGGTGTAGGTTCCTTCTCCCCTGTTGTAAAGCAGAGTCCAATCCCTGTCGCGGTCGTCTTCAAATTCAGCCGAACCCCTGAGATGGGCGGCGTCAAACAGGGTCTTGGATTCTCCGTACTGCAGGTCGTCTCTAAGATACCTGATTCCTTCTTTCGCACCGTCATCAAAGAGTACCCAGAAGCCGTAAATTTTTTGTTTATTAACGCTTTGGTTATCCATAACTTTATTATAGATTTATTTGATAAACGTTTAAATCTTCCAATATTTTTCCCTCCTCCATTACCTATAGAACCCTGGCAGAGGACGGACCTCTGCAGTTTTGGGTTATCTTATGAATTTTTGTATTCTTCCGATATGTTTTATTACTACCAGAGCCAGTCCTCCCGAGATTATCTGCAGCATGGAAGGGTTGAAAATATTAAGATACATCAGAGACAGTCCTATCCCCAACATCCTTCCGGCCACTTGAGAAGTCAGCGTTGAGAGTAGCGAGCTCTTCCCTTCCCTGCCGCCTACCTTTTGTTTCGTCAGAAATTCCGCCAGTAAAATAGATAAGACAAGTATTATAAGAGAAAGGAGCAAATCCTTCCAATTCAGAACCAGCATAACTCCTCCCAGACAAGCCAGACCTCTGCCTCCCCTGAAACCCAAAAAAACGGGCCAATTATGCCCCGCAATAACAAAAAAAGCAGCTATTGCCAGAGCTGCGTGTAAATCAGAATCCGCTCTTTGCGCTATTATCATAGAGACCGCTCCCTTTCCCATATCTCCTACTAATGTGAGAAGGGCTGCCTCAATCCTGCCCGTAGTCCTGTAAACATTAGCCGTTCCCGGATTTCCAGTACCCGCCTCGCGTAAATTCTTCCTATAGAGGGAGGTAACAATCACGCTGAAAGGTATAGAGCCCAGGACATAGCTAATTAAGGCAACGATAGCGAGTTGCATAATGGTTTTACTTTCCTGTTTCCTTGGCTTTCTTACGCTCTTCCTTTTTCTTCAGCCTCAACATGTTCTCTCTGGCCTGGTTGGCACTCCTGTAGGTATGTTTTTTGGTCCATTTGTCTCTTTTCTTTTCGAAAAGAGTTTTTCTGAATCTTTTATAAGGCATGTTTCTTTATCGATAATTCATAATCCCAAAATGATGGGAATACCAATTATAATAATAATGTGAATTATTTTCAAGGAGAGGATGCTGTGAATCTGTTTAGTTACGGTGATAAAGGCCTATCAATTCTGTCCAGCCCAGCATATGGTCTTTCATCGCCGTTTCAACGTCAGACTTTCTGGCAGAGGACTCCAGGTTCAGTTCTGCGTCTAAAGCGTAAAGTTTGAAGTGATAGTGATGCGTTCCTGAAGGAGGACATGGGCCCATATATTTCCTGCTGCCGGAACTGTTCATTCCCTGGGCCGAACCTGTTGGTATAGAATTTTCTCCTATCGATTCTGTCTGGGGATCAATGTTCCAAACCACCCAGTGATCCCAGACATCCATAGGAGCATCGGGGTCATCTACCAGCAAGACCAGTGTTTTACTGCCTGTGGGCACCTGGCTGATTTGAAGAGGAGGATTCACATCCTCTCCGTCGCAGGTAAACCTTTGAGGAATAAGCCCGTTGTTTGTGAAAACCGGACTTGAAAGCTGCATAGTTCTTTTCTCAGGTAATTCTAAGTTTGAAAAATATTCCGACCTTTGGAAAAGATAGAAAATTGAAAATCCTATCCCTGCAATTACGGTAATCAGAAAGATTTTGGCGAAGAGTTTCATTTTCACTTTAGTAAGTGTCCTTCTTCATCTATTTCCCTCTCTGCTATCCTGGTGGAAGAGATGGGCTGTCCGTCATCTGCCATCACCCAGCCCACCGTGACGATTTCAATCTGCTTTTTTCCAGATTCCTTCCTTTTTCTATTGATTAACTCTGCCGTCTCTCTGGTGGACGGAGAAGCTATAATATAATCGAAATCCTCTTTCAGGGTAGGTCCGAACTTATCGTCTATCTTTATAATATGTGCCCTGCTGCCCCATTCCCAAAGGGTTTTTTCCAAAAGATTCTTGCGCTCCGAGAAAGCGGTTACTTTTCTGCTCTTCAGTTTAAAGGCAAAGGAATCTGATGTGAGACCGATGGTAACTTGCCCTAACCCCGATGCTTTCTTTAGGAAAGTTCTATGACCTTTATGTAAATGATCAAACGTGCCTCCCAAGACTACTTTAACATTTTTACCGTAAAGTCTGGGCCACCAATAATTTCCCTGCCAAAAGCCGAAGAGGATGCCGAGGACAAGCAGGACAACAGTAAAAATAACGTGTATCACGTACCACTGGTGCCAGGAAAATCCCAAACTGTAAACAGGAAAATCTCTGATAAGTAAATCTATATACCAAGTTTCAAGACCGGCATGCAATAAAAACTGCAGAAGGATTCCCAATATTACGAAAGAAATAACGTAAATTACCTTTTTCATTTTTTACTAATTTTTTGTTTTTCCAACCTTACGGTCACCTCCCGTAGAGTATTAAGAAATTCCAGATTTTCCTTGTCGCTTATTTTCCCGATAAGAGTTACGGGGCTGGCCGGCCTCGGTTCTTCATTTCTACTGGCAGGAGTTTTGCCGAAAAAGATACATAAAGCATTGCCCGGGGGCCAATAAGCCAAATCCCCTACCGATAATTTCAGAGTGGGTTTTTCATTTTGTTCTGCCAGGTTAATACTGAAGTAAATTTCATTCCCCCAGAAATTGCCTTCAGCCTCTATGGGCAGGATATTATATATGTTCTTGGCGGTTTTTGTAGCATTAAGAATGGCTTG